>Ga0302307_10001036_pt1 | contig 17654 bp, 12 predicted proteins | sample III_Palsa_E3_2_FD_200530 | JGI IMG/M metagenome (GOLD analysis project Ga0302307, IMG submission 200530) | Peat permafrost microbial communities from Stordalen Mire near Abisko, Sweden - III_Palsa_E3_2 | ecosystem: Environmental > Terrestrial > Soil > Palsa > Peat permafrost | place: Sweden... | reverse complement strand
ACTCCATTCACGAACTGCACTGACTCCGGACTCGAAAACTTCCGCGCAATCTCCAGCGCTTCGTTAATGACTACGGCCCGCGGAGTCTCGGGATAAGCCATCAACTCAGCCACCGCCGCCCGCAGCAGATTGCGATCCACCGCCGCCATGCGCTCCATACGCCAGTGCTCGGCGTGCCGCTCGATCAACCCGTCAATCTCAACCCCGCGGTCGGTCGCGACCCGAAACAGATCGTCGGCAAACCCCCGCACTTCCGCGCTCGCCGTCCCGTTCTCACCCCAGAACGTTCGCCGCACCTGCTCGGCATCCTGCTTGCCCATGTCCGATTGAAACAGCATTTGCAGCGCGAGTTCCCGGGATTTGCGGCGTGTGCCCATAAGAAAGCGATCAGCCGTCAGCTTTCAGCTCTCAGCTTTTCAAGAGCAGCTCCTTCGGCTTGCAGGTTCAGTTTACAGGAAGAGTACGACCAAGTTGGCTGAAACAGCGGGTTGAGTGAGGTTACTTGCGTCGCTTGGTCTTCTTCGATTTGTCATTCCGAGCTGATTTGTCATTCCGCGTTGACTTGTCATTCCGAGCAACGCGAGGAATCTGCTTCTGGCCGCCATCATTCCCGCCGTCCGAGTCCCGACGCCGGCCGCGCTTCTTGCTGACAGCTGAAAGCTCAGAGCTGATAGCTGTTTTCAACGCCGCCATCTCCACCGCCGCCAGCGCCGCCTCGAACCCCTTGTTCCCCATCTTCAGCCCCGCCCGGTCAATCGCCTGCTCCAGCGTCTCGCAAGTCAGCACCCCAAACGCGTGCGGCACTCCAGTCTCCTGTGCCGACTGCCCAATCCCCCGCGCAACTTCGTTCACGATCACGTCATAATGCGCCGTGTCCCCACGCAGCAGACATCCGAGACAAATAATGGCGTCATACTTCTTCGTCTCCGCCAAAGTCCGCGCCGCCGACGGAATCTCAAACGCCCCCGGCACCCGCACGACCTCGATATCCTCACGCCGGGCCCCCGACCGCAGCAGACCATCGCAAGCGCTCGTCAGCAGCCGCTCCGTAATGAACGCATTAAACCGCGCCACGACAATGGCAAACCGCCGCCCCGTAGCGTCAAGGTTCCCTTCGACAGCGCGAAACTCCGCCTCCGGCACTGGCTCCAACTTGATTTTGATTTCCTCTGCGATCTCTGTGTCCTCTGTGGTAATAAATCGTGGAAGAGCGGCGCTTCAGCGCCGCGTCAGCCTCACAAAAAAACATTCGGGCTTTAGCCCTTACTTCCCTTTGAACTGCGCCGCGCGCTTCTCCAGAAACGCCGTAGTCCCTTCCTTCTTGTCTTCCGTAGCGCACGACACGGCAAACAGCACTGCTTCCAGATAAAGCCCCTCGCTCAAAGTCATCTCCATGCCCTTGTTGACGGCCTCCATCGCATACTGAACCGCCAGCGGAGCATTGGCGATAATCTTCCCCGCAATCGCCTCCGCCCGCGGAATCAACTCCGCTGGGACAGTCACTTCATTCACCAGCCCAATGCGATGCGCCTCCTGCGCCGTAATCATCTCGCCCGCCAGCACCATCTGCATGGCCAGCCCCTTGCCGACCAACCGCGGCAGCCGCTGCGATCCGCCGTATCCCGGGATGATCCCCAGCTTCACCTCCGGCTGCCCCAGCTTCGCATTCTCACTAGCCAAACGCATGGTGCAAGCCAGAGCAATCTCGCATCCGCCTCCGAGCGCAAAGCCGTTGATGCAGCAAATCACCGGCTTGCCCAGATTCTCAATCAGATTCAACACCGATTGCCCGCGATGCGTGTACTCCTTGCCCGTGACGGCATCCTGCTTGGCCAGTTCGCCGATGTCAGCGCCGGCAATAAACGCTTTCTCGCCCGCGCCGGTAAAAATGACAACGCGGATCGTCTTATCGTTCTTAATGTCATGAAACGCCGCCCGCAGCTCCTCCATGGTCGCCATGTTGAGCGCATTGAGCACCTTCGGCCGATTGACGGTCACGTAGGCAATCGCGCTTTTCTTTTCGAGCAGTATGTTTTCGAAGTTCATAAATTCCAACTTGATACCTGTCATCCAACCCGATATCTGTCATTCTGAGCGTAGTAAACCGATTCGCTTTGCGAATCGGTTTGCGAAGTCGAAGGACCCCTATCACCTTACACACCTGCGGGCTCCGATGGGCGCTCTCGCCCGGTCTCTCGTGAAAACGCCTTTCGGAGCCAACCACAATGCGAACTGAAAGGGGTCCTTCGACTGCAGAAGCAGTTCGCTTCGCGAACCGCTTCCTCCGCTCAGGATGACAAATCTCTAAAGCTTCTGCGCCCGCGGCTTCTCCGCATCCCCATAATCATAAAACCCGCGCCCCGACTTTCGCCCGTACCACCCCGCCATCACCATCCGCTTCAGTAGTGGAGGCGACGCAAACCGCCGCTCCTTGAACTCGTCATACATCACATGCGTAATGTAATAAGTCGTATCCAGCCCCACAAAATCCAGCAGTGTAAACGGCCCCATCGGATACCCGCATCCCAACTTCATCGCATTATCAATATCCTCAATCGACCCCACACCCTCTTCATACGCGCGAATCGCATCCAGCAAATACGGCACCAGCAGCCGGTTCACGATGAATCCCGTCTTGTCCGAAGTCCGCACCGGAACCTTGCCCAGTTTCTTCGCGAACTCGTAAGCCGCTTCGTAAACGTCGTCGGCCGTAGCAATCGTCCGCACCACTTCCACCAGCTTCATCAGCGGCACCGGATTAAAAAAGTGCAGCCCCACAAACCGCTCCGGCCGCTTCACCGAAGTCAATAATTCGGTCACCGAAATCGAAGAAGTATTCGAAGCAAAGATCGCGTCCTTCTTCACCACGCCATCGAGCGACGCATACATCTTCTTCTTCTCGTCCACATTCTCAATGATGGCCTCAATCACAATGTCACAATCGGCCAGATCGGACTTGTTAGTCGTCCCCCGAAGCCGCGCCCGAATCGCATCCTTCTGCGCCGCCGTGATCCCGCCCTTCTCAACCGGCCTCTCGGCAAACTTCGCCAAAGATTTCTCAATCCCGGCAAACCCTTTGTCGAGAAACTTTTGTTCGACCTCGAGCACGGTGACGTCGAATCCAGCCGTAGCGCAAACCTGCGCAATGCCAGAGCCCATCAACCCACAACCGAGCACGCCGACCTTCTTAATCTCCATAATTGCTTCCTCAAATTTGCTTCGTCATCCAGCGAAAAATGACACACTCGAAAAACTAGACGGTTCCGTCACTGCGCCTTCTTTGCACGAGGAATCCTACAGCCCAAATCACCACCCAACAAAAGATCACGTTCAGAAACCAACCGACAACCCAGGCTGCATTCTCGTACCAACCCTTGCAGCCCGGATCAAGCTCATTGCACAGCCAAAATGCTACGGAGGCCCCGGGAATCAACAACCATGCGCTGAAAAATGCGAGTACGGGTATGGAAGCTGCAACCACCACATTCGCAACCAAAGAGATTACGAACGACTTATATCGCCACTTCATCTCGTTCCAAGTCAAAATGTAAAACTGAGCCGCCTGGGTTCCTGCCCTAGTCCTGAAAATCGAACTCTGTGGCGAAACAACTCAGTCTAGGATCATTATGCTACGGCGAAGCCTACTTATGGCAAAGTGCGCGAACACCTGAAAAGAGATGGATGGTTCCGAGATTAAGACACCGGACGGAGGAACGGGTCAGCGGCCTTCGAGATTTTTGAGCCGGTCAAAGAGATTCGACTTCAGCATCCAGGGCGAGAAGGGCCGCGGCGTGACTTTTCTGCCGCAACTCGACGGGAGACGCCCACTTATGAAACTCGGTGAGCAAGGTAGTTTCGACCTTCTCTAGCCGGCCGCTAAACTCGCTTTCCACCTTCTGCAACCGCTCGCTGATCCACTGTTTATCGTCGTCTGTGAGCATAGCCGAATTATAGGACAACGCCTCAAGCCACCCAAGCTAATTCAAACTCTCCACCACCATCGCAATTCCCTGCCCGCCGCCGATGCACGCCGTAGCCAGCCCATACTTCTTCTTCCGCCGCCGCAACTCATACAGCAGCGTAATCACCAGCCGCGTCCCGGTCGCACCCAGAGGATGCCCCAGCGCAATCGCCCCGCCATTCACGTTCACCTTCTCACGATCTAGTCCCAGCTCTTTCTCTACCGCCAGATACTGCGCCGCGAACGCCTCATTCACTTCAATCAAATCGATGTAGTCCAAATTCAGCCCAGCCTTCTGCAACGCAATCTTCGTCGCCGGCACCGGACCACGCCCCATCAGCTTCGGCTCCACGCCGGCGATGCCCCACCCGCAAATCCGGCCTAGTGGCTCGATCTGCCGCTTGCGCGCTTCCTCCAGCGACATCACCACCACCGCCGCGCCACCATCGACAATCCCGCTGGCGTTCCCCGCCGTCACAGTCCCCGCCTTGCCAAACGCCGGCTTCAACTTCGCCAGCCCCTCCATCGTAGTCTGCGGACGCCGGTGGTCATCTTCGGTCAACATCTCGCCCGTAGCTTCGCCCTTGGAATTCCGCAAAGCCACCGGCACCAACTCTTCCTGGATGCGTCCTTCTTTATAAGCCGCATCAGCCCGCTGCTGCGAACGCAAAGCAAACTCATCCTGCATCTCGCGCGTGATCCCCTGCTGCGATCCGTAGAGCTCTGCGGTGTTCGCCATATACGATCCGCAATACGTATCGAGCAGCGCGACCATCAGCGAATCTTCCAGCTTCCCGCCCGGCGCCAAAGTGAATCCATCGCGCCCGCGAATCACAAACGGAGCCTGCGACATGGCCTCCATCCCGCCCGCCAAAACAATCTTCGCCTCATCGGTCTGGATCATCTGCGCCGCCGACACAATCGCCTGCATGCCCGACCCGCACAGCCGGTTCACCGTCAGCGCCGGAGTCTCAATCGGCAGCCCTGCCCGCAATCCCACGTGCCGCGCCCCGTACAGCGCGTCGCCAGAAGTCTGCTGCGCATTGCCAAACACCGCGTGATCGAATTCTTTAGCATCAATCCCCGCCCGCTCGATCGCGCCTTTAGCCGCAACCGCCGCCAGTTCCTGCGCAGTAAAATCCTTCAACTTGCCGCAATAACGCCCAAAGGGCGTCCGCGCCCCACTGACAATCGCAATATCACCCGGCTTCAACATAATTTTTCCTGGTAGATCATCTGACCTGATTCGATCAGAGCCGCCGCGCCAAACTTGTCAGTTTAGCAGCGTGCAAGCAGATTTGAAAAACCTTCACTTCGGCCTATGAGGATTTGATTTGCTATCAGGCGCGACTCGCCGATATCGTTTTACTGTCGCCGCCCGACGAGGAGTCCCGATGGAACAGCGCGTCAGCATCGTCACCCTGGGAGTGTCCGATCTAAACCGCAGCCGCGAATTCTACGAACGTCTGGGATGGCGCCGATCGTTTACCAAGGCAGACGGCATCGCATTCTTCCAGACCGGAGGCATGGCCCTCGCCCTCTACCCGCGCCACGAACTCGCGAAAGATGCCAACATTGCTCCCGAAGGCCATGGCTTCAACGGAGTATCGCTGGCCTACAACGCCCGCACTCGTGGGGACGTTGACTCCGTGATCAAAGAAGCTGCCGCCGCGGGAGGAAAAGTTCTCAAGCCCGCTGAGGAAGCTTTCTGGGGAGGCTATTCCGGCTACTTCGCTGACCCCGACGGATTTCTGTGGGAGGTCGCGTGGAATCCGGGGTTCCCGATCGCTGAAGATGGAAGCATTCAAATTCCGGATTGACTCAGAATCCACTCCAAGACATAACTGTCATCCCGAGCGAAGCAGTCGAGGGACCTGCTGTCGCTCGCGCTCACGATGACGATATCGCCAAACGCCGGACCAGCAGGTCTCTCCACTCGCCAGTTGATCCGCTTCGCGGCTCAACTGACTCGGTCGAGATGACAGATTTTCTGGGAAATGAAGGAAAGGAACTAACTCTTACGCCACCGCACCAGCAGCCAGAGCCTGGCCCAGCGCCACAATCTTCCCCGGCCCCTGCACCATGGCCTGCGACAGCGCATGCTCAGCGCGGTTGATCACCTCGGTGACCACGTCCACCGGATCATATTCCGTGCGGATCACCGCCTCGGCCAGCCCCGCGGAAAACTGCGCGTTCGGCCCCTGGCTACCATCATCCTTCGCCGGCAGGCGCAATTCAGAAACAATCTTGCGGAGCTTTTCGACCGCCTGCATGGCTTCTTTTTCCGCCGTCTCGCCCAGCAGGATCGCAATCGTTGTAGTGTCGTAGCGAAACGCCAGATCGTTGGAACGGATGTTCGCGGCGAACAACTGCCCCGCTCTCTCCATCACCGCCTGCACTTCAGCCTCGCCATACTCCTTGATCATGGACGTGCTTCTGCCAAACTGCAGCAGGAGCACCGAAAGCGCCGACGCATTCTGAATCGCGCGTTTGCTTTCCGCCAGGAGCAAGTCAATGTAGGAAGCCCGTTTCAGCAGCCCGGATTTTTCGTCCGTCACCGAAAGATTCTTGACCAGCCGCCGCAGCCCCGCGTTATTCAGCGCAATCACCATCTGCTCCGACAGAGTCTTCAGCACCACCATGTCGGACTGCTGCCAGACTCGAGGCCGGTTGTGAATCAACACCAGCATGCCGACAATCTCTTCGCCATCACTCAGCGGAATCGCCAACACCGACCCGGCTCCCATCTCCGTCACCGCCTTGCGGGCGGCCTGTAGTGAAACTGCTTTCTGAGGGTCTTCGATGGCCAGCGGTTCCTGGCCATTCACAGCCTTGTGCAGGCAGGCAATTAATTCGGCAATCGCCGCACTACCAGCTTTTTTGGAACCTTCAACATGAAACTCCTCGAGAGCCGTCGCCGACAAACCCGCCTTACCCATGGCCGCGATGCAGCGCGACGCTTCCCAATGCGTTCCAATCTCTCGCACCGCAGTGCTCAGCACGGCCGGCGCGGTGCCCTGGTGATACAGCTTGCGCGAAATTTCAGCTACCCGCGTAAAGGCGCGAACGTCGGTCGCGGGATCAGGCACAGCCACAGCCGCGGGTATCGGCGCTATCGCCGTTGCGGGAGCAAGTGCAGGGGCAGGAGCAGCCGCAACCGGCGCTGGAGGCAATGGCGCTGACCCGGCGTACCGCGGCGTAACCCCCGCCGACATATATAGCCGCTGCAGATCTTCGTTGCGTTCTTCCTCGCGCGGAAACAGTTCTTGAATTCTCTGCAGACGTTCGACCGCTTTATTCCGCATCCCGTATTGCACCAGGATTTCCGCCTGCAGCATCAAGTCCTGCAGCGTCGAAGCCCCCAGCGTTGGGCCCTCTGCCTGAGCCGGTTCGGGCGCCTTGCTGGCGGAACTGAAACGCGCCGCGATCACTTTGAAGCGCGCTTCGTCCACCTTGCCCTTCAACATGTCCAGCCGCTTCAGGTGGCCGCTCTCATAAGGATCGACTTCGGCGGCGCGATCGAGACACTCGGCGGCCTTCGCGAACTCGTTCGTGCTGCAATACAAATCAAATAACTTCAGCAGCGTCTGGCAATAATCATTCTCGCGATTGGACGCGTTATACAGTTCGCTCAGAAACTCCAACATCTGCGGCGAAGCCTTGCGCGCCCCAGTTACATCTTCCATGATGGCGATAAACTGCCGCCGCTCTCCGCGCCGCCGCTGGAATTGCTCGAGCTTGCGCGCCAGCGCCACTGCAGCGTCATCTTGCCCGCCATCCAGCAAGTTCCCGATCAGCGCGATCACCTGCTGCACCCGCCCCGGATTCGCCTCAAACAATTGCCACACCAGCGGTTCCGCCTCGGCATGGCGGCCGGCAGCCAGCAAACAATCGGCATAGGTCTCGCGCAACGCCGGCGTCGCCTGCCCCGAATTCATTTGCGGCTCAAGGATAAAGATGGCCGCTCCCACCTGTCCCTGCGCGAGTAAGGTCTTGCTGTAAGCCAGCGCAATGCCTTGATCCGAAGCGTCTTCCTGGTAGGCCCGTTCATACCACTGTGCCGCATCCCCGCCTTCCGCTGCAGCCAACTGCGCCACCTGCTGAAACGCCAGCGCAGCCGCCCTTCGATCTCCCAGCTCCGACGCCAGTTCCGCCACGCGCTGCAAGTTGGCCGCGGTCGGTTCCAGCGTCACAATGCGATCTAATATCTCGGCCGATTCCTGCTTCTTCCCCAGCTTGGTCAAATCCAGCAGCGCCGCTTCGTAGGTGCCCACAGCCAGCTTCTTATTCGACCCTTCCAGCAATCGCCCAAAGCTGAATTTCTGCTGCCACGTCGGACTCCCATGCCGTGCCAGCTTCTTATAAGTCAGGCTGGCCCGAGTAGCATCGCCCATTCCCACCTGCCGCTCGAACAGATCCCCCAGCAGCTTCACCGCGTCCGGATTGCGCCCCAACGAAAGGCACAGGTCCGCAGCCAGTTGCCGCACCACGTCATTGTCCGTATCGTCGCGCAGAACCAGCAGATACTCGTCCAAAGCCTCCGCCGTCTTACCCTTCTGCAAAAGCTTCTCCGCGCGCTCCACGCGCTTGGCGATCTCAGCTCGGTCCAGTCGTTTTGTGGTATCAACCATGCGGATTCAGGCGGACTACACCCTGCTTCGATTCTAGGATCGCCCTCCGCCCCCAGCAATGCGGTAACGCCCGTCGGCGATTACGAAGGTCACACTCGGGAAGCTTTGCCATCCCGAACGAAGTGAGAGCCTGCCCTGAGCGAAGTCGAAGGGAACCCACTGTTGGCCGGCAGCATCACCGCCCTCGTATCGAAGCCAAGAGCGTGGAGCATGGCTTAGCTCCTCTGCACGAGCCGCGAAGCTTTGCTTTTATTCGTACCGGTGGGTGCCTAACTCTCTTTAGGGTGATCAGTAGAGTGATCAGCGCAAATATGGGACGTGAACTCTTTATCACGCTGCAACTCGAAGGTGCGCATCATTTCAGCGAACGACGAGCCGGTCGGATCTCCCGATGGTCTGAACTGCCAGCCACATTCGGAACAACCAAAACCTCGAAAACGCGGCTGCTCAATCCACACTAGCTTTCGGCTCATGGAGGGCACATCTTACCCGTGCCACTCCAGCCGGTCTGTAGGGCATCCTACATTCCTCGCCGATCGTAGTGCTCATTACTACGGAACCTTCTGATTGATCCCTCGTTGATCCCTTGCGCATAGCAGACCTCGGCCCAATGTAAGATACCCTACAGAGACCTCAGGTCTCGACCCTGTATACTCCGCCCGCAGTAGGAATAAACACAGTTCCTTTTCCTAAATCATGGCGGGTCAGTTCGTCCCCGCATCTCGAGGTTTTTCAGTTCTCTTCTGGTGCGCAGAGACCTCCAAGTCGTGCAGTCTGGCGAGCGAACGAATCCCGCTGGAAAGCCAGTCAGCAACAAAATACTTCTATCCATCCCCGATACTGAGTACAACTCACTCCGCCCTCACCTCGAATACGTCCGTCTGCCCAACCATCTGGTCCTTCACGAGGCCGGTGGAAAGATCGAAGTCGCGTATTTCCCGAATCGAGGTTTGATTTCTCTCGTAGTCGTAATGAAAGATGGAAAGACAGCTGAAGCCGGCGTGGTCGGCAATGAGGGCTTTACAGGAACACCCGCAGTGGTCGGCCTGAGCCGAGGTTCCCTGCAGGCGGTGGTACAAGTCACCGGGGACGGATTTCAGGTAAAAGTCGGGGCTTTGCAAAAAACTTTGGAATCCACTCCCCATCTGCGATTGCTGCTAAGCCGCTATATCGCAATTCGAGGCATGCAGATTGCGCAAACCGCCGCGTGCAATCGGCTGCATGGCATTGAACAGCGCCTCACGCGGTGGTTGTTAATGACTCAGGACAGAGTGGGTTCGGGGGCGTTGCCCATCACCCACGATTTTCTGGCAACCATGCTGGGGACGGACCGTCCCACCGTGAGCCTGGCAGCCGCGGTTTTACAGAAGAAGAAGCTCATCGAGTACACCCGTGGCGCAGTGAAGATCGTCAACCGCAACAAACTTGAGGACTCCGCCTGCGAGTGCTACGGAGTTATCCGGCACTACGACGGTGAGCTGGGCTCGAAATAAGTCCGCCGGATATCTGTCGCTTCGTCAACCTTCAGCACTGCAGCACCATTCACCAGGACGAGTCTCCGTTACCGGCGAGTCAAACTAGATCGCTCCGATTTGCAGGTCCGTACCGCTCAGCGCATCGCCCAAGCCAGCAGCGTCGGGGTGTGATACTGATACCGATAAAAGTCTGCGAGATCCTGAACGTGTTCACGAATCTGAGTTTGCCCACGGGCCCGAATCTTGTTGTCGATCAGGTTCACGACTCCATCGGGGTCACGGACCAAATCAAAATATTGGTCCACTCCGTCCATTTCATTGGCGATGAACAGAGTCTTTCCATCCCCGCCGAGTATGCCGTAGATCGGGTTGTAACAGACTGAGACCAGGTAGGAGTTGCGCTGGTAGCTGCGATTCTCCTCTGACGTTTCCGTAAACAAGGGGCGCCCGAATTTCTCATCATTGGCAATCGGCCGGTAGCCCAACAGGTAATACAGCGAAGGCGTCACATCGATGTTGAACGCGACCGCCTGAGGATCGTAGTAATAGCGACTCCGCGCCGCTTTCGGCAGGTGAATGATCAGCGGTATCCGAAGCGTCGAAGGGTACATGCCGTAAGCGTGGCTGATGTGGCCGTATTCTCCGTAAGCCTCGCCGTGATCGGCAGTCAGCACGACAATGCTGTTGTCGTAGAGTCCTCTCGACTTCAGGTAGGAAATGAAACGCCCAAAACACTCGTCGAAGCGGCCCAGTTCGCTTGCCGCCAACGCCTGAAATCCCGGATAGCTCCCGGGCTGGGGCGGGCGCGTGTAATGCGCGTGCATCAACGCTACCAGATGCACGTTCTGAGGCTGGGTATAGAGAAAAATGGGTCGGGTTTTGTCCGGACGTTCGTCGATCTTTTGCTCGGCTTCAACGGACGTGTGGCAGAAGTCTTGATCCGCCCAGTAGCTGACATTCGCATCCAGTTGGTGCACATCCGGAGAGTGCCCAATCAACGGTCGAAGGATGGGATCGATGCTCACGTAACGGTCGTAGTCGTTCACCTCCACCAACTTTTCCAGATTGTTCATGGGCTGAAACGGCTGGACAAACTGCTTGTGCAGCATCAGACTCCCCGACCAAATCGCCGCCTCAGAAAGAGAAGTCCCGCCGTAGCGCGTGAAGGCGTTCCTCATGACCACGCTCTCGCCCGCGAAGTCGGCGATATGCGGAGTGAACTGCACCGCCGGGTTGTAAGGCGATACATAATCCTTGCGCAGGCTGTCGACCACGATCATAAAGATGTTAGGTTTTGGATCTGGGGCCACGGTCAGAGGGTCGACCAGCTTTATATCGACGGGCCGCACCGAAATGTAGGCCGGGATATTGGTCTGCTCGCGCAGAAAACGGCAGAATTCGTCGCACGGCTTCTCTTCGGACCCTGCCCACAAGTCAAGGATCGCCCCAAAGGATGCGTCGGAGGCCGTCTGATGGCCGATGGCTTCCACCCATGCCGGATGTTTCTCCTGTACCGCACGCATCCACCACGAGTCTCGCTGCAAGAACCGCGAAGCCACAAACGTTCCCACACAGAGCATTACCAAGAGTAGAACTGGATACCGCTTGGCTATTCTCGAGTTGGAACTGGAGCCGGAGGATGACAAGCGCACAAGCAAGGCGGTGATGACCAGCCACAACACCGCAGCCCATATTCTCGCCAGGACAAAGTTCCAGTCCATAACCCCGATGTAGCTCGGCACGACATACATCGCCGTCAGCAGGACCAGAATCAGAGCTCCATTTTCAAAGCGCGGATTCAGGTTCGGCACATCGAGGTCCCTTGGCCGGAGGTGCGTTGGTTGCGAGCCCGCGTCGCTCGCAACCTGCACAGAGCTTCTGGAGACTTGAATCCTGCGCCAACAACCGCCGGTAAGACAGACGATCGTAACCGCGATTGTTGCCGAATAGACATCCGCCTCCCGCCCGGCAAACGGGATGCATGGTAAAAGAACTCGTATGAAGAACCACGCAACAGCCACCGACGCGAACCCATAAAAACAAAATGCCCGCCAGTGCCGTCCCTGCATCCGCGAGCACACGGACAGCGCCAGATTCAGGCAAGAAACTGCGAACACCGCAAACAACAGCTGAATCCCAATCGCCCACGCCCATGCCAGCACGCCAACGCGGTTGAGCATTCCGCCCCGTCCCGCAACGAGATAGGAAAGCCACAGCATCCCCGGAAGCAATATCCCGATCGCTAAACCGGCCTGCAACACGATCGAAATGGGTAAGTGCGATGCTTGATTCGATGCTTCGACACTCGATCGTCCGACATTTGATCGTCCGACCTGCGGCGATTTGGATTCGCCACTGTGATCGAGAATGCCCAGCCAAAATATCGGGAACAGTACGGCAAGACTCCACAGAAAGCTGAGCGAGTTATTTCCGAGATTGGAAAACGGCCTCTTCCATAAAAAGAAAACCGCCAGCGCAGCCTGCACCACCAAAAACTCAAGCACCATGCGGCGTTCCCGCCCGGTCCGACGCTCCGCCAAAATGGTGATTCCCAGGAGCAACGACAACACGCCATAAATATAGGAGTGCAGCCGAATAAATACCGGCACCCACGGATTCAAAGGCGCCTGAATAAACGAAACGTACATGTCTGGCAAATACGCCAGCATGCAGTAGACGGAGGTGATCAGGCCGAGCAGCGCATAAATCAGGCGGGCAGCGATGCCGATCGAGTTGAAACCCGAATGCTTCACCGCCGAGGCCCGAACGCCGCATCAATCGAATACCTGGAAGAAGGCCGTCCCATGTGGAAAAGAATAACAAGTTGATGTCGCGGCACTTGAATTCTGCGCGCTCTGCGAGGAACGAAAGTAACGCCTCGTCTTAACGCCGGCGCCCATCCTTGGGCAACGCGCTGCGTTTTTGATATGGTGCTCCATGCCTTCGGAGCCTGCTTCGCCACAGATTCATCCTGTACAAACTAATGAAGACGGCCTCCGCCACCAGCTCTCCGCCGGACAAATGGCCATGGTGGCCGTCGGAGGCTCCATCGGCACCGGCCTCCTGCTGGGTTCCGGCGCAGCCATGGAGATCGCCGGCCCCGCCGCCATCCTGAGTTTCATCGCCGCCGCCTTCATCAACTGGACTGTCGCCATGGCCCTCGGCGAACTCGCCTGCGCTCACCCCGCCGCCGGAAGTTTCGGCGTCTACGGCGACATCTACCTCAACGCCTTTGCCGGATTCATCGCCCGCGCCGGCTACTGGATCGGCCTCTCCCTCGCCATCGGCGCCGAAATGGTCGCCGCCTCTACTTACATGCTGGCCTGGCTCCCCGGCGTGCATCCCTACATCTGGATTCTGGTCTTCGCCGCGATTCTGCTGACGCTCAACCTGCGCAGCGTCGGCTCCTACGGACGCGTCGAATTCTGGCTGTCGATGATCAAGCTCGCGACCATCGTCGCCTTCATCGTCATAGGTGCGGCCCTACTGACGGTCGGCCGCGTCACCCCGCAATACAACGCGCATGGTGGATTCTTTCCCAAAGGCCTCTGGTCGCCCCTCGTCGCCTTGACCTTCGCCATCTACAGTTTCGGCGGAGTCGAAATGGTCGCGGTCACCACCGGCGAATCGCGCTCGTCGAAAGAAACTCCTCGCGCCGTCTGGCTGACTTTTCTTACATTGACCTTCGTCTACGTCGGCGCCATGGTCATACTTCTCGGCCTCATGCCCTGGAACCACGCCGGCGTCACCGAAAGTCCCTTCGTCACGACTTTCCAAACCGTGAAAATTCCCCACGCTTCCGGTGTGATGAACTTCGTCGTCCTCACCGCTGCACTCTCCGGAGCCAACGCCGCACTCTACGTCGCCTCCCGCATGCTGTTCTCGCTAGCCCGCACCGGATGGGCCCCCGCCCGCCTCGGCCGCCTGAATCACGAAGGCTCGCCGCAATTCGCCGTCCTGATTTCTTCCTTCGGAATCCTCTTCGCATTAGCGCTGGTTCTCTGGGCTCCGGAAAACGCCTTCCGCTATATCGTAGGCGCCGCGTTCACCGGCATGATCCTCTCCTGGCTAATCTCGTTAGCTGCGCACATAAGTTTCCGCCACCGCCGCACGCCCGCAGAACTCGCCGCACTCCCCCTGCGCTCCCCACTTGGCCAATGGGGATCCATCCTAGGCTTCGTAATGGTTACGACCGCCCTGATCCAAACCTGGCTCTACCCCCGCATAAACCTCTACAGCGGCCTGGCCTGCCTCGCGGTGTTAACTCTGTCCTACGTCTTCCTGAAACCACGCGGCGTCAAAGAATAGTCACCGTCACGGCTCACGTAGGGACGGCCGCATTCGTCCGTCCAGCCGGGCAAAGCCCGGCAGCGCCCTTCGCCCACAGAATCCCAGCACCAGTCCCTCCCCGTCCCCACCCCCTGTCATCCTGAGCGCAGCAAACCGATTCGCAATAGCGAATCGGTCTGCGGAGTCGAAGGACCCCTACGCAGCCGTCCTCTCAACCCGTGTATAGTGTCTCTTCCGTCGAATTGAAATCTCACATTACGCTGGCTGTCGGAAAGGGCACTCAGTTGAGACTATCGCGCTGCTTCCTGGCTTTTCTTACCCTATTCTTCCTTTTTCCCACAGCTCCCGCTCAGCAATCCCCCGATAAAATCTTCTTCCACGCCAAAGTCTTCACCGGCGACCCGCAAAATCCCTACGCCGAAGCCGTCGCTATTCGCGGAGACAAAATCCTCGCAGTCGGCAATCTCACAGAAGTCGAAAAGTCGGCCTCCGCCACTCCCGAACGCATCGATCTCGCCGGCAAAACCCTCTTCCCCGGCTTCATCGATTCCCACAGCCATTCCATCGATGGCGGACTCAACCTGATCGGCGCCGACGCCAGCGACACAGTCTTCTCCCTGAAGCAACTGCCGCCATTCGTCGCCGACGCTAAGAAAAGCGGCAGAGGCATGCGCGGCGACATCCTCGAAATCCTCGGCCTGCCGCTCGAATTCTGGTCGCACCCCGACACTCTCAACTCCGACTTCAGCACCGGCGCCTACGCCCAGCAAGCCGTTCTCCTCCGCGGCATGGACGGCCACACCGCCTGGGCCAATCGCGCCCTGCTCCAACGCGCCGGCATCACCGCCGATTTCCTCAGCAAGCTTTCCGCCGACGAACGCAGCTACTACGGCATCAGTAAAGACGGCCAGCCCAACGGCTTCCTGGTCGACGCCGGCACGGAAAAAATCGAACCGCTCCTGCCCCAACCTACGCCCGAGCAACTGCTCGCCGCCGGACGCGCCGCTTTGCAATACAACTACAGCCTCGGCATCACCGCATGGCTCGATCCCCTGGCTGCGGACTACGTCTTGCAGGCCTACAAACTCCTCGCCGACCACGGCGAACTCAGTTCTCAGGTCGCAGCCTTCCCGCGAGTGCTGGCGAAAGATCCCGCCGCCGAACTCGCCGCCGTGCAGAAGACCCGCGACCTTTATAAAGATGTCCCCAATCTGCACATCACCGGCATCAAAGTCTTCGCCGACGGCGTCGTCGAGTTCCCCTCCCAAACCGCCAATCTCAGCAAGCCCTACAAAAACACCGGCCACAACGGCGAGCTTTTATTTGAGCCGAAAAAATTCGCCGAGCTCTGCATCGCCGCCGACAAGCAGGGCTTGATCGTTCACGTCCACGCCATCGGCGACGGCGCCGTCCACGCCGCGCTCGACGGCATTGCCGCCGCCCGCCAGGCCAACGGCAATTCCGGCCTGCCCGACACTCTCACCCACGAACAGTTTGTCCTGCCCGAAGATTTCCCCCGCTTCCGCGCCCTCGGCGTGATCAGCGCCCTGCAACTTTTCTGGGCCGAGGCCAGCCAGGACACCATCGAAATCGTGAAGCCCTACGTCGACCCCGAAATTTACCGGTGGCAATATCCCGCGCGCTCCATCCTCGACAACGGCGGCATCATCTCCGGAGCCAGCGACTGGCCGGTTTCCACCGCCAACGTTTTCTATGCGATATATCAGGCCGAAACCCGCAAAGGCCCCGAAGGCGTCCTCGACCCCTCGCAGGATATGCCTCGTGAAGCCATGTTCTACGCCTACACCCGCAACTCCGCCCGCGCCATGAATATGCAGGATTCCGTCGGCACCATCGCCCCCGGCAAGAGCGCCGACTTGATCCTGCTCGACCGCGACGTACTGACGGTTTCGCCCGAAGAAATGCGCGACACAAAAGTCCTGTGGACGATGGTGGCTGGAAAAACCGTCTATCGCGCGAAGTGAGGGCCACGCGACCCGTAACCGGGCGGCTGGGAGAATCGCAGCCGCTGCCGCCCGCAGATGTCTCCGTTGACATCCCTTTTACAGAACCCGCGAATCACTGGATCGGGATCCGCAGGAAACCATGGCCGATGAAGCTCGGGTCAATGTACCAACCCGTAATCATCCCCGCCGGGTTGATGCCGTTCGCGAAAGTATAGGAGGAGGGTTCCGCGGAGCCCGTCGGATCGAAGGTCGTGAAAGTACCGTCGCTGGCTCGGACGAAGCCGTGAAATCCGCCGCTCACCGCCACGAAGTTGCCTGTGATCGCCCCCGCGGGGTCGATGGCGCTGGGCTCGGTTTCACCATTCGAACCCGGGACATCGAACGTCGTTATGGCTCCCTCCCGGCTCCGCAAGAAGCCGTGAAACGCAAAACTTGCGTCTTGCCACACCCCGGTAATGGCCCCGTTGACATTGATCGCGTTGGCTGAGGTATAGATGGAACCTTTGGGATCGAACGTGGTCAAGGTGCCGTCGAGAGCGCGCAGAAAGCCGTGAGACACGAAGTTTGAGTCGTAGTACCATCCCACAACCTCCCCCGCGTCATTGATGCCAGTGGGAACAGTCCCATTGACGGTGCCCAGAGCGTCAAACGAGGTAAAGGAGCCGCCAGGAGTCCGCAAGAAGCCATGTGCCAGGTAGTTGGCGTCGTAGTACGTTCCCGTGATGACCCCCGCCCGGTTGATTCCACCTGTGAAAAATTGCGTGAATACCGACTCGGGAGGATCGAACGCGGTGATGGTACCGCCGGGAGCCCGCACAAATCCATGACACGTGACTGCGTCACAATAAAATCCGGTGATCGCGCCCTGCAGGTTGATGCCGACTGGACTAGTACAAACGGATGCGTTGGGGCACGTGGCATCCGGCCCGTCAAACGTGGTGATGGTGCCCGAGGGAGTGCGCACGAAGCCGTGAAGTGCCGCGTTTGCGTCAGCATAGTATCCGGTGACCGCGCCAAACAGATTGATGGCGACGGGGGTCGTACAAAGGGCGAACGAAGCTTCACACGTGGAGCCTGGGACAACAAACTCCACGTAAACTGCGCCATCGTCGCGACGGGGAAGATCGTTTAAGAGTTGTTGAGTTGGCGTACCGGCCAAAACTGGTTTGCAATGGCCAGCAATACCCCCCGGTAGGCGACTGGCCTGGATTGAGCACTGAGGCAGCGTTCGTTGTGAAGGTGCAGCCGTCTGCTGGGCGTTCGCAGGCAAACAGCCGACCCAAAGCAGTACACCAACCGCCCGAGCAGCAAGCTTCGTGTCCATATACAA
>Ga0302307_10001032_pt1 | contig 17686 bp, 10 predicted proteins | sample III_Palsa_E3_2_FD_200530 | JGI IMG/M metagenome (GOLD analysis project Ga0302307, IMG submission 200530) | Peat permafrost microbial communities from Stordalen Mire near Abisko, Sweden - III_Palsa_E3_2 | ecosystem: Environmental > Terrestrial > Soil > Palsa > Peat permafrost | place: Sweden... | reverse complement strand
CTGGTGGATGTAGCGAAGGTGGATTTCCTTTTTTTCATGCTTTTTCTGCTGCCATTTAACAAGGCTGTAAATTGCCCCTATCAGCATCAACACATATAATAAGTAAGCCCAATAGGTTTGGTACCAGGCGGGTTTAATTTCGAAGGTGTAGGAAATATATTTCGATTCGTTACCTAAATTAGTGCGCGCCTTAACCCTGAATGTATAGGTGCCATAGCCCAGGTTAGTGTATTCCTTCTCACTTTTTGAGTTCCAGGCCGACCATTGTTTATCAAATCCTACCAGCTGATAGCTAAACTCGATATTGCTGTGCTGCTCAAACAGCGTGGTTGAAAACTCGAAGTGATAAGAGTTAAAACTATGAGGAAGAGATGGTATAGAATCTTTATCCTGGGAAGCTTGTATAAGGTTGCCTTTTTTGAAATATCCGCCAAAAATTACGCTGTCTTTATCGCCTATTACCTTAACCTGGCCCAGTAAAATGTTTAGCTGGTTACGGGTGCTTTGGTATTGTTTGTAGTTGAGGTGAAAAACGCCTTTGTTAGAGCCAATAAAGATATTTTCTTCATCATAAGGGTATATATTTTCAAAACCCGCCAATACTTTTGAAGTAAGTTCGGGGAAATAAACAATTGAAAACGCTTTACTTCGGGGGTTTTTATCAAAATCAATAACGCCTACTTTTTTATTGCCTATAAACCAAATGTTGCCATCTTTATCCTGGTTTAAGTATTGCAACTCGTTGTTTTTAAACATGGGGTAAAAGTATTGCGACTGTGCAAAACGGTTGGTTTTATAGTTATACTCATAAATCCCGTTAATGGTGGCTACCACATTACGCCCCTTAATATTAAACACGTAGTTATGCAGGGAAGATGGCAGGCCGTCTTTCTGTGTATATAAGGTATAACCGGCAATTTTTTTGTTATCAGCAGTCAGGTTGATTTTGTACACGCCACGATATGGGTGCGACGACCATATCGTATTTCGCACATAATCAATTGCTAAAAACCTTAAGGTTTCCACTAAGCCGTCTATATGGGCTTTATCTACAAAACTTCCGTTAGTATAGCTAAGCAGGTGCAAACCCTCATAAGTACCGGCAATAATATTGGGCGATGGATTATTGAGCGATAAGGGCTGAAACAACCAGGTACCCGGATAATTATACAGCTGGCTTGCCGCGTAATCATTAATAAGATATGACCCGTCTTCGTTTCCAAAAAGCAGGTGGCCGTCAACTTCATTTAAGCTCCATACCTGCCCTTTGGTGTTCTTTACTTCGATAAAGCTGCCATTGCTGTAACTAAGGTCCTTAACATTGGGGTTTATGGGTAATGCAAACACAGCATCGGATGTACCTATGTATAGTTTTTGGTTAAAAACCCTCACCGCGTAGGTAGATGATTGCTTGTTGGCATCGGGATATATTTGTTTGATGGCACTGTTAAAGGCGATAAAGCTGATACCATCATCCAGCCCCAGCCAGATGTTTTTATCATGGTCCAGGTACAGGCTGCGCACATTATTTTTTTGCAGCGTTTGCAGGCTCGACAGGTTTTCAATCAGTTTACCCCTTCTATCAACAATAAAACAGCCGCTAAATGCCGAACCTATGGCATAAAGATTGGCATCAATGGCTTGCAGCGTATTTATGCGTACATTTTTTAGCAAATCATCAACACCGGTAGCCATATTGCTCAACTTATTTCCGCTTAACAGAAACAGGCCATCTTTAAGCGTGGCTATTAATAAGGTATCCTTGCCATAATGTGCAATGGAGGTAACTAATGCCTTATTGGGTAAAACACATATTGTATTCCAGTTATTCCCTTCAAAAATTTTCAGCTCGCCGGTACGTTCCTGTACAAATAACTGTTTATCACAATCGCCCAAAAACAGCCAGCCGGGGCTTGAATTAAAGGTGATTATTTTGCCCTTAAACAGCTCGAATACCTTAGTTGTGGTCCTGAAAAAAATGCGGTTATTAAACACGGAGATATTCCATACATCATTAAACGAAGTATCGGCCTTGGGGATAAGGTATTTTAAGGATGTATATTTAAGTACGCCTTTTTGATTAGGATAAAAATACCCCATATCATTTTGCGCGCCTACATAAATTTTGCCATCGCTGTCAATTTTAACCGATCGTACTACTGTATTACTCGGCACAGGGTAAATTGCCCAGTTTTGCCCGTTGTAAGTTAGCAGGCCCTCGTTATTGGCAAAATACATTATACCCGCTTTATCCTGTTGGATATCCCAGTTTTGATTACCGCCTTTATAGTCGATAGCGCTAAAGTTATTTATCTGAGGTAAGCCAATAGGGTTTTGCGCCTTACCGGCAACGCTAACAATTAAAATGAAAATAAACAGGTAAAAATATTTCATTAAAATATTACAGTTTTTTAAAATACGATATAATTGGTTGCCTGTTTACAGGCTTCAAACACTTTAGGGTTTATTGCCGGCGATACAAATAATAGCCGGAAAAATCAGTCGGTTAATTTCTTTTAAATAACAATTAACAAATTATCCAATTAAAAAAGCGATTTAGCATCACAATTTCATCGGATGTATAATTATAAATATTATTATGCATATAATGCTGATATATAATTACACAAAGCTAAACAATTTGATGTAGTAGTGAAATTCGGTATAAAATTGCTGATTTAAAGCTAATTAATGCATGTTGTATAGTTTTTGTAGTAGGCAATATATAAGGTGTATTCCATTTTTAATATTCATGTTTGTAATGTAATACGCCCTAATAAGGGGTACTACAGCTTTTTATAAACCAATTATATAACCAATTTTCTTAAAACATTATTTAGCCTATGGTAAAATAAACCGTACTAAACTAATGGCCTTTTTTATGGCCAACCAAAACTATTTAACCTAATTTTTAAACTATTATCAATGAGAAGAAAATTTACTTTAATCATTTTATTGCTATTTACCGGATGCTCGATGTTATATGCCCAAAGCGTTAAGCTTAGCGGCAAGGTGACCGACAATTCCGGAAGTGCAGTACAAGGGGTATCCGTTTCAATAAAGGGTACAACCAATGCAACAGCAACCGATGCAAACGGTAATTATTCAATTACCGCATCGCCCGACAAAACACTTATTTTTTCATTTATCGGGTACGTAAGCCAGCAAATAGCCGTGGTTAACCGCACCAGAATAGATGTGGTATTGCTGGAAGACACAAAAGTGCTTAGTGACGTGGTGGTTGTGGGCTATGGCTCGCAAAAAACACAAAATGTATCAAGCGCCATATCAACGCTAAAAGCACCGGAGATTGAAAAAGTTAATGCTGTACGTATAGAAGACGCTATACAAGGCAGGGTATCGGGTGTTGATATTATTCAAAGCGGTACGCCGGGCGCTACCCCTACCGTGTTTATCCGTGGTATCCCATCAAATTATAACAGCGACCCGCTTGTAGTTATTGACGGTGTTGAACAAACATTGGTTGATTTTAACGCGCTTAACCCGATGGATGTGGAATCGGTAAATATATTAAAAGATGCCGCAGCAACAGCCATTTATGGTGTACACGGTGGTAACGGCGTTATTTTGGTAACCACAAAAAGCGGTAAAGTAAACCAGAATACTGTGTTCAGGTTAAGTTCCAGCTATGGCGTGCAGCAGGTGGCAAGAGAAGTGCCTGTTTTAAATGCTACTGAATTTGGCGCCATTGTTAACGAAGGCAGTACATTAGCCGGCGGCCCCGTTGTATTCCCTAACCTGAGCGCTTTGGGTGTAGGCACCAACTGGCAGGACCAGATATTTCATAACGCGCCTTTACAAAACTATGCCCTATCGGCAACCGGCGGCTCTGATAAAGTTACCTACTTTTTAGAAGCAGGCGCAGTTGAACAAGGTGGGGTTGTTGGCGGCGCAAGTAAATCGGCATTTAACCGTTATAACTTTACTGCTAACTTAACTTTCCAGTTATCTTCAAAACTTAAGTTCAATTTTAATACTACCGCCCTTGCAATGTACTCTAAGGGTGTTGCAACCAACGCGTTTAACAGTATCATAGGCGAAGCACTAAATTTTGACCCAACAGTACCTGTAAATAATACAGTGCCAAACACAACAGGTCAATATGGTTTCAGCAACCTGGAACTATCGGAAGTGCATAACCCTTTAACTACCCTGGCTAATACCTATAACCAAAGCTTGGGCAATAAACTTTATGGCAAGTTTGAGTTGCAATATGATATTATCAAAGATTTAACCCTTACCTCGCGCTTTGGCTATACAGATTATAACGCCAATGCCAAAACATTTACCCCACTTGTATTTTATGGCTTGCTAAACTCTGATAACACCATGAATGCAGATGGCTCAACAGTAACCGGCGACCATAACTCAGTTAGCTCGGTACGCGATGCCAACTTTAACTGGAGCTGGGAAACTTATGCTAACTATAACTTCAATTACAAAACCGACCATCACTTCTCGGTAGTTGCAGGTTTTTCACTGGAGCAGTCTTCAGGCAACGAAATAGGTGCTTCAAGGCAGGACGTACCATTTAACTCGTGGGAATTTGCTGATTTTACAGCAGCAACGGGTGTAAATTCGGCCACCAACACAAATGCGCAAACAGGGTATTATTATTCTTATTCGGATAAAAGGCTTTCTTATTATGGCAGGTTAAACTACGATTATAAGGAGAAATATTTAGCCGGTGTGAGCGATCGTGAAGATGCCGACCAGGTTTTTGGGCCGGATAATAAATTCGCCAATTTTGTTGCCGGCTCTTTGGGTTGGGTAGTCAGCAAAGAAGACTTCTTCAAATCAGATTTAATTAACTTTTTTAAATTAAGAGGTAGCTACGGTGTTTCGGGTAGTTCTCCTGCTTCAAACGCGCAGGTAACATCAATAGTAAGTGGTGGCCCTTATAATACTATTGGCAATAGTAATGGTTACAATTTTGGCAATGTATTTTATCCAGGTTCAACCATTGGCTCATTGGCCAATCCTAAACAATCATGGGAAAGAGACAAACAAGCCGATATTGGTTTTGATATAAACCTTGGCCAAAAATTCGGTTTCAATTTTGACGTGTACCAGAAAAACGTTGATGGTTTATTGTTTTTACCAACCCAATCATTGTACTTAGGTACAATTCCGCCATCAATTGCAAATATTGGCTCAACAAGTACAAAGGGTATTGATGCAACATTTAATTATACCGACCGTTTCGGGGGTTTGGGTGTAAATACATCGGTAACATTCAGCACATTTAAAAGTGTAGTAACCGCTACCAATGCCGATAACAGCGCGTTTTTAACAGGCGGTTCGTTTTTTAACGGAGAAACTCAAACAGCTACCGTATTCCAGAAAGGTTACGCGCCGGGCGAGTTTTACGGCTATAAAACTGATGGATTGTTTCAAACACAAGCCGAAATTAACAGCTCTCCAAGTCAGCCGGGCGCAAGGCCGGGTGACATAAAATATGTGGATGTAAATAAGGATGGTTCAATTACCAGCGCCGATCAAACTGATTTGGGCAGCCCATTTCCTAAATTTACAATAGGTTGGAATTTAAACCTTACCTATATGCATTTTGATTTCACATCTTTTGTATATGTATCCGAAGGCAATAAAATATTTAAAGCCTGGGATAGGAACGCCGAGTTTACCAATAAACCCTCTACTATATTAGACAGGTGGACCGGACCAGGTACAACCAATGATGCCGAATACCCTGAATATAACGTTTCCGACCCTAATGATAACGCACGTGTTTCGGACAGGTATATTGAAGACGGATCATTCATAAAAATTAAAAACTTACAATTAGGATACACCCTTCCAAAATCTATTTTAAAAGGACAAAATACCAGCCTGCGTATATATGCACAGGTTAAAAATGCCTTTACATTTACCAAATATTCAGGGCTCGATCCTGAAATATCAGGCGGAAATGGACAGGGAGGTATATTAAACAGCGGTGTTGACTACGGGTATTATCCGCAAACACGCATATTTCTTTTAGGCCTTGATTTTAAATTTTAATCCTAAAAAAAACTGAAATGAAAAAATATTTAAAAATAGCAGTTGCGTTTAGCGCAATAGGTGCAATAGGATTAGTTGCATCCTGCAAAAAATTCGTAGCATACAGCCCACAGGACTCTTATACCGTATCTGCGCAAACCTACCTGGCATCGCAAACTGATTATCAAACCATGGAGATAAGTGTTTACACTCCCCTGCAATGGTTAAACCAGTTAGTGCAAATAGGCGATGTTGCTTCGGATAACTCGGTAGCCGGCGGCGAAAGCGCATCAGACGTGTTGGATTTACAACAGGTTGACCAGTATAAGGTTACCGCAACAAACAGTACGCTAACCGGCTTATGGCAATATGCTTACGAAGGTGTAAACAGGGCCAATTATTTAACAGAATACGAAATAACAAACCCTGCAGGGCAGCAAATAAACTTCCCCGGCAAGGATGAAATGTATGGCGAAGTTTACTTTTTAAGGGCATTTTATTATTTCACTCTGGTAAAATTGTTTGGCGGCGTGCCGTTATTTACCGATAAACGTTTGGATTTTGCCAGCTCGGGCACCTTGACAAGGGCTACCCCTGCCCAGGTTTACGCGCAAATTGAAGCGGATTTAAATAAAGCCATCTCTGTTTTGCCAACTGTTCAGTTACAACAAGGGCGTGCTACCAAATACGCTGCCGAAGCATTGCTTGGTAAAGTTTATTTGTATGAAAAGAAATACTCGGATGCAGCCACTGTATTGCAAAGCGTAATTGACGCTAATGCCTTTACTTTGGTGCCTAAAGTTGATTCGATTTTCGCCCCATCAGGTGAAAACGGGCCCGAATCTGTATTTGAAATTCAGTACACCAATACTTCGCCTTATTACCAATGGTCAAACCCGTTCCAGGGCCAGGGCAACTATGCAGTACAGCAATTTGGTGTTAGGGAAATGGCCGGTACCAACGGAATGCCTTACGCGGCAGGCTGGAGCACCGGTTTACCAACGGCAGATTTATATAATGCTTATGAAGATGGCGACCAGCGCAGGGAAGCAACTTGTTTTGATGTAGCAGCCTACGTTACAGCCAACCCGCAGTTTAATATTACTTACGAAGTAGCGCCTTATGAAAATACAGGTTATTACAACAAAAAGTATCAGCCGCTTATAGGCCAAACCAGCGGGCAGCCTGAGTTAAATTATGCAAACAATTACCGTACCATCCGCTATGCTGATGTGCTGTTAATGGCTGCAGAGGCTTATAACAGGAGCACCTCGCCCGATGACACCAAAGCGCAGCTTTATTTAAATATGGTACGCAGGCGCGCTTTTGAGGTAACTGATGCCAGCCATGATATTACCACTACCGGTACAGCTTTATATACATCAATTTTAAACGAACGAAGGTTAGAATTGGCGATGGAAGGCGAACGCTTTTTTGATTTAGTGAGAACAGGATTAGCAGGCACCACGATACCCGGGTTTATAGTTGGCAAAAACGAAGTTTTCCCAATTCCGCAGGAAGAAGTTAACGTTTCGGGCCTCCCTCAAAACCCTCATTATTAATATTTATTCAAAAATAAATCATTATGAAAATATTAAAATATATCACACTTTTTATACTCCCTATCTGCATAGCAGCGGGATGTAGAAAAGATCAATTTAGCGAGGATACGTCATTCGCGAAAGGTGCGTCATCGGCCAGCAATGTATCTGTTATGTTTGATATAACGCACGACAATACCGGCCTGGTAACTATTACCCCCGGAGGGTCTGGCGCAGTATCATTCGACATATACTATGGCGATGCAAGTTCAACCTCGGTTGCCCATGTTGCAGCAGGTAAAAACACCACCCATATTTACGCCGAGGGCAGTTACCAGGTAAAAGTGGTTGCCCACGATATTAAAGGCGGCACAGCTACTTTAACCCAAACATTAGTTGTATCGTTTTTGGCACCTAAGGACCTTGCGGTTAAAGTAACCACCAGCGGTGTAACCGTAAGTGTAACTGCAACTGCACAGTATGCTACCTTTTTTAAAGTGTATTACGGCGACTCGACCAGCTTTACGCCACAGCCTTATACCAACGCTTTGGAAGGCCAGGCTGTAACTCATACTTATGCTAATGCAGGTACTTATGTAATAACCGTAGTTGCATTAAGCGGCGGTGCCGAAACTTCACAGTTTTTGGATACTATTAAAGTGGGCAAGCAAATTAATTTGCCGGTTACTTTTGATGACCCAAATACAGACTATACCATGTCTGACTTTGGCGGTGAAGTTTCTACCTTAGTTGTAGATCCTACCAATGCCAGCAATCATGTAATGCAAACGGTTAAAACTACCGGCGCAGCAACCTACGCGGGTGTAACCATAGGCACAGCGCTTGGTTTTGCTACACCTGTTCCAATTAACGCGTTAAATTTGAAAATGACGGTAATGGTATACTCACCAAAGGCAGGTATAGATGTTAAGCTGAAACTGGACAACCATGCCAATCCGAATGTTGGTTTATCAGTTGAAACGGATGTACTTACCACAAAGGTTAACCAGTGGGAAACGCTGACGTTTGATTTTAGTAAACCAGCTGCAGGTACAGGGGCGTTTAACCCGGCCAATACCTATGATTTGGCTTCGATTTTCTTCGACTTTAATAACACAGGCAACGGCGCAACCTATTACTTTGACAACGTGCAAATGGCAGCGGCTGCATTAACACAAATTAATTTGCCGGTTACTTTTGATGTTTCGACGGTTGATTATACCATGACTGATTTTGGCGGTAATGTTTCCACCTTAGTGGCCGACCCTACCAATGCCAGCAACCATGTAATGCAATCAATTAAAACAGTGGGCGCGCAAACTTATGCAGGTACCACTGTTGGTACAACAAACGGTTTTGCAACACCTATTCCTATCAGTTCATCAAATATGAAGATGACGGTAATGGTGTACTCGCCTGCCGCAGGTTTGGATGTTAAGTTAAAACTGGATAACCATGCAAACCCTAATGTTGGTTTATCAGTTGAAACAGATGTGCTTACCACAAAGGTTAACCAGTGGGAAACGCTGACGTTTGATTTTAGTAAACCAGCTGCAGGCACAGGCGCGTTTAACCCGGCCAACACCTATGATTTAGCCTCGATATTCTTCGATTTTGGAAATGTAGGCACCGGCTCAACCTTCTATTGGGATAATATGCAAATGGCTGCCCCGGCTGCCCTATCGCAAATAAACTTACCGGTTACATTTGACGACCCTACTGTTAATTATACTGTGGTTGATTTTGCCGGCAATAGTTCAGTAATTGTTGCAGACCCTGCCAATGCCAGCAACCACGTTATGCAGTCGACAAAAAATGTTGGCGCGCTAAGTTACGCGGGCACTACATTGGGTACGCCAGATGGGCTTGGCTTTGCAACGCCTGTGGCATTAAGCGCAAACCACATGAAGATGACGGTTATGGTTTACTCGCCTGCAGTCGGTATAGATGTTAAGCTGAAACTGGACAGTCATGCAAACCCAAATAACGGTTTATCCGTTGAAACAGATGTGCTTACAACCAAGGCAAATCAATGGGAAACTTTAACCTTTGATTTTACACAGAACGCATCGGGCACACCGGCATTTAACCCGGCTAATACGTATGATTTGGCAACCATTTTCTTCGATTTTGGAAATACGGGAACAGGTTCTGTGTTTTATTGGGATAACGTAATTCTTTTATAACCAATTAAATAGTAAAAACATGAAAAAACATTTCAATTATATACTATTGTTTGTATTTGCAGCGCCAATGCTTTTTGGCGCCTGTCAAAAAACAAACTATACGTTCGGGCAAATAAAAACCCCTACAAATGTTGTAATTACGGCAACTATACAGGGCGCAACGGCTGCCAACCCCACCGGCGACGGTACGGGCAAGGTTACCATTAACGTTACTGCAACCAATGCCCTTGCCTATAAAATATATTTCGGCAACAGCACCGGCGATTCCGTATTAACAACAACCGGGCAGGCTTCAGAAACGTATGTAAGTTCAACCGATACAACAACGTACACGGTTACTGTTAATGCTATTGGCACCGGCGGCGCAACAACAACTGCGGTAAAACAAATCAAAGTTTTGTATCAGTACCAGATACCGGCGGCAACTTTAGCCGATTTAACCAACGGCTCATCTAAAAACTGGGTGGTAGCCAAGGATATGCCGGGCCATTTTGGTGTTGGTCCATCAACAGACTTTACGCCCGATTACTATTCGGCCCCGCCGGAAGATAAAGCTTCGTACCCTTGTGCTTACTCGGGTATTGTTACCTTTAACCAAAGTGGTGCAAACAGCATTACTATGAATGATAACAATGCAAGCTCGTTCTTAATCAGCGCCTCAACAACCTATTACGGGCAACCAGGGAATGGCGATGGCTGCTATACAGTAAGTACCGGCGGTACACAAACCATAAGCATAGGTGCCGATATGTTTGCGGGCGCAAGTAATTCGGGTGGTACAGGTTTACAAGTTAGTGTACCGGGTTCGGGCCTTATAGCTTTTGGCACCGGCGCTACAACTTACGAAATACTGACACTTACGGCAACCACCATGGAATTACGCGATATTGGTGCCGACGGTAACGCATGGTACCAAATATTAAAAGCACAATAAACATAACAAAACCGGCAAATAGGTTGTATAATCGTATTTGCCGGTTATAAAACAACAACATCTTAATTATGACAAAGTATATCAAAGGGGTAATTTTATTAAGTTTCTTTCTGATTGCGTGCAGCAAGTCAAAAAGTGCGGTAACGCCAAATACGCCACCTACCAATTTAACGGTACAGGCAGTGGCGTCGGTAGATAGCAGCGGAAATGTAACCATTACCGCCACGGCAACAAATGCAGTGAGCTATGATATAGATTATGGCAATGGCATCATCCAAACGGTAGCTTCGGGTAAGGTTACTTACAAATACCCGGCATCGGGCACGTACACCATCAATGTGATTGCCAAAAGCGCCGGTGGCGAAACTATTTCGGCAAGTACTACGGTAACCATTGCGGTAAAAATGAGCCTGATATTTTCGGACGAGTTTAACACCGATGGCGCACCCGACCCCAGTAAGTGGGGCTACGACCTCGGCGGAGGCGGATGGGGCAATAATGAAGCCGAATATTATACAGACCGGCCTGTTAATGTTATTGTACAGGGCGGTATATTGAAGATTACAGCTTTAAAAGAGGCGTATGACGGTAGCGCGTATACATCGGCAAGGATGCTAACCAAAGGTAAGTTTAACTTTACCTATGGCAGGGTTGATATAAGGGCTATGCTGCCCGCAGGCTTAGGTACCTGGCCTGCATTATGGATGCTTGGCGCCGATGTTGATACCGACCCATGGCCTGCCTGCGGCGAAATTGATATGATGGAACAACGCGGCAGCGAGTTAAATAAAATTTATGGTACATTACATTACCCCGGCCACTCAGGTGCCAACGGTAATGGCGCCACCATAACTATTGCCGATGCTACCACACAATTCCATATCTATTCACTGGTGTGGAATGCTGCTACAGTGAATTTATATGTAGATAATGTATTGTTCCAAAGCGTTCAAAACTCAAGTGCGCTGCCTTTTAATGCCAACTTCTTCTTTATTTTCGATTTGGCAATGGGCGGTAACTTTGGCGGCACTATCGACCCGAACTTTACCAGCGCAACCCTGCAGGTTGATTATATAAGAGTTTATCAATAACAAACCCTAATCACTAAACAACAAAAGCCGCTCCTTACTAATGTAAGGGCGGCTTTTTTACGTTATGGATGCGGCGGATGTGGTGGCGGTGGCGGTAAATGTATGTGTAGCCTTAATGTACTGTGGTGATGCCTCCTGTAATACCTGTGATGTACCCTCCTGTGATATAACCTGATATGTAATGGCGGGTGCGGCGGCGGAGGTGGTGGCAGTTGTGCGCTTGCAAATTGTATACTGCCTGCTAAAAGCAGTAATACAAAAGTTATTTTTAAATATTTCATTAATGATTTATTTAGGGTGATTTAATTGGATAACAGTAAATGGAGTAAAATGTTTAATTCAAGGGTCTAAAAGACAATGTCATTTCGAACCCGTGGCGTGGGGCTGTGCTGTGGCACGGGTGAGAAAACTTTTCGAAGCTGCATATCGCCTACATTGCATGTCGAAAAGTTTTCTCCTCGCGCTAAGCACAGCCTCCGCTTGCTCGTCGAAATGACAATGTGGTTATTTATAAAACACATCATACAAAAAATCAGCCGAAAACTGCCCTGCTTCCAGCCAGCGGGTTTTGGTTTTGCTGCCTACCGGGAAAATCGGGTCGAAATGCTTTTGCAGTTCGTGCGAATAACCTTCAAAAATCTTTAATTTATTAGGTATGCCCAGTGCATCGGCTTTAACATGGATATCCTCGCCGCCATACAAAGGCGCGCTTTTATGCGTAGGCGGAACAATACCATCATTGCTGCCTAATACACTCACAATGGGTACATTGGCGTTTTTAAGCCAGTTTAAATCATATATAGCACCCCAGAAATTGATAATAGCAGCTACTTTAACACGTTCGCGCGGTTTGTTAATAGCGGCGGTATCAGCAGATAAGCCCGCCATATTTGCCAGCTCGGCATTGCTGCTGTAGGCGGCCTGTAAGGCAATCATCCCTCCTGCCGAATTGCCTGCCAGTATAATCCTGTTTGGGTCAATATGGTAACGTACAGCGTTTCTTTTAAAATATTCAATTGCTATTTTAACATCCTGCACGGCATAATAACTGCTCTTCTGCAATTCATCAAAATGAAACAGCGGATTTTTTTTGCTTAGGCGATAATTTATAGCCGCGCAAACATAGCCACGTTGCGCGAAGGTAGTGCTCCACAGTTTTATCCCCTTAGCTGTTTTCGACCCAAATTTAAAGCCGCCGCCATGCATCCAGATAATTAATGGGCGGTGCATAGCATCATCACCTTTGGGCTGGTAAAGGTCAAACAAATAGGCCTTTTTTTCGTCTTTAGCAGCGTTGGGGTTATAGCTTTGGTCGGCAGTAACGGTAACATCCTTAAAAATAAGGTCTTTATAGCGATGCTGGCTTTGTGCCTGCACAGTTATAACGAGGCAAATGAGCGGTATGAATATGGATATTTTTTTAAGCACAATTAAATCGTTTAAAATCATATACGTTACAAACAGGCAAGGCAGATGTTTGGCGCAAGCAGTTTAAAGCTTAAACCGCATGTTAATTTTATTAAATTTGACTTCAAACACATCAATTTAAACAATGACAGCAGGTGTAGGTATCGATATGATTGAGGTTGAGCGCATTGCCGAAAAAATAAACAAGGAAAGCGGTTTCCGCGAACTGGTATTTTCGGCCAACGAAATAGCTTACTGTCAATCAAAAACTGATAGCTACCAGCATTACGCCGCACGTTTTGCTGCTAAAGAAGCTTTTTTTAAAGCGCTGGGCACAGGCTGGCTGGAGGGTACTGCCTTTAACGAAATTGAAGTGACAAATTTTGAGCAAGGCCGCCCACAACTGGAGTTTTCGGGCGATACCTTACAGATTATAAACTCAATGGGCTTTAGCCGCATTTTGGTTTCGTTAACACACCTTAAAACAATAGCTTCGGCAGTAGTAATTATCGAAAAATAATGGAGATTATACAGGGAAAAGAATATCGCCAAACAGATATCGTAAATATGCATGAAGAAAAACTGAAGGAACTTTTAGCCTATCTTTCGCAACATTCGCCCTTTTATAAGGATTTGTTTGCTAATCATAATATTGATATTTCGACTATAAATACCATCGCCGACCTCGCCCTCATCCCTCCCACTACCAAAGACGATTTGCAGCAGCGCAATAACGATTTTTTATGCGTGCCGGTTGAAAAGGTGATAGAATATACCTCCACATCGGGCACATTAGGCAGCCCGGTAACCATTGCGCTGACTGAGAACGATTTAAACCGACTTGCTTATAACGAATACAATTCCTTTGCCTGTGCCGATGGCTCTAAAGAAGATACTTACCAGCTAATGCTAACGCTCGACAGGCAGTTTATGGCGGGTATTGCCTATTATTTGGGGTTACGTAAGCTTGGGGCGGGTATCATCAGGCTGGGGCCGGGTGTGCCGTCCTTGCAATGGGAAACTATTAAGCGTTTAAAGCCTACTGCTATTGTAGCCGTGCCATCTTTTATTTTAAAGCTGATTAATTACGCGAAGGATGCCGGCATCAACATTAACGAAACATCAGTTAAAAAAGCCATTTGCATAGGCGAAAATATTCGCAATGCCGATTTTTCGCTGAATATTTTGGGTAAAAAAATAACTGAGGCATGGGATATCAAACTATACTCCACCTATGCCTCTACCGAAATGCAGACCGCCTTTACCGAATGTGGCCAGGGCAAGGGCGGCCATTACCAGCCCGAATTACTGATAGTTGAGATACTCGACGAAAACAACAAACAGGTAGCCCCCGGCGAACCCGGCGAAGTAACCATTACCACCCTGGGCGTTGAAGGCATGCCCCTGCTCCGCTACAAAACCGGCGATATTTGTATGTATTACAATGAGCCATGCGCCTGCGGGCGTACAAGTTTGCGCCTGTCGTCCATAATCGGCCGTAAAAAGCAGATGATAAAGTTTAAGGGCACCACGCTATACCCGCCTGCCCTGTTTGATTTGCTGAACGAGATGGATGAGATACTGGATTTTGTGATAGAGGTTTCGGCCAACGAAATTGGGCTCGACCAGGTGCTATTGTATTTGGTGCCCACCGAGGAAAGCGAAGAATGCGACCACCGCATACGCGCCTATTTGCAGGCGCGGCTAAGGGTTAGTCCGCATATAAAATACTTGTCGCCCGAAGCCATACAAAAAATGCAGTTTAGCGAAGCGAGTAGGAAAGCGATTAAGTTTGTGGATAAGCGAAGTTAGGCCTACATTTATATTAACCTAACTTACAACAATGAAGATTTAATATTTATTCCTGTTAACTTTCCTTATTGGATTATTAAGTTGTAATACCTTTTATTCTACCAAGATAGAACCCGATACCAAAATAAAATTTGATATTGCTTATTTCACTAAGCATAAAAACTATAATATTGCCATAGACACCTTAAGACATGGGACTATAATTACTTTAATAGATGGGAATTATTATTCTGAAAATATAAAGAAAGTAAACTCTCCTTACTCTATAAATTATCGGTTTTATAAAAACTCCTACAATATAAGATCCAGCGGAACTTCGTTTTACGATGCCGCTACCGGAATTTATAACGAATATGATGAGAATGGAAAAATTGTAAAATCGATAGATTATAATAATATTTATAAGTTTTCCATTCAGGATTTAATAGCTTTATTTAAAAGCAAATACAAAATTGATTTGACGACTTCAAAAGACATAGTCCATGTCGTTTCAACGTATCGGAACAATACAAACATTCAAATTACTCCGGAGTACACTATATTGATACGTGGAAAATCTCCTAAATTCCGACAAATCAAAGTAAATGGGATTAACGGAAAAATCATTTTAGACCTTTCCATTCAATCTTTTGAATTCTAATATATATGTCTCAATATTTAGGATATTCAAATACTATACATTGTAATTAAAAACTACAAGCTTAAACGGCAGATATTTTATACATTTACCCCTTAATAAACTTCGTTTAAAAAAAATATTTTGCCCGTGATACTTGTTGGACAAAGCACCCTTACTTTAGATAATTTCGCTGAAATACTTTATAAACACCAGGAAGTAGCCCTTAGCGAGGCCGCTTTAGAAAAGGTTAAAACCAATTTCAAATTCCTGCAACAATTCTCATCCAATAAATTGATCTATGGTATAAATACCGGTTTTGGGCCAATGGCGCAATACAAAGTCGACGAGAAAAATATACTTCAACTTCAATATAATCTTATTCGCAGTCACTCATCCGGCAGCGGTAAATTAATGAGTGCAGAGCTATCAAAAGCCTTAATGGTGGCCCGATTGAACAGCTTTATGCTGGCCTATTCGGGTGTGCATTTGGAATTGGTAGAGCTGTTAAAAGAATTAATCAACAACAATATCAGTCCATGCATTTATGAGCACGGGGGCGTTGGCGCCAGCGGCGATTTGGTGCAGCTTGCCCATTTAGGTTTAGTTTTAATTGGTGAGGGCGAGGTTTTGTTTGAAGGCGACATACACCCTACTATTGATATATTTAACCGCTTTAACATAAAACCCCTGGCTATCCATATCCGCGAGGGCCTAGCTATTTTGAACGGCACATCTGCCATGACGGGTATTGGTATGCTGAATATTATACAGGCACGCAAGCTGTTGGGCTGGTCGGTTTTGTTTTCATCCATGATTAACGAGATTGTTGAAGCTTTTGACGATCATTATTCGCAGGAACTGAACGCGGTAAAGCACCACAAGGGCCAGAATAAAATAGCAGCCCTGATGCGCGGCATTTTAAAGGACAGTAAAATGATACGCGACCGATCAGAGCATTTATATAACCCTGATAACCTCGACCAGGAAGTATTTGAGGATAAGGTGCAGGAATATTACAGCCTGCGTTGCGTTACGCAGGTTTTAGGGCCTATTTATGACACGATAGCACAGGCGGAGGAAGTTGTAGTGAACGAACTGAATTCGGTTAACGATAACCCGGTTATCGACCACGAAAACAATAACATTTTTCACGGCGGTAATTTCCATGGCGACTATGTATCGCTGGAAATGGATAAGCTAAAAATTGCCATTACCAAATTATCTATGCTATCCGAAAGGCAGCTAAATTACCTGCTCAACAATAAACTCAACCAAAAACTACCGCCTTTTGTAAATCTTGGTGTGCTGGGCTTTAATTTCGGGATGCAGGGTATGCAGTTTACGGCTACTTCGACCGTTGCTGAGAACCAAACCCTATCCTTCCCGATGTATGTGCATAGCATACCGAACAATAACGATAACCAGGATATTGTGAGCATGGGCTGCAATGCCGCGCTAATGACAAAACGGGTAATTGATAATTCGTTTGAAGTATTGGCCATACAATTAATGACCATTTTGCAGGCGATTGATTATTTGGAGTGCCAGGACAGGTTATCAAAAACTTCCCGCTCATTATATGATAAAGCGAGGGCGATTTTTCCTAAGTTTATACAAGACGAGCCAAAGTATAAGGACTTGAAAAATATTAAGGACATGCTGGAAAGCACTAACCACATAAATGCCTTTGCCGAATGAAATGCGCGCTAATAACCGGCGGATCGAGGGGAATAGGCAGGGCTATTTGCATAAAACTGGCTGCACTGGGTTATCATGTGCTGATAAATTATAAAAGCAATACCGAAGAAGCCGAAAAAACACTTTCCATCATCAAAGAAAATGGCAGCAAAGGCGAACTGCTGCAATTTAATGTTGCCGATAAAGACCAGATAAAACAGGTTTTGGGCGACTGGCTGCAAGCCAACGAAGAAGAAAAACATATTGATATACTGGTAAATAACGCCGGCATCCGCGACGACAGCCTGATGGCCTGGATGGCGGAAGAGCAATGGGACAACGTACTAAAAACCAACCTCGACAGCTTTTTTTATGTAACCCGTTTGGTGTTAAACGGC
>Ga0302307_10001024_pt1 | contig 17789 bp, 15 predicted proteins | sample III_Palsa_E3_2_FD_200530 | JGI IMG/M metagenome (GOLD analysis project Ga0302307, IMG submission 200530) | Peat permafrost microbial communities from Stordalen Mire near Abisko, Sweden - III_Palsa_E3_2 | ecosystem: Environmental > Terrestrial > Soil > Palsa > Peat permafrost | place: Sweden... | reverse complement strand
GAGAGGGTAAAAGAGTGTGGTTTTTATTATAACAGTATAGGCAGAAAAGTAGTTAGCTAATGGCACGTAAAACAATATTAATTACTGGCGCGGCTGGCTTTTTGGGCTCGCATTTATGTGATAGGTTTATAAAGGAAGACTATAAAGTTATCGCGATGGATAACCTGATAACAGGTGACCTGCGTAACATCGAACACCTTTTTAAATTGGAAAATTTCGAGTTTTATAACCACGATGTTTCCAAATTTGTATATGTGCCCGGTGAATTGGATTATATCCTGCATTTCGCATCGCCTGCAAGCCCTATCGATTACTTAAAAATACCTATCCAAACCTTAAAAGTTGGTTCACTGGGTACCCATAACCTGTTGGGTTTGGCCCGTGCTAAAAAAGCACGTATGCTGATCGCTTCAACATCCGAAGTTTATGGCGACCCGAACGTAAACCCGCAACCCGAAGAATATTGGGGTAATGTAAACCCTGTTGGCCCGCGTGGGGTATATGACGAAGCAAAACGTTTCCAGGAAGCTATCACGATGGCTTACCATACTTTCCACGGTTTAGAAACCCGTATTGTGAGGATATTCAATACTTATGGCCCGCGTATGCGCCTTAATGATGGTCGTGTATTGCCTGCTTTCATCGGCCAGGCATTAAGGGGCGAACCATTAACCATGTTTGGTGATGGATCACAAACACGCTCTTTTTGTTATGTAGATGATTTGATCGACGGTATTTACCGCCTGTTACATAGCGATTACGCCCAACCAATGAACATCGGTAACCCGGATGAGATCACCATTAAACAATTTGGTGATGAAATCATCAAGTTAACCGGAACCGATCAGGAAATGATAAGCCTGCCTTTACCAACAGATGATCCTAAGCAACGCCGCCCCGATATTACAAAGGCAAGGGCTATTTTAGGGTGGGAGCCAAAAGTATCGCGCAACGAAGGTTTGAAAATTACTTACGAATACTTTAAATCATTGCCTGAAAAAGAAATTCATCATAAAGACTTTACCTACTACAATAAATAATGGCTAAAAAGGAAAACTTCTACGCTTGCTATAGATTATAAAAGCATAAGTTTATTAGTTTTGGTTAACATTCTTTCTGCAATTTCATGTTTGCTTTGTCATCATTTATTTCGCCTTCTTTACTTTTGGTATCTATATCTTTCATGTATAAAAATGTTAATTAAAACAATATTTACTTAATTTCATTACTATATAATGAAATTCCGTAAAATATAAATTAATTAACTTAACCTAAGTATGATAAGAATTTACACAATTTTATTACTTGCCATAAGTTGGGCAGGTATTGAAAAAACTAATGCACAGATATATCAGGCGCCACAGGATACTGCCAAAGTCAAACATTCGCCCACAGAGTCGCTTTCATCTACTTCATCAGCTACGCAACTAATTACTGCTGATTCAAGGCTTTTAGGGTGTGCAGTTAAAGCTGCTGCGGTACTTGGAGATACAACTAAATACAACAATCAAAAAGGTATACCTTTAAGTCAAATTTTTTCCGATGATGATTTAAAATATATTGCGAACGAAGGGGTAAGCGGTGTTGTTGCTTTATTCAACCTGATAAATAAAAACTTGCCAAAAGGCGAAAGGATCGCTTTTAAAACTGATGATTATGAATCTATTATAGATAGTAACAATCCCTTAGTTTTAAATAATCTCAGGGCTATGATCTCGGATAAACCCGCAAGTTTAGCCGAACCGCAATGGAAAGAAAATGTTTATCAATCCTACATAGCGAGGGATTACGGGACTAAATTATTTAATACTATCACCATTACTGCGGCAACAACAGAATTACGCGCAAATCCGGATATGGAAATAATTGATTATGATAATAATCCAATTACCTTAAGAAAAATTTTAGCTCGTGATAAAACTGAAAATGTCGCCGTATTAGACTTTAGGGAACACACATTTCCAAGCAATAAAGTTTCAGAAGCGGTAGCGCATGAAAATTATAGAAGGGCTCTTTTTGAGTTAATGCGATTGCAGGAAAACGATATCGATCATAATAGCACGAGCAGAAAACTTGTTGCTGATTTAGCACAAGATTTAAAAAAAGGCAACGAAAGTAACACAATAAGCGCGTTAAAGAATAGTCAATTTTTTGATGTTAACGTTCCCGGCAATGTAGGCCCGGTATTACTAACCGAAAGCAATGTTATCAATAGTAATGAATTAGCTGCTAATGCCCAGGATAAAGCGATGGAACTGGTTATGCTCGTTTCTCTGCATTATGGAGAACGCGATGCTGTAAAACTTTTCAGGAAATTGATTGATGGCGATGGAGCTATTTCTGCACATCAAAGCGGTTTCTCAAACGGGCGGGTAAACGAGCTTACTGAGCATGGGGCAGAGAAATTTAAATCCCTGGGTTTTCAAAATAACAAAACACAAAATATGACCGATGCTGATTTGGTATTGGTTGCCGTATCGTCACCGGATGTGCCTGCGAAAATACAACCAAATGCATTTCTTGCTATTGAAACAGTAGGGCAAACTATAGTTAACAACTATTCAAGTACAGAGGAAACTACCATCAATAAAAATACTATACTTTTTAATCCAAGGATTAGTTTGGGAAGCAGGCATACTGAATACAGGACCGCTTATGATCCGATAGATTATGTACCGGAAATTCAAAACGGCCAATTCTTTGATCAACGAGGATCTAAAATCGTTCAAAACGGAGTAGAGTTGAGGCTGGAATCAGATATATACTTTTCAAACCTGAAAAAAATAGCGGATAAAGGTGTTAAGCCTGTTATATTCCCTGAATTTGGGGTTTTGTTTGGCATCGGAACAAGGAGTGTTGGTTACGATCAGGCATCCACAACGAATGGGCCATTAGGGCCAGTTCCGCAGTTTCAATCTCGATATGTGAATTGGGGTGCACACCTGGGTTTAAATGTCGGTCCGGTAATGCTGGGTACAGATGCTACAATTTTATCCACTCCGGTAGCCGCTACTGCTGACGAAAGGTTTTTTGACTTATCACAAGGAATGACTTATTACAGGTACGAACTACTAACCCATGTTTGGTACCTGCCATTGAAAAATAATTTTGCTTTAAATTTTGATCTTGACCTGGTAGCGGAAACCAATAACGAAGGGTTCGGGAATCTAACATCAGCGCAAGGAACAGATGCTCAAATTAAAAGTGCCCAATGGTACCGCGACTATAATGCAGTACATGCAGGAGGTGTATATAATCAAGTATTGGCAACAAGCTTACTAAATAACGGATATGTAAAAGCATCGTACCCATCCGATAATTATGCGGCTATTAAAGTGGGTTTGTCAAAATCTAACTTTAGATTAGTCGGAACAGCAGGTTTGTATAATATCCACACCCGCACCGGCGAACAGGTTTATGATAATTTAATAAGAAATACTTTTAAGGGCAATCTTTTCGGCTCTATTGGTTTAACTTATAGTTTTGGATCGAAAAGCTATTCAAGCAAACATAACAAAAAAGACAGCTACAGTTCGGATAATCCCACTCATAATATTCAGGAATCAACCTCTAATGAGCAATCAAGTTCAACCGGTCCAAGAGACCATTATATTTTCGTAAGTAAATAATATAATCTTGAGTATAAAGTCGAAACGACCTTAGTTAATTAACTAATGCCGTTTCGCTTTTATACTAATTAAGGCAGGTTTATTCGGTTGTTGGATTTGATGTAAAATACTTATTCTCGCTTAAGCTTACCCTTTTTATATAAACCAATAATTGTTTAAATGTTAACGCAGGTTTAATAGGATGAAATAATTTATTTTTTTGGTTGCCCATAAACAAAACAATTGGTTTCCACCTCATGGTTTGCAGCGTGCAAAAATTTAAATTGGTTGTAACATTATTCTTAATTGTACTCAAATCTTCTACAATAAATCTGCCATTCATCAGCAGAGTGGAGAATAAAACCTCATGATGCCCAACATATCCATTCTTTAAACACGAATCCAAGTATTTTAATGCCCGGTTTGATAACTTATAAATTGGGTTAAAGCTTCGAAATAAATTTTCCTGCTTTATCTCCGAGTTTGGCGAATGGAAAGTGTTCCACCAATGCCAGTGGGGTATTTTAGAATATTTCCTGATATGACTGCTGATAAAATCACTGGTAGAATTCTGTAAGATTGAGTTGAAGAAAAAATCCCACCTACCATTAAAGCCTACATCATTTTCAATACACCAATACGATGAATATTCCGGATGTTTTAAATAAAAATCAAGTACCGGAAAGTGGTTACTTCCCGGCACTATAGCATTTAATATAGGTTTATAGTCAAGGTTTCTTAATAGATCATCAGTAAAAATGAGTATAGGAAGCTTCCTATGCTTTTCAGGGATATTATTATACTTTGAATGAAATAAAATATACACGTCTCCGTAAGGTTCAGCCGCTTTTCGCAATTTATTAAACTGCCTTATTGTCGACTTAGACAGCACATCTGTGGTAATTAAAAAAGCCTGTTTTTCGGAGCCTTTAACCATATAAATTCAACAATCATTGAGTTAACAAAATGTTTTTATCAGAAATAATATTTCAATTAAAAACATTTATTTAGAAATTTACTTTCTATAAAAGAAATAAACTTTTAATTATTTATTTAAATTAACCATTAGTTGGCATGAAAAATATCAAACATCACAAAAAAAATTACTTTTGTTTCAAATTTGTTATAATACTATTGGTAATCCCTTCTTTTTCTTACTCACAGGATATCAAATTGGGTGCACTTAGTAATTTAAGTGCCGCTAATGGTTTCGACAATATTTTTTTAGGGGAAAATATTAATCTTATTCCAAAGAGCAAATTAGCATATTTGGATAATGACAGTATTCCGGATATAGATGGCTGTAAAAAATATGAATATCGTGATTTGGATCGAATAAACAATGACAGTAGCCTGGCGCTGAACTTAGTTGGTATTCGCGTTTATAAAAACAAGATTATTAACATTTACCTTTTTTTTAAAAAGGAAGATGGCTATCATATTTTCCAATCGTTTGAATCGAACTATGGCAATTACACACAACGGGTAAGTGACTTTACCTACAATTGGGAAACTGATAATGTAAAATTATACCTAGAATATGATAAAGAAGATTTAGGCATAGCTATTTATTCTTGTAAACAGCTATATCATGAAATCGAACGAAATAAAGCTCAGCAGTTTGCCGCGCAATAGTTTAAATTAAACAATTTTCAATATACACGGTTGAGTTAGTGTCAATTAATTTCCGTGAAAAAATCCCTTTATTTATTTCTTTTAACGTTATTTTATTTTAATCCATGTAAAGCTCAAAACGTTTCTATGGTTTTTTTGGGGAGAGGAACGCCAGTAATATCCTCTTACGGCTCTGAGAAATTTAAACATTTAAACTTTGGGGCTGACTTCGGTGCATTTGCTAAAATAAGGCTATCTGAAAATATTTCATTGCAACCAATGGTGGAATATTCGGCACAAGGAAGCAAACATGGGGCCTTTATTTCTTAAAGCGATTATGTAATCCCAGCTTTAATAATGATGTAAAACTTGGAGAGTGAAATATTTAACGATCCCGGTTCTGGCGAAAGTAATTTTCGGTTTAGTGAAAAATCGCCTATTCTATTATATGCAGCTTCTTGCCCTTATTCGGCTTATTTTTTATCAGTAAATCAGGTGTTGATCACTCCTGAAGGTCAAAAATTAGGTGGTTCTTCTGTAGATGTGAATCGTAATTAAAAAACATTTACGCAGGATTTGAGCCAAATTTGGGGATTAGTTATTATTATAAACTCAGCAGTGTTTTTATCCAGGCCGGTGGAAATTATGGCGCTATTAAATACAAAAAGATGCATCAAATGGTGGTAATTGTTCCGGGGCAGCATCTCTGAAAATAAGATATACATTTTGGTTTGATGACAATTTTCTTTCCAAGGGGCATTTATATCCGAAGGGCTAAAAAGAAAAAATGCTCAAGTACTTTTCAGTACTTGAGCATCATTAGATATTTTTATTCGTTAGTTACTTGTTATAATAGTGCCCGGTAATAAAGATGTACCGATGTTTGCACCCCAGATATTTAATGTATCCCAGCCGGTAGGTTTGCTAATATTGGGTGCTAACCAGCAGTTGTTTTTGTAGTTGCTGCTGTTATAAAATAACACACTATTACCACTTACCGTGCTATTGGTTTCAGCATAACCGTTTATACTGTTTACATACAGCCCAACGTTAGTAAACGACTGTGATGTACCATAAATGAAGTTATTTAGTAATGAGTTGTGATCACCACCTGCGATTGCCATTCCATATTCACCAGGATTAACTAGAATATTGTTCGAAGCAGTTTCGTAAGATCCGCCATTGTCTCCCAGCATAATGCCGCCTCCGCTTGCGCTTGGCCCACCACCGCGGATCCAGTTACCGTTTACTACTATTGGGCTTGATGCTGTACCGTTGCTTTGATATACACTGATTGCATCTTCAGGATAACTTTGTCCTAATATGTTTTCACCTTTGTTGCTGCTGATAGAATTTCCTGCCCCGCTAACATTATTAAACTGTACAAATTGCCCGCGTGGGAATGGCCCAACCATGTTCAAAAATTGGTTTGAATTAACTATTATGCCACCTGCCGTTGTTTCCTCAGCATATACTCCGCTGCTTACTTTAGTGAAATAATTATTATTCACTGTTATGTTGTAGCATTTGTAAAGGTGAATGCCCACATCGGATGAATTGTATAGCTTATTGCCTGTTATATTTATGTTATAACAGTTTGAAAGAAATATACAGGGAACGGTGCCTCCTGCAATAGATTTTCCGCTAATTGTAATATCATGAACATTAGAAAGTGTTATAGCACCTGAAGTTGAATACGAAATGCCGGCAGTTGCGCTTGATGAGATATAAGGGCTTAACCTATTAGCCGCTATAGGCGTTTCAATTGTATTATCAGGTAATTGCCATTGTACCGATACGCTTCCTGCGCCGCCACCTTGTTTATGCAAAACTTGAATAAAATACTTAGTACCCGCTGTCAATGTTATTTGTGCAGATTGCTGAGAGCTAAACTTGTTCCATTCCCTGAAATTTGTCCAGCTAAGGAAGCTTGCTACTTGAACAGCATTAGCCGGGTCGCTACTCGTAGATAACCATAATTGCGCAGCGTCATCTCCAGCGATCCAAAAAGTATATTTACCTGTTGTTGGCGCTGTAATATAACCGCGAATACGATCTGAAATATTAGCTGTATAGTTGTTCGGTAATTCTAAAGTTGAAATTACTTCTGATGTATTTGCTGTTGTAGTTAATGGAATTTCGCTAACATCATTACCGGTTGAATTAGTCCATTGCTCATGTAGCATTCCTGTAGTATTATTCAAAGAAGTTGTAGCCAACGCAGCAGAGGTAGAAGTCGAGGCGTTTGAGGAATTTATCGGTTGTGCCTTGGCATCCTTTTTGCAAGAGGGCAAAAAGCTGCTAAGTAAAACAATTGGCGTAAATATAAAAGCATACATTTTTCTTCGCTGTTTTTTGATTTTTAAATCCATTTTCGTTTTAACTTTAATCACGTTTTAAATCAATTAATGCTTTATACTCGCTGTGGATGCAAAAAGTTGCGTTGACATTAAGTGGTTTTAAGCAGAAATTTAAAAGTGTGACCGTAAATTAATTTGATGGATTTTTTGAAAAATTAACTATTAGTTACTGTTAAATATTTATTCATTAAAAAAATAAAAATTTAACCGGGTATTTAATTCCCCATGTTAGAGTAATTATTTCTACACTTTCTTATGTTTTTGACATTGAGTGATATTTTTGTAATAAAATTAAATTTAAAGAAAACATTTGTGAAATATTCACGTACAAAGTGATAGTTGTGTTATTGTGACGATAATATTTTAGTTTATTGTTCATTATATTCACATTAGTTGTATTATCTGAAATATAATTATATTTGTATTAATCCTAATGTTAAATAACCAATTTAAACTGAATTTATTACATAAAGCAGTCTATCATTCCTGTAAAGAAGAACATACAAAATGCTTGAAATAGGAAAAAAAATTAAGTCATTTCGCCAAATCAAAGGATGGTCACAAGCGGAAATAGCTGAAATGCTAAATATTTCAGTGCCAGCTTTTTCGAAAATTGAAACGGATATCACCGATATCAATGTATCTCGGTTAAAACAAATAGCGGATATATTCGGCGTTCCTATTACGGATATGCTTACTACTGGTTCAACTGAAAATGTTAAATACAATGATGAACTTAAAACCGCTAAAGAAACTGTCGATTCTCAAGCATTAAAAATATCTCATCTTCAGGAGTATATAATTACATTGTATGAAGAGTTGCATAAATCGAAGCAAACATTAGTAATTCATAAACAAAATATTTAATAATTCTAAAAAGGCCGTTCCGTAAGATGCGGCCTTTTTATTTTAAATAAGTTAATTAAACCTGTTTTGAGTTAATTTTTTCAACAAAATAGAGTAGATATTAACAGTTTTCTCTATAAATTATCTTTTAGTTTAGCTCTTTGCATAATTTTAGAAATTATATAAAACCATAGTTAATGTATCTTGTTAAATGCTTAGAATATAAAGCTCTATGTAGCTTTCACAATTTCAAGTAATTAACAATGAGAAACTTTAACAAAAAACTTTTCGCAGCAATATTTGCATTAACTACAACTATCTTGTGCTTTTCCTGCGCTAATCAAAAGCGTACCGTTTATTTTTCCGGAGAAAGAGATTCCAACGTAATTGCAAACACCACCCCTCCTGAAACATTTATACAACCTAATGATATACTTAGTATATCTGTTAATAGCTTAAATCCAACTGCTACATTAATATTTAATACGCCTAATATATCTAACGTAGCCGCAACCGGATCAGCAGGCGGAACGGTTCAAACTCCCGGATATTTAGTAAATGTTCACGGATATATACAATTTCCGGTTTTGGGTGATATTAAAGTATCAGGCTTAACTACAGATCAGTTAAGAGTACAGCTGGTACAAAGTTTAGTAGATAAAAAATTATTAGTCGATCCAATCGTGATGATTAGACAGCTAAATTTTAAAGTAAGTGTTTTGGGCGAAGTTGCACATCCAACGGTCCTTAATGTACCAAGTGAAAAAATATCATTACTTGAAGCACTTGGACTTGCAGGCGATATAACAATTTATGGTAGAAAAGACAATGTGCTTATTATAAGGGAAGAAAATGGAGTTAAAAAAATTAAAAGATTAAACCTTAATGATGACGAGCTTTTTACTTCTGACTATTATTATCTAAAGTCTAATGACATCATATATGTTGAAGCCAATAAAGATAAAGTAGCAAGTACAAGCAGAACTACCCAGGTATTACCTATTGTATTAAGTGGTTTATCTCTGATTGCAATAATAGTTCAGGGACTTATTTACAAACATTAACAGACACAAAATGGAATTAATTAGAAAAATTTCAAGAGATAAAGAGCAAGATAACAGGATTAACTTTATGAAGTTATTGCCTTATTGGCCTTTATTCCTGGCTTTAACAACTGTATCATTATTAGCTGCATGGATTTATATCCAATCAGCTACGCCAAAATACGAATCCAATGCAAGGATTTTGATTCAGGACGAAAAAAAAGGATCTGAGCAATCTCAGGAACTTGAAGCGCTTGATATAATAAGTCCTAAAAAAAGTAGCGATAATGAAATAGAGGTTATTAAATCAAATACTTTAATAAAAAACGTTGTTTACAAGTTAAACTTGTACGCCCCGGTTTCTGAAGAAGGAAAGTTTAGGGATAAATCAGCTTATACTTCATCCCCTATTGTAGTTATCCCGGATAGCTTACACAAATTGCCGCCCGCGAAAAAGATATACTTTAAGTATGTTAACAGCGAAGTAAGCATTAATGATGTTAGTTATCCCTTAAATAAATGGGTAACCACTCCTTATGGAATGTTAAAGTTTGCTAAAAATGCACATTATGTTGATGATGAATCGGATAAACCTCTTTATTTCTCTATCATACAGCCTAAAAAAGCTGTTGCTGAGATTGCAGATGCAATAAAAGTTGAGTCCGCTAATAAAATGTCAAGTATTATTGATCTTACCATTACTGACGAAATTCCTGAGAGAGGAGAGGATGTTTTAAATGCTCTAATTGATGCTTATAACCAATCTTTGATTAATGAAAAAAATAGACTCGCTGCTAATACGATAACATTTTTAAATCAGCGCTTAACTACAGTAGAACAACAACTGCAAAATATTGAGAGTAAACAGCAACAATATAAATCAGGTAAAGGTGCGATCGATATCAGTACTCAAGGTAAGTTATATCTTGAAAATGTGAGTGTGAACGACCAGAAGTCAGGTGAAATCAATATGCAGTTGTCTGTTCTGAACCAAATCGACAACTATGTGAGGTCGAAAGATATGAGCAAAGGAATCGTACCTTCCACTGCAGGTATTGAAGACCCGGGACTAAATCAAATGGTTAAAAATGTTTATGATTTGCAATTGGAGGTTGAAAGTTTAAAGAAAACTACAGGTGAGAACAACCCGCTGGTTGTTGCTGATAATGATAAAATTGAAAAGATCAGGCCACAAATTTTAGAAAATATTGGAAATCAGCGCCAAGCGTTAATGGCAACTAAAAAGGATTTGACTACAACTAATAATTCATATACTTCCTCACTTAGCGGAATGCCTGAAACAGAAAAGACTTTAGTTGACATCAATAGGGAACAAACTATCGAAAGCGGTATATATACTTTTTTACTTCAGAAAAAAGAAGAAACAGCTTTGTCATTTGTATCCAGCGACCCCGGCAGCAAAATTGTTGATAGAGCAGATTCATCAGATGCACCTGTCAGCCCAAATAAAAAGTTGATATACATCGCTGCTTTAATTTTGGCTTTTATTGTAAGCATTAGTATGGTATTAACTAAGGAATCACTGACAAGTACCGTAATGTTCCAAAAAGATATCGAAGCTTTAACTACTGTACCAGTTATAGGTGAGTTAACTGCAGATAAATCAAAAAATCCAATTGTCATTGGAAACAAGGAAAGGACATTGATTGCTGAACAATTTAGAAGATTAAGAACTACACTTAATCATTTAGATATTGGGCAGGATAAAAAGCGAATTATTGTTACTTCGGGCATATCCGGTGAAGGAAAAAGTTTCGTTGCAACTAATTTGGCTTTAAGCCTTGCCTTAACCGGTAAAAAAGTCGCAATACTTGACTTCGACCTTAATAAACCAACGCTTCATCATAAATTAAATATTCACGGTAAAAAAGGCATTACAGAATATTTGAAAGGTGAAATAGGCTTAACCGAAATCATTAATCCAACACCTCAAAATGAAAACTTGTATTTTATTTCAGCTGGTAAAATACCAGAAAGCCCTACAGAATTAATTACCAATGGCGTGGCGCAGGAATTATTTAATGATCTCGACAAAATGTTTGATCATATTATTATTGATGTTGCACCAGTAGGTCCCGTGTCTGATGCTTATATACTCTCCACGATGTGTAATTTGACATTGTATATAGTAAGACACAATTTTACACCTAAAACATTCCTAGAACGATTAGATATTAATAATAAACTTAACAAGTTAACTAATCCGGCGATAGTATTTAACGGCGTATCACAACGTGGCTATGGACAAAGCTTTGGTTACGGTTACGGTTATGTTTATGGTGATAACTATAATAAAAAACTCACGGCGGGCTAATTAAAAGAAAGATTTAAATCTGTGAAAAAAGCTTATATTATTTTGGCGCACAAAAATGAACAACAAGTTCAAAGATTGATTGATACGCTTGATGATGGAAACTCAACTTATTTTTTACATGTTGACTTGAAGGTATCCGACACAGAGTTTAAAAAATTATTTAGTAAAAATAGTCAGGTACATTTTGTTCGAAGGGTGAAAACTGAGTGGGGCGGCTTTGGGTTAGTCAATGCCACCCTGAATGCCATGTTGGATATTAGAAAGACGGGCGATTTTGATAAGATTATTTTGCTAAGCGGACAAGATTATCCGATAAAAAGTAACGAAGAAATTGATCAATATTTTAAAAACTCGAAGTTCAATATTTTCATGGATCATTTCCCATTACCTAATCATAGAAAATGGGGTATGGGTGGCGGAATGTACAGGGTAAATAAATATTTTTTTGGGTTGTCATGGATCGAGAAATACTTAGCCAAAGCGATTAACTTTTTGGCCGTATTTATTCCCATAATTAATAGAAAACTTGCTAAAGGCGTACAGCCATTTTCAGGATCTCAATGGTGGGTAATGGATATGCGAGCTTTAAATTATGTTTTAGATTACGTTGCTGATCATCCAGAATACGTTAAATTCCATAGGCACACGTTTGCGCCAGATGAACTCTTTTTTCAAATAATTCTATTGAATTGTAAAGATGAAAGTTTACGCGATCATATTGCTAATGACAACTTGAGATATATGCAATGGAAGACATCGGAAATCGCACATCCAGAGATATTGAATATAAATGATTTGGATAATATAGGTGAATCAGATGCGTTGTTTGCACGAAAATTTGATACAGGCATTGATGAAGAGGTCATAAATTCAATTGATGATCAATTGTTACTTAAATTAAGTAGCACATTATAATTTAAGCTGATACAAATGAATAAGAATACGTTAAAATGGAACTTTATTTTTCAGTATGGTTATGTTATCACTAACATCATCAACTCAATTATATTGCTTCCGTTTTATCTGCACAAAATTGATGCTTCAACTTTGGGGGTTTGGTTAGCTACGGGCAATATACTTGCCTGGATGACACTGATCGATCCGGGAGTTGGAGATGTGCTTCAACAAAAAGTTGCTGAGCTAGGAGGTCGTAATGAAAATGCTGAGATAGGAAAAACCATCGGCTCAGGCTTAATGGCTGCCGCGGGAATATTACTACTGACTGTGATATCCGGTTTTGTATTTTACTTTTTAATCGGGACTATAATAAATAAAGATGTTACTCAGTATCCTAACCTGCAAATCGCGTTATTCCTTACCATTATTGCTACCGGAATGTCGTTAGTGTCATTCAGTATGTCAGGGATTAACCAGGGCTTACACAATGCATCGCCTGTTGCTATTAGTTCAATCACTGCCAATATTTTATTCCTGATCATAAATATATTGCTGTTGTTGTTTGGCTTTGGAGTAATATCCATTGCATTTGCCAACCTATGCCGCGCGGTTTACATTAATATATATAATTTTTCGGCACTAAAAATTTTACTGAATAGAGAGAAAATAAGTATTGTTTTCAAATTCGAGCACTTCAAAAAATTTATAAAAATATTTTCTTTTACTTCATTGGCAAGTATTATCGGAGGCTTTTCCGCCAGCATGGATACCATCGTATTAGCCCGATATATAGCTCCTTTCATGATCACTATTTTCGAGATCAATAAAAGGCCTGTACAGCTTACCCAATCAATGGTTGGTAGACATTCAGTTGCTTTAATGCCTATTATTTCACATGCTGCAGGTAAGGATGATAAGCCAGGGATTATGGATCTAATTCATAAGCAATTTAAGTATTACAGTTATGCCGCAGTTTTTATAGGTATAATATTTTGTTATGAATATAGGGACTTGATTAATGCCTGGACTGGTCAGAATAAATTTGCCGGGAACACGATACTTTATCTTTTAGTGGCTAATTTCTTTTTTGGGTTGATTGGTTATTTTATGCAAAACATGGGTTATGCCCTTGGTGATATAAAAATGAATAGCTTGGTTAGCATTTGTAAAGGATTAGGTATTGGAGGATTGTATTACATATTTGGAAAGAACTATGGCATTGTAGGTATACTAAGTGTAATGTTGTTCGGAAATTTGGTTGTTGAATTTTCATATTTCACGCACAGGCTTTTTAAACTGGGTTACCTAGACCCTGCGTATATAAAGAGCACTTTGTTAAACTGGGTAATCATTATTCCTGCGGTAGCTGTAATTTGCTGGTTCAGTTGTTATGGAATCAACTCAGTTATAGCCGCAAATTTATATTTCTTAAAAATTGCCATTAACAGCGGCATTATTTTCAGTGTATTTACTGCTATGGTATTAATTACAGATGGAGTTTTCAGGCGGGATATTATAGAAAATACTAAAAAACTTACAGGGGCAAATCGATTTAAAAAAGATTATCCAACTAAAGCGGAAGTACTATCGATGCAGATACCTATGATGGATAATAATTTAATAGAACAATAAAATGGCAAAGTTAGTGCTGATGCTGCGAATCAAAGATGGTATTTTCTTTCTCAAGGAATGGCTGGAGCGTTATGAATCACTTGTTGATGAGATCGTAGTACTTGATAACGGATCAACCGATGGAACTATTGAAATGCTTAAAATACATCCAAAAGTTGTGGATATAGTGCCAACAGTAGGATATAACGAAGGACGAGATAAGATACTAATGTATGACCATGTACGTTTGCGCAAGCCTGACTGGTGCTTATGGCTTGATGTGGACGAAATCTTCGAACAAAGCCTTACCCGTGAGGTATTGGATAAAATGATGGAAACTAAGATAATCGATAGGTATGCCTTCAGAAGATTTCATTTTATTGATAGAGAGCATTTTGCGGCCTCTCCGTTTTGGCTTAATTATAGCTCCGGCCACGATAGGATATTATGGCGAGAAAAGCCTTCAGGTTATTTTGCCGATCTAATAATTGATTCACCGAACGTAAAAGGAATAAACGGGATAAAAGCTTATACTAATTTCAGGATCAAGCATTTAGGTTATATCAATAAGGCGTTGGTTGACAAAAAGGCCGAAATCTATAAAAATGTATTAATAGGCGACCAAGGCATTATTAACACAATGTATCTCTCAGGTGAGAAAGGCATGAAGTGGATTGATGAAAAAAATAACATCAATGTGATTTTGTTAAACATAAAGCTGAACGCGCTTTTAATGAAGCAATTTTACTTTAAGGGTATCGGTTTATTGGCAAAATCGTTTAATTCATTATTCAAAAAATCGACAGACGTAAACATTGTAACGTAAGTTACTATGGTAAATTTATAAGAATTAATGAACAGGATCGTCAAAATACTTAGTTACGAGTTTTATGTAAAAGAGCTGCTGGCTTTATTCTTCTCTTTTTTAATGATGGAGAATATTTTCTCATGGCTTGTTTTACCCAATTCGGTAATCCTGTTAACCTATGAAAAGCTAATGAGCATAGCTATCTTCGGTTACGTTCTATATAAATTTGACAATCTGAAAATAGTTGAAAAGGTTTATATGGTATTGTTTGTCGGCGTAATGTTGAGGCTGGTTTTAGAATCCATAACAAAATACGGAAATTTCTTCGAACAGTTAACCATGTTCAGTATCCTATTTCCTGTTGTGTTTGTGATATTCATTAAATCGGTATGTCGCTCATTACAACTGGATTTTCTGCCGTTTCTCGCACAGTTTTATATCTATTTATATATCGTGTTTATGCTTATATATGGCCGTGGATTTTCATTTAGCCTTGATAGCGTTGATATGACAGATTACGGACCATTCTCCGGTGATTCCCGTATTATCCACGCGCGATCGATCTTGATGATGATCATCCCTTTCCTGTATTATTTAAACACATTTATCACTACTAATAAAATGAAATACCTGATGCCGTGTGTGTTTTGCTTTATTGTGATATTGATACACCAACACAGATCGGTATGGGCAAGCTGTATTACCGCTACAGTTATTTATATAGTCGCAAGTTTTAGAAATAAATTCATTCCCGGCGATCGGTTATTTAAGATGATGATCGTAGCTTCAGGAATTTTCATCGCATCTTTTTTTGTTGTGAATGCCATAACGCCGAAATTTACTAATTTTATGGGTGACCGTTTTAGCGAAATTCTTAACCCAACCAAGGAAGACGGAACAGGCCAATTTAGGCAGCAACAACGTGAAGTTTATTTTGCATTATACCTACAGAGACCAGTTTTTGGGTGGACTTTTGAAGGTTTTGATATGCCGAACCCATTGGTTGACTGGTGGCCGCCAAAATCAGGTCAGCATTTTCACGAAGGCTATATGGAAATGTTATTTTATCTCGGCATTGTTGGATTGTTACTTAAATATTCGTTTTTGTTTTATTTCATTTACAAGATATTTAGTAAAAGGCTGTCGCAGGAATCTATTATCCTCATGTCGTTTTGTTTATCAGGATTGATTTTTTCTTTCAGCTATGTGTTGCCGCTTATGTTTTGGGGCGTTACCGGAGTATGCCTATATTATTTGGAAAAGAAGCCAATTGATGATGAAGAGTTAAATGAGTTAGTAAAGGATGATGATTCCAGCTTCTACTATTTGAAAAACAACAAAATTGAAAAGGTATAACATAAATATTTATGGAATATATATGTACATGGTTATGCGTCGATGAAAAGGGGGAGGAGAGTTTATTCCCTCAGACTGGCCAATTATCCTCCAGTCAACGGCATCAAAACATTTATTGGCGTTGTTTAATGCTTTATTATGCAACCAGTAAACGTTTTAATAAGACAGAAAAACATCTGTTATTTACTAACTCACACTATTTGCCTCAGTTAGATGGCCGTGAAGTAAGTGATATGCTTAACGAGTTAGAAGTTGAAATTATTTACACTGATTTTAAATATAAGACGCCAAAAGGTTATTTTGGAATGTTTCAGAATCAATTTTATGAGTTTTCAATTCTTGAATACATTCATAAAAATTACACCAATGAAGAAGATACATTCTTGATTACGGATTCTGATTGCATTTTTATAAAGCCTGCGCATGAATTATTTAGTGAAGCATCCAACAAAGGATTTTTATCCTTTGAGGATGATTGTACCGAAGACCTTGTAATACATGGTTTGAGCAGGAAGGATATGAAGTTACTGTACCGGGATCTTTTAGGCTGTGACGTAAATGAAATCCCCGGTTACCATTTAGGTGAGTTTTTTCTGGCAAGCCTTAAAAATATTAACATCATTTTCTCTGACTTTTTGGAGTTATGGCCAGTTATGTTAAAAAGATACGAATTTGGTCTGTCTAAATTTAATGAAGAAGCGCAAACATTAAGTTTTTTATATTATAAAAATGGATTTAAGGCTTCTCCAAAAAGGACTTTAATGAAACGGATATGGACAAATCCTGTATTCTATAGGAATGTTGATCCTTTGGATACTTCGCTAATCCTATGGCATTTGCCTTCAGAAAAAACTTATGGACTTGCTAAACTTTACAATATTTTAATAAAACCAGGCGGCTTTGGATTCCATTTTAGCAATAAACAATATGTTTCCATAGCGCAGAAAACTTTGGGCATTCCGTATTTGTCGTTTGGGAAGAATTTTAAATATTACGTTTTGAGCTATTATCGAGCTACTGCAAAAAGAATAAAGAAATTCAAAATAAACTTTAGGAGAGAGCCACAAGCACAATTAAAATTAAATACCGATTGATATGAAAATAGCGGTGCTTTTAGCAACATATAATAGAAAGGAAAAGACGATATCATGTTTACGGAACCTGTATAATCAACCATTACCGGCAGGGGTTAAATTGAACGTGTTTTTGACCGATGATGCATCTTCAGATGGTACACAAGATTCAATAAAAAAGGAATTCCCACAAGTTAATTTGTTTAACGGGAGTGGATCCTTATTTTGGGCAGGCGGT
>Ga0302307_10001022_pt1 | contig 17807 bp, 17 predicted proteins | sample III_Palsa_E3_2_FD_200530 | JGI IMG/M metagenome (GOLD analysis project Ga0302307, IMG submission 200530) | Peat permafrost microbial communities from Stordalen Mire near Abisko, Sweden - III_Palsa_E3_2 | ecosystem: Environmental > Terrestrial > Soil > Palsa > Peat permafrost | place: Sweden... | reverse complement strand
CTATGGCGCGGGGTTCACCGCAAGCGCGCTGCCGCCGCCCAGCCGGACGGGCTCGGCCACGGCCTCGTAACGCCCGCCACCGAGGTTCTGCAACGCGGTCGCGTCGCCCGGGTAGTAGTCCAGCGGCAGGATCGAGCCGCCCGTTTCGGTGAACTTCTCCCCGAACTGGCTGGTGAGCTGTTTGGCAAGCGTGCTGTTGTAGAACAGCGGCTCGGCGCTCGAGGTGGCCGAGTTGGTCTGGCTGACCCGGGGCGCGGCCAGGGCGGCGGGCAGCGACATGCCAAAGTCCACGTGATTGATCAGGATCTGCAGGATCGTGGTGATGATCGTGGCACCGCCGGCCGCGCCGATGCTGAATACCGGCTCACCGTGCTGCAGCGCGATGACCGGGCCCATGCTGGACCGCGGCTGCTTCCCGCCCGCGGGCAGGTTGGGGTCGTAGGCGCCGGCGCTGGGCGGCGCGAAGTCGAAGTCGGTCATCTCGTCGTTGAGCAGGAAGCCGTAGCCGGGCACGGTCTCGCCGCTGCCGCCGAAGAAGTTGATCGTGTTGGTGTAGGCGACGATGTCGCCCCATTTGTCCACGGTCACGATGTTGTTGGTGTGCATGCCCTCATTGATGGCCGTCGTCGTGGCCGACTGGCTCGAACAGCCCTGGTACGGCGGGTACGGGTCTCCGGGCGCCACCGGCGAGGTCAGCGCGGCCGATCCGATCAGGCACTGCCGGGTCGCCGCGAACGCCGGGCTCAGCAGCTCCTGCGTCGGCACGCTGACGTACCGGGGGTCGCCGACGTAGGCGTCGCGGTCGGCGTAGGACAGCCGGGACGCTTCCAGGTAGTGGAACAGTGCGGTGGCCCGGGGCTCGGCCGACAGGTTGTAGTGGCTGAGGATGTTCAGCGCCTCACCGACCGTGGTGCCGCTGCTGGATGGCGGCGCCATGCTGTAGATGTCCAGGCCGCGGTAGTTCACGTGGGTCGGCGCCTGCACCCGGGCCTGATAAGCGCGCAGGTCGTTCATGGTCATGATGCCCGGCAGCTGGACGACGGTCTGGCCGGGAGTGGTCACCGGGTGGTCGTCGGCCTGCACGATGGCCTGGCCGAGCGGCCCGTTGTAGAGGTAGGACGGCCCGTACCTGCCCAGCAGCTCATAAGTCCTGGCCAGGTCGGGGTTCTTCAGCAGGGTGCCGACCGGCAGCGGCTGGCCCGCGCTGGTCAGCAGCCAGTGGCTGGCCGGGTAGGCCTGCAACTCGGGCAGTTCGGACTCGGTGAGCTGCTGGAAGTCCGCGTCGGTGCGGAATCCGCTGCGCGCCAGGCTGATCGCGGGCTGCAGGTCGTCGGCCAGGCTCAGCCGGCCGTACTTCTGCAGCGCCGTGGACCAGGTGGCCACCATGGACGGTACGCCGGTGGCCAGCGGCTGGTCCGAGGCGTAGTCGTAGTCGTACGGCTGGCCGGTCTTCGGGTCGATGAACATCGTGGTGGTGCACGCCTGCGGGCAGTTCTCGCGCCCGTCGATGGTCACGACCTGATGGGTTCTGGCCAGGTAGATCACCATGAAGCCGCCCCCGCCGGCCCGGCCACGAACGGGATGGTCACGCCGAGCGCGCTGGCCGTCGCCACCGCGGCGTCGATGGCGTTGCCACCGTGCTGGAGCACCGTGATGCCGGCCTGGCTGGCCCCCAGGTCCATGGACGCCACCGCGCCGCCCGTGCCCACCGCGACCGGTTCCTTCGCCCCGCCGGCGGCCCCTGTTCCCGCAGCTGGGGCGGTCGCATCCGGGGCGGCCGCGGCCGCGCCCATCTGGGCCGGAACGGCCAGCAGTACGGCGGCCAGTGCGGACAGGGAGGAAACCGCGGCCCAGCGACGCATGTGCACCTCACAGTGAGCTGGCGCAGGAGAGCCGGTTTTGGTTCTTCCTGTGCGTTTTTTCCGTGTGAATGTGTCGCACCCATACTGATCCAGGCCGGGAGCAGGTATCAAGCCCGTATCCGGGTTGCGTTCAGCGAAGATCCGGCGCCGACCCAGCCGGGCCGCAGCTAGCCTCTGGGTCAGGCCGGGGCGAGGAAGGCCCGCAGCGCCGCGATCATCATCTCCGCGTCGGCCGTCCCGGACAGCTCCCGCGCTGAGTGCATGGCCAGCGTCGGGCTGCCGACGTCCAGGGTCGGGATGGCCAGGCCCGCGGCCACGATCGGGCCGATCGTCGACCCGCTGCGCACACCGCTCCGGTTGACGAAGTACTGCACGGGCACCTTCGCCTGCTCGGCCGCGAGCAGGAAGGCCGCGTGCGTTGGTGCCGTCGTGCCGTAGTTGACGTTGGCGCTCACCTTGATCACCGGGCCGCCGCCGAACGCCACCCAGTGCCCGGGCTCGTGCCGCTCGGCGTAGTTGGGGTGCGCGGCGTGGGTCATGTCCGCCGAGACGTGCAGGGAGCTGGTGACGGCCCGCAGGAAATCGTCCCGCCCGCCGCCGCGGGCCAGCACGCTGCGTTCCATTTGGCGGCCCAGCCAGGCCCCGCGGGCGCCGGTGGCCGACTGGCTGCCGATCTCCTCGTTGTCGAACAGCACGATGGCGCTGATGTGCTCCGCCGCGGGCTGCCCGGCCACCTCTCCCAGCGCGGTCACCGAGGCATGCGACAGGGTGAGGTCGTCCTGGCGGCCCGAGCTGACGAACTCCTCACCGGCTCCGGCCAGGGTGCCCCCGGTGAGGTCGTAGGTCACCACGTCGTGGCTCAGCACGTACTCGGGCGGCACGTCCAGCTCGGCGGCCAGGAAGCGGGCGAACCCGCCCGGGTCCGGCTCACCCAGCGACCAGATGGGCACGACATGCTGCTGGGCGTCGAGCTTCAGCCCGTCCGCGCTCAGCCGGGGGTCCAGGTGGATCGCGAGCTGGGGCACCCGCAGCACGGGCCGGTGCACCCGCAGCAGCCGGATCTGGAGGCCATCGCCGGTGCGCACCACGACCCGCCCGGCCAGGCCCAGGTCCCGGTCGAGCCAGGAGTTGAGCAGCGCGCCGCCGTAGACCTCCACGCCGAGCTGCCGGACACCGGCCCGGCCGGTATCGGGCCGGGGCTTGACCTTGAGCGTGGGGCTGTCGGTGTGCGCGCCGAGCAGCCGGAACGGGGTGGCGGGCGCCGCGCCCTCGGGGACGGCCCACGCGAACAGCGACCCGCCGTCGATCACCACGTACCGGCCGGGACCGGACGGCCAGTCCGCCGCCTGGGCCACCTCGGTGAACCCGGCCACGGTCAGCCGCCGGAGAGCTTCGGCTGCGGCGTGATACGGCGACGGTGACGCGTCGAGAAACCGGATGAGGTCGAGGGCTGTCTCCCGGGCGCTGCTCATCGCCCCATCCTGCCCCAGCGGCCGCCTCCGTGTGGCCAGCGGATGAGAGATGATCGTGGTCATCGCCGTCGTCCACCGAACGGATCAGCCGTGACCAATGACACCGGCAGCGTCGCCGACCAGATCCACGCCCTGGAGGACGAGCGCTACGCGCCATGATCGCGAGCGACGTCGAGGCCCTCGGCCGCCTGCTGTCCGACCGGCTGGTCTACAGCCACTCCACCGGCGGCCACGACTCCAAGGCCAGCTACCTGGAGCGGGTCCGCAACGGCACGTTCGTCTACGAGTCCATTCAGCACCCGGAGGACGAGATCATCGTGGCGGACGGGGCCGCCGTGGTTCTCGGCATGATGATCGCCCGGGTGCACCGGGCCGGGGAGCTTCATGAGCTGCGCAACACCGCCTGCGCCGTGTGGGCGCGCGAGGATGGCCACTGGCGGCTGGTCGCCTACCAGCCCACCCCGATCCCCAGCTGAGGCCGCCAGTGACAGGCCCGCCCGCCAGCGCGGTTTCAGTCGTGGTTGTCCCCACGACCGCTCAGCCGGATGAACACTGTCAGCGCGACGATGACCAGCGTGACGGCGCCGCCGAATTCCACGATGTACAGGCCATCGGGGGAATCAACGGCCTCCTCGGTGAACGCCACGGCCAGCACGAGCACCACCATCGAGACGACCCTGGCCTTGAGGTCGTTCAGATCGTTCATGGCCAGCCACCCGGGCAGCAGCCCGGCCTGGCGGCCGTCGATGTCGGCGATGAACAGCTCGTAGAACCCGATGGCCGAGATGAGCGCGGTGGCCCCGATGAGGAACAGGTCGAAGTCCAGCAGGAACAGGCCGATGTGGTGGCCGACCGGGAAAGGGTGGGCGACGATGCCAGAAGCCGCGTTGATGAACACGGCGATGCCGTAGACGAACGCGCCCAGCGCCGCGAGCAGCAGGAACGCGACAGGAATGTAGGCCAGCCACAGGGAGCCGACCAGAGCCTGCTCGACTCGCATGCTGGAACGCCGGGCGTACCGCGGCGGCTCGGTGTCTCCCGCTACGGACTCCGGGTCCTCCGGCATGTCGCTCCCCGTCATCAGCCGCCGTAGAGCGCGGTCGTCCGCCCACCTGGCGAGGATAACAACGCGGTCACCCCAGGCCCGCTGTTCAGCCCCGGCGGGCAGCGGGCACCGGCCCGGCCCATACGGCGGGAGCGTTCCTGGCCGGGGGAGCAGGATCAGCCCGGTCCCGCCTGGTGTACCAGGCTCCGTGACCAGCACGGGCCGGGTAGCTTCCGTCATGGTGCCTGGTCCCAGTTCTTGCTGAAGGCGGCCGGGCCAGTGGAAGTTATCGACGCCATAGCAGGCGAGAGCCTATACGGCGCCGGCCCGCGCCAGGACCACGTCGGCTCTCAGCCGTAGGTGCTGACCTCGGCAGCGGTGCGTGCGGCCGGGGGCGGCGGGGGAGAGGCTACGGCGGTCCGCCGGGACGAGAGGTACAGCCACCCGCACGTGAGGGCCAGGGCCACGACGAAGACGCAGTAGATCCAGAACACCGCCGTCAGACCGGAGCTGATGGTCAGCCCGGACGCGGACGCCTGTGCGCTGGAGATCCCGAACTGGGTGGGGGAGACCGCCTCGCCTGCCTGGACCAGCGCCGATATGGCCTGCGCCACCATCGGGATAACGGCCCCGGCGAGCAGCACCGCGCCGAGCCGGGCCGGGCGCCACAGCGCGGCCACGGCCGCCACTAGGACGAGCGCCACCATGACCGCCACGTTCCCGGCGATCACCGCGCCTGGGTTCGCGAAGGCGTTCCCGGCCGTCAGCGAGTGCACCACCCCGGTCGGGGTCCGGAAGATGTAGCTGTCCCAGGACGGCGCGAACGTGATCGCCGTGCCCAGCGCGGCAGCTACCGCCAGGGCCAGGCCGAGCACGGTCCTCCGGTCGCGCCAGTCCGGCCTGGCCGGCCGGTAGGCCAGGGCCGTGACCGAGCCTGCCGCGCAGGCGAGCCAGCCGATGAGGCTCAGCACCAGACCGGCGCCCAGCACGTGCGCGCCGCCCGCGATCACCTGGCCGGCGTCGGCGAAGAACAGGCCGAACGTGACAATGCTCGTCCCCGCCCCAAGCAGCGCCCCGGCCGTCCGGCGGGCGCCCCCGGACAGGATCAGTGCCGCGCTGGCGGCCCAGGCCGCGAGGTAGAGCACGTGCGGGATCAGTTCAGCCGGCTGCTGCGCGAGGCTCGCCCCGGACAGGTAGGCGGGGAAGAGCCCGGCCAGGCCGCACACGACCCCGGCCGCGAGCAGCGCCGCCGCGATGAGCCCGCGGCGGCCTGGGCGGTCGCCGTCCGCGGGCACGTCACCCGCGGGCGGGCCGCCCGCGTGCTGCTGGCCGGTCATGACGATCGTGCCCGGGGTCTCGAGCGCGTTGTACCGGGCCCACGCGCCCTGCCAGCCCTCGGGGGTGTCCGGCCACCACTCGATTGACGGCGGCCGCGGCGTCCCGACGGGCCAGATCCCGTAGTAGCCCGGCCCGTGCCCGAGCTCGAAGCTGGCTCCGCGATACAAGATGGTCTCGTTGTCAGGCACTGTTCCGGCTTCCTTGCTCTGTTCTTTCACCCAGCGAAGCGGTGTCGCCGGGTGGCGTATTTCTGCAGAACTCAACCTACGGGCCTGATCTACAAGCTCGCTGAGCGGCCGCTCAGATATTCCTGATGCCCAGCGCTGCATCCCCCGCAGCGCGCTTCGGGCCCAGGGCGGCTGGCCGCAAGCGGAAAGTCGTCCCAGGGAATCAGCCCGAGGCGGTTAGCGCTGGCTTCGAGTGAAGAGCGCGACCGCGTCGGTGATGAGGGCGTCGACCTGCCCGGCCGGGGCCCGGCCCGAAGTGACGAGCGCGGCGATGCCCTGCATGGTGGCGACGAGGAGCAGGCCGAGACGGCCGGGGTCACCTGGCGGGAGGGTACCGGCCTTCTGCCCCTGGACGATCAGGTCGCCGAATGCGGTGAACAGGCGCTCGGACGCATCCCGCACCGCATCGGGCGGCCCGGCGTTCTTGGCGGCGAACATCAGCTCCAGGAGAGCTGCGTCGCGGGTCGCAAAGTGAACGTAGGCGGTCGCCACCGCCCGCAGCCGCGCCTGGTAGTCCTCACCGGCGCCGTCGATCGCCGCGCACACCTCGTCGGCCAAGCGCGCGAACCCGGCTTCGGCGAGGGCATTCAGCAGCGCCTGCCGGTCGGCAAAGTGGCGCCGCGGCGCCGCGTGGCTGACTCCTGCCTGGCGCGCGAGGTCGCGCAGCGACAGCCCCTCGATGCCTTGTTCCCGGAGCGTGCGCTCGGCCTCGGCCAGCAGCACGACGCGCAGGCGGCCGTGGTGGTAGGGGCGATCGGTCATGCATCTCATCATAGCACCCAATGTAGTCATTGACAGCATAGTCGTCGATGACTACATTGTTTCCCATGGCTACTTTCAACGTTGCAGACATCCCCGACCTGACCGGCAAGACAGTGATCGTGACCGGTGCCAACAGCGGCATCGGGCAGGCTGCGGCCCGCGCGCTAGCAGGGGCCGGCGCACGCGTCGTATCCGCCGTGCGCGACACAGAAAAGGGCAAGGCAGCCGCGGCCGCCATGCCCGGCCTGACCGAAGTCCGCGAGCTCGATCTCGCCAGCCTGGACTCCGTGCGGGCGTTCGCCGCCGGCTGGGATGGCCCGATCGACCTGCTGATCAACAACGCGGGCGTCTCGGGGCCGTCGCTGAGCCGCACCGCTGATGGGTTCGAGTCGAAGTTCGGCACCAACCACCTGGGCCACTTCGCCCTGACCAACCTGCTCCTGGAGTACATCACCGGCCGGGTCGTGACGGTCGCCTCGCAGGCTGAGCGGTTCGCCAGGCTGGATTTCGACGACCTCAACTGGGAGCGCAGGCCGTATGCGCCGTCCCGCGCCTACAACGATTCGAAACTGGCGAACCTGCTGTTCACCGCCGAGCTCCAGCGCCGGCTGACCGCCGCGGGGTCGGACGTGCTGGCGAACGCGGCGCATCCCGGCCTGGTCGCGACGAACATCTACCATCACGATGGTCCCCGCCGCCCGTCCGATTTCCTGTGGGCGGTCGCGATCCGGCTGCTGGCGCAGGACGCTGAGCACGGCGCACTGCCGGTCCTGTACGCCGCCGTCGCCGACGTTCCTGGCAACAGCTTCGCCGGGCCCAGCCATCTCGCGCACATGCGCGGCGCTCCGGAGCTCATCGCCCGTTCCGCCGCCGCGCAGGACCCGGATCTCGCCCGCCGTCTGTGGACCGTCTCCGAGCAGCTCACCGCGGGCCGCTCCCCGGTCTAGCGCCGCCAGGATTCCGCTTACGGGGAGCATTCTCAGCGCTATTCGCTGAGAATGCTCCCCGTAATCCTGGGCGCGGAAGGGGCGCAGCGTGGCGCCGGAAGCCCGTGTGCAGAATGGGGAACATGACTGAGCCCACGAGCCCCGCGGCGGACATTGCCTGGCACGAGTCCGGCAAGTACGAGGACATCCGGTACCAGACCACCGACGACGGCATCGCGAAGATCACGATCTGCCGCCCCGAGGTGCATAACGCGTTCCGGCCGCAGACCCTCATCGAGATCTCGCACGCCCTGAACGAGGCGCGTGAGGACGAGGCCGTGGGCGTCATCATCCTGACTGGCGAAGGCGGCAAGGCCTTCTGCTCCGGCGGCGACCAGCGGGTGCGCGGCGACAGCGGTTACCAATCGGACGCGAACAGCACGGGCCGCTTCCACGTCACCGACCTGCACGTGCAGATGCGGCGCACCCCCAAGCCGATCGTGGCCATGGTGGCCGGCTGGGCCATCGGCGGCGGGCAGGTGCTGCAAGTGATGTGTGACCTGGCTATCGCCGCCGACAATGCGAGGTTCGGGCAGGTGGGGCCCCGGGTCGGTTCGTTCGACGGCGGCTTCGGCGCCTCGCTGCTCAGCCAGCTGGTGGGCTCCCGCAAGGCCAAGGAGATCTGGTTCCTGTGCCGCCAGTACGACGCGCAGCAGGCCCTGGAGATGGGCCTGGTCAACACGGTGGTCCCGCTGGCCGACCTGGAGCAGGAGACCGTGCAGTGGTGCCGCGAGATGCTGGCCCTCTCGCCGTTCGCCCTGCGCCTGATGAAGGCGAGCTTCCACGCGGCCGAAGACGGCTATGCCGGCATTCAGCAGCTCGCCCACGACGCGAACCTGCTGTTCTACGGCTCCGAGGAGGCCAAGGAAGGCCGCGAGGCGTTCAAGGCCAAGCGCGCCCCCGATTTCGGCCGCTTCCCCCGCCGCGCCTTATGGCCGCCTGGGACGCCCGCGCCAGTTTCAGCTCATTAGTAGCAGGCGGGCGGAGTCACTCGTCCCCCCAGTGCGGCGGGCGGTCGCGGTTGAGGCGCTCGTCATCATCCGCCCCGGGATGTTCGCCCCAGTCGGCGTCGGTGTCTTCCGGGCTCTGCGCCGGGACGGCCGGCTGGTCGTCTGGATCCGGTGATCGTGCCATCGAGGTCTCCGCGTACGCCACGAACGCATGGTCGCATACGCCAGTGGCTGGCGCCGCGTCGCTTCAGCGGGATCGCGTGACCGGGTGGAGACGGCGGTGGCTATTCCGATCGTCCAGCCCGCCAGCCCGCCAGCAGCGGCGTGAGGAGGACCCGGGCGAGCAGGTCCGGGCCGCGCCTGTCCTGCATTCCTGCCAAAAACTGATATCATAATGATAAACACGTGGTATCAGCCACGTAGAGCGGAGGCGGGTCTCATGACTTCTGACGTTCAGACCAGGCGGACCAGCGAGTACGCGGCCACGCAGCGGCCGGCCACCCCGGTGGCTGAGCGGCCCGCCCGGGCCCTGCGCGGCCTGCGCATGCTGACGCTGGGCCTTGCCGTCCTGGCCGCCGGGATCGTGGTGCTCTGGCTGGCGGGCCGGCATGCCGGTGACGCCGCGACCGGGCTGGTGTGGCTGGGCGTGATCCTGGTGGTGTGCGGCGCCGGCGTGCTGGGGGGCCTGACTCCCGTCACGCCCGGCCGGGCCCGCGTCGTTCAGCTGTTCGGCCGCTACCGCGGCTCGATCCGCGAATCGGGCCTCCAGTGGGTGAATCCGTTCACCCGCCGGATCGTGGTCTCGACCCGGATCCGCAACCAGGAGTCGGCTCAGGCCAAGGTTAATGATGCCGACGGCAACCCGATCGAGATCGCGGCCGTGGTTGTCTGGCAGGTCAGCGACACCGCCAAGGCCCTCTACTCGGTGGACGACTACGTGCACTTCGTCGCCATCCAGACCGAGACGGCCGTCCGGCACATCGCCTCCAGCTACCCCTACGACAGCCGCGGCACCGGCAAGCTGTCCCTGCGTGACAACGCGGACGAGATCACCCAGCGGCTGTCGGCCGAGCTGACCGACCGGGTCCGGCCGGCGGGCGTGCACATCATCGAGTCGCGACTGACCCGGCTGTCCTACGCACCGGAGATCGCCCAGGCCATGCTGCGCCAGCAGCAGGCCAGCGCGGTCGTCGGCGCGCGTCAGCGCATCGTCGAGGGCGCCGTCGGCATGGTAGAGCTGGCCCTGCAGCGGCTGGAGGAGGAGGGCGTGGTCGAGCTGGACGAGGAGCGCAAGGCGGCGATGGTCTCCAACCTGCTCGTCGTGCTGTGCAGCGAGCAGGCCACCCAGCCGATCGTCAACACCGGCACCCTGTACCAGTGACGGCGGTGGGGCATCACCGTGAGTGAACGCAAGGGTGTGCTGCTGCGGCTGGATCCCGCGGTTCATGACGCCCTGGCCAGATGGGCCAGCGACGAGCTGCGCAGTACGAACGCCCAGATTGAGTTCCTGCTGCGCCGCGCGCTGGCCGATGCCGGGCGGCTGCCCGGCAACGCACGCGAGATGCGCCGCCCCGGCCGGCCGCCCGGCCGCAGCCAGTTACCGCCAGCGCTGGCCGTGTGGACGGTGATCAAACCCCACGCTGCGTCAGTCCGCGAGTGACAAGTTCGGCCGCTGCGGGACAGCCCTTCGTGAAGCCGAAGAACGGGCCGAAGTCCCGCGTGGCCGTAAAACCCGGCAAGTACAGGCCGGGGAGGCTCGTCTGGAAGGTCTCGTCGAGCACCGGGAACCCGTCGGCAACCTGGATGCGGTCGAGCACCCCGGCGAGATACGGCACCCGGCCGACATCCGCCTTGTAGCCCGTGGCGCACACGATCCGGTCGACGCTGAGTTCGGTGCCGTCGCTCAGCCGCACCCTGGCCGCAGCCGGATTCTCGGCCGCGACGGCAACGACCGACACCCCCGGTCGGCGATGGAATTGGTCCCCCCGCAGCCGGGGCGTTAGCCACCACTCGAGGGTGAGGCGGCCCACCTCCCAGAACTCGCGGGCGATCGCCTCCTGCTCGGAAGGAGGGAGTTTCCGCCACCAGCCTGGCGTGGCGAGTGTCTGCTCGACGTAGGCATCGACGAACTTCCAGCTGACCCGCTCGAAGCGCGGCACGTCATGGCGGTGCACGATGTCGACCCGCTCGGCCCCGTGTTCGCCGATCAGAGCGGCCCACTCGTAGGCGCTCTGTCGGCCGCCGACGATGAGCACCCGGGTACCTTCGAAGTCCTCGAAGCGGACCAGTTCGCAGGTATGCGAACACAGCCCCTGGGGCAGCGGCGCGCTCCACTCGGGCTGATGCTGGAAATATCGCACGCCAGGCGCGGCGACCACCGACTCGGCGGCTAGCGTTTCCCCGTTGTCGAGGGTGACGAGGAAAGAGCCGTCACCATCGATGCGCAGCGCGGTGACGAGGCTTTGCCGCACGGTGACGTGCTTGTGACGCTGGAACCAGGCGGCGTAGTCGAGGAAAACGGCAATCGGTACCGGGTCGATGTCCGTGGCCACCATCCCGCGTTCCTCGAGAAACGCCTCGAAAGTATGCACCCCCGAGGCGTCGAGATGCCAGTCGGGACCCGAGCGCAGATACATGCCAGCCGGCATATTGTCGGTCCAGAAACCGAGCGGGCGCCCGACCACCACGGTCTCGATCCCCGCTTCGATCGCCTTCGCCGACGTGGCGATCCCGTACGGGCCACCGCCGATCACGACCAGCACCATTGCCCCCCTCGCTCAGCGCTCGCGGCCGCTGCGGCCGTCCCCTTACAACACCCAGTATCGACATGCAGCCCGCATGTTGTCTCGGGGCTGGCGTAGGCAGGTCCGCGGAAGGACGCGCGACCAGTTGGTCCCCGATCACCTGATGCCCCGCGTCGACTTCGGGTCGCGACGGCTTAAAGCCCGGCGGCGCTGTGCATCAGACCGCCGTCGACGACGACGGTGGTCGCCGTGATGTACCGGGATTGATCGGAACACAACGCCACCGCAGCTGCGGCGATCTCGTCCGCGCCGGCGATGTAGCCGAGCGGGATCGACTCCGCCAACGCGGTGCGCTTGGCTTCGTCGGCCATCGTGGCCGCGTTCACCGGAGTGTCGACCGCGCCGGGTGCGAGGTTGACGACGCGGATTCCGTAGTGGCCAAGTTCGACGCCCGCGGTTCGGGTGATCATCCGGATGCCGCCCTTGGACGTGCAGTACGCGATGTTGCCCGGCATCGGCCAGTCCTCATGGGTCGAGGAGATGTTCAGCACAACCCCGCCGGAACCTTGGGCGATGAACCGCCGGGCCGCGATCTGCGTGCCGAAGAAGGCGCTGCGGAGGTTGACGGCGATGACGCGGTCGAACTGCTCCACGGTGGTGTCCAGCAGTCCAGTCTTCGTGTCGATGCCGGCATTGTTGACCCACACGTCGAGGCCACCGAACGCGTCCGCGGCGGCTGCCGCGAGCCGGTCCAGAGCGGCCACGTCGGTGACGTCCGCTTCGAAGCCGATCGCGTTGCCGCCGGCCTCGCGGATGTCCCGGACGATGGATTCGGTGTGTGCGGGGTCGTCGATGTAGTCGATGACGACGTTGGCGCCGGCGGCAGCCGTCGCGCGGGCGATCGCTTCGCCGATGCCGCTGTTGCCGCCGGTGACGACGACCGTCTTGTCCTGAAGGAGCATGCTGTGATGATCGTCCGATTCCGGTGTGGCGGCCGGGCTCGTGGCGGTCATGCTCAGCGGCCCTCGAAGTTCGGCTGGCGTTTCTCCTTGAACGCGGCGATGCCCTCCTGCGCGTCGGCCGTGGCGAAGGTCACCGTCTGGAGGTCCCGCTCGTACTGGATGCTGTTCTCCAGCGTCATGGAGTGCGCGGCCCGGAGGTTCAGCTTCCCGGTCTGCGCGGCGATGGGCGCCCGCTTCGCGATCGTCGCGGCGATACCGTTCGCCCGCTCCAGCAGGGCGTCGGGCTCCACTACGTGGGAGACCAGGCCCCACCGCAGTGCGGTGGCGGAGTCGATCGGCTCGCCGGTGTACAGCATGAGCGCTGCGTTGGACGGGCCGATGCTGTGCGTCAGGAAGGCGCTCATGCCGCCGCCGCCGATCCAGCCGAGGGTGATCTCGGGTGCTCCGAACTGAGCGGGGGTGGCGGCGATGCGGATGTCGCAGCTCATCGCCATCTCCAGGCCGCCGCCGAACGCGTAGCCGTTGATCGCGGCGATGACAGGCTTGCGGATGCCGCGGATGGCGTCGCAGTAGTCCGGGCGGTCGCGGAACTTCCAGGCGGTGGGGTAGCTGGTCAGCTCCTCGATGTCGCTACCGGCGCAGAATGCCTTGCCCTGGCCGGTGAGGATGATGACGCGGACGTCGTCGTCGTTGTTGATCTGCCCGGCGGTCGCCCGGATCTCGTCGGTCATTTCCGGTGAGACCGCATTGAGCTTGGCGGGCCGGGCGAGGGTGAGGGTCGCGACGTGGCCTGCGACGACGTACTCGAGGAATTCCATGGTGGTGCCCCTAGAAGGTGACGTGAGCGCGGAACTGATCGACGATGCGGGAAGCGGCTGTCGAGTGCCAGCAGGGGCCCGTATCCGCGGGGATGGTCCCACGTCAGGCCTCGAAGCGTGTTGCCGCTCACGTGGCGACGGCGTCGGACGGTGCGAGCTCCTCCGCCGCGATGACACCGTCGGCGAGGAACTCGCCGACGCGATCCCCGTACCCGATCTCTTCCAGCAGCTCGCGTGTGTGCTGGCCGGTGACGGGCGTCGGGTAGCGCAGCTCCGACGGGGTGACGCTGAACTTGATCGGGAACCCGGGCGTGGTGACGGTGCCCTCGGTCGGGTGCTCGTAGGTCAGGAGGGAACCGTTCTCCTTGACCTGCGGGTCGTCGAGGACCTCCTGGTAGCCGTAGACGGGGCCGGCCCAGATGCCTTCCTCGTTGAACAGGTCGAGCCAGTCGTCGGCGGTGCGCTCGATGAGCTTGTCCTTGACCATGCGGTGGATCTCATCGCGGCGGGCGTGGCCGTCGCGTTCGGAGTCCATCGCGGCCAGCTCCGGGATGCCGAGAAGGGCGCCGAGCTGGTCCAGCGGCGGAAACGCGAGGATGATGTAACGGCCGTCCTTGGCCTCGTACGCGGCGTACGGGGCGCGGATGTAGACGTGCGCGTGCGGTTCGTCGGTCCGGCGCTGCGGGACGTGGCCGATGGAGTAGATGCTCAGCTCCTGCAGCTGGAACGCGATGATCGCGTCGAGCATGCTGACCGAGATGTACTGGCCTTCACCGGACCGGGCCCGGTGGAGCAGGCCTGCCAGAACCGCTTCGAATGCGGTATAGGCGGTGACCGCGTCAACCACGTAGCACGGCGCCGGGTGCGGGGGGTCGGTCTTCCGCCCGGCGCTCATCATCATCCCGGATAGTCCCTGCAGCAGCAGGTCCTGACCCGGACGGTTGACGTACGTGCCGATCTCGCCGTAGCCGGAGACCGACACGTACACGATGTCCGGGTTGATCTGCTTCAGCGTGCCGTAGTCCACGCCCAGCCGCTTCGCGACGCCCGGGCGGTAGTTCTGCAGGAACACGTCCGAAGACTTCACCAGCTCGTAGAGCACCTCGCGGCCCGCGTCGGACTTCAGGTTCAGGGCGATCGAACGCTTGTTGCGGTTCATCGACAGGAACGAGACGTTGATCCGGTTCCCCCGTGCGCCGCCGGCGCTGGTGTGCCGCTGCCATTCCCCGGTGACGGGCTCCACTTTGACGACGTCGGCACCGAGGTCGCCGAGGCGGGAGGCGGCGATCGGCCCCGACATGGCGATCGACAGATCGAGCACGCGGTAGCCGGACAAGACGTTCATGATCTTCCTTCGTTCTAGCGGGCGCCGGCCCGGGGATCACCGCAGGCGTGAGCTCCGGAGGAGCAAGCGATCGCACCGCTGAACGAGCGGGTCGCACGGCGCTGCGGCGAGTGGATCAGCCCGATCAGTGTCGCACACAGAACTCGATTTGTCATACAGATTTCATGATACTGTCTGCCATATGGACCGCATCGCCCCCTCCGCGACCCTCACCGACGCCGGCATCGTCGCCGTGCTGACGGTGGACCGATGAACTCCGACGCAAGCCCAACCGCGCAGCCGACGGATGTCATGGCGTGGTCATGACCGCGGAGCGGAACCTCTATGTGGTCGGCGGCACGCACGGCACCGTCGTGCAGACGCTCGGCAACGCCATCGTCACCGGAACCTACCCGCCCGGCACGCTCATCCCCACCGAAGAGAAGCTCACCACCGAACTCGGCGTGTCACGTCCCGCACTGCGGGAGGGAATCCGCGTGCTGGCCGGAAAAGGCCTGCTGCGCTCCACGGCTGGCCGCGGCACCATTGTGCAACCCCCGGCCTCGTGGAACGTCCTCGATCCCGACGTCATTCGCTGGCGCTACGAATCCCCGACGACCGCGTCAGCTATGGACGACCTCACCGGCCTCCGGCTCGTCCTCGAGCCGGCCGCCGCACGCATCGCCGCGGAAAGCTCCTCCGCCCGCATCCTCGACCCCATCGAAGACGCGCTGGAACGCATGCGGGCATCCACCGAGGACACCGAGGCATTCGTCGCCGCCGACCTCGACTTCCATGCGGCGATCGTCGCCGCCACCGAAAACCAGCTACTGATCCACCTGCAATCGGTGCTGGCCGTCGCCCTGCAGGCACAACGCAAGATCCACACCACCTCCAAGACCCGGCACCGGCGCACCCTCCCCGCGCACGCACGGGTACTCACCGCCATCCGCGAATCCAACGCCGACCAGGCCGAAATCGAAGCACGCGACATCGTCCAGCGTGCCCACCTGGACATCCTCTACTACACCGGACGCTCCCGCCGGTCAGGAGCCTCAGACTGACCCCCTCAACCGGGGCGGCGTAAGGCGAGCCCGCAGGCGCGACTGCCCGCCAGAGCGGGCTCCGGTGGACGCCGTACTGACGCGGTACGGCAGCATGGCTCACGTCCAGAGGCTGGCGCGCCTGTCCTCAACGCGCTTGGCCTTGTGCGTTGCCCGCGGCAGGCTGCCCGCCGGCAGGACGGCGACCCTGGCGCTCACTCCGGTCAGTGCCTTCAGCCGCCGGACGAATCGTTCTGCGAGGTCATCATCGGGCTCGCTGGAACCATGTGCGCGCTCGAGTTCCACGGTCAGTTGATCGAGGTGCCCGAGCCGCTCGACCACCAGCCGGTACTCTCCTGTGTGGCGGTCATCGCCGCGTACCAGCGCCTCGACGTCGCTCGGGAAGATGTTGATCCCCTTGATGATGAGCATGTCGTCGAGACGCCCGTGCACGCCGCGCATCCGGATCGACGTCCGCCCGCAGTGGCAGGGCGCCGAAGTGAACGAGACGATGTCGCCGGTGCGGAACCGGATCATCGGCCGCGCCGACTTGCGCAAGGTGGTCAGCACCAGCTCTCCGCGCTCGCCCTCGGCGACTGGGCCGAGCGTGGCGGGGTCGAGAACCTCCACCAGGATGTGGTCCTCCGCCCAGTGCAGGCCGTCCTTCTGTTCGCACATGCCGGCGCAGGAACCGAAGATGTCCGACAGCCCGTAGTAGTCGTAGACCGACGCGCCCCACAGGTCCTCGATCCGTGCCCGCGTCTCGGGGATCGAGCCGCCCGGCTCGCCGGCCACGAAGATGCGCCGCACGGCAAGGTCTCGCCGCGGCTCGATGCCTTCCGCGACTGCGGTCTCGCCGAGGGACCAGGCATAGGACGGCGTGGTCCAGATCGCCGTCGCCTGGAACTGCCGGAGGATCAGCAGCAGGCGCTCGGACGGCAAGGTGCCAGCGTGAATGCTCAGGGCGCCGAGCTTCTGCGCGCCTAGCACGCACGGACCGCCGATGAACAGCGAGAAATTCAGCGAGTGGCAGTAGCGGTCCGCTGGCCGCAAGCCCGATGACCAGAACTGACGTGCCTCGTAATCGATCCAGTCATCGAAATCACGGGCAGTGAAGGGGGAGGCCGTCGGCACCCCAGTCGATCCGCTCGATGCCGACAGATAGACAACGTCGCGCTCCGGGACCGCAACCAGGTCGCCGAGCGGCGGGACGGCGAGCTGCCGGTCGCGCAGCGCATGTTTGTCGATGAACGGGAACCGCCGCACGTCATCGAGGCTGCTGACCTGGCTGGGATGTACGCCGGCGGCATCGAACGAAGCCCGGTAATAAGGCGAGCCACGGTAAGCGTGCTGCAGATGCGTCTTCAGCAGCCCCAGTTTCATGGCGTCCCAGTCCGCGCGGGTCTGGGTTTCGAGGGCCGCGTCCCAATAGGGTGCGTCGTCGGCAGGGGTGTTGGTGGGCTGCGCTGTCATCGGCGATTTCCCTCAAGGCGAACAACCGTGGGCGACGCCGACGCCTCGGGCCAGGTCCGGGGCATTTCACAGCAGCGCCGCACGCTGCTCACGTCAGCACGGCTGACGGCCGCATATGGCACCCCGCCGGCACCGCCCATTGTGTCCCTAAGCGTGGCAGCGGATCCGCTGTAAATCAACTAAACCTACCGATTTAGTAGATACCTCTGAGTCTCCGGCGCCGGCGCAATGGCGGACCAGGCCCGTGGACAGCGTGATCGAGAACTTCGTCCCCGGCAGGAGCAGTGGGGCCGGACGGGGCCAGCCGGTCGTCTTGATCAGCCGTCTTTCGCCGGCCGGAGCGCGTCGAGTGCTGTGCGCAGGATCGGCTCGCGGTAACCGGCGTCTCCAGGGATCTTGGCGATGGCGGCGACCATGTCGAGGATCTGCTCGAGGGTGAGGTCGGTCCGGATCTCGCCTGATTCCTGGGCCGCGCGCAGGAGGGGCCGACTGGCGTCGAGCACGCGTGCATACCCCGCTCCGAACACGGGATCGTCCCGGTCAGCGTGCTCGAGCAGTGCGGCGGCGACGAATCGCTTGCTCGTGTAGTAGGCGTAGAAGCGGCGCAGCCACGCAACGAGGATCGCTTCGGGGCTGTCGCCGGTGATCGTCGCGGCTGCCTGGCATACTGCGTTGATCTCATCGACGTAGAGCGCCTCCAGCAGCTCGCGCCGGCTGGCGAAGTTGCGGTACAGCGTGGCCGATCCGACCCCGGCGCGCCGGGAGATCTCCGCCATCGAGACATCGGCGTCCGGATCCGCG
>Ga0302307_10001012_pt1 | contig 17902 bp, 16 predicted proteins | sample III_Palsa_E3_2_FD_200530 | JGI IMG/M metagenome (GOLD analysis project Ga0302307, IMG submission 200530) | Peat permafrost microbial communities from Stordalen Mire near Abisko, Sweden - III_Palsa_E3_2 | ecosystem: Environmental > Terrestrial > Soil > Palsa > Peat permafrost | place: Sweden... | reverse complement strand
ATAGGGCTCTGTCAGACGCAGGCGTCGTATTCGTTTCCCGGCGGCACCGTCCAAAGTCAGTACCGCGCGTTCGGTCTCATTCATCGTTTCGTGCTCCTTCCCCTTTTCTGCCAGGGTGGTGGCCCGTCATCTCGCTCACACGTTTATACAGATGGTATAGATCCACATCTAGAGCGCCGGCGAGCTGGTCAAGCCTGCGCAACGTGTAATTTGTGTGGAGTTGATTTGTTTCAAGTTTTTGGAGCCACCGAACCGAGACCTTTGCCCGCTTTGCAACCTCGCTTTGAGCCAAACCCCTGTCCGCACGCAACTCGCATACAACTATGGCGAGACAGCGGTCATGTTCCTGTCTGTAGCGTTCCAACGAAACTCTATCCATAGGCTTCTTCATGGAAACTAGTCTCCTCTGGGAGTACGTACCGTCGTCATAGCTTGAGTGGCAAGGTCATTGAACTGCCGTTGGGCAAAGAATCGCAGCCCGGCATAGAGATTTTTCACCAATTTGGCCTCATTCTTGAAAGGGACAGATCTTTCCGATAGATCAATCCGTTCCTTCCCGGCCCAGGTGTAAGCGGCGTAAACCATGAGTTGTCTCGCCCGCTCGCCGCTGATGCCGCGTGTCGCTCCAATGTCCCGATGAGATCTGCCACCATGCACGGATTCCACCAGCATTTCGTAGGCGCGGGCGAATCGGGCTCGATTTTCAGGGGTGTCCTTTCTCCTGCGGGTATCAAAGTGGGCACCGAACCAGAGAGGGGGCGTCTTCATGGGAAGCCGGTGGGCGTACTTAGCTCGAATGATTGCCATCGGAGAAGGGCTGGATGGGACGCCAGAGATGCGCGAATGTTGACGCCAGCGACGGCGGGCTCGACTGACCATCCGACCGACGACGTCGGGACCTGACAGATGCAGACCCAGAGAAGACCCCCAGGCTTGCGCGAGTGTTTGTGCGTCGATGCTCAGGGCCTTCGCGATCAGTCTAAATTCGCATTCTTGTAGATGGGTTTTGCCAGCAATGTAACGAGCCAGACAACGCTCGGTCACGTCTCCGAGCCTATGGCTGAACTCCTCATGCGAGAGGTCGCCGCGCAGCATTTCAATTTGTAGAAGTAGGTGATGACGAAAGTCCCATCTCATAATGTTCATATCCAAATGAATTGGCGTAATGCTATGCTAGAAGCGCTTCTAGCATAACTTCTTTTACTACAAGCGTTTCTAGCATGCAAGGAGATGCGAAGCCCTCAGCGCAAAAATCTCTGTAAACTATTGATGTGAAAGAAGATGTCGTATCTCGCATCATGCGCGAAATGGGGAAACGGGGCGGAAAGAAAGGCGGCCCAAAAGGTGGGAAAGCGCGCATGAGCGCCCTTACGCCGGAAGAGCGCAAAGAACTAGCACGTAAAGCTGCGAACAAGAGATGGGACAATGCCCGTGCTAAAAAGCAACAGTCTTCTGAAAAGACCTCTCCGTCGAAGAAGAAACTGGATTGACGCGGCAGTATCAATAGTTGAGACGTTGCTAAGCTGTTCCATGCATCGTTGCCGAACAATCCCCTTTCATAGCCCTCTTCATGCAGGGTTAGTCACCTTGTCAATCTAAGGAGCGGCCAGATGTGAGCCGACATTCGCCGGGAACACGCTTTGAAATGCATGCAGACTTTGGGATTTGAAGCGGGAGCGGCACAGATTCGCTTTAGCTGATGCTCAGCCCGTGAGATATTTCTAGAGCTACAGACTGCGGTCCGACGCGTTGCCCAGTGTCTTGAGGCGCTGGGCCTTCTTGGAGCGCCGTGGTTTTAGTCACATTACGGCTCAGCTCCTGTCCCAGCGTCTTCGCATCATTCGTGTAAATCCTAACGTCGAACTGCGCACGCGAGACGGAGACGTAGGCCATGCGCCTGTTTAGCAGCTCACCATGTGCCTGTGAAGAATCGACATGAATCAATACGCGGTCGACGGTCTGCCCCTGGCTGCTATGGCTCGTCACCGCATAGCCGTAATCGAGATGCGGATGCTGCCTCGCATTGAAAGCGACCTGACGTCCTGAATCCATCTTCAGTTCCAGATTGCCGTCTTTGTCAATCTGCTCCACAGTGCCCAATTCGCGGTTTGCCAGTTTCTGTCCGTAGAAAGGCGCAGTCATCTGAATACGGTCGCCCTGGGCGAAGCTGCGTTCGTGGTCGCGATACACCGTCACACCCTGCAGACGCCGCGGATCGTAACTGACTTCTTCATCCCCACGACGTTTCACGGTCACAGTGTTTGTTCCTCGATCTGCAGCAGTGACGCGGGCATATTCGCCTGCCTGTATTCCGAGAGTCTTGCTTCCTTTCGAGTATCGGAGGATATCACCTTTCTCATAGTTCTGCGCATGCTGACGATCTGCGCCTGTAAAATCTTGCCGTGCAAATAGCACGCGCACCCGATGCTCGTCGCCACTGACCTTGTTCTCCGCCTGCATCACACGATGGATATGCTGGTTCATCTCACGGCGAGATTCATTATCAGGAGAGACCACTAAAGTGCGCTGCGGAGAGCGTACGTATTCGTGAGCAATTTCATCGATGCGCCGTTCACGGTCCTTGATCTCCAGCACGCGGCCTTGCTGGTTTAGATTATCGATGGCTGCGCGCACCTCGCCACGCGCGAGTTGCGCGACTGCATCTCTGAGCGCGGGATCCTTCTGCCGGATGATCTCATCGAGATGCGCCGTGCGCATGCCTGCTTCCTGCAACTGTGCATATGGTCGGCCAGCTTCGACCGCCTCGTGTTGCCTCGTGTCCCCGACGAACAGAACCCGATCATTTTCCTTTAACCGCTCCACGAAATTGTGCATTTGCCGTGTGCTTGCCATGCTCGATTCATCGACGACGTAGAGCCGCTTCTGTCCGCCGCTGGTTTGCTCCCCACGTGCGACATGGCGCTGGAGAGTCTGCGTCTCGATTCCCGCTTCGGCGAGCTTCTGTGCGGCTCGCGATGTTGGGGCGAGGCCTTTGATCTCATACCCTCCCCGCTCCGCAGCATCGCGGACAGCGGCTAAAGATGTTGTCTTCCCTGCCCCCGCCACACCCTCTAAGGCCAATATCTGATCACGACTCGTCAGCACTGCATCGACTCCGCGCCGCTGGCTCACACTCAGATGGGTGTGCTGTTCCATAATTTGTCGCCGCACGTCGCCATCGGCCAACTCCGCGCCGATGTCTTGCCTGCGTTTCATGCGTTCTATCAGCTCGCGTTCGTAACCCTGCATCTCATGCGTCGTGTACTTACGACCAGCGGCTCCCGCCTTTAGCTCCATCTCGACCAGATTCCCATTTGCAGCGCGGCGCTCGAACTCAGCGCGGATTTCCGGTAGGCGTGCTTCACCCATTGTGTGCCTTAGCGCGTCACGCATCAGCGAGCGTTCATCCGCAACGGCCTCGCGCTCCATACCGCGCTCTCTCGCGTAGCTCATACCCTCATGTGCCGCACGCTGGAAAAACTCCTGCCCTCGCTCCACGACTTCCCTTTGCGTGGCTTCTGCGAGCACACGCTGGGGCTGCTGGCCATACTCTGTGGCCATCTTCTGATGCAGTGCTCGAACCTCAGCGTGCGAAAAGGGCTGCTTCGCATCGCGTGTTTGATGCGCCGCAATCTGGGCGGCGCCAGCGCCGCTCCGCCCCGCAGCCTCCATGTGCTGTTTGATCTGTTGCCGCCGCGGACTCGAAGCCTCGAGGTATTCGGGCGAATAGCCTCTAATCTCAGGTTGTCCATGGTCGCCGCGCTCGATCTCATAGCCCAACTTTTGCAGATGCGAAGCTAGCTCGGAACGATAGACCGCCGTTGTGTACTGTTGTGTCTTGTAAAGTTCGCGCGGCTGCAACGCTCGCGTGTTCCCATCTGCGGTCTCGGTCATGTTGAATACCACCGCGTGAGTGTGAAGCTGCGGCGCGGCATAGCCATCCACGGGGCGACTGCTGTCGTGTTCGAACTTGGCAACAGCCCATGCACCCGTCGTCTGCGCCGGAGCAATGCCACCTATGCGAGCTTGGACATATTTCTCCATCTCATTGAGCGCAGTCCGCACGCTTTCACGATGCGCTTCGCGTACACGATCATCGCCTCCAACAAGCGCTGTCAGCGAGACAGACTTCGGTGCGCTGAACGTTGCGTCCCATCCCGCCCGATGCTCCATCGACCTCATAAGATCGCCTCGCTCGTTCTCGTACTCACGCGTTGTTTGACGTCGCACCAGTTGTTCGCCGGTCTCTGGATGTTGGCCTTCCGAGAGCCGTGCGAACTGCTGCTCCTGAACCTCACCGCTTAAACCCCACCGCTCCGCAAGCTGGCCTTGCCACTCACCGCGCACACGTTCGCCTTCGCTGTAGTAGTTCTCCTTGGCGTTGGCGAACTCCTCTTTGTGATAAGTCTGAGCTTGCTTCGCGCTAATCGGTTTGGAGAGCGTCACCATAAGCATTTACTCAAAGTAAGGATGATCGTCATTGGCCTCGACGGCCTGCTGGTGTCGCTTCGTTTGGACGGGCTGCGGAGGCTTTCGCTGCATCGCTGGCTCTTCCATGAAGACCGGTGCGGGCTGCGCTTCCTCTCTCATCGGCATAATTCGCGTCACCTTTCGGTCAATGAACTTTTCCGTGTGATTCGCTAGATCCATGTATGGAAAGCGCATCTGCACAACGAGGTTGCCGTGTTTTAGGTACCCATGCAGTGGATCAAGGCCGCCGATCTCGCTTGCCATGACCAGAGGCTCACGCGTGATGTCGCGTTGTTCGCTCCCGCGACCCCGCGGGAAGACACCCCTTGTGCGCGACTCACGGAAGCGTTCGACCTCCACTTCGCCGATGGCTTTGGAGATCCACTCAGACGCATGCGGCTCGCTTGTCTTAAGGAAGATCTTCGTCGCCGGCTGCGAAAGCATCGCCTCGGCAACGTGGCCGTACAGCGCCTCGACCTGGGCTTTTCCTTGGAAGCCAAGCACCATCGGATTGTTCGATTTGCGGTTCTCTGTCACTGCTGTTTTGAGCTGCGGAAGATGTTGCAAGCTGGCCAGTTCATCCAACACAAACCACGTCTTCCTCCGCGCTGTATCGTCGTTCATCATCCGCAGCACAAGCAGGTCAAGCCACAGGCTCACCAGTGGCCGCATACGCTCGCGCATCGTTGGCTTAGACGTGATGAATATCCAGCCATTGCGTTCCTTCGCCCACTCGACCGTGCTCCATCGCCGGTCGGTTTCGCCCTCATTAGGAAGCAGCTTGAACGCATCGGCAACCATATTCAGTGAGCCCAAGACGCCACTGCGTTGGTTCGCGGCACCCCGGTCGATCATCGCGGCCATCTCGGTGCCTTCGATCCGTTTGTCGATCTCGTCTGCATTGCTCATCCAGTACGTTAGCTCCTGAGGGGTCGGCTTGAGATTGATCAAGTGCGCGAAGATCTTGCGCGGAGCTTCGACAAAGAATCTGTTCTCCCGGCCCTGGTCCGGGAATAAGCTAACGGCTAGGGTGAGGGCCTCTGCTTCGTGTGGAACCTCATCACCCGGAGCCCAAAACGGACACCGTGCATCGAGCGGATTGAGCACCACGTCGCCGCGCGCTTCGTTATAGAACTGCGGCAAATATTCCATCGCTGGGTCGTACACAATGGCCGCTTCGCCACGGTTGGCAATCTGCGACAGAAGCTGCCGGATCGTAGCGCTCTTGCCCGTGCCGCTGTCGCCAACGATGAGGAAGTGCATTGCCTCGCGGTCAAGCGGAATTCGTACCTGGCGGCTAAGACTTTTGTGCACGAGTTTGTCCCACCATGTCTGTTCTTGGTTGGTGAAGGCGATACCATCCGGACGGCCCAATTTCCTGTTGAAGCCCGCTGTCGTCACCAGCTCCGGACCGCGTAGACGACGCCCGTGTTTCCAGACCCTGCGGCGGGCCCTGTCCTTGGGAACTGCCACGAATAGCGCCACCAGGAAGAATACCGCCGTCCATTCGACCGGGGCCGCTATAAAGTCCCACGGCGTTTGATCCTTGAACACAAACCTGCCCAGCAGAGCGTGCAACGCTCGATCGTTGTACGTCGCCGTCACGTATTTCAACCGCTCTATGCCGTTCCTTACGCCCTCTTCCGTTAACCGATAGTCGTTCCGTCCGTCCGGTCCCCGGACGGGCTCGATCTCATCGTCAATTACCAAGCGCTGCCCCTTCCCCGAGACCCCTTCCAGCAGCGTGTACTTAGCCGTCGCGGTAGGCGACGCCTCGCTCCGCGACCCGCTCTTCAGATAGTCCGTAAAGTACAGCTTCTGGGCCGCCGTCCACCCCTTCATGTATTCCACCGTTAGCGCGCCGGCGAAGAACACCCCGGTGAGCAAGATCGCAGTCCACGTCCACACCGGCGTCCGGCTCGGCCATGCTTTCGAGTAGCTCTTACGACCCCATTCCGTCATCCTCGGCCACCTCCTTGGGCTGGGATTTCTGGGTGCGAACGGCCTGGAGACGCTCCCGCGCCCGCTCCAGCTTCGTCGCGTCCGCCCGTTCTATCAGACCGCGCAGCTCAGACTCAGACACGGGCTCGCCCTTCGCCGCCCGGAAGTTTATGTTCAGGAACAGCGACCGCAAAGCTAGCAGCTCGGCGAGGGCAACCTCGCCGAGCTCCGGACCCTCCTTGATCGGCTCGGACAGCAGCCTATCGCGAACCCACTCCGAGAGGGTCAACCCCGATGAACGCGCCCGTTCCTCGAGCCCCACAAACTCGGCCTCACTGACCTTAGTGCCGACTGATTTTGTACGGAGGGGCGGCTTCATAGAGCACCGCCAGGAGCCGAAGGGGGATGCGTGTTGCGCGTTGGTCTCGCGTCGCTCGGTTTCGGGCGACAGGGCCGGAAGCGGGCTAAAGGGATAGCGCTCATATGGTTCCCCGTCAGCAACCTTCGTTCGCCCTAAGAGTAACGCTTTTATTGGCCTTTTTCTATTTGCCACTTGTTTTCAATGAGTTCCCGACCGGAAACTGCAGGTTACCGGGCAGCTCCCATTCTGGGGTGACGTGTCACCCTCCACCCGCTGCCAGAGGCAGCGCGTAGTTATAGCTCGCCGTACCCGTCGACCAGGTTGTTCCAGATGCGAATAACCTAAGACACTTTCGACGCCTTCGCAAAAGCTATCACTGGCGACAACGCACGCGGCGGAAAAGCAAACGTGACGCCGTAATCCTTCGCGCAAAGTGAACATCGATCTCGTTACTGTTCCGGCTGGCATACGATCGCTGAAGCCTTTCTCGGGAGTTGGAGAGGCCAACCCTCTTAGACTTTCGGAAAGGGTGGAGACACACCTATGGCCGCGTTTCGTCAGCTGAACGATATATTTCTCACGACGAATTTAATCTTCCCGTGCGGGGCTCTAAGCTGGGTCCGGACGTGCCATCTTGGGCAATCGATTTGTCCCTCAACGGCATAGAAATCGTAAGCGCTGGCGCAGACGTCGAAAACTCCGTATCGTGAGAAAGTGATCGGTATTGCAACATCCCCGCAACTCGCTTTGCCCCTCGAAAATGAACGTCTGCCTCAGGTGGAAGGCAGCTTCTTGATTCGCGGTCAATGCTGGCGCACTACGGAAGTTTTCGAAACATACTGGCGCTTCGCAGCTGAGCGCCAGAACATCTTCTTCAATCGTTTGTCGAACACTAGTCCCTTATCGAAGGACCCGATCTTTCACACTTTCAAATTTACTAACGCCTACCGGGCTTCAGATCGCGTTAGCCAATACCTTATTCGCAATGTGATTTACAAGGGTTCGCAAAGGAAAGAAGAAGTCGTTTTTCGGACATTGCTCTTCAAGTTTTTCAATAAGATCGAGACTTGGGAAATGCTGTCCGGAGCCTTCGGGAAAATCGCGATCGCTAACTACGACGTAGTGGCATTTGATCGCCACTTAACCAACGCCTTCGTCGAGGGCGTTCGCATCTATTCGAATGCGTATATCATGCCGTCCGCCGGCAGCCACGGAGGGCGAAAGCATACGGCTCATCTCAGACTTTTGGAGAGAATGCTGAATGATAAGCTGCCGGTTGCGCTATCCAGGGCAGGTTCCATGGAAGAAGCCTTTGCTCTTTTTCGCGCATACCCTACGATAGGCGACTTTCTCGCTTATCAATATGCTACAGACGTAAACTATAGCGATATTTGTAATTTCAGCGAATCTGAATTCGTTATGCCAGGTCCCGGAGCCAAAGACGGGATTCGCAAATGCTTCCCGGATCTTCCGCTCGTGATGGCGGCGGATGCTATTCGAAGCGTATATGAACAGCAGCACGCTCAATTTGAGCATCGCAAAATCAATTTCCGGGATCTTTGGGGAAGACCACTGCAACTGATCGACTGTCAAAATCTATTTTGCGAGGTAGACAAATATTCGCGGGTCGCTCACCCAGGAATCGCAGGCATTTCGTTGCGGACCCGCATAAAGCAGAAATATCGACCGAGTCTAAAGCCTCTTGACGTGTTCTATCCGCCCAAATGGGGTCTCAGCATCTCGCAGGCAATTTGATCAGACATTATCCAGGGTCTCCCGATATGAAAATTCACCCGTGGCGATATCCGCAACGATGAAGCCGCACCCGGTGACTCTCACCTGCCGCCAAACAGCAAAAGCCTTAAGAATTGCCTGCTCCCAGTCGTTCAATGTGCGCGAGTTCACCTCCAAGTGGGTGGTCATCTCATGGCAGGTTCTTAGAAGCGGCCAGTCAAGTGTTTTCACACCACTCAGAAATGAGTGCTGGCTAGCGTAATTGAAAATCAAAGCCGCTAGGCCCTCCTCAATGGCTATCGCGCGGCCGCCGTCCTCTACCTCATCTAACTGAGGAGAGCTCTTGCGCTTTCGCCCTAATAGCGCTCGCAGAACAGGAGACCATCCCAATACCGCTGCAAATGCAAGGTGGATGATATCGTGGAGCCGATAGTCGTCACCTTTATACGCATTGTCAGTTAGGGTGCTGCCACACTTTTGCCCGTCTATGTATATGGCTAGTCGTTTCTTCGCGTGATCTCCAACCTCTCTGAGCTCAGCAATGAATGACCTGGGCAGCTGTTCCTCTATGGGACTCGCCGTATCGAACATTGACGTGTCCGATACGGCCGATCTGATCCAACGAGTACGGCTTTTTTGGATGTTTGCTTGGGCAACATCTTCTAGCGAGATTTCGGACCGGGTTGCTATCGCAGAAATGTACCAAAGAACATCGCCGAGCTCTTCGCGAACGCGTTCTTGGATTGGCTCATAGGCCGCACCGTCACGCATCTTTTTCTTAAAAAGTGTGAGCAATGAGCCGCTCTCTCCAGCAAGTCCAAGAAGCGCAACGATGATCCCTTCCGAATCGGACGCATCAAACTGATCGGTCTCGGTGGCAATTTTTTGATATTCGTCAAGGGTCATATAGCTCTCTTACTTTCTGAGAAAATTAAGCAATAGCGCGGTCAGAAGGGCCACACCGATCGGGGCGTAAATGAGAATGCGTGTTCGCAACTCATCGATCTCCTTTTGCAGCCGCGTTAGCGTGATGCTCGAGCCGCCCAAACTTTGGACATACTCTAGAGGTAGCCTGTCGCCAAAGAATTCCCTCGGTGTCCCTGTACCGCCTTCCACTCGTGCAAACGTGATTGTGAAGGTGCGTTCCATAAATCTTAATCTGATGTCGCTTGGCCCCACATTGTTGACGGCGAATACTAAACGTCCTTTGAACGTAGGGTCGACATGAAATCCCGAAATGTTAACTAGGCCTTGAAGCTTGAAGCGATTCCTTAATGTGATAAATCCGATGAGATCCGGGGGAACCTCTAAAACTTCATGTGACATCAGCAGCGCAAATTGTCCCGGGGCGATGGTTAAATGCTCCATTTTGTCTTTGCTTAGACGTATCGGTGTATCGGCTCCGACGAGGTAGACGTCTTCGCCTAGCCGAAGATCATAGGAAGCCTGCTGTATACACGCCCTGTCTGCAGTACCTGGTTTAAACAACTTGGGCGGATCCGCTTCCAACATGCCCAGAATGCAATCGTGACCAAGGAATGTCATACGTGCCTCCAAAACATGTAGGTGCGAAGTACGGCACATGCGACTCCCATAATCACGACTGCCAAACCTACATAAATGACCCGCGTTAGGCATTTCAGCCAAATACTTTCAACACCCCCGAACAAATAGCGTTCCGGATGCATAACCAACATTCTCCAAGTCCATAGGAATGCGGCCATGCCCGCAACACTCATGAGAATGCCGACAATTACAATCGATAATTCTGTCATGCCGAAACGGTCTCCTCGTATCCGTTTAGTGGAAGCCCCTCTGCAGTCTCGCTCATTGCCGTTGTACATGATTGAAGGAGAGCTTTCAGCCCACTTCGCGGGCCGGGACAATCCACCTGCGCGTGGGTTGAAACGATAGTCAATGCTCCGACATTGGCCCCAGTCTCAGCGGCTAAAAAGCCCATTAGATTCCCAAGTCCGATCATATTTCCCAATAGACGATCGGTGTAATAGTGGTTGCGATAGATCGCGGTGAGATTAAGCTGGTTCGTTTGAGTGAGTTTGAAGCTCAAGAAGCTGAGGCATTGTCTTCCCATAACTCTGCCGGCGTCTTTAACAGGATCGTAGATGTTCATCTCGTAGATGTTCTTAAATGTCCTGTCAGATTCCAACTGAGCTCGCATTTTCCCAACAAGATCCTCGAGGGGATTAATTGTCCCCTTCGTAGCAGTTTCATACCTACTTAGACGGTCGAAGTAACGACCCCAATCCGAGGAGGATCGGCGCAAGCGAGGGAAGATTTGATCCAAATAAACTTTGAAGAATTTTGGGGAACCGTGTCTTTTGTAAAGGGATTCTGGAAAGATCGTGTTTGCCACGCTGCGTAGAGGCATTCGTCCGCGGTTTCTCAAGTATTGATCGACCAATGCCTCAACGGTATCGTCTTGTGCACCGTGCGCAAGAGGGTCTTCAATATTGATGACGACGTTGTGTGCCTCGTGATCCGGTAACGACTCAACAATTTTCGCTGCCACTAGCCACGCTTTGGCGCGGGTTGGCTGACTACGTATTGGAAGATACATGCGGATCTCCTATGAAAACAGTCAAAGTATCCAAACGAGGTGATAAGAAAGGCTCGGTGAGCCATGCGTATCCGCCTAAGCCCCATGAAGTTCCCCAGCTATTTCGAACCAGTATCACGTCGTGACCTTTGTACACACCGGTACCGATCCCGACCACTGCATGTCTTCGAACAGGGTCGCCCTTTTCGGATCCAATTTGATCAACTACACCGTCTGGGTTGGGAGCATAGAAGCTATCTGATAATCGCATCGTAATCAGGATCGGAGTCGCCTTATCTATTTGCTGCGTCGCGCTGGACCACGATGGATAGATAGATGCATTAGCTTGGAAATAGTGAATCGCAGTGAGGTTCAACGGTTGCCAAAGTGCAAGGTTCGCTGGGAGCGTTGGGAGATATGGCCAATCCACCTCGGATATCTGTCCGTCTGCATGAATCCCTTGCAGCATCTCACCCAATCTGGCGCCTTGATTCGGACTCGATCCTGCTCGCTGGTGAGCCAGGAAGAACGCGTGCTCGGCGGACAACTCCTTATTTAGGCCTCTGGAGCTAGCATGGGTGTCGCTAGTGGCGAAGGCTAGACAGGTTGGCCGTTGGCCTTGGTCGCGACAAATTCCGACTCGTGGACGCAGATCGGTGGTCAAAGTGACGGACATTAGGCGCCAATCTCCAACAGTCGACGCCTCTCGTAAATAGACTCCCCGGGTTGTTCTGGCCCTGACAAGTCGTATGCAAGCACGAACTCGTGAATTGCCTCAGCAGGCTGCCAGGGGCGCGCTTCCGTGAGGCGCAACAAACCGACTTGCCGATCTTCTGATTCTGCCGTTATTCGCCGCACAGAATTACTTCCGATGCCGTCATCAACTGACTCTCGCTCATCGCGAACCACGCGAAATTCGGTTTTCGCGAGTTCGTCAAAGTTCCACAGATATCCTCCCCCAGAATGCTCAGGCAGACGGAATATGAAGAGATCCGAGCGGCTTCCCGAAACCTTCGTTTCTCGATCATGTTCATCGAGTAGCCAGACGTCACCCCAGAATGTTTCGGGTCGGTATCCGCCGAGCAGTCCAGATTTGATCTCTTTCGGGCTCACCGCCGCCAATTTCTTGGCCTGAGAGAGGGTCAGAAAGTCGTAGCGATGGAGAGCCCAGCACGTAGCTTCGTAGCTCGCGCCCAATCGGAGTGAAAGTTGATAGACCGGTATGGGCGACTGGAGTTGCAGCCCAATCCATCCATGACGCTTGCACTGCTGAGCCATCAAAGACCGAGGCATTAGAAACGCAGCTGCAAAAGCGTTCGCTTCGAGCTCCTGAAGATCTTGCTTACTACCCCAATAGGGAGAGCGTGCGAGAATCCCCTCCTGATCTAAACTTGCGGTATGGCCAAGCTGCTGGTGTCCAAGTTCGTGCGCAACTGTGAATCGCTGGACGCTTAGAGGGCGTTTCGTAGTGACAAGAACTCCCGGTGCAGGATCGCTCAGAAAAGCGCCGAGGAGTTGATCTAAAGGACGAAAAAGCAATGGAACTCCCAAGTGAAAGGCTGCTTCAAAAACGTTCACTCGACCGTTGTCGAAGAGGCTTTCTTGCTTTGCCAGGCGTTTGTGCAAACGCGCCGCTACCATCGTCGCGTGCAGAATTGCTTGGGTTTCCTTGTTCATACGGAGCCCTTCACGGTGCCGCGAGCTCGCAGATACTCGGCAAAGCGTCCGAGCTCTTTGCGATCGTCTATTGACAGCTCAGAAGCAGTTCTTGCCATGTGCGCAACGTCGGCTGGCAACGCCTTTTCAATTTCTGTTTCGCCGGAAAGGTAACTTATGGGCTGCCGATAGATCGAAGCAAGTCGCTTCAATTCGGTTGCTTCTACTCTTCGCTGCCCGCTCTCCATGCCGGTAATAGCAGTACGAGGAATTTGAAGAAGACGTGCGACTTCTTCCTGACTCACGCCGATGTATTCCCGGGCTTGCCGCAAGCGTTCGCCAAGCGCTTGACGCTCTGTCAACTCTGAACTCATCTGGGACTGATCCGTATGATCTTCCATCGTTGTTTTACTCCTTGTGATGATCGTTCCATTTAGCTTCCGCACCGGCGGTCAGATGGGCGACGCCTTCCGCGATCGAATTATATCCACCTGGTCGGACTACGCATTCGGTCAATTGGAACGGAAGGTGTCCGTCTACGACGCAAAGGATCTCGACTGCGCAAAGAGAGTCGATGTCAACTTGGGCTGTCAATAAACCAACTGCTGGCAGTAATGCGCCCGACACTTGAGCCTGCTGCGTGACGATATCGGTAAGAGCCTTCTGAAGGCATTCTTCTACCAATGCTTTCGGGAAGACCGCAATCTGTATTTGATCGGCAGTAGCCATATCCCTCCAATGTCTGAACTTCGAACATTATACCCACTAAAAGTTCTTATTTGCAACACGTCAGCGAAAACGCCGGGGCTCAACCTTACGAAAACTGCAAACGGGAAGCCTTTTCCCACCTAACGCTCAACACTTCAGATTGCTGTCCGTGCCTTTGTAGTCTTCCGAGTCGAAACCATCATCGCCCTAGACGCTATCGGTGGACATTCATTGCACTCTCCGCGCACCAGTTGCTCGTTCATAAGATCGCCGACCCGGGGCGTCGGTTCCCCCCACGACGCTCGCATCTGCCACGCAGACTTAAAGTCGTGACAAGGTGCGTGGTTGTTTAGTAATGGCATAATGCCCTATGTTTTCTACCAGAGGAACGCGTGAAAGACTTTCCCAAAAAACTCGATAATAGGCTCTGGCCTCATCAACGTACGGCGGTTCGCTTTGCCCACAAGTTGCTGCGTGACGAACTTGACCCGATTACCTCGCTCGTCCGGATGCCGACTGGGACCGGGAAAACCGGTGTAATCGCACTTCTTTCGATTGCGCTCCCCCCACGAAAATGGACGCTGGTACTCACTCCGTGGTCAAACCTCAGTGTCCAACTCATCGGAGATCTGCGGGAGAAGTTCTGGCGAATCTCTGAGTGGCGATCACGCCCCGCACCCCGCATCGAGCGTCTGTTTCCGAGTAATGCTAGCGAACTCTTGGGAAATAGTGACGAGCGCCTAATCCTTGTCGCGACCTTCGCGACTCTCGTCGCCATGTTCAAGCAAAATCCGGACCTCTACGAAAAGCTCGCAGGCAGGTTGTCGCAGGTTTTCGTTGACGAAGGCCACTACGAGCCAGCGGTTGAGTGGGGTTTAGCAGTCAAGAACCTTAGGGTTCCGACTCTCCTTTTAACAGCGACACCGTATCGCAACGATCTCAAACTCTTCAAGGTCGATGCAGCAAATGTGTTCCATTACACACATGCAGCAGCGGAACACGACGGAATCATCCGGAGACTGCGATTTCACAACATGGCGGCCGCCGAGCCTAAGGCACAAGATGTAAAGGCCTGGTGTACCGAATTCGCCGACTTTTGGAAGGCTGCGAAAAAGACGCAATTACCCAAAGATGCGCGAGCGATTATCTGTTGCGCTGACATGGCCACAGTGAAGAAAACCACTGCGAGGCTCAGAAAACTTGGGATTAACGCCTTAGGCATTCACGATCGCTTTGGAAAGGATGATGAGACTTGGTTTGTTAAGGATGCTCCGGATCCTAGCAAGGTGACGTTCGATGTGTGGGTCCATCAGCACAAGCTGACGGAAGGCCTGGATGATAAACGTTTTCGCGTTGTTGCCATACTCAATCGGATCCGCAACGATCGAAAACTCATACAGCAGATCGGACGGGTCCTCCGCCGTTCCCCTGATGATGATCAACCGGCCATTATTCTCTATTCCGCAGGTTTGCAAGTGAAACGATCATGGGACAACTATCGCAAATTCGAACTTCAGTCGGATCTCACAGATCCCCTTCGATATAAAAGGGCTCTAGAGGCGCTATTGAAAGCGCAGCCTGAGATGGAATATTTCGGTGGTCAGTTTAGAGAGCGATTTGAATCCAGCCGGCCTAGCTTGAAGGATGAGATACGTCTGCTACCAAGTGTCATCGTTCGAAAAGTCACTGGTGGCTTCAAATTGAACGATTGCGCGCAGGCCATCTCTGATTTTCTGGTACTAGATGATGCGATTCTTATTGGTCCCGCAGACGGATATGAAATTAGCCGAAATGACGCTCGACTTTGGGTATATGCAATGTTTTCCAACTCTCCGTTGCTGATATCTGGGTCTCACTATGAGATTCGACTAGGAGCTTTGGCGGCAGTCCAGCACGGGAACCTATTATTCCTGACCGACACAGAGGGTAAATACCCAGATGTTTACGTCACCGAGCACACTCGGAAGCTGACTGCAGACGATCTCGGTAAAATCCTGACCGAGTCGACCGTACCGCACGAGGTTTCATTACAAAACCCTTGGCCCGCGGGGCCCAGTGTGAAACGGTCAAGTGTCTACGCCGACAATTTGGCTATGACATCCACCTCACTAACGGACTCGATCTTCATGTGTACTAGTGTCCGTGCAGCGGTACCGGCGAATGACAGGCGCTCCCGCCGAAGGCATTACCTCGGATTTACACGCGGAAGAATTTCCGAGCAATTGCAATCAACCGAGCGGAATGAGTTCAGCCTTGACGACTTCATCGACTGGACCGAAGACTTCGCCAGCGACATCGCTTCGAATCAGAGGAACTTGCCATCATTTTTCCATCGTTATCTAGAACCAGTTGAGGCGCCAATCCCTGTCAATGCCGCATATCTGGTGCTTAACCTATTCGAAGGGGACGTCGAGCTAGAGGATGATGGCGGAAATCTGCTGCACGTTGCGGACAACATCATTGAACTCAGAACAAGCGATGCAAATTCGACCAATCCCCGCTTCACCGGAAAAGCAACGTTTTGCAGGTTGACGATACCTGAAGCAGCTGAGACCTACGATTTCTCGCTCACTTACTTTGAAAGTACCAATCGCTTTAAGCTACAGGGTGAGAAATTTAATACTGCCGTTCTGATCGGAAAAAAAATAGATGCCGAGAAGAGTGGAATCGTCACCTATCTCAACAACAATGATGAACTGTTCACTGTTGCGATGAGTAGGCCTGACATCTTTTATAACGCTCAGGCGTTCTATAAGATTGACTACACGTTCGCGGAGACTCGGATCGCCAGCCTTCTCACGACCGAACCGCTACTCCAAGGAATTACAAGCGAGAAAGGGAGTATTCGCTCGGGACAGAAGAATTGGCAGGCAGCAAGCCTATTCGGAGTGATCGACAAATCTCGAAAGGAGGGAATTATCGCAAAGTATTTCCCTGACTCCGACTTTGTGTTCTGCGACGACCTGGGAAAAGAAATCGCAGATTTCGTTTGCGTGAGTTTTGCAACGAGAAAGATAGTCTTGGTACACGCGAAACATGGCGGAGGTAGCCGTATCTCCGCATCTGCACTGCATGTCGTCGTGGCACAGGCCTTGAAGAATTTGGGAGTCCTGGGGAGATCTGGCCCTTTGCCCGCCGAAATTCGGCGATGGAACAGAACGGCGCGCTGGAATGTGTCTGATGTTCCCAGATGGCGGGTCGGAAAACATGCGCTCCCCGAAGACGAGCAACTTTGGGAAATGATCCGGTCCCAGATTATCGATCATCCTGATGGCAAGAAGGAGGTATGGCTTGTCTTAGGAGCGACCCTCAGGAGACAGAACCTGCTCGAAAACCTCAGCAACTCCGCCCGGTGGAATCCCGTAACCGGCCAGATGGTCTACTTACTGTCGAGTTTGAACGCTACATGTTCACAGTTGCAGGTCTCATTGCGACTTTTCTGCGATTGATCGCGACTTCTCTAGGTAAGGAAGAAACGATCCGAGGTTGAAGCATCGCCTTCTTCTCTGCCTTCGATAGACCGTGATAGCATCATTCCGAACCAAATCAGACTTCGTGACGCGCTTTGTCGAGGAGTTCTATGGTTACGCCCGTACCCCGCCTCCTAATCAAATCTACATCTTTGCGCGCAGACCCCACCTTTGCTCTCGGCAAGATGTCTCTTCGTCTTCACCCTTTGTTTGCTAAACCGTCCAAGGTCGCTGTAGATAGAATGGCAGATCGTCCTGTTTGGTATCTTTCAGATCTCCCCAACGATGTCGAGCCGTCTGAATTGTGGGATCTTTGCCATCAGCTGCGTAACGGAGCCGGCCTTGGGCTCGCGGCCGCTGGACTCGAATTCGCCGAACCAGACATCCAGCAGCAATGGAACTTCGAACCGGTGTCTCAGGGTGTAGGGCGGGCCCTTGCCGCGCAGAGCGGAACGTCCTGTCAGGCACCCGGGCCTCCGATGCCAGACCCCTATTCCGCGCCGTCGCCCTATGATTGGCGATGGTTTCAAGCTTCCGCTTACACTGGCTTCGATGAAGCCCGTGCGCGCATTGATATGACGGGAGTTGGTCCGATCCGCAATCGCACAACCATCGCACACCTCGACACCGGATACCGCCGGGGACATTCCGTGTTACCGCAGTTCCTCGACTTAACGCTGCAACATAGCTACGTGAAGGACGATGCCGATCCCACCTCGGCCTGTGATCCTGACCTTGGAGGATTTGGTCGAAATCCGGGTCATGGTATGGGAACCCTGAGTCTGCTGGCCGGTAACACGTTTAACGGTGCGCCATTCAATGGCACTAGTGGTTATGTCGGTGGAGCACCATTCGCTCGCGTAATACCTGTCCGTGTAGCCAATAGTGTCGTCGAATTTGCCAACAGCTCCATCGCTCAAGGCTTTCAATATGCAATTGACTGCAATGTCGATGTGCTCTCGATGAGCATGGGAGGTATCCCTTCACAGGTCTGGGTAGAGGTTG
>Ga0302307_10001009_pt1 | contig 17918 bp, 18 predicted proteins | sample III_Palsa_E3_2_FD_200530 | JGI IMG/M metagenome (GOLD analysis project Ga0302307, IMG submission 200530) | Peat permafrost microbial communities from Stordalen Mire near Abisko, Sweden - III_Palsa_E3_2 | ecosystem: Environmental > Terrestrial > Soil > Palsa > Peat permafrost | place: Sweden... | reverse complement strand
GTTTGTAAACGTGGCGTGCCTGAAATGGCGGGAGAAGCGCTGCGACCCTTTATAGATGAAGGGTTTGCCAGGAAGTGATATAAGCGCCGAAGGGCGCGTTTGAGGCGGCAAGGCCATGCCGCTTGAGCTATTTATTTTAATGCCGGATTGCGGCAACGCAACATAGCGTGTCGGCTGTGTTGCGTTGCGCTAAACCCGCTATGCCGACTTACGGCAATAACACGGTAGAGCCGGTGGTGCGGCGCTGTTCCAGCGCCCGGTGGGCTTCGGCAACATCGCGCAAGGCAAAAGTCTGGTTGATGCCGATCTTGACCTTGCCCGACAGCACCACATCAAACAATTCCTGGGCGGTATGCTCGAGGTCCTGGCGTTTCGCGATATACGAAAACAAGGTCGGCCGCGTGAAAAACAGCGAACCGCGCGAGGCCAACGCCGCCGAATCGATGGGCGCGAGCGCCCCCGAGGCATTGCCGAAGCTGACCAGCATGCCCAAGGGCGCGAGCGAATCGAGCGAACCGGTATAGGTGTCGCGGCCGATCGAATCGTAGACCACCGGCACCCCTTCTCCGCCCGTGATTTCCCGCACCCGCTGCGAGAAATTTTCGCGGGTGTAGATAATGGTGTGATCGCAGCCGTGGGCACGTGCCAATTCGGCTTTTTCGTCGGAACCCACCGTGCCGATCACCGTCGCGCCCAGCGCCTTGGCCCACTGGCAAGCGATCAGGCCGACCCCGCCGGCGGCGGCGTGAATCAGGATGGTTTGCCCGGCGCGTACCGGATAGGTCCGACGCAACAAATATTGGGCGGTCATGCCTTGCAACATCATCGCGGCACCCTGCTCGAACGACAACGCGTCCGGCAACTTGACCACCCCGGCGGCGGCCATCACTCGCACTTCGCAATAAGCACCGGGCGGACGCGCCGCATAGGCGACCCGGTCACCTACCTTAAATCCGTCGACACCGGGTCCGACCGCTTCGATCACGCCGGCCGCTTCCATCCCCAGCGACCCCGGCAACGGTTGTTGATATAAACCGGTACGGAAATAAACGTCGATATAGTTCAGGCCTACCGCATGGTGCTTGACCCGGATTTCGCCGGCACCCGGCTCGCCGATTTCGACATCGACCCACTGCATGACTTCCGGGCCGCCAATTTTCTCAATACGAATCGCTTTGCTTAACTTTGTCATGATTGCTCCTTGCTTCGCTGAATAGCGTTAAATCCGAATTCATCACCCTGAAACTTCGATCGTTGCCCGACACGCAAGCATGCGCGTCCAGGCGCAAGCCTGAGGCGGCAAGCAGTTTTACAGGATCAGGTCACGGGTAATTTGGGGCACCGCCCATTTGGCTCAGCAGTAACTAAGCCGCCGCATCCAGGCGCTGCCCCAGTTGGGTCAGAATCAGGCGGGCCGTGGTGACATTGGTGGCACACGGCACGTCATGCACGTCGCAAGCACGCACCAGAGCATTGATATCGGGCTCATGCGGCTGCGAGGTCATCGGGTCGCGCAGGAAAATCACCATGCCGATGCGCCCTTCCGACAATTGCGCGCCGATCTGCAAATCGCCCCCCAGCGGCCCGGACAACATCCGCTCGACATGCAAACCCAGCGCTTCGGCGATCCGGCTGCCCGTGGTCCCGGTCGCCACCAGCGTGCAACGCTGCAACACGCCGGCGAATTCATGGGCAAGCGCTACGATGTCGTCTTTTTTCATGTCATGGGCAATCAATGCGACGCGTATCGTCATAACAACAAAATCCTTTCTGAAAGTATCGATGGAAGGCTCGGCCGGGCCGGCAAGCCGCTAACCAGCGGCTGCATGACGGTCATCATAAACCCACCCGGCGGGTGCAACCATCCTCGCCGGACGAAATTGGGCGGCACCCGCCGTACCCGTTACATGCCGCAGCTCACGCGGGCAAAGCTTAAAACGTCCCGGGATAAGCGCCGCCGTCGAGCAACACATTCTGCCCGGTCATATAAGCCGCGTGCACGCTGCACAGGAAAGCGCAGGCGGCGCCGAATTCGGCGGGTTCGCCAAAACGCCCTGCCGGGATCGTGCCGCGGCGTTGCTCACGGACCTCGGCCAGATCGATATTCTGCTTTTTGGCCGTGCCGGCCAAGGTGGCGTTCAAACGGTCGGTAGCAAAAGCGCCGGGCAGCAGATTATTGATGGTGACATTATGCCCCGCCACCTTGCGCGCCAGCCCGGCCACAAAACCGGTCAAGCCCGAACGCGCGCCGTTGGACAGTCCCAGGATATCGATCGGCGCCTTGACCGAGGAACTGGTGATATTGACGATGCGGCCAAAACGCTGCGCCATCATGCTGTCGATGGTGGCCCGGATCAGCTCGATGGGGGTCAGCATATTGGCGTCCAGCGCGCGGATCCAGTCGTCGCGCTCCCAGTCGCGGAAATCGCCGGGCGGCGGCCCGCCGGCGTTGGTCACCAGAATATCGGGCGTGGGGCACGCCGCCAGCGCCTGCGCGCGGCCCTGCGCCGTGGTGATATCGCAAGCTACCGCGGTGACCGATACCCCCGTACTGCCGCGTATGGCTTGCGCGGCGTGCTCCAACACCTCCTGGGTGCGCGCCACGATAGTCAGTTGCACCCCTTCTGCCGCCAGTGCCTGCGCACAGCCCAAACCGAGACCCTTGCTCGCGCCGCATACCAGGGCGGTGCGTCCGGCGATGCCGAGATCCATGCCAAACTCCTCAAATATTGAAAAAAAAGATGCGGCGGCGGGCGGCATGAAGCCGCTTGGCCGGTTTAAGCCAGATACCGTGTAGCCGACCCAGCATGCTGCGAAACAGCTCAAGCGCAACCGAGGCAAACCGATGATACCGCGCAGACCCTATCGTATCGCCCGGCAGTTCGTTACACTTGGACCATTCCCATACTGACCCTAGCCAATGAAACAGGACCCGCGCTTCCCGCTGCTGCATATTCTCGATCACCCGCTGATCCAGCACAAACTGACGCATATGCGCGACAAAAACACCTCGACGCGCACCTTCCGCCAATTATTGCGCGAAATCACGCTGCTGATGGGTTATGAAATCACGCGCGATTTGCCGCTGGCGCTGCAGACCATCAGCACTCCGCTGACCACCATCGAGGCGCCCGTTATCGCCGGCAAAAAACTGGCCATTGTGCCGGTACTGCGAGCCGGCATCGGCATGTCGGACGGTTTGCTGGACCTGGTGCCGTCGGCCCGGGTCGGGCATATCGGGGTGTATCGCGCCGAGGACCACCGGCCGGTTGAATATCTGGTAAAGCTGCCGGACCTGGAGGATCGCACCTTTATCCTGTGCGACCCGATGCTCGCCACCGGTTATTCGGCGGTGCATGCCGTGAATGTGCTGAAGTCGCGCGGCGTGGCCGGTGCCGACATCATGTTTATGGCACTGGTGGCCGCCCCCGAAGGCGTCACGGTGTTTGTCGACGCCCATCCCGACGTGAAATTGTATGTCGCATCGCTCGACTCGCATCTCGATGAGCACGCGTACATTGTGCCCGGGCTCGGCGACGCCGGCGACCGGCTGTTCGGTACGAAAAACTGAGATAAGAAGCAAATAAAGCCGCAATGAAGCCGCGCATGCGATGCCGAAATCAGTGGCACAAATGAAGCATTGCGGGCCGGGGCGTCGTCCCCGGCCAACACCACCGGCACGATTCGCGCTGCAATACCGGCGGAATCCCGGCAGCAAACGGCGCCGTCATGGTAAAATCACGCCTCCTCGCAGCCCAGTGCAAGCGGCCGTGGCCGCTTTATGCGCGTCAAATGACCACTGAGCAGGCAGCCCGAGCGGCAGCCTGAAACCGGGTGCACCGGCCGGCATGGCCCTTGGGCCTTTATAGCCTGGGCCGCCCGCCAGCACCGGTGCCCGTCCCCCAGCGCGGCGGGGTGATGCCGACGACGACACTATTTATCAATGCGCGCGCCCGCAGCGGCGAGCGCCCTGGAGAGTTTTATGGCAGGTCATTCGAAATGGGCCAACATCAAGCACAAGAAAGCGGCCACTGATGCAAAGCGCGGCAAAATCTGGACCCGCCTGATCAAGGAAATTACTGTGGCAGCCCGTTTGGGCGGCGGCGAGATCGATATCAATCCGCGCTTGCGCCTGTCCGTCGAACGGGCTTACGACGCCAACATGCCCAAGGACAACATCCAGCGCGCGATCCAGCGTGGCATCGGCGGACTGGACGGGGCCACCTACGAAGAAATCCGCTACGAAGGTTACGGCTTGCAAGGTGCGGCGATTATCGTCGACACCATGACCGACAACCGCACCCGCACGGTGGCCGAAGTGCGCCATGCGTTTTCGAAAAACGGCGGCAATATGGGGCTGGACGGCTCGGTCGCGTTTATGTTCACCCACCTCGGCCAGTTCCTGTTCGCCCCGGAAACCTCCGAAGACGCGCTGATGGAAGCCGCGCTCGAAGCCGGCGCCGACGATGTCACCACCCACGACGACGGCAGCTTCGAAGTTACCTGCCCGCCGCACGATTTCAGCCGCGTCAAAGCCGCGCTGGAGGCTTCCGGCTTCAAGGCCGAATTGGCCGAAGTCACGATGAAACCGCAGACCGACGTGATATTTACCGGCGAAGACGCGCTCAAGATGCAAAAACTGCTGGATGCGCTGGAAAACCTCGACGATGTGCAAGAGGTCTATACCAACGCCGTGATCGAAGAATAAAAGCGGGACCAGCGCTGCAAACAGCGGCTGAAAAACAGGGCGGCATAGCTGCCGAATCAAGCAGCGCCGGCACCATAAGCAACATGGGCAACATCGGCAGCAAGGTCTGAGGCACTTACGCTTCGCTTTAATCAGTTCGGGGATAGCAATGAAATTATTAGTCGTTGGTTCGGGTGGACGTGAACACGCTCTCGCATGGAAACTCGCGCAATCGCCGCGGATCCAGGTCGTCTACGTGGCACCCGGCAACGGCGGCACGGCACTCGACGAGCGCCTGCACAATGTGCCCATCACCGACCTCGAAGAGTTGGCCGATTTCGTCGAAAAAGAACAAATTGCATTTACCCTGGTCGGCCCCGAAACGCCTCTGGCAGGCGGTATCGTCAATTTGTTCCGCGCCCGCGGCCTGAAAATCTTCGGCCCGACCCGCGAAGCCGCCCAGCTTGAAAGTTCGAAGGATTTTGCCAAGGCGTTTATGCAACGCCACAGCATTCCGACCGCCGAATATGAAACCTTCGCCGACGCCGCCGCCGCGCACGCCTATATCGCCTTAAAAGGCGCGCCGATCGTGGTCAAGGCTGATGGACTGGCCGCCGGCAAAGGCGTGGTGGTAGCACAAACGCTGGCCGAAGCGCATGACGCGGTCGACCTGATGCTGTCCGACAATACCTTTGGCGATGCCGGCGCCCGCGTCGTGATCGAAGAATTCCTGAGCGGCGAAGAAGCCAGTTTTATCGTGATGGTCGACGGCATGCATATCCTGCCGCTGGCCTCAAGCCAGGATCATAAGCGCCTGCTGGACGGCGACCTCGGTCCGAACACGGGCGGCATGGGGGCGTATTCGCCCGCGCCGATTGTCACGCCGCAATTGCACGCCCGCGTGATGCGCGAAATCATCACCCCGACCGTGCGCGGCATGGAACAAGAAGGCATCCGTTTTACCGGCTTCCTCTATGCCGGCTTGATGATCGACGAGCAAGGCAACCCCAAGACGCTGGAATTCAACTGCCGCATGGGCGACCCGGAAACGCAGCCGATCATGGCCCGTCTCAAAGGCGATTTTTCACGGGTGGTCGAAGCCGCCATCGCCGGTACGCTGGACCAGATCGAACTGGCCTGGGACCGCCGCACCGCATTGGGCGTGGTACTGGCCGCCCACGGTTATCCCGACGCGCCGCGTAAGGGCGACCTGATTTCCGGCATCCCGGCCGAAACCGAAGAAACCGTGGTATTCCATGCCGGCACCACGCTCGCCGACGGCAAACCGGTCAGCACCGGCGGCCGCGTGCTGTGCGCGGTCGGCTTGTCCGACTCGGTGCGTGGTGCGCGTTCAGCGGCGTATGAAGCCGTGAACCAGATCAGTTTCGACGGCATGCAGTACCGGCATGATATTGGTCACCGCGCGCTGAATCGCAAACACTGAGGCCCGGCCACGCCAGGCATGGCGATCCAACTCAACGAGGACCTACGCAGATTTTCCGGGCAGGGCATGCCGAGGCCAACAGTACAACTCGCACGGCGAGGAAACATAACGCCACCAGGGAAATTTGCCTAAGTCCTATGGAAGTGAAATGACCCAGCTGCTCGACACTCGCTCCGTGCGGGACTATCTGCTGCAATTGCAACAACGTATCGTCACCGCGCTGGAAAACATCGACGGTGAGCTGTTTATTTCGGACGACTGGCAGAAAGAGCCGACCGAGCCGTTGCGCGGCAATGGCCGTTCGCGCATGCTCGAAGGCGGCCAGGTATTCGAGCGCGCGGGCGTGGGGTTTTCCCATGTGCAAGGCGACATGATGCCGCCTTCGGCCACTGCGGCACGGCCGCAACTGGCCGGGCGCGGTTTCGAGGCGCTCGGGGTGTCGCTGGTGTTTCATCCGCGCAATCCGTATTGCCCTACCGTGCATATGAATGTGCGCTTGTTTATCGCGCAACAGGAAGGGGCCGAGCCGGTATTCTGGTTTGGCGGCGGGATGGACCTGACGCCGTATTACGGCTTCGAAGAAGATGCCCGGCATTTTCATGGCGTGTGCCGCGATGCCCTGGCGCCATTTGGGGAAACCTTGTACCCGCGCTTCAAAAAATGGTGCGACGAGTATTTTTACCTGAAACATCGCAAGGAACAACGCGGCATCGGCGGCATCTTTTATGACGATTTTTCGGAGCTGGGCTTTGAGCGCGGCTTCGACATGATGCGCAGTGTCGGCGACGCCTTTTTGTCCGCCTATCTGCCCATCGTCGAAAAACGGCGGGTATTGCCCTATGGCGAGCGCGAACGCGATTTCCAGAACTACCGGCGCGGACGTTATGTCGAATTCAATCTGGTATTCGACCGCGGCACATTGTTTGGTCTGCAAAGCGGCGGACGCACCGAATCTATCCTGCTCTCGCTGCCGCCCGTGGTCAATTGGCGCTATAACTGGCAACCGGAACCAGGTACGCCGGAAGCCAAGCTTTATACTGACTTCCTGATCGCCCGCGATTGGGTTTGATTGAGTTTGATCAAAACGCAAATGCCGCAAATGCCGCAAATGCGGTTACCGCAGTAAACGCAGCGCCCAGGCACGGTATACAAAACCGCCCTGCGCGCGGTATTTTTTAAGGAATTGGTTCTGAGCCCGACTGCTTTTGATTCCCGGCAGCCCAATGCGGGCGAGCATCCACCGGCCTTGGCCGGAATGGATCAGCCACGGGCGCGCCGGGTCGGAATTCTGGGCGGGACCTTCGATCCGATCCATAATGGCCACCTGGCGCTGGCACGCCGCGCGGTCGAATTGCTGCAGTTGACCGAGCTGATTTTGCTGCCCGCCGGTCAACCGTGGCAAAAAACCGACGTTTCGGCGGCTCACCACCGCTTGGCCATGACGCACCTGGCAGCCGAACAATTAAGTTTTACCGCAACCCAGGTCACGGTCGCGCGCGATGAGATCGACCATCAGGGTGCGACCTACACCACCGAAACGCTGATCCACTGGCGCGCCCGTGAAGCCCAGGCCGGCCTGGAGCCGGCCTCGCTGGCCTTGCTGGTGGGCGCCGATCAGTTGTTGCGGCTGGATACCTGGCGCGATTGGCGGCGCTTGTTCGAATTGGCGCATATTTGCGTGGCAACGCGGCCGGGGTTCGATCCGGCCGACGCGTCGACCGAGGTCGCCGCCGAAATCGCCCGCCGCCGCGTTGACGCGGCAAACATCCAGACCCGCACCCACGGGGGTATCCTGATCGACGATGCGCTGGCGATCGACCTGTCCGCCACAGAAATTCGGCAACATTTGCACGAGCGGCTCGCTGGCCGCGAAGAAACCAGCGAACACGTGCCGCCGGCGGTTTGGCACTATATTCGACAAAACCACCTATACAAAACCTGACCAGACCTGAACTCATGGAAATAATCAAACTGCAGCGCGTCATCATCGATGCCCTGGAAGACGTCAAGGCCCAGGATATCCGGGTCTTCAGCACCACTCACCTGACCGGTCTGTTCGACCGCGTGGTGGTGGCTTCCGGTACCTCGAACCGTCAAACCAAAGCGCTGGCCAACAGCGTGCGCGAAAGCGTCAAGGAAGCCGGCGGTGAAATCATCAGCACCGAAGGCGAAGAAACCGGCGAATGGGTGCTGGTCGATTGCGGCGATGCCGTGGTCCACATCATGCAACCGGCGCTGCGCCAGTACTACAACCTCGAAGAAATCTGGGGCGACAAGCCGGTGCGCGTCAAACTGGGGGCGGACGGCCCGCGTTCGGCGCGTCATGCCGAAGAAGTCGCGGAAGACGAACCGGTAGCCAAGTCGACGGCCAAGCCCGCCGCCAAAAAAGCCCCGGCACGCAAGGCACCGGCCAAGACGGGCGCCAAAACCGGTGCCAAGCCCGCCGCCAAAACCACCGCGGCCAAAAAAGCCCCGGCGCGCAAGCCTGGCGCCAATGCTCCGGCACGCAAGACCTCGACTCGCAGCAGCTAATGACTGATGCGGCGACGGCTGCGGTGCTGAATGCGGCGCCGCGGCAAATACTATCCTCGCGATGAAATTGCTGATTCTGGCGGTCGGCCACAAAATGCCCGGCTGGATCAGCTCGGCTTTCGAGGAATACACCAAGCGGATGCCGCCTGAACTACGCATCGAGTTGCGAGAAATCAAACCCGAGCAACGTTCAGCCGGCCGCTCCGCCGAAAGTGTGATGGCCGCGGAAAAACTGCGCATCGAAGCCGCGCTGCCCAAGCAAGCCACGCTGGTAATGCTCGACGAGCGCGGCCACGACTGGACCACCATGCAACTGGCGCAAGCCCTGCCGCGCTGGCAAGGCGAAGGGCAGGACGTGGCCTTTGTGATCGGCGGTGCCGACGGCCTGGACCCGGCCCTCAAAGCGCGGGCCCATACCCTGCTGCGGCTGTCGAGCTTGACCTTGCCGCATGGCATGGTGCGGGTGCTGCTTGCCGAGCAACTTTACCGGGCCTGGACCATCACCCAAAACCACCCCTATCATCGCGTGTGAAGGTCGGCACGCTGGGGTTGTCCCAGGGCGATGGGCGGGCCGGACAAGGTGGGGTTGCCAAACTCGTCGCCCGGATGGTTGCCCTGCTCGTTGCCATATTCACGCATACGACGCAAACGTAGGCTGCGCACAACGCTTGCGCTCTCCGGCTGGAACACAAGCCCCGCGATTCAAGGCACATGGCGACACGCTCGGCCCAGGCACATTAAAGGATTACCCGTTTATCACCAAGCCCTTGTATGCTGGATCCGGTAACACCGTTTTCCTTACCCCATTACAGCCTTCCCGCTTTACGGTCTCCATGCCCATAGAACAACAGTCAACTGCCTCGTTTGAATACGTCTATCTCGCTTCGCAAAGCCCGCGTCGGCAGGAATTACTGCAACAATTAGGTATCGGCTTTCAATTATTGCCGCCTGAGATCGATGAAGATGCCGAGGCCCTGGAAGCAGAATTGCCCGGTGAAGCGGCGGCCATGTATGTACGCCGCGTGTGCCTGGCCAAAGCCGAAGCCGCAGCGCGCAGACTGGCGCGCGCCGGCCGCACCGCGGCACCGATCCTGGTGGCCGACACCACCGTAGCTCTCGATCGCGCGATACTCGGCAAACCCGCCGACGACGACAATGCGGTAGCCATGCTGACCCGCTTGTCCGGACGCACCCACCATGTGCTGACCGCGGTCGCGGTGGTCCCCGCCGCCGGCACCGCCGAGCAAACTCCGATCACCTCGACCCTGTCGGTTTCAACCGTGCGTTTTGTTGCGCTGACCCATGAACAGATCGTGCGTTATGTCGCCAGCGGCGAACCGCGGGGCAAGGCCGGCGCCTATGGCGTGCAAGGTCGCGCCGCCGAATTTATCGCCCATATTGAGGGCAGCTATTCGGGTATCATGGGTCTTCCGCTATTTGAAACAGCCGCCCTGGTACGGGCGGCCGGCGTCGCATTCTGAGACACAATGAACGAAGAAATCCTGATCAATATCACCCCGCAGGAGACGCGGGTCGCCATTGTGCAACAAGGCGCGGTACAGGAACTTCACGTCGAACGCACCTTGTCGCGCGGACGTGTCGGCAATATCTACCTGGGTAAAATCGCGCGCGTCCTGCCCGGCATGCAATCGGCCTTTATCGACATCGGACTCGAACGCGCCGCGTTTCTGCACGTCGCCGATATCTGGCAGCCGCGCCCGCCCGGCAGCGGCCACGGCTCGCATAACCAGGCTCCGCTGCAACCCATAGAAAAAACCATCTACGAGGGTCAGACGCTGATGGTGCAGGTCATCAAAGACCCCATCGGCACCAAAGGCGCGCGCCTCTCGACGCAAATCAGCATTGCGGGCCGCACTCTGGTTTATTTGCCGCAAGAACCGCACATCGGCATTTCGCAAAAAATCGAAAGCGAAGCCGAACGCGAAGCGGTGCGCGCCCGCCTCACCGCCGTGATCCCGGCCGAGGAAAAAGGCGGCTATATCGTACGCACCATCGCCGAAGATGCCACCAGCGAAGAACTCGCCAACGACGTCATCTACCTGCGCAAAACCTGGACCACCCTCAAAGCACTGGCCTTGCGCTCGCCGCCCACCACCCTGCTGCACCAGGATTTGAACCTGGCGCACCGGGTGCTGCGCGACTTCGTCAATGACGAAACCAGCAAGATCCAGATCGACTCGCGCGAAACCTCGCAGATGCTGTTCGAGTTCGCCGCCGAATTCACCCCGGCCGTCAGCGCGCGCCTGCATCATTACACCGGCGAACGTCCGCTGTTCGACCTGTACAACATCGAAGCCGAAATCCTGCGCGCCCTGTCGCGTCGCGTCGATCTGAAATCGGGCGGTTACCTGATGATCGATCAGACCGAAGCGATGACCACCATCGACGTCAACACCGGCGGTTACGTCGGCGCCCGCAATTTCGACGACACCATCTTCCGCACCAATCTCGAAGCGACCCTGACCATCGCCCGGCAACTGCGCCTGCGTAATCTGGGCGGCATCATCATTATCGATTTTATCGATATGGAAAACGCCGAACACCGCGAAGCCGTACTCAACGAACTGAAAAAAGCCCTGTCACGCGACCGCACCCGCGTCACCATGAGCGGCTTCTCGCAACTGGGCCTGGTCGAAATGACCCGCAAACGCACCCGCGAATCGCTGGCCCACGTGCTGTGCGAACCGTGCCAGGTGTGCGACGGCAAAGGCCAACTCAAAACCCCGCGTACCGTGTGTTACGACGTGCTGCGCGAAATCCTGCGCGAGTCGCGCCAGTTCAATCCGCGCGAATTCCGTGTGGTGGCGGCGCAAGCGGTAATCGATCTGTTTCTTGAAGAAGAGTCGCAGCATCTGGCGATGTTGTGCGATTTTATCGGCAAGCCGATTTCGTTGCAGGTGGAGTCGAATTTGAGTCAGGAGCAGTACGATATTGTTTTGATGTAATTACGATTGGATGACTCTCGAATTAGTCGTGGCACGTCCCGTATTGCCGCGCCACGTCGTCCAGCCCTTCCCGAATCCGACGGCGCTTTTCCTTCTCGCGCGCCAGATACCCAATCAGCGCTTCCTTAGCGATCCACCGACGCGGGCACTCCAACAGTCCGGCCCGCGCATCCCTTTCTTCGGCAAGCCTAACGGCTAGCTGCACCGTGAAGGTCCGAGTCGCTATAGTCATCGCTGACCCCGACCCAAGTCACGCCAATAAATTTTATCGCATAGCCATGTGCCGCCGCACTCTTGCTCGCAATCATCGGCAGGTAGATCAATTGTAGCTTGCAAAAACCCATCGGATAGGTTTATCATTTCCATGCCAACAATCTCGACGATCAACGGTCACCGCGTGGTGATCTATCCCGCCGACCATCGGCCTGCACACGTCCACGTGATCGGCGCAGACTTCGAGGTGGTGTTTATCCTCAACTGCCCGGACGGCCCGATCGAGGTCAAGACCATCGTCGGAAAGGTTTCCGACGCAGCGATTCGCCGGATTGCGCGAAATATCGAACCTGAAATCGCCGTCTTCTGCGCGGCATGGAGCAAGCATCATGGAAATTTCTAAGGAAGCGATCCGCACAGCCCGCGCGAAGGAAGTCGGCCCATGCGCCGTCGGCGCGCGCTATCGCCCGTCCGTTGGGAAGATCGAAGTCGAGTTTGATAATGGCATGACGCTGGCCGTACCGACGAGCCTGATCCAGGGGCTTGCGGGCGCCCGCGCGGCGGATCTGAGTGTGATCGAGATCACGCCCGCCGGCCAGGGCTTGCATTTCCCGCGCCTCGACGCCGACGTGTTTGTGCCCGCGCTGTTCGACGGCATCTATGGATCGAAGGCATGGATCAAGCGGTCCGCCAGCGCAGCCGGCTCGACCCGCTCGGAAGCTAAATCAGCCGCCGCGCGCGCGAACGGCAAGAAAGGCGGCCGGCCGCGCAAGGTGCAAGAAGAAGCGCATGCGTGACACATGAGAGACAAACAGCAATTCGAAGCAGATTTGCTCAAACCGTTGCGGGATATGAAGGCCAACCGCGCCATGCGCGCGACGCACATCGGCAAGGAGAAACCGCGAGCCGCAGCCGCAAGAAGACGCCGATATTCGGCCACACTACCTGCACCAGCGAGGCGACTGACAAAGCCACTTGGCACCGCCGCTACCGCGCCATTGAGCGTGTGCGCCGGCGAGCAGAAGGCGAGGACTATACCGCTCACAGCCACCGCGAGAACAGCAACGCGGCCACGTTCGCCAAGGATGGCAACACTATTGGGCTACCGCTATCAGCACTCCGCACATGCGGAAATAGAAAGGACGCGCCGGAAAACGCCCAGTATCCGCACGGATCACCAGCCGATCAGGCTCCAATAAGCACCGTCATTCCTGAATTAGTCGTTGCCACTCTGCAACTGGGCGCGGCAACTGGGGACGCGCCACGAATAATCCGAGGGAGCAGTTCCTTGGGGGGTTATTCGCCCAAACTTGTACCGGGTTCCCGACATTGACCGAGGTATTTGATCTTATGCGGCGTACCGTTTATCGGGCCGTGAAGCCAAGCCGTAACCACGGCCGAGCCGGATCCTAGGAAATTTTGTCCACGTGATACCCCTGAACCTGGCTAGCACGATCAACGGCATGGCGATCGCCCACTGCATCAATGTTAATCCGTGCATGTGGCGGAATTCCGCGCGCTGTCGAAGGGTCGAAGATGACTGTTTAACGGCCTGACGTGATAGTCAGACCGCTACCACTCCCGCCGTTGCTGCATTTGGCTTTACCCCAACGCAGTAGAAAAATAAATAATCACCTCTCAACCAAGCTAAATTCCATCTAAAAGAATTTGCGTTAACGAACACCAAACGGATGAACTGAAAATTCCGTTGTGGCTTGTTATTACCGAACTAGATGTCCGGACGTTCCAAAACGGATCGTTATACACCGTAATCGGAGAGGGAAGCATGCCGGTAACCGATAACCCTTTACGATACTGCGCAAATGTTTTATGTTCTCCATCAAGAGCCAGCCCTCTCTTTCCGGTATCCCAGATGTTGGGGTATATTTCCTTTATCTTATCGTGGTCGCTCTGGATTCCGAACGCATAAGCTCTTTTCAACCAACCCGCCCCCGACAAACAGGTACCCGGAACTATCCTGGCTGCATCAGCGTAGCTGGTCTTAACCAATCTCGCCGTTGCTTCTGCGTCACTTTCGCCTGATAGACCAGTATTTATATCAAACTCGTGGGTTGCCCCAACTCGCGGTCCGTCTATCCTCGGAATCAAATGTCCAACCGTAGTGCGACGTTCGTCAGATGTCAGCATTTCGGATATCGGGTAGAGTAGGTTTGTGGCCTCGTCACATCCTGAATAGTTCCTGTAATTCTTTTCGTAATTTACATCACTTCTATTTAAACAGGCAGACGTATAGGAAATCAAAATTGGACGCTGCTCGGCTGAAAATAAAGTGGCGCCATACGTCCCTTCGACATCGCTCACCGATATGCGATCTAAATCAGTAAGACCTTGCCGATCTCGCACCGCACGCTGAATCTTTGTCCATTTCTCGGCAGGAGATGCTGGATTTAACAACACAACAAGATCGCCTACAGGCGAGATCATCGGCACTCTATCATCAGAGACACTATAAGAAGGTGGCAACATTTCAACAGCTTTTAAATAATCGGTCTGAAATCCTGTAAGAACAATATTGCCTCCGAAGCTATGCCCAACCACTAACATTTTGTTAGATTGATAATCTATTGAGCCTGGTACCAGCCCCTTAACTTTAGCGCTGGCCCGCTTCAAAAACAAAGCAATCGGCGCTGCTATGCGGTCACTCTCGTGCTCGCGGCTCCACACTGAAGGCGGACCGATTATGTTACAGGCCAGGCAGTGCACCCCAGCGCTACCATCCCAAGCTACATACAGACCGACAACTTCGTAGTTGGCATAGTCGGGGCGCTGTTGTCGGAAATTGTCAATGTAAGACAACGCCGTTTTGAACGAACGGACATTATCATCGTCAAAGCTCGCATCGTGATGCCAGCCATGCACAAAGGTGATAAGAATTATATTTTTCCCACCTGCTTTTATTTTATCGATGAGTTCGCCTAGCTTAGACTCTTGAATTTCATCAGGTTCGGATGCACCGTCTTTAAATTCGACAAATGATAGAATGTACGAAGTTTCACCATTTACATGCCGCTGCACTGGGCAAGGATCGTTATCAACTTCCTCACTTGAATCGATGGTGGCCGATGACGTGGAAAAATCTTCAGATGAGCATCGTCCGGATTGCAACGCACCATCTCTATAAGGGATGTGACTACAAGCAGTAGTTAATAGCATCGATAAACATGCAAAAAAAAGGGCACGGAATATTTTCATCGAGATTCCCCTCGAAATTTACATTTAATATTTTTTAGTGAAATTTCCTGAGATACAACATCCATTGATGCAAAACCGAACCCAATAATTTAATCTAGCACATTTCAAATTTTTGTGAAATAAAATTTCAAAAAATTCTGCGCGAATCTTCACAAAAATTCGACGACAAGTCATGTTTTTATTCCACCTACAAAAAAATTCATCCGACCTTATGGTTACTGGAAATTATAATTTCGTGCCAAGGCGAGCGCCATAACGGCCAACTTAACCCCGCCCCCGCCTCAGCAAATAACTATCCATAATCCACCCATTAGCCAACCGTGCTTCAGCCCGAGTCCGCTCAATCTCTCCCGCGACATCCTTCAACTTGCCCGAGATCAAGATTTCGTCGGGTGTCCCGACATAAGCACCCCAATAGATATCGATGTCCTGATCGACAAAAAGCTTGTAGGCATCGATCTCGTCCAGCATCACAACCACGCTTTCCACATGCTCCGGAAAACCTTCGGCGAGTTTGCGCCCGGTGGTAATTTCGACGGCGGCGCCGATTTGGTTGAGAGTGATTTTATGGCGGGCGGCCAGCGCCTGGATGCTGCTGATCCCGGGGATCACCTCATACTCCAGATCGAGGTTGCCGCGCTCTGCGATGGTTTCGATAATGCGTACGGTGCTGTCGTAGAGCGCAGGATCGCCCCAGATCAAAAACGCGCCGCATTCCCCGTCCGCCATGTCGGCGGCAATCAATTGCTCGAATAATGCTTCCTTGTCGCGGTTCAGGTCTTCAATGCCCGAAACGTGATCCGGCGCCGGGCGGATACGTGCGGGACTTTGGGCCTGGACGAAGCGGTAATCGCTGTGCGTGATATAGCGTTGGCAGATTTCTTTGCGCAGGGCGAGCAGCTTGCCCATGGCGGCGCCCTTCTCCAGGATAAAAAAGACGTCGACCTGGTTCAGCGCGTTCACCGCCTGGATCGTGACATATTCCGGGTTGCCTGCGCCGATGCCGATGATCAGTATTTTTTTCATGCGTAGCGCTCACTCTTCTTTGAATGGGCGAAATAGTAGCAGGCAGTAGCAGGCTCGCCCATGCTTACGTTTTGCACAAATCGATCCCAATCATCCGGGCGGCTTTTTTTGAGCGATATCGGGTTTTCCGGAGCGCGCGGCCGCTGGGGCCCAATCTCACGCCGGCGCGGCCCGCAGCGCGGCTCCCGGCTATTGACGCCCTAGGCCAAGATCCCTACACTACTTGAGCTTTGGTGCTCGCGTGCGCGCTCTGCGCACGCAGTTAAACGGGAAACAGGAAGCACGATTCAGCGTGCATCAACCTGTGCTGCCCCCGCAACGGTCAGCGTTTTCCGGTGTTTTACCCACCGGCCGGTCGATTCAATCAGCCACTGCGCAAGCGGGAAGGCGAATCGATGGCAACGCCAGCCCGGATACCGGCCAAGCAAGTGGCAAATCCCACGGGGTGTTGGCGATCTAATTCCATTCCGCTGTTATCCGCATGGCCCGCAACCGTCCCGCTCGTTCGGATTGAGTTGAATCCGGCCGGCGTAGATATTGCGTGATGAAATAAAAAGACGCTCGCCTCGTTCATTTGCCTGCTGGCCCATCATATCCGCGGGGACGGATTCCGGGCTTTCCGCCTTTTCAGGCTTGCAATGCATTTATCCATTACGCCTCCCCTGCGGGGTATCGCACTGCTGACGCATGCGGATACCGACCTCGCGGCACTCGAACTGGCTCGCGCCCGGCTGCCTGCCGATTTTGCGCATCTGAGCGGCATCTCGTTGCACGCCGTAGCGAGTCGGGAGGCGATGAACCATTGGCTGGCTCAGCCCTTCGCCACACATCGCATGGTGGTGGTGCGGGTCCTCGGCCGCGCCGACGACGTGCCCGGACTGGCGCGCCTGGCCGACGATGCGCGGGAAAACGGCTACGCTCTGCTGGTGACGAGCGGAACCGGCGAACCCGATCCGCAATTCGATCGTTTATCGAATGTGGCGCCCGCTTTATTGCGTGATGCGGCGGCGTATCTGCAAGCCGGGGGCGCGGACAATCTGACGCAGTTTCTGCTGTCTTTGTCGGATCGTTTGTTTCTCACGGGTTATGGCTATCTTGAGGCACAACCGCTGCCCGAACATGGCATTTATCATCCGCGGCTGACTCAGTTGGGGCGGCCGTCCAGTGCGGCGGATTTTGTGGCGCAGGTGAAGCAGACTGCCGGCGAGATGGACCGCGCCCGAGTCCGCCCTACGGTAGGCATCCTGTTCTATCGCGCGCACTGGGCCAGCGGCAATACCGGTTTTATCGACGCGCTGGTCGATGCGCTGGCGATGCAAGAGATTGTTGCCCTGCCGGTTTATACCGCCTCTTTGCGCCAACTCGATGAGCGCGGTTATCCTCTGGCGCTGGGCCTGTTTGCCGCGGCCGGCGGCATCGACGTATTGATCAATACCACGTCGTTTGCCCTGGGCGACGTGAATAACGCCGGGCCGACTCCGGCGGGCTGGTCAATCGCGGTCTTTGAAGAGCTGGACGTGCCGGTGCTGCAAGCCATCACCAGCAGCATGACGCAAGCGCAATGGAGTCAGTCCGCGCGTGGACTGAACCCGCTCGACACCGCGATGAATGTGGCACTGCCCGAATTCGACGGACGCATTATCGGGGTGCCGATCTCCTTCAAGCAAGCGCCTGAAGGCCAGGCCGCGGCAAGCGACGCCGGCAATACCTCCGCTGCGGCAGTCAGCTATGTCCCGCTCGACGACCGGATCCGGCGTACCGCGGGTTTGGCGGCGAAATTCGCGGCGTTGCGTCATCGGCCCATCGCCGACAAGCGGATTGCCTTTATTTTTACCAA
>Ga0302307_10001008_pt1 | contig 17929 bp, 17 predicted proteins | sample III_Palsa_E3_2_FD_200530 | JGI IMG/M metagenome (GOLD analysis project Ga0302307, IMG submission 200530) | Peat permafrost microbial communities from Stordalen Mire near Abisko, Sweden - III_Palsa_E3_2 | ecosystem: Environmental > Terrestrial > Soil > Palsa > Peat permafrost | place: Sweden... | reverse complement strand
GAGAATGACATCCTCGCCCTGCTTCCAATTGGCCGGCGTCGAGACGCGATGCTTGGCGGTCAATTGCAGCGAATCGATCACGCGCAACACTTCGTCGAAATTTCTGCCGGTGCTCATTGGGTAAACTAGCACGAGCTTGATCTTCTTGTCAGGACCAATGACGAACACGTTGCGCACCGTGGCATTGTCATTCGGCGTACGCCCCTCCGAAGTGCCGGAGGTGCTCGCCGGAAGCATGCCGTAGAGCTTGGAAATCTTCAGGTCGGTGTCGCCGATCATCGGATAGTTCGGGGCAAAGCCGACGACGTCTTTGATATCGCCGGACCATTTCTTGTGACTTTCGACCGGGTCGACCGACAAGCCGATAACCTTGGCGTTGCGCTTATCGAATTCCGGCTTCAGCTGCGCAAGGGTGCCGAGTTCGGTGGTGCAGACCGGCGTAAAATCCTTGGGATGGGAAAACAGCACGACCCAATGGTCGCCGATCCAGTCGTGAAAACGGATTTTGCCTTCCGTCGTTTCAGCTTCGAAATCTGGGGCGATATCGCCAATCGCAAGAGCCATGGAAGACCTCCGTCGTCTGAAATGATCGCGCGCGATCCGAATAAATCCTGGAGAGCGTTTTCGCGTTCGAGATAGCGTTTAGATGAGGGAATACTAGTCCTTACGCGGTAGATTGTACTTTCGATTTGAGGCGGGCGCGAAGAAGAATTGACGTGCAGCCGCCGCGACTTAGGGAAGAAATCTCCAGTAATTTTGCGGAGGATTTCGGCCCGCCAAGTCCTGGTTTGTCACCGCGACGTGATCGCAGTCACATCGCAACGTCGCGACTTTGCCTTAAGCATGCCATCGGGCGGCCCGGCTTGGCTTCTAGCACTACAGGGTGGGCCGCAAAAAACAGGAACCGCGTGCCGGCTCGGCCGTTAAACGCGGGAGGCGCCGATGAATATCCTGATGGGTCGAGACCGTTCGCTGCTTGAGACGATTCGGGCGCTCATCCGCCGGTCGCCGATTGCTGTCGCCCAGCCCATCGCCAATTTGCCCGCCGGTTTTACCGAAGTTGACGTGACGGTGCTCGATTGGATCGCCGCCGAGGGGCGCCGCATCAGGCCCGATTACGCTCTGCATTAAGCCATAGCGCCAAAGCCGCAGCTCATCGTCCAGAATTTTCTGCCCGCGAATCCGGAAGCGGCGTAACCGACAGGCCGACCGTTCGGCCTGGGAATCCCGCTGCATCGAAATAGCGGTTATTCCCGACTTCTTGCACGTTGAGCACGGTAGAGAGCCCGTTAGCCGCGGGAGCTGAGACGATTACGCGGCCGCGCGCCTCGGGCACGGCGCCATTGGGTAATGCTTCGGCGAGCACGCGGCCGATGAGCTCACCGTGGTCGGTTGTCTTGAGCCGCAGCACGTGCGCGATAGTCCGGCCGATGTCGGCGTTGCTGGTCGGCGCTGGATCAACAAAATGCGTTTTGAAATCCGGCCCCTGCAGCGCCATGAAATTCCAAGTGTCGGCGCGGCTAAACGAGCCATGCATGCCTTGGCCTTCCTGCAAAATGGTGTCGGCGATTTCGACGGTACAGCGCACCGGCTCTCCACACACCGTGTCAAACGAGCGGAAACTGAGGACGATCGCAGGATGTGGCGTTAGCGCGCCCCCTTCGAGCGCAATATCGTCAAGCGTCAACGTGCCGGGAAACTTGCCAAGCTTGGCATCGACGAAGATCCCGCTGACATAATCCTGCGCCAATAGTGCCTCGACCACGCGTTTAGCCATCGCTCGGTCGGCATCGGGCAGATAGATCAAGTCCGAGCCGCCGTTAGCAGTGACAACGATTTTGGGATTGTTCTTATCGCCGCCGATCAGGCCGTTGCCGAATTTGCTGTGCTGGCCGTCGGCGACCGCAGCGTAATTGGCATCCGGATCAATAAGCGGCAAATCGAGCGCGTGAGCAAGATCAAGCGCGACAAAGCCGAGCGGTAAATGGCCCAGCGGTGTATCGGCGAATTTCATCTTCACCGTCGAGCTTGTTTGGCTTTGTTTGGTAATGGTCGAGAAGCCGTGGTCGGCAATGGCGATGATGTCGGTTGAATCGAGGAGGCCGAGCTCACCGAGCGCCGAGCGAATGCGTGCTAGGTCGTCGTCCGCATTGCGGATGGCGGCGAGCGAGGTCGGGCCGTTGATCCCGGGCACCAGCGAATTGAGGCTGTCGCCCTGATAGTGTTGCGTGCCATCCGGATCGCGTGACCAGAACACGAGCACGAACGGCTTCCCGCGCTCCTTGAACAGCGGCAGGATCGCTTTGGCTGTCACGGCGGTGAAGTAGTCTTGTTGAACGATATTGGGCGTGAGCGTGCCGGGGGTGTTCATGTTGCCGTATTTGGCATTGGCGCCGCGCGGCGGCGTCCCCAGCGGCAGGTTTGCCGCCCTAAGCCGTTCGGTCATCTCGGCGGAGAGCTGCACGCCCTTTTCACTCCCGGTCGCGTCGTCGACGATGATGCTTTCGGCCCTGCCGTCCTTGGTGTGATCAAAAATGAGGGTCGGCCCGATCTTGCCGACGGCTGCAGTTGAGAAGCCCGCCTCGCGGGCGAGCTTCAGGATCGTGGCCTCATCGAGGTAATCGCCGGCAAAATGATCGTCGATATCGGCCAGCACCGGGTCGCTTTCCAGGAACGGCGTGCTGCTGCCGGCTGCGCCGGGAACCGCAAATCCGGCATAGATGGTGTTGGAGAAATCCCCGGTATCGCCGAGCATGTGGCCGGTCGCCATGGCGGACGCGTTTGCCGTCGTGAAAGTCGGAAACAGCGCATGGCCGTTGCGCAGATAGACGCCCTCGCGCGCCATCGCCGCCATGGCCGGCGCGGTCGCCTCGTCGACCATGCGGGAACGCAAGCCGTCGGCCACAAAAAGAACCACGTTACGCGCGGGTTCCTGCGTTTGACCATGGAGCCGCGATGCGGGTGCGGCCGCGGCGAACGCCAAAAGAACAATGACCCATCTTTTCATCGCCAAGCTCGATGTCTTTTATGCCATGCCTGTCATGACATGCCTCTCGCTAGGCTCTGCCGATCAAGCCTCGGACTAGCACCGCCTAGCTCCCTGCATTTGACATTTTGACGACAACGCCGCAAAGGCAAGGGACCGGCTGGCTGACAAAATTGCCGCAATGTTCAAGCGCATCCTGATTGCCAATCGCGGCGAGATTGCCTGTCGGATCATCAAGACCGCCCGGCGCATGGGCATTGAGACGGTCGCCGTCTATTCCGACGCCGACCGCGACGCGCTGCATGTCGAAATGGCGGATACGGCAATAGCGATCGGGCCGCCGCCGGCCGCGCAAAGCTACCTCGTGATCGAGCGTATCGTCGCTGCTTGCAAAGAGAGCGGCGCGGAGGCCGTGCATCCCGGCTACGGCTTTCTGTCAGAGCGCGCCGCCTTTGCCGAGGCGCTAAAAAAAGCCGGCATTGTTTTCATTGGGCCCAACGCCGGGGCCATCGCCGCCATGGGCGACAAGATCGAGTCAAAGAAAGCCGCGGCGCGCGCCAACGTTTCAACGGTTCCCGGACATCTCGGCGTCATTGCCGACGACGCCGAAGCGATCGCCGTGGCCGAGAAGATCGGCTACCCGGTGATGATCAAGGCCTCGGCCGGCGGCGGCGGTAAAGGCATGCGCATCGCGTTCAGCAAAAGTGAGGTTGCAGAGAGTTTTGCGCGCGCACGGTCAGAAGCCAAATCGAGTTTCGGCGACGACCGGGTTTTCATAGAGAAATTCATCACCGATCCGCGCCACGTCGAAATTCAGGTCTTGGGCGACAAACACGGCAACGTCGTTTATCTCGGCGAGCGCGAATGCTCGATCCAGCGCCGCAACCAGAAAGTCATCGAGGAAGCGCCAAGCCCGCTGTTGGACCCCAAGACCCGGGCAAAAATGGGCGAGCAGGCGGTCGCACTCGCCAAAGCCGTGGGTTACGACAGCGCCGGCACCGTGGAGTTCGTCGCCGGCCAGGACCGAAGCTTCTATTTCCTGGAAATGAACACGCGCCTTCAGGTCGAGCACCCGGTGACGGAGCTTGTCACCGGTATCGACCTTGTCGAGCAGATGATCCGCGTGGCGGCGGGCGAGCCGCTTTCTTTCAAGCAAAGCGATCTCAAGCTCAACGGCTGGGCGGTCGAAAGCCGCATTTACGCGGAGGATCCGTACCGTAACTTTGCGCCGTCGATTGGACGATTGGTCCGCTATCGCCCGCCCGCCGAAGGCGAGCGCGACGGCGTGACCGTGCGCAACGATACCGGTGTGTTCGAGGGCGGCGAAATTTCGATCTACTACGATCCGATGATCGCGAAACTCGTCACGCACGCCAAAACGCGCGCCGAGGCCATTGACGCCCAGGCCGACGCACTTGACGCCTTCACCATCGAAGGCATCCGTCACAACATTCCGTTTCTCGCGGCCGTCATGCAGCATCCGCGCTGGCGCGCCGGCAACCTCTCGACTGCGTTCATCGCCGAGGAGTTCCCTCACGGCTTCGAGCGCACGGTGCCGGTGGGCGCCGTGGCGCGCACGATCGCCGGCGTGGCCGCCGCCATCGATCACATTCTGGGCGAGCGTAAGCGTCGCATTTCCGGGCAGCTCGATCGTGCGGTCACGCGGGAGCGGCGGCGCGCCATCTGGCTTGGCGGTGAGGAACTGCAAGCCGACGTTGCCCATGACGGCAAGGCCATCACGGTTCTCTTCGAGGACGGCAACCGCCACGTTCTGTCCTCGGATTGGGCGCCCGGCGTGCCGGTGTGGGATGGAACGGTCGACGGCGCTCATATCGCCGTCCACGTCCGCATGGTCCCGAATGGCTTTGAGCTGGCTTATCGCGGCTTCGAGGTGAAAGCCTTCGTCTACACCGAGCGTGAGGCAAATTACGCGCGGCTGATGCCGGCCAAAAAGCTCTCGGGCAGCGAGAAATCCGTCCGCTGTCCGATGCCCGGTCTTGTCGTTTCAATCGCGGTGGCCGAGGGGCAGGAGGTCAAGGCCGGCGAGACTTTGGCCGTTGTCGAGGCAATGAAAATGGAAAACATTCTGCGCGCCGAACGCGACGGCATCATCAAAAAAATTCCGGTGAAGCCAGGCGACAGCGTCGCCGTTGATGCGGTCATTATGGAGTTTGCCTGACCTGCACCGCGCGCAGCGCTCCTGAGCGGCGCCGGCGATATCATCGAGGCAAGGTTTGTCGTTTCTTCTTTCGCCAAGCGGGATTTTGCGGCCTAAGGCTTTCCTGGCGGCGGCAATCCTCGTCTACGCCCTTGGCGTCGCATCCCATGTGCTGACCACGCCGGGGGTTATCGCGACCGCCGGGACTTGGCCGTTTGCCGCGATCCAAGCCTTACTGATCTGGCTTTGGTTCACTCTGCACAGCAAAAGGCTACGAGATGCCGACGTCGCCACGGGTCTCGCAACCGGCGTTGCTGTCCTCTATGCGCTGTCCGTGGCCTTGCTTGTGATCGTAGAGGTATCATTCGCCGGCGCGATTTCAGGGCAAACCGGCGACGCCAAGGCGGCCAGCGGCCTCGAGCTGATCCTGCTCGTGTCGGTCATCGCGCTTTTGCTCAGTTCTGCGCACTACGATTTGATGTCGGCGGTAGTCGCGCTCCTGCTCGCGGTTGAATTCATCCCCATCGTGCTGGCGATCGGTACTACCATTTGGGCAGCGACGCGGCCAAGCCGCGAAGCCCAATCGCCATGACTCTGCACTTTGCCTATGGTTCGAATATGAGCCGCGCCGTCATGCGTAAGCACGCGTCGTTTGCAAAACCGATAGGCATAGCGACACTGGCAAACTATCGCTTCCTAATCACCACGGATGGTTATGCTTCGGTCGCGCCGCGCCGTGGCGAGAGAGTTCATGGCGTTCTTTGGCGGCTCACGCCGCGGGATCTCATCACGCTTGCGGCTTGGGAGAACACTGCCGGCGGCCTCTACCGCACTGAAATGGTCCCGGTGCGGCATGCCGGCCGGCAAAACCCGGCGCTGGTCTATCTGGCGCGGCCGTGCCCCTTGGGCCGTGCCAAGAGCGGATACATGGAACTTTTGATTGCGGCGGCGCTGGAATGGCGTCTGCCGCAACTTTACATTGACACGTTGCAGGGCTTTCTGCCGGAACGGACGAGCGGCACGCGGCCGCCCTATGGCAAGGCGTTTCGATGGAGATGATCTGTCGCGTGATCATCCGCGGGCAAGTCCAGGGTGTCGGCTTCCGGGCCTGGGCGGAGATCACTGCGCTTGAGCTCGGCATAGAAGGCTGGGTCCGCAACCGCCGCGACGGTTCGGTGGAGGCTGTACTCGCAGGTTCCGAAGAAGCGGTTCTGACAATGGTCGAGAGTTGTCATGACGGTCCATCCGGCGCAATGATCACTGCCGTCGATCAGACCGAGGCCGGTGAGCGCGATTTGGAATTACGCCGGCCGGGCGAGTTGTTTTCCGTGCTGGCAAGCGGCTGAGCGTCAACGGTGTCGCCAAAGAGCGTCACGAATTCGCGGCGCAAGATGCCGTCGACCTCCGCTGTCGAGGCTTTAATGCCGAGCGCGCCGAGCGAAGTTATTCCGTAACGTGGGTCGGAAATCCCGCAGGGCACGATGCCGGAGAAATGCGACAAGTCAGGCGCAATGTTGAGCGCAACGCCATGTAGCGTGACCCATTGCCGGACGCGCACCCCGATCGCGGCGATTTTGTCCTCGGCATCGCGGTCGCGCCCGCCGCGCCGGATCCAAACGCCGATGCGGTCGTCCCGGCGTTCGCCGGCGACGCCCAAGGCATCAAGCGTGCGGATTATCCATTCCTCGACCGTGGCGACGAAGCGGCGCACGTCCGGCGCGCGGCGCTTGAGATCGAGCATCAAATAAGCCACCCGCTGCCCGGGGCCATGATAGGTGAACTGGCCGCCGCGCCCGGTCTGATAAACCGGGAAGCGCGCATCGATCAGCTCATGCGGCCGCGACGACGTGCCAGTGGTGTAGAGGGCAGGGTGCTCGAGCAGCCAAGCGAGTTCGCACGCTTCTCCCCGGGCAATCGCCGCCGCGCGTTCGGTCATGACGGCGAGTGCGGTTTGGTAATCGACCGGGTCGGAGCTTTCCAGCCATTCGACGGGCGGCGTCCCGCGAACCGGGAGCAGCCCGATCTGCACTTCGCCGCGCATTTTCGTCTCTTCGAACCCGCTCATGAGGAACTGTTAGCACGACGCGGCCGCCGCAATAACAAGGACTTACCGACGACGGGCGCACTGGCCGATCAGGCCGGATATATGTATTTGCCGCCCTTGTCGGCTTTGGACCTAACTGTTACATCGGCGCCGTCGAACGCTGCGTTCGGCTGTTCTCACCCCACATGCGGCCGTGGCGGAATTGGTAGACGCACTAGCTTGAGGTGCTAGCGGGGCAACCCGTGGAGGTTCGAGTCCTCTCGGCCGCACCACTGAAAAGACTCCGCGGGGTGCTGCGTAATTTCAACGCCCCATGGCTAAGCCGCCGTGTGGTCGGCGCACGGGCGCGACCTCTGACGGCACAACCTCCGCTTGACACGCTCCGATAGTAACGTACGCTTAGAGCGGACTGGATTGCCGGGTTTTGCGCGTCCCGACTTAGAAAAAAATCGAAAAGCGGGACAAAACGGGGGGTGTTCTCCCGGCGAGTCGCGGCAACTTCTAATCCGGGCTGAGTGAGACAACTCCGCATGCCATCTTAAAAGCGTTGCAACCTGTCGGCGTCCGCGGTTTCACGCGGACGCGTGCCTGGTCCGGACCAGAGCGAAAAGAAAACGTAAATCGATCATGGGAGGAGAAGCAAAATGAGCCTTAGAGCTAAGTTGAGACCTGGCCTCGCGAGCTTTGTCGCAGGTACCGCTGCGGTCGCCGTTGCCGGATTGCTGTTCGCGTCCGGCGCGCGAACCGAAGAACTCAAATCCTACGACTCCAGCAAAAAAGAGTTTTGGACACATCCGCCGGATGACTGGTTCATGGGCGATGAGACCAAGGAGCAGAAGGGCACGCACGTGCTCAACACGCTGCCGCCGCCCACCGGCTTCACTGACAGCGAGGTCGAGGCCACGCTCAAGCAGATCAAGTTGCCGCCCGGCTTCAAGATCGAATTGTGGGCGCGGGTGCCGGCCGCGCGACAGATGGCCTGGGGCGACAAGGGCACGTTGTTTGTCGGCTCTTGGTTCGGTGTCGGCAAGGTTTTTGCCGTCACCGATGACGGCGGCAAGCGGACGGTTAAACCCGTCATCGAGGGACTGACGGTGCCGACCGGCGTCGCCTTCCGCGATGGAGCGCTCTACGTCGCCGACATCAATAAACTGTACAAATACGCCGATGCGGAAGCCAATCTCGCCAGCATGCCGAAGGGCGAGGTCGTCTACGACGATATGCCGGCCTATGTACCCCATGGCTGGAAATACCTCGCCTTCGACAAGAATGGCTGGCTCTACATCCCGTTCGGACCGCCCTGCAACGAATGCCTGCCACCGACGTCGACGTCACAGATCAGGCACGTCAATCCGGCCAACGGTCTTGCTGAAACGGTGGCGCTCGGAGTTCGCAACAGCGTCGGCGGCGACGTCGACCCGCGTACCGGCGATTACTGGTTCAGCGAGAATGCGCGCGACTGGCTCGGCGACGACTTGCCGAGCGACAAGCTCAACCACATCAGCAAGATCGGCGAGCATTTCGGCTATCCGTACTGTCATCAGGGTGACATTCCGGATCCGAAGTTGGCGATGGGCCACAAGTGTTCGGAGTTTTCGCCGCCGGCGCTCAAGCTCGGCGCGCACATGGCGCCGCTGGGTATGAAGTTCTACACCGGTGACCAGTTCCCGGCCGACTACAAGAACAACATCATTCTTGCCGAGCACGGTTCCTGGAATCGTCACCAGTTCCAGGGCGGGCGGTTGATGCGCATCACCGTCGATCCGGACGGCAAGAACGCGAAAGAAGTGGAGTTCGCCAGCGGCTGGATTGGGGCCGACGGCAAGTATCGCGGCCGTCCGAACGACGTGCTGGTCGCGAAGGACGGCTCGTTGATGGTCGCCGATGACTTCACCGGCTCCATTTATCGGATCAGCTACGCGAAGTGATCTTCACACGATGGCTTCGCCAAATCGGTGAAGCGATCGTTTCAACGCCCAGGTCCAAGCCGGAGGTTCCGGCTTGGACTTCTTGTTTTGGTGCCGACATGACGTCTGGGCGGTCTTTCCTGCGAGCTTTGATCGCGCTCTGTCTTTTCGGCGGTTCTGCGCCGGCGTTCGCGGCCGACGTTTCAGCGGGCAAGTCACTGGCCGAAGGATGCGCGGGGTGTCACGGCGCCGAAGGCGTCTCAGAAACCGCCTTGACGCCGTCGCTCGCCGGGCAACCCGATGAATTTGTCCAATGGCAGCTGGTCTATTTTCGCTCGGGCGCAAGAAAGAACGAGATCATGGGGCCAGTCGCAGAGTCGCTGAGTAACGAAGATATTCGCAATCTCGGCGCCTATTACGCATCGCTTCCGCCGCCCAATCCGCAAGCCCAATCTGATGCGCTTGGACAGACGGGAGAAAAGCTTGCCGTCGAGCATCGCTGCCGGTCTTGTCACTCGGATGATTATAACGGCTTCCGCGCCGCTGCGCGGCTTTCCGGCCAGCGCGAAGACGTTTTGCTTAAGGCGCTACACGAATACAAATCGGGAGCCCGCATCGGCTCTGGCGTTGCGTCCATGGCGGACGTGACCTTTGAGCTGAGTGACGCCGACATGCAGGCGCTCGCGCATTATATGGCGTCGCGGCGTTAGATAGCGGCGTCGCAGGGTTGGGCGATTGCCCCCGAAAGCCGGTCGTTCCCTCGGTTCGGCTGGTGCGCGCTTGCCGGATTTTCCCGATATGTCATGATGGCGGGTAGTCGGGCGACAAAAACTTCGGCACAGGGGAGGTGCTTCATGCCCAAGCGTACAATGCTGGCGGCATCTGCGGCCGCGCTTTTGGCGACGGCGACGGTGGTCACTGCCTTCGCGCAGAGCAATTCGGGCAACCTAGAAAAGCTGGGACAATTCAAGACGACGGGCGCATCGCCCAACATTCCGACGATTCCGCAAGGCGGCGCCAAAGCCGCGGCACTGAAAAAGAATCTGGAAAAGATCAAACTGCCGCACGGGTTCCATATCGGCCTCTACGCAATCGTTCCCGACGCGCGTCACATGGCCGTTGGGCCGCAAGGCATCGTGACTTTCGTCGGTACGCGCAAGGCGCAGGTCTACGCAGTGACCGACCGCTCCAAGTCCGGCGTGGCCGAGGAGGTAAAACCGTTCGCCTCGACGATTGATCTCGTCATTCCCAACGGTCCGTGTTTCTCCAAGGACGGCTTTCTGTTCGTTGTCGAGCAGAACCGGGTGCTGATGTATCCGGCGGCCGAGTTCTTCTATGAGAGCCCGGATGTCGTAGCGGTGCCGATCGTTCCGCAAGGCGATCTCATCCCGAAGGAAGATGAAAGTTACAATCATACGGCGCGCACGTGCCGTGTCGGCCCCGACAACAAGCTCTACATCACGCTCGGCCAGCCGTTTAACGTGCCACCGCCCGAAAAACTCGACGAGTTCAAGAAGTTGGGCATCGGCGGCATCATCCGCATGGACCGCGACGGCAAGAACCGTGAGGTCTATGCGTGGGGAGTCCGCAATTCCGTCGGCCAGGACTTCAATCCGAAAGACAAGACGCTCTGGTTCACGGACAATCAGGTGGACGGCATGGGCGACGACGTTCCGCCCGGCGAACTCAATCGCGCGGTGAAGGCAGGCCAAAATTTTGGCTTCCCGTACTACGGCGGCGGTCACGTTCGCACCGAGGAGTACAAGAACGAAACGCCGCCTGCGGACGTCGTATTTCCGCAGGTTGAGATGGTGGCGCACGCCGCCGACCTCGGCATGACCTTCTACAGCGGCAAGGCGTTCCCGAGTAAATATCAAGGCGCCATCTTCTCGGCCCAACACGGTTCCTGGAACCGAACGACGCCGGTCGGCGCGCGGGTAATGGTGACCTACCTCAAAGAGGACGGCACCGCCGACAAAACCGAGCCATTTGCCGAAGGCTGGCTCGACGCGAACGGCGAATATATCGGCCGGCCGGTCGACGTCGCCCAGCTCCGCGACGGATCGCTCCTGGTCTCGGACGACTTTGCCGGTGCGCTCTATCGCATTTGGTACGATGGCAAATAGGCCATGAGTTGATGACGGCGGCGCCGCGCCCGGTTTGCGTGGCGCCGTTTTGTTCGAATTAGACGGTTAGGTGATGCGGTTGCACGTCAACATCGCCTTGGTCGCCGCGCTTGCATTTGTCGTCGGCGCGGAGAAAGACGGGCTTGCCGCCGGCAATGCGGCAGCCGGCAAGCAAAAGGCGCTGATGTGCCAAACCTGTCACGGCCTTGACGGCAAGGCCAAGATTCCCGAAGCGCCAAACCTCGCCGGACAGAGTGAGGTCTATTTGGTCAAAGCGCTGAATGATTATCGTTCCGGCGCACGCAAGAACGACATGATGTCGCTCGTCGCGCCAACGCTCAAAGATAACGATATCGACGACCTGGCCGCGTATTACTCGGCGATCGAGGTCACCGTCGGCCCGCCGCCGAAATAGTGAAGCGGCCAGCGATCACTCAAGCGGATCGGGCGGCAAAATCGCCGGCGCTGCGGTCGGGGCCGGCTTTTGCGCGGCAAACGATGCGTCGATGCGTAGCTCCAACGCTTGTTCTCCGCCGGGCCACCGGAGCAGCGAAAGGCCGACATCGCGGACGTCCGGTGCCGACATTTCAGCTTCGTCGGCGGCGCCGGTCAGTACCGTCGGCTCCGTCCATTCCGTCGCGGCAGCAAGCGCGAGATAGGCCGCATTGGCGGAGCGGTCGGCCAATACGATGCGGCGATGCGGCCGGTAATTCGGCGCGAACAATTTGAAGTCCGGCGCCGCCGTGAGGATCTGATCGTCGACGCGGGCTCCCGTAGCGGCCGGCCACGCCGGCCGGATGTGGGTCGTCGGCTCACCGGCGGTTTCGATTTGCTCCGCGGCCGCCGGTACGACGTGAACGATATGGAAGCCCGCCGCTTTCAGTTTAGCGAGCAATTCCGGCAACGCAGCCACGGTCGCCGGATGAATATCGTGCAGCAACAGGATGCCCTTGCCGCGCGCCTCGAGGCGGCTCATGGCGCGGCTGACAATGTCGGCGGGCTTAATGCGCCGGTGCCAGTCGTCGGCGACGGTATCGGAGCTGAAGACGATGAGCGATCGCGCGGCAAGCTCCTCGTCGATGGCGTCGGTGCGCGCCAGACCCGGAATGCGGAAGAACGGCGCGAGTTCGGTCGGGTCGCCGAGCGCCGCGCCGACGTCGGCAATGCCGGCGTCGATCTCTTGGCGTACTTTTTCGATCGGCAATTTTTGCATCCGCGCCGGATGATTTTCGGTGTGGGTGCCGATGGTGTGGCCTTCTTCGTAAATGCGCCGCACCGTCGCGGGATAGGCCCGCGCCATGGCGCCGACGAGGAAATACGTCGCCTTCACGCATTGGGCGGCGAGCGTGTCGAGCACGGCATTGGAATACCGCGGCACCGGCCCGTCGTCGAAAGTCAGCACCACTTCCTTGTCGGCAAGCGGCAGCGACTGGTGATATTGCATGATGCCGATTTGCGAAAATTCGCCCGGCTCGACCACCAGCACCCGGCTCGTGCCCAGAGCATCAGGATGGCCGGGGCAATCGTCGGCCCGCGCGGTCCCGGCAAAAATAAACGCTCCAGCCGCGGCTATGGCCGCGCCCAAAGCAAACCCGAAAGTCGACTTACGAAACGCCCGTAACCCCTGCATGGCCCAACCTAAACCGGCCTTCATGCTGCATGCTGCGCCGGGAACACCCTTCCGATTCGGACACTACGGAATCCAGGATTAACGCAATGTTAACGGTACGAAGCGCGAGGGCGGCAATATAACCCGCGCGCCGTATCAAGCCACATCGGAACTTTTCCTTGGCGTTAATCAGCCCCGCTTAAACCTCTACGCGAAATTCGGTAAGTGAGGCGCGTAACAGATGGCGGCGGCTGCGGCAGCCCGGAAATGGTGGCCGGCGCGAGGCGAGCGCACGCCCGCGTCCGCACCGACAGCCGCCGAGCCGCGCGCCGAGGGCAGGGCGACGCGCATCGCCCTTTATTTGCCGATCCTTCTCGCCTGCGCGACGCTGTTTTGCGCGGCGATCGGTTTTGCCGTCACGGAGTTCGGCGAAACCCGCGTCGAAGCCGAGCAACGCGCGGCTTTGCGCGCCGCGCTCGATCAATACCGTCTCGACTACGGTGACATCGAAAGCTTGGACACCGGCGACCTTCGCGAAATCCAGCGCCGCGCCGGCCTGCAGGATTTGCGGTTCGATCTCGATCCGGCCGCCGAGCGCGGCCGCCAAATCCAATCGCTCCATAACGGCCGCGGGCGAATCATCGGCTGGCTCAGCTGGGTGAGCGAAGGCGCCCTGGTCGGCGCCATGAACCGGCTGTGGATCCTGCTCGCCGTGATCGGTGCCGTCTTCGCGCTGGGCGGGTTTTTCGCGGTGCGCGCCGCGCGGCGGCTCGCGCAATCGCTCGACCGCAGCAACGAGATGATGCGAAAGCTGACCAGCCAGGACCTTTTGACCGGGCTGCCTAATCGCGCGGTCATGGTGGAGCATCTCGGGCATGCGCTGGCGAACCGCCGTTCCGGGCTCGTCGCTTTCGCGCTCATCGACCTCGACAACTTTCGCGAGGTCAACGACACGCTCGGCCGCTCGGGCGGCGACGCCGTGCTCACCAACATCACCGAGCATTTGCGCGACGGGCTGCCGCCGGGCGCTAAGCTTGGCCGCTTCGAGGAGGACGAGCTCGCCGTCGTCATGTCGAGCGACGCGCCGCAGATCGCTTCCATGCTGGCCGATGCGATCGGCCTAGCATTGCAGCGGCCGGTCTTCATCGATCGCATCTGGCAGATTACTGCAGGCGTCGGCCTCGCACAGGCGCCGGACGACGGGCTGAGCGCCGAGGATTTGACGCGCCGCGCCGGCCTCGCGCTTCGCGCCGCCAAGCGCGAAGGCCGCGGCGCCGTCCGCCGGTTCGAGCCGCAAATCGAAACCGAGTACGCCGAGCGGCGCTTTCTGCTGCACGAATTGCAGACCGCGATCCCGCTGCAAATGTTCGACGTGCATTATCAGCCCATCGTCGCGGCGGCCGGCGGTGCCATGATCGGCGTCGAAGCTTTGGTGCGCTGGACCCATCCGACCCGCGGCAACATTCCGCCCTCGATATTCATACCTCTGGCCGAAGAGAGCGGGTTGATGTCGCAATTGGGCGAGATCGTGCTGCGCCGTGCGCTGGCCGATGCCGCGCGCTGGCCGGAGCTTTCGGTCGCGGTCAATTTGTCGCCGGTGCAAATCCGCGACCGCTGGCTGGTCGACCTCGTCGCCGCCGTCATGGAGGAAACCGAGATCGCGCCGTCGCGGGTGGTGCTCGAAATCACCGAAGGCGTCCTGATCGATAATCCGCAGGACGCGCAGGCCCGCCTCGAGGCGCTGCGCGCGCTCGGCGTGAGCATCGCGCTCGACGATTTCGGCACCGGCTATTCGAGCCTGGGTTACTTGCAGCGCTTTCCGTTCGACCGGATCAAGATCGACCGTGCCTTTGTCGCCTCGCTCGGCGCCTCGGCCTCGACCGGCCCGATCATCCAGTCGATTGTCACGCTCGGCCACGCGCTCGGCATGAAGGTTTTGGCCGAGGGCATCGAGAATGAGGAGCAGCGCGTGCTGCTTCGCCTCGCCGGCTGCGACGAAATGCAGGGCTATTTGTTCGCCCGGCCGGGGCCGGCGTCCGAGATCGACGCGGCGCTCGCCCGCAGCGCCAAAGCGCTCGTTAGCTAAGCGGCAAAGCCCGCGCTGACAGCAGCGCAGCCGGGGGCTATCGTTGCCGCGATGGGAGCGCCGTTCGCCCCGGGCCGAGCCTAAACCATGATTTCCAACAGCCTTCCCGGCCTGTCTTTCGACCTCGGCAGCGACGTCGACATGCTGCGCGAGACCGTCAGCGCCTTCGCCAAGGAAAAAATCGCGCCCAACGCCGACGCCATCGATCGCAGCAATGAATTTCCTCGCGCGTTGTGGCCCGAGCTCGGCGCGCTCGGGCTGCTCGGCATCACCGTCGAAGAAAAATTTGGCGGCGCAGGGATGGGCTATCTCGCCCATTGCGTCGCCACCGAAGAAATTTCGCGCGCGTCCGCCGCGATCGGGCTGTCCTACGTCGCGCACTCAAATCTGTGCGTCAACCAGATCCGGCGAAACGGCAGCAACGACCAAAAAAAGCGATATCTGCCGAAGCTCGTTTCCGGCGAGCATGTCGGCGCGCTCGCCATGTCCGAGCCCAATGCCGGCTCCGACGTGGTCTCGATGCGCACGCGCGCCGCGCGCCGCGGCGGCAAATTTATTCTCAACGGCACCAAAATGTGGATCACCAACGGACCCGTAGCCGACGTGATCGTGGTCTATGCCAAGACCGAGCCGACCGCGGGCGCGCGCGGCATCACCGCCTTCATTGTCGAGAAAAACTTTGCCGGATTTTCCACCGGGCAAAAACTCGACAAGCTCGGCATGCGCGGCTCCGACACCGGCGAGCTCGTCTTCACCGATTGCGAAGTGCCGGCCGAGAACGTGCTCGGCGTCGTCGGCAACGGCGTCAACGTGCTCATGTCAGGCCTCGACTACGAGCGCGCGGTACTGGCGGCGGGCCCGCTCGGGCTGATGCAGGCCTGTCTCGACCTGGCGATTCCTTACGTGCATCAGCGCTCCCAGTTCGGCCAGCCGATCGGGCGCTTTCAATTGATCCAGGCCAAGCTCGCCGACATGTATGTCACGCTCAACGCCGCCAAGGCTTACGTCTACGCCGTCGCCAAGGCGATCGACCGCGGCGAGACCACGCGCGAGGACGCCGCCGGCGCCATTCTCTACGCCGCCGAGCGCGCCACCTGGATGACGCTCGAAACCATCCAGATCCTCGGCGGCAACGGCTACATCAACGACTTTCCCGCCGGGCGGCTCCTGCGCGACGCCAAGCTTTACGAAATCGGCGCCGGCACATCCGAAATCCGCCGCATGCTCATCGGCCGCGAGATCTTCGAAAAGACCAAATAAAGCTAGCGAAAGGCACTGAAGGCTGTGAGCCGGAAATTCAGCCTTTAAAAAGGTAGCTCAGGAAGAAGTGTATGGTCGTAAAAACGACTCGATATTTTGACGAGCAGGTAATGCGCAAAAGGCCATATATACGGCGCGAATGGTGCCAAGATGTACTGAGTGCACCGCTTAAGCGCGAAGTTCAAACCGACGGTCGCATTCGCTATTGGGGTCGCATCGCCATAGCGGAAGAAACGCGATCGCGTTATCTTCGCGTCGTGACACTGGCGGACGGTGCGACCGTTCACAACGCTTTCTTCGACCGGAACTTCCGCGAGGATGACCGATGAAGCTGCACTACTATCCGGAGACGGACAGTCTTTACATCGAACTGAAAGACACGCCGGGCACGCAGGTGCGAGAAATCGTCGAGGGCTTGGTGATTGATCTTGATGCTGACGGTAACGTCGTCGGACTCGATATCGACCACGCGTCGCGCAAGCTCGATTTGTCGCGCGTGGAAACAGTCGCGTTGCCTCCTGCGACCGCGGCCGAGTGATTTTCGAAAAGTCCAGGTAGCCGCTCATCCGCCCCCGCGTAGCGGGGGAGGGGGACCACACGAAGTGTGGTGGAGGGGGCGTCGAATCGAAAGCATGTTTCGGCATTGACGCCCCTTCCACCACCCTTCGCTCGCTAAGGCGAGCTTCGGATGGTCCCCCTTCCCCGCTTCGCGGGGCAGGAAACGAATTATCAAAACAACCACAAACCTTCCGAGCCTTTGCGCGAGCCGATGGGAAGTAGCGCGCGAATGGGCTTGCACAGCTTTTCGGCTTTCGCCCATTGCTCGGGCGGCATCGCGAGCTTCCGATCCCAGTAGCAAGGCTGCGGCTTGAGACAGACCTTCGCGCGCCGGCAGCGCGCGTTTTTGCAATCGCGCCAATAGCCGAGCAGATTGCATTGCGCCTGCGCCACATAGGCGTGGCGTTGCGGGTAGGGCAGGAGACTCCACTGCTTGCGCGTCATCCGCCATGGAAACCGCCACTCACGCGCACTCACCTTCCGTCGCATTTGTTCTTTCCTTCCTCATCCTGAGGCGGCCGCGATAGCGGCCCTCGAAGGATGATTCGATGTTTCCGCTGCGCTTTTTTCTTCGTCACCACCGGGCTCGACCCGGTGGTCCATGCTGACGTTTGGCAACCGAAACCCCGCGGCGAATCTTTCCGAGCGACACTTCTGCATGGATTGCCGGATCAAAAGGGCGTTCACGCCCGTCTTCGACGGGCTATGTCCGGCAATGACGACGCAGAGATCCGTTCCCGCGGCGCGCCTTCGCGTCCGAGTGTTGCGCACCAGCAAGCCAAGCCACGAAGAAGATTCGCACGCGTGATCCCGAAAAGTGGCGTCCGGTTTTCGGACAAGATCACGCGCAAAAAAGAACAGGGAAGCGGAGCGCCGAAAGGCGCATTGTCCAACCATGTGCGCGACTAGCGCGGCTGCGCGTTGCCTTCCAACAACGCGCCCGCCTTTCGGCGCTCACGCTCGCGGCACTCGCCACCGGCTACTACCCCGATGGCTCAGCTCCAGAACCGGGTTTCCCGCGGCGGCGGCTAACAGGAGTTTTGCCCGTTTCGCTCAAAGATGCCGCGGTTAAGCACGCTCCGTGCGGACCGGTCCTTGTGCCGGTCGACCGGGGACCCGAAGCCGCCCGGGAGCGGATCGGCAAAAAAATCCGCGCGCGGGCACCGCACCTCGCATTCGCTGTTACGGCATGCCG
>Ga0302307_10000993_pt1 | contig 18081 bp, 13 predicted proteins | sample III_Palsa_E3_2_FD_200530 | JGI IMG/M metagenome (GOLD analysis project Ga0302307, IMG submission 200530) | Peat permafrost microbial communities from Stordalen Mire near Abisko, Sweden - III_Palsa_E3_2 | ecosystem: Environmental > Terrestrial > Soil > Palsa > Peat permafrost | place: Sweden... | reverse complement strand
CATCATCGGGCACTTCGGCGCGTTGATCGGTATCTGATGGAAGTTGGCAGTGCCCAGCCGCGATTTCTGCGTATCGAGATAGGAGAAAAGCCGGCCCTGCAACAGCGGATCGTTGGAGAAATCTACTCCGGGCACGATATTGGCCGGACAAAACGCCACCTGCTCGGTCTCGGCGAAGAAGTTGTCCGGATTGCGGTCAAGCACCATACGCCCCACCAGCGTCACCGGCACGACTTCCTCGGGGATCAGCTTGGTCGCATCGAGCACGTCATAAGGCTGCGCATCCGCGAATTCCTGATCGAACATCTGCAGGCCCAGTTCCCACTCCGGATAGGCGCCACTGACGATCGATTCGTGCAGGTCACGACGGTGGTAATCGTTATCCGCGGCTTGGAGCTTGAGCGCCTCGTCCCACAGCGTCGACTGCATGCCGAGCTTCGGTTTCCAGTGGAATTTGCAGAATGTAACCTTGCCCCTGGCATTGACCAACTTGAAGGTGTGGATGCCGAAACCTTCGATGGTGCGCAGGGAACGCGGGATTGCGCGGTCGGACATAGCCCACATCAGCATATGCGTGGTCTCGGGCATGAGCGAAGCCCAGTCCCAGAAGGTGTCGTGCGCACTGCCCGCCTGAGGATAGGCACGGTCGGCCTCCATCTTCACGGCGTGCACTAGATCAGGAAACTTAATCGCATCCTGGATGAAGAATACCGGGATGTTGTTGCCGACCAGATCCCAGTTGCCTTTCTGGGTATAGAACTTGACCGCGAAGCCGCGCACATCGCGCGGGGTATCCACCGAACCCGCGCCGCCGGCCACCGTCGAGAAGCGCGCGAATACCGGCGTTTTCTCCCCCGCCCGCTGGAACAGGTCCGCCTTGGTCACATTGGCGAGACTCTTGTACAGCTCGAAGTAGCCATGCGCGGCCGAGCCGCGGGCATGGACAATGCGCTCCGGAATGCGCTCATGGTCGAAGTGGAAGATCTTTTCGCGCAGGACAAAGTCTTCCAGCAGCGTCGGCCCACGAATCCCCGCCTTGAGGCTGTTCTGGTTGTCGGAAACACGGATGCCCTGATTGGTGGTCAGGTGACCTTCAGCCCCATGGGAACCCCGTTTGGGCACGCGCTGGTGAGTCTCGCCTCCGCGGCCTGTGTCGGTGTCGAATCCGGGCTTGTTCGCCATAGGGTGTTCCTCCGCCGTATTGAGTAGTGTTCAAACAGACGCCAGATGGGGCCGAGAGTTCAGTAGCCGGGCAACCAACCTGCGCCTCAGGATACCATCCGAACCCCCACGCGAGACGGCGGAACTCACTGAGTGAAAAAGCGGCGGTGCCGGAACCGCTTCGTCCGGGTCCCAGTAGCGCCGCCGCCGGCCTTCAGGAGCAGTGTCGCAATGATATCGCCCAGTTCGATGAACCGGTCGTATTCCCGCGCCTCTTCGGCGGTGAACTGTCCTTCATTGGCCTTCTGGGCGATTGCTGCGCCTCGAGGGCCATGAGGTGCATGTCGCCTATGATGGCGAGCAGGCACTGTCTATTTTTTCGCGGGTAGATCCGGACGCGGCGCTGCTCGATGTGGGGATGCCGCGCATGTCGGGCCTTGACGTTGCGCGTGCGATTCGTCAGCGCTCCTCCGGGCAATGCGCCACGCTGATTGCCGTGACCGGATGGGGCCAGGAACGCGATAGGCGCACCGCGCTGGAATCCGGATTTGATTACCATCTGACGAAGCCGATACAAGCTGAAGATATTCAGGCGCTGATCGATGGTGGCCGCTCGCGGGGCGCGTCTCGTCAATTTGACCCAACCGGAGGCCCAGTGAAAACGCCAGGGGATGGCGCGAGTCGGCGCCTCTCCGGTAGATGCTCTACGATTGCCACGCGCAATAGAACCAGCGCAATGATCAGAGTGCTGGGTCGCGAAGCCTATGCAAAGGCGAATAATGGGGCCTCGGGAATCGTCCTTCCCAAGACTGCCGCGGTGACGATGCGCGTCGCCAGCATCGAAAAAGTGATGCCGTTGCCACCGTACCCCATTACGGCGTAGCACTTGGGATAACCCGGAATTTCGCCGATGGTTGGCATCCCGTTAATGCTGCCGCCGAAACTGCCGGACCACGCAAGAGCGGCTCGCGAATCTATTCGCGGGAATAGCGCGTGCAGTTTCTTCTCAATTCGCCGAGTCTTCCGCGGCGTCAGGGAATCCCTCTTGTTGGTATCGGCAAAGCTTGCGTCCTCGCCGCCGCAGATCACGCGCCCATCGGCCGTTGCGCGCAGGTAAAGATAAGGCTCCGAAGCCTCCCAAATCAGAGCTTTTTGTGGCCATATGGACTTCGGTTGCGGTCGTGTGGCGATCGCCCACGTCGACAGGATCTTGTTATTGGTTTTCGGTACTATTTTTGGCAGTTCATACCCTGTACAGAAAATGACATGGCGAGCGCGAATGTTGATCCCGTCGCCCGTCAACAATGTAGTCCCGCGTCGGTTGCAATCGATATCGACGATGTCGTGGGGGGCGTGGAAACGCGCGCCTGCCCTTATCGCATTGAGAAGATAGCCGGCGGCCAGTTCAACCGGGTTCGCCTCCGCATTGCCATGATTCAGGAGCGCGGCAGACCGGTCGATCCCAAAATGATGCCACAAAGCCCGTCGGTCCAAGTACTCGCTCGCCAGGCCGATGCGCCGTCGATGCGCGACCTCACGCTTGAGGCCATAGGCATCCAGTACATTGCCGGCCAGATAGAGAGAGGGGCGACTCTTAAAATGGGCGTCGATCTTGAGCCGATGGGAGCGTGTTCTGAGCTCGTTCACCGCATCCCTCGAGGCAATCCAAACTCTCTCTGCCTTGCGTTGGCCGATCGAGGCACTCAATTTTGAGAGTGGGACGTCGAGCTCGAACTGCAATAAGGCAGTACTTGCCGCCGTCGATCCTAATAGCGCTGCGCGGCGTCGGTCGACGATTAACGGCCGCATTCCCACTTCAGTGAGTGACTGAGAAATCATTGCGCCGCTGATGCCGGCGCCGACGACCACTATGTCGGTACTGATAGATCGGCGCAGTCGTTTGCCATGGATTTTTGGCAGCGCGTAGCTTGCCCAAACGGCATCGCCATCTCTCAGGTCCCGCTGGCGGGTGAGGCTCATGGCTTAGACGGTCGGGACATACTTGCTTTATCCAAGAATGCCGCCGCGGGGGGTGTGGCCGGCATCTTTTTCACTGGATGGCTTCTTTTGCGCAGCGGTATGGCAGATGCGCCTAATGAACAATGGGGCACGGCGCTCCAACTGGACATGTCATTCCTGCTGCATATCGTGAAGGGATTATAGCATTGGCCTAAGGATTCGCCGGCGGGAGTTCGTTTCCTTCTTTGGTGTTCCTCCAGTGAGGTTTTGAGGATCGACTCGAGTTTCATTGGTCATGTCCCAAACCAAGACGCATACGCTGCGACTGGAGCTTGCGGCTTGGACGTGCTTACTTGCCGTATGCCGCCTCGCCTTTCGTCACCAACTTGACGGCTCGTTTTGGTCCGTGTTCGCCGAGAACGTCAATTTTCTTATCGTGCAATTGGTTGTAATCCACGAAAAACCCTTTAATGTCATCGAGCGTGTGTGGACGCAATTGCGCCAACGCTGTCACACCTTCATGGGTGCGTGCGTGGCTAGCTACGGCGATCAGGCGATCGTTGCGCTCCCAGCGCTTACCGCGATCTTTCTCCCGCGCTTCGATAACGCCGATCAGCCGGCAGCGAAGAACGCAACCCGCAATTACCGGCGAATCCATAAGCACCAAAACGTCAAGCGGATCGCCGTCATCTCCCAGAGTTGATGGAACGAAGCCGAAGTCGAACGGGAATGCCATACCCTCCGGCAAAGTTGTTGCCAACTCAAAGCAGTCGCACTCGGGAACGTATCGATATTTGTTGCGGCTCCCCTTCGGCGTCTCGATCACCGCGCGGTAGTCGCTCTTGCGATCGCGAGAAGCGGTATCGGAGAGGACAGTATGCCGCGCTGATGAGTTGGCCATCATGGTGCTCTTACTTATTGAAGTTATGCAGTAAAATATTGACGCGCCGTGGGCCGCCGTACTATGGGGGCATGACTGGTGACGGAGTCGGCGAATTCCGACAACCGCCAGCCTGCGAGGAGCGCTGAGGATAAAGACGACAAAGCGCTCGTCTTGGGAAGAATCCCACGCTTCGTAGTGCTGAAGGACAGATAGTGTCCGGTGATGCCGGCCGTACGCTTTCCGCACGATCTGGCATCTCGCTAAAGCGCTCGCCTAAACACGGTCCCAGAAGGTTTCCGTCGAGAACTGCGACTCGCACGATCCTTTAGCCCATAGGATTAGGAAGGGGCAATTTTTGTTGGGTCGCGGTCGGTATCGGAATTTCGGGTTGCTAAAGCAGCTGTGGAAACGAGCACTCGCGGAGTAGGGCGCCGGTGGCGATCTCAATCGTGCCGATTTGGCCCCGATTAGTTCCGGGAGCCCAATCTCGACCGCCTGTAATGCAACAGTTCCTGCCTATGCAGCTAGCTTATCGGGAAGCAACCGGTCGTAGTCTTTCTTGACCACCGCATAGCACTCGCACGTGCGTTTCTCCAGTCCTTCGCGGTTTAGCACTCGAATTCGACCGAGTACGTAGTCGATCAGCCCGGCGTTATGCAATTTGAGTGCGCCTGCGGTTGCCCCATCTAGGGGGACGCCCATCATGTTGGCGATCAGTTGCTGCGTCATCACCATTTCTGTACCCGGCAAACGATCCAAGCGCAACAACAACCAGCGGCATAATTGTTGGTCGAGAGAATGGTGCCGGTTACACGCTGCGGTTTGCACCATTTGCGTAATCAGAGCCTGGGTGTAGCGCAGTAGCAGGTGCAACACCGGGCCGCCACGATTGAACTCTTCCTTCATCAATAGTGCAGCCAATCGGAAGCGGCCACCCGCGCTTTGCACGACCGCCCGGCTGGGGGTGGAATCGCCATAGAAGCGATACGATCGCGGTCGTCGGAAAGTACACATGACTTAGCGTGCTGCCAGAGTCGTAGAGCACCTGCCCCAGCGGCATTTTGAGGTGTTCAAGATGTGGTAGCTAGCGCTGCCACTGATCCTGCGGCAGAGCCGCGAGTAGGTGGTTGAGCCTAGGATGGGTCGAAGCATCTATCATTGCGTTCCGCCGGCGATATCGGGCGCCTCAGGTACGGCTGGCTATAGCCGTGATCTGCGCGCCAGATAAACAATGAAACAACTATGAGGGCAACGGGATGCGGATGCAATCGTGCCAGCCCTTCGCTCAAACCCGACGCACCAACCAGACGACAAAAAGAATGAGAAGAATCGTCCCTAGAATTCCGCCGCCGATATACATAGCAATCTCCACGAATGTGTACGGTGCTTCATGGAAGCATGCGCACGAAGACGGTGTCGGTGCGCTGTCGCACCAAGGATAGTAAACCGCACGTGACGACCGGCCGCGCGGCGGCGAGGTCCGCTGAACCACGGATTCGTCTCCATCGAATTGTTCGCTGCGGGTGGTGAGTTGTAATAAGTACACCGAAGGCGTGGCGTGGTCCGTGCGGTGGTGCATTTAGGCGCAGCCGGATTAGACGAATTCTTTGATTTAGCTCTAGCGCACCCTTCGCCGCGCCGTAAACGCGTCAGTAGGCGTATTGCGACTGGTGATTGCGATATCTGGTCGTGCAGAAGGAGCTCCTCGACTACACACGGGGCCGAATTCTGGTGCTGGATCGCGAGAGTTAGAGAAGCGCACCGGTGAGTGCTACGCTGTCGTTCGGAAGGAGTACCACAGGCTCCTTCCCGATGAGGTTCGCGGTGTAGCGCACCCAATTGTTCTGATGATGTAAGCACAAGTGCATATGGTTGTGACCCTGGTGAGCCCGCGGGCAGATACACCCAGGAATAACGACTCCAAGTTGATCGACGAGAACAGCGGCAATACCTAGCAATGCGTGAGAATTTGTCTCAATCGGACCCCGGTGATTTTGCCAAGTTGGGCGAACTGATTCGCGATATTCAAGTCGCACTTCTTACGACTGTGGATCGAAACGGCCGCTTCCACACTCGGCCGGTTCAAACGCTGCAAGCTGAAGACGATCGAACGCTTTGGTTTTTTACCGATTGGAGCAGTCCCAAGGTGGACGAACTGCATCACGACGTAAGGGTGATGGGATACGCCGATCCAGCGAGAAAGTGTACGTTGCAGTGAGCGGCTCTGGTGGCTTGTTTCGGGACAACCAAAAAGCAAGACAACTGTGGAGCATTGAGCAGCGCGCCTACTACCCGGAGGGACCTGAAGACGAACACCTCGCGCTGCTGCGCGTCCTCATTGAGCGAGCGGAATATTGGATCGCTCCGGGACGTACCTCTTATCTTGTCGCCGCAGTGGCGGCCGCCGCAACGGGAACACCGGTCGGCGTGATCGGAGAGAACCGCAAGATCACGTAGGTCGGGCGCCCGTGCTTTGGGCGTTGGCGTTACCGAAGTGGTTGGTAAGGACCCGACAATATTGCCTGGGCGTTGGCGCGTGCGCGACCCTTGCTCCCAGTTCTCAAGAGTACGTACGCCGCCGGCAGCACCCGAAATGGACTGCTCACGCTGTTGTCGGGTCCAGCCATCTATGTTCTCGGGCCGCTACAACCAATGCTCTCCCCCAAGGTACTCATTCATGCCTGTCCCCTATCTCATGGAGAGTACCCATGCATTCTCATCTCGGAATCAAATACCCGGCAGCGGCCGCCACCGCCGTCGTCGCTTGCGTCGGGCTAGTTCTTCTCGGGGCTTCGGCCCCAGCAGAAGCACAATATCGCATCAGAAACTTAGTTTCGAATCAAGTTCACCAGGCCCCGAACATCGATCCACTGCTCGCCAACGCCTGGGGATTAGCTCGGGGCCCCACAGCGCCTTGGTGGATCAGCGATAACGACACCGGCTGGTCGACCATCTATGATGCCGCCGGAAAGCAACAGTCACTGCGGGTATTGATTCCCACGGCCGGGAACGGACCCGCTTCGCCGACAGGCGTAAACGGCCCTGGCACACCGACGGGAATTGTTTACAACGGGTCGTCGACGGACTTCCAGGTTCAGGGCTGGTCATCAGTTTTCATTTTCGCGACACTGGATGGCACGATCAGCGCATGGTCGCCAGGACTCAATGCCAACCAGGCGACGCTCGCGGTGGACAACTCGGCCAAGAAAGCGATGTACACGGGCTTGGCCATCACCAGCAACCCGTCGGGGAATTTCCTCTACGCGGCGGACAACACCAACAATGCAATAGATATGTTCGACGGAAACTTCAACCTGGTGAAGTCGTTCGGTGATCCGAACATCCCGTCAAACTTCTCAGTGTTCGGCATCCAGGACATCAATGGCCTAGTCTATGTCGCGTATGCTATCCCGAACGTTGGCGCCGGTGGTTTCATCGACGTCTTTACGGAGGGCGGTACCTTCGTGAAGACCCTAATTCAAGGACAGCTACTCAACCAAGCCTGGGGCATGGCCGCGGCTCCCGGCAATTTTGGACCACTGAGCAATACTCTGCTGGTTTCAAACAACTCAGTCAACGGCACCATCAACGCGTTTGACCCTACTACCGGAAAATTCGTGGGTACGATCAAGGACGAGAGTGGCAAGGTGATCGTGCTGAACAATCTCTGGGGGATCGCCTTTGGCGGAGGAAACTCAACCAATGGAGCAATAAACGAGTTATTCGTCACCGTGGGTCAGGGAATTGGCGCCGCCGAATTGGCCGGCACCTTTGCATCAATCGTCTTTGATGACGAGGGCGGCCCGAAATAGGCGTTTCATAAACGGCCGCTGTGGTCTTATCTTCGGACGAAACGTGGTCGGGAAGCAGGCCTGGAGGGGCCACTTCCCTTCCTCATCGGGCGGTTGCGGGCTCGCCCGATGCGCTCCAGAAAGGCATAGATGATCATCTCGTGCTCGCGCGGATTCGCGCGCATCATGCGGACCACGTGCATGTGCGCTAACGATTGCACGACATTGTTCAGGTCTCCGGCGAGGCGGTTGCGGGAGGCGAGATCAAGATAGCGCGCGGCCAGCGGTTCAAGCCGGGTGCGGAAGGTCTCGATCGGACCTTCAATCCAGCGCCACTCGGGCGAGTACCTCGATCGCTCATCCAGGAGCGCCTCGAGCACGGCGCGCTCTGCGCGGAATCGATGACTCAGTTGTCCTTCGAAGCTCTTGCCTGGCCGCAATTCCTTGCGCAGTTCCTGTGCGATTTGCCGGGCCATGCGTTGGCGGAACGCGACATCCAAGCCGAAGCCGCCGTGGTAAAGATCGATGACCAGCGCGCAGATCCGCCAGCGCCAATCATCGGCAAGTCCTGGCGGCGCGGCCTTGAGCAGCGCGACGACCAGATCGCTGTCGGCCTGGAACACGGCCTCCGCCACTTCAATGGCCGGGCTTCCTCCGTAGCGGATCACTTCGCGCTCGTAGGTGTCGAACTGGCAGCGCCAGATCGAGCCTCGATCGATATGCCGCTGCACGATGCGCTCGAGCTGCGGACGCAGTTTTCCATTCAACGCGCGAGGCGGGCCGTGGAATCGCAGCCTCAGGTGCACCTCCGGGTCGGCATAGCGCACGAAATGCCACAGATCCATGCTGCCACTCAGCCGGGATCGGTCTGCCAGCTCGGCCAGTTCGGTGAGCAGCAGCTCTTCGGTCGCCCGCGCGCTGCCGTAGAGCTTGAGGTACAGCCAGTGGCTGCCCGGCGGAAAGCTGCGCCTGCAAGGAGTCATTCGGCTCGAATGAGCAGGGTCGGGCGGATGCGCCGCGGTGATCGGACGCAGAAAGGGAATCATGACCTCATGAGCATGCCGGCCCTCGGGACTTCGGACCAGGAACTCATCGGGCTGTGGACACAGCTCCGTCACGCGCAGCGAAGGCGTGTGCCGCAGCTCCTCGATCAACAGTGTGGCACACGCTGGACTCTCGAGGTCCAGCGTGAGCAAACGATCGCCGAGACCCACGCGGATCCAGCGCGGTGCGCCGGCCTGTTCACGCCACTCGTGAACCGTGCGCCCGCGCTCGTCGACGCCTTGATCTGACCAGGCGCGAACTCGATCGGGCGGAATGCGCCAGGACGCGGCCTTGAGGATCACGGGTCCGTATCTCACTCTGGGCAGGAAGCCTCGTTCCTCGAGCAGCGGGCTCCAGCGAAACTGCAGGCTGCGGGTCACGCCCTGGTCAGCCAGCGCCCCCAGAAAACGGTAGACGCTGGCGTTCGGGGCAAGGGCGTCATGCGCGCAGGTGATGCGCGGTAGGACCTCGCGGTCGAGGCTGCGTGACCGCAGCACGATGCGCTGGCGAATGATGGATACGCACAGATCGGACATGGGGATCTGATCGGATGGAGCGAGCCCCGACTGGCCGAGGTAGGGCAGATCCTTGGATCGGAAGGCGGGGCGGCAAACGATGTTACCCGTGCGTTCCTGCGGCAGGTGCACGACTTCCGCGAACAGCGCGTCGGGGTGCAGCGCCTCCTCGCGGCGCATCAACGCGCGCATCTCGCCGGTCAGGCGCGCGTCGGCGCGGCAAAACCGTCCCAGTAACCCCACGCCGGACGACATGTAGTCGAGTGCGAAGCGTGGAGCCTGCGGCGGGTTCGATCCGGGGCCGGGTGGCAGCAGCATTCCCACCACGGTAAAGACATCGGGCAGCGGCAATCGGTCGGCCACCGCCAGCGACGCAATGTTCTGCTCGGTCAGTTCCAGGTCGAAGTGGCCGCCCGAGTGGACGCGCTCGAGCAGGGCGGCGAAGATCCTGGCGGCGCGTTCATCGCCGAGCGGGGGTGGCGTCGGGTTCTTGGGTCTCAGCGCGAACTGGCTGAGCAGGCCTTCATCGAGGCGATCGCCGGGGTCCATCTCGAATCCGATGCCCTCATCCTCATCGAGCGCGTGCAGCAGTTGTACTTCGCGATCCCCATAGCGTTCGACGAATCGCGCGCAGAAGGTCTCGAGAGCCGCATGCGGCCATCCGGGCACGCTGATGTGATGCAGCGCGCGCACGGCGCTGAGAATGCCGGCCAGAAGTGATTCCGGCAGCGACGGTGGGGGACCATCCCGGCGCAGGTCCACGTGAAACAGGTGTCGTGCCGGGATGGTGTCGGAGCTCGAATTGAGCGCTCGGGCGAGGCTGAGGTAGGCCTCGTAGCTGGTTTCGGCCGGCGCCTCGTCGGCGGCCGCGAGGGCCTGGGCCGCCAGGTTCAATGTTCCATGAAGTCGCGCAAGAGGAGCAATGCCTTCGGTCTCGTGAATCAAGTATCGAAGCGGGTCCTGTGCGGTCAGGGTGGGTGCCAGGGTTGGTAGCAGCAAGCGGCTGTCGATGAGTTCATTGATGTACTCATTGGCCTGCCTCGCGCTGATCTGTTGCGGCGTAAGATGCCGCCGCATGATCTTGCGAATTTCGGCAACGCTCCTGCCACGCCGGCAGGACTCCAAGATGGCATCTAGTATCGCGTTCGAGTCGACGTAGCTCAGATATCGCTGCAGCCGATCAGGCGCAATCTGCTCCTGTACATAGCGCCAGCCCTCGCCCTGTCGGGTCACAGTGGAGTTGGCGACATAGCGCAGGGTCTTGCGCACGCCGGCGCCGTCAACCGCCCGCGCAACCAGAGGATAGAGGAAACCCAGGTCCAACCAGGAGTTGCGGCGCAGTGCGTCGCGCGGTCCAAGCGCGACTTCGAGATGGGCTCCCACGCGACCGGTGGTGAAGGAAGCGAACAGCCCAAAGGGTGTCGGGCGGGATGTCATGCGAATGAAATATCGAAACAGCGCCGGCCGGATTCTTGCGAAGCCCTCGTCGGTGGGATGCGCGGCCCAATCGGCGAGGCGATCCACCAGTGTGGGTGAGGCAAGGTAAAGGGCAGTTCGCACCCAGGGATCGGCAATCCAGTCCTGCAACGCGCGGTCACACGCGACAGCCGCTTGCAGAAGATCGATGGGCAGGACGGGTGCTCGCAGGACGAAAAAACCGGCCCCGATCGGCCTGTTCACGTCGGCCGCGGCTTCAAGTGGCGCTTCCCTCACGGTACGATGATATCAACACCGGGACCCTCGGGGCGTGGCCGGTGCTCACGGCATCAGCGCAGCTGCCGTTGACAGTGCCCCCCGTGTGGGAGCTAAATTTGGTCGGTCGCGGTCTTGATAGGGATAGTGCGCGATCAGGCAACAAGAGGTAGCTGCGATGAAGAAGAAGACGAAGACCAGTCGCAAGGGTTCGAGCGTCGCGAAGAGTGCGGCGAAGAAAAAAGCAGGCAGGCTCAGCACGGCGAAACCCCAGGTGAATTTCACGCCCGGAGCCGTGGTATTGCGCCTCAGCAAGCAACAAGTCCGGCTTTTGACCGGGTCAACGGTGCGGACTGTAGAAGTCATCGCCGAGCCGTATAAGGTCTTCAAGCGCCCCCCGGTAGGGTGCGGCGGCGGAAGTCAAACGGGGCCGTGGGTAATCTGGCGTATAGAGGATGAGTTCGAATAGCGGCGCGTTTCTCGATGTAGTCAACGCGATGCACCCGCTGGGTAACACGCCCTAGGCGGCAAAATTCAGGCGCGCCAGCAGCGCCCTGAACTGTGGTTCGTCGCGGATGGGATCGAGAAGCCAATCGGTTTTCAGGTCCTCCATGCTGGGGTCCAGCATTTCCAGAGCCTTCTGCAACCAGGTGAGAGCCATCTTATGGTCGCCCCACTGTGCATAGATTTCTGCATAGTAAAAGGCGCCCGAATCACCGTCCAAGGCCTGGAATTGTTTCAAGAACCGCTCGGCCTCGGCGTGTCGCCCAAGCATGTGGTAGGCGATCGCCAGGAGGTAATACCGGTCATCGTCGTCCAGGGGAGTGGAACGCGCCTCGCATTGTTGGCGAACCGTGTCGAACTGGCGCAGGCCAAGCAAGGCTTCGAGACGCCGTTCTTCGATATGGTGGGATCCGGGGTCCAGCGCGCTCGCCTCCTGCGCCGAGGTTAGGGCATCACGGAAGCGGCGCGCCCGCAGCAGCACTCGAACCCGCATTTCTCGCGGCCAGGCGTTCTGCGGGTCGAGCTGGATGGCCTTGTCCAACGCAGGCAGAGCGCGGTCGAATTGCCCGCTCTGGGACTCGAACAGACCCACGTTCCACAGCACCCAGGCGCTGCCGGGAGAGAGCTCGAGCGCGCGATCGTATTCGGCAGCCGCTTCACGAAAATTCAAATCCCCGAGCTCGAATGAAAACGCTCGGGCAAGGTGCGAGTCTCCTAGGTTCGGCGCCAGCTCGACGGCACGCTGCGCCGCTTGACGTGCCTCTGAATTCAACTGGGCACGAACCGCCGCGTCGGCGGTCCTGCCGAAGATTCGATACAGAGCCCCGGATTTGCGCGCATAAGCGGCCGCATATCCCGGGTCGGCTGCGATTGCTTGGTCGAAAGCCGCCACGGCGGCCTGGTAAGTTGCCACCCGGGGATTTGGCATGTAATACAGCCGCAGGCCTCGAAGGTAGGCATCGTAGGCATCGGCATTTTCCGTGCCGCCCCTCGCCATGACCGCGACCTGACTCGCGACCTGCGGTCCACCCACACGCTCCGCGACCGCATTCGCGATCTCGGTCTGTAGCGCCAGGATGTCGTTGCTGTTGCGGTCATAGGTCTGTGACCACAATTGAAAACCATTGGCGCCATTGATCATGTGAATGGCGATCCGCATGGCGTTGCCGGCGCGACGCACGCTGCCTTCGAGAATCGTCGCGACGTTAAGCTTCCGGGCGATGGTCTGGGCGTCGATGCCGCGTCCCTTGAACGAAAACGAGGAGGTCCTGGCGACGACCTGCAGGCCGTTCAGGCGTGACAATTCGTCGAGCAACTCCTCGCTGATGCCGTCGGAAATATAGTCCTGATCGGCATCGCCGCTCAGGTTCTGCAGCGGCAGGACCGCGATGGAGCGAGGCGGTGGTGCGAATGCAGACGGTGAATCGGCGCGGATGAGCCAGTGGTTTATCGCGAACCCACCGACGGCCCCGGTCACTGCGATCGTCGCGGTGGCTGTCAGCAAGGCGTTTCGGTGCCTCTGAACCATGCGATTCACGCGATACCAGGTCGTGTCGGGCCGCGCACTGACCGGCTCATGACGCAAATGGCGGCGCAAGTCCTCGGCAAAGGCGTCCACCGAGGAGTATCGATCCTGGGGGTGCTTCTTCATGGCCTTGAGAACGATGGTATCGAGGTCGCCGCGCAGTGCGCTGCGGCTCAACGTCGGCGAGGTCCGTCCGCGCACGGTCTCGGCGTCGGCTGCTAGTGCATCGCTCGGCCGCAGAGGATCGCTCGACAGGACGGCATCCTCGATATCGCGGCGGGAGCCGCGCCGCAGCACATACGGCCTCTGACTCGTGAGCAGTTCGTACAGCACGACCCCAAGCGAGTAGATGTCAGTGGCGGGGCCGAGCGTCTCGCCTCTGATCTGCTCCGGGGAGGCATAGTCAGGGGTGAATGCGGCGCCGCCCTGACGGGTGAGGTCGGTGGCGGTGGTCTCTCCTTCGATCAGCAGCTTGGCGATTCCGAAGTCCAGCAGCACCACCTGGGCACCCTCCCGCACCAGGATATTCGAGGGCTTCAGATCACGGTGGATGATGTGCTGCGTGTGCGCATGCTGTACCGCCGAGAGCACCTGCAGGAAGAGCTCGATACGTTGCGTTACGTCAAGCCCGTGCGCCCGGCAGTATGACGTCAGCGATTCACCGCCCACGAACTCCATCGCCAGGAACGGCTGACCTTGCGGACTGATCCCCGCGTCATACAGATGGGCGATATTCGGATGGGTAAGATTGGCGAGGATGTCCCGTTCCCGGGCGAACCGGTCCGCGAACAACGCCGGCTGCAGATGGACGTGCGGCAGCTTGAGCGCCACGGGCCGCGTGACGAGTTCGTCGGTGCGCATCGCCAGCCAGACCGTACTCATGCCGCCGTGGCCGATCTCGCGCACCAGGCGATAATTGCAGATCCGGGCGTCCGCTTCGAAGCCTCCGGCGGCAGGTTCGGCCCGATCGCGATCGGACGATGTCGCCAGGCTGGGTAACATGCTCAACAGGCCTTGCGCGGCACCGCTCTCGTCGCCCGCCAGCATTTTCTGTAACAAAACTTTGGCGCCCGGAAAGGGGTCGGGCAACTCCTCCAGCCACGCCGGTCGATCCGGCTCCGCCAGTTCCAATCCCTCATCCAGGAGCTGCGACAGCGTGGCGAATTGATCGGATGATAGGCGCATGGCGATTGTTAGGAAGTTGCCGGGGAGGGTGACCGGCAACTTTCGCTCCCTGAGTGTTCTGATATATTAAGCCCCAAGCAAAGGAACGCCCTTGGCGCCTTTCGGGGTACCCCACTCATCGCCCGGCACGAGCCTGATTCATGAGCGAGCTTACTGAGCTCTTCAGCGCTGTCAACGCCGGGGATCGTGGCGCCATCGATCGATTGATGGCCATGATGTATACCGATCTGCGCCAGCTGGCGCACCGTCGCCTGTACGCTTCGGCTCGCGCCGACTCCCTCGATACGACCGGCCTGGTTCATGAATCCTACTTGCGTTTCCTGAAGGCGGGCCGCATTCAGGTAACCGACCGCGGTCATTTCCTGGCTTACTCGTCGCGGGTGATGCGCTCCGTCATTATCGACCTGGTGCGCAGGCATCGCCGGGAGAAGCGCGGGGGCGGTGTGCTGCAGGTGACTCTCAATACGCAGCTGCCGGAAGAAGCAGAGGTATCGGATGACCGGCTGCTTCAATTGAACGAGGCGCTGGAGGAATTGGGAAAGGCCGAGCCTCGATTGATGCAGGTGGTGGAGATGCGCTACTTCGCGGGGCTGCTCGAAAGCGAGATCGCAGAGGCTCTGGGGGTCACGGAGCGCACCGTACGCCGGGACTGGCAAAAGGCGAGAATGCTGCTCAGCGTTGCGCTTGACTAAGACGATGGACCGATGTCCGGTTCTTTTCCGAAGTGGCGTGTACTGGGGTGAGGGCCTGTTGCAGGTCCTAAAAGAACGCACCCTAAGTCAAATCTCGGAGGAGAATTTCCATGATTACGCGCAACCCCATGCCCATCGCAACGCCATCAATATTCGTGGGCGCCCTAATGCTGTGTGGATTCGCTGCACAGGCGTCGGCGGCGGATGTTTACGGCGACAACATGCAGTCTGCCAATGCCACACTGTCCGACTGCGTGGTTCTCAACGTCAGCGGCGCCGCCGCAACCGTCGATGAGATCACAATTTGGTATTACGACACGTCTCTTGATCCGCATGTATTGATTAAAACGACCCGGCCTCAAACCGTTCAGCCGGGCTCTGCGGTCTATATTCAGAGCGGCTACTCAGTACCAATCTCGGAAGGCATCCTGGTGCCGTCAACCTCGTGCGGCGTCAGGTCGGCCAGCAATAGCGCTTTCAGGGCCGTCATGGAATTGCGCGATGTGAACGGCAATACCATCATCAACGAGCCGCTGCGTACGGGGTCGGCCAATCTTTACAGCGACAACATGCAGTCGGCAAATGCCACATTGTCCGATTGCGTGGCGCTCAACGTCGGCTCGACCGCTCAAACCGTCAATGAGATCACGATCTGGTATTACGACGGGTCCCTCAATCCACATGTGCTGGTGCAGACGACCGGAGCGCAAACGGTTCAGCCGGGCGCCGCAGTCAACGTGCAGAGCGGCTATTCGGTGCCAAACTCACAAGGCATTCTCAATCCGTCGACTTCGTGCGCTGTCAGCAGCACTGACAATGCCGACTTCAGGGCGGTCATCGAATTGCGCGACGTAAACGGCAATACCATCGTCAACGAGGGGTTGCATTAATCGATTGCGGGCTTCAACAGGCCACGGACACAGCATCTACTTCGCAGGTGCTGTGTCCTCTTGGTGCCCTAAACCCCAATTCCCGGGCAATCAGTAATTTGCCGCGGCCCGCACTTCACTTGCAGGCTTGGCCAGGTCCGCGAGTAACTCTTGGGAGACGATCACGAGCGGAGTTGTGCCGTAGGAAAGCAGCCGGTCGTGAAAATCGTGCAGGGAGCCTCTCTCTTGCATCTTCAGCAAGTACTCGGCGAGCAGGTTCTCTATCTGCAGGCGCCCGACCGTATAGGTCAGGCCGTAGCCGGGATTGAGCGCCAGCGCGGCAACCGCCGCTTCCGATGCATCGCGGGTAAATGCGGTCTGAGCGGCAAAGAAATCGACTGCTTGCGGGTATTTCCATTCTCCCGTGGCCAGCTTTGCGTCGATGATTGCACGAGCTCCGCGCACCCGCTCCCAGCGTGCCGTGTACAGGCGGCCATCTAGGTGATTGCCGTACAGACCAAGTCGGACGAACATTTCCTCGCCGTAGAACGCCCAGCCTTCCGCGAAGACGCTGGTGTACTGTATTTTGCGGATGAAGTCTGGATGACGTTTTGCAATTGATAACTGCATGAAATGTCCCGGCAATGCCTCATGCGCAGCCGTGCTTAATATGCGATCGCGATCAAAATCCTCATTCATGTCCAATCGGGCCGCCGCTTCGGCCAGCGACTTCGGCGGTGTGATGTAGTAGTAACCAGTTGTAGAAGTGGAAAATAGTAGCGGCGGGTTCATGGACGCACCGGGACTCACCGGCTGCAGGAAGCTTGGCGTTTCCGTAACCTGCATCGAACCCAGCCACCCGGGAATGGTAACGACGTCGTTATCGATTACGAACTTGCGCAGCTCAGCGATGCGGTCTCGATAGTAGTCGATGAGTGCGGGGCCGTTGGGCGCCATGCCGCCGCCGGACTGGGCGCCGAACGGCGTCGAGTTGTGCTGCGACACCGCAGTCAACCATGCCTCTTCCGCCCATCCGTGGCCAAGTTCATCATGCCCCATCCGTTCAATATCCGACGCATTGAAAGGCAGCAACTGCTCGTCCTTAAGCATCCGGTCGTAGGCTTCGCGTCCGATCGCATAATTCTCCGGCCAAGATGCAACGTGCGCGTCGATGTACGCTTTGGACGCAGCGATTTCGCTCAACGCCGCGTCTCGTGCCTTCACGAATCGAGCGAATGCGGCGGCCTCACCGCCAAGCTGGTCCTTGGCGGCATCGGTGAGCGCCCCGTTTAAAAACTCGGGAACTCCGCCCAATTCCTTGCTGCCGACGATGCCATATAGATTGCCGGGCGTCGTGACCAGGCGCTGTGCCGCCTCGATATAGGCCGGAGCTTTCGACAGGCGACTGATGATGTCATCCCAGGCCTTGCGCAGCGCGGCTGGTGACGCACCGTCGCGGCCTACAACCGGGAGGTGTTCGAACTGAGTGAAAATGGCCTGGACAACGTTGTTCGCCGGCGCGCTGTAGTCTTTGCGATCTGCCTGGTATACGAGAAAGCCATTTAATTGCGCTTCGAGCTGAGCGTTGAGCAGCATCGCGTCGTCCCGATCGACGAGCGAGCTGGCGGAGTTGAACGTGGCGGTTATCTCGCGCAGCCGTTGCTGCCATTGTTTGAGACGGTCGATGTATCCCGCGCGATAGGCCTCGCTCGGATTTTCAAGATCGGCGTCGTGGCCCGCGATCCCCAAAGCCGTGGCCTGCAAAGGGTACAGGTCGGCCGACGTGTAGATCAGCTCCTGGGCCAACTTCACCAAGCGCTCGTGCGCCGATCCCTGAGCGTCGCTCCGGAGGGGTAATAGAAACAAAGTGCAGCAAATTAGCGCACAGCGAAGTTCGCGCATTTTTTCCCTCGAGAACTGTTTTCAGAGCGATCAATGAGCATGATAAGGGACATCATCGCGATAGGTTCATCTTGCGCAGAAACACGGCGTATCGCGGATCGCCGCGCAGATTCTTCCACAGCGGATAGTGCATTTGGAACAGCGGCGTCGCGTCATGCTGCAAATATGAGCGGTCGAGCCACTTGAATGCGTTGTCGCGATCATTGCGCGCGGCATAGATCATCGCAATCTGGCTCGCGTACCCATCTCCGAGCTCTGAGGCAGCTTGCGCGACCGCAGCATCCGCGTCCGCCTTGCGGCCGAGCGCATCCAGCACGATTGGCAGGGTCAACGCACGCCAGGCCGTGCTGGTTTCCTTG
>Ga0302307_10000991_pt1 | contig 18127 bp, 19 predicted proteins | sample III_Palsa_E3_2_FD_200530 | JGI IMG/M metagenome (GOLD analysis project Ga0302307, IMG submission 200530) | Peat permafrost microbial communities from Stordalen Mire near Abisko, Sweden - III_Palsa_E3_2 | ecosystem: Environmental > Terrestrial > Soil > Palsa > Peat permafrost | place: Sweden... | reverse complement strand
ATGATGGCTGCGCTGTTGCGCAGGGCTACCGAAGGCGGGTCCTATCACATAAAGCTTTCGCTGGCGCGCAGCGCCATGTGGGTACAGGAATTGGGCTTCCTGGATATAGCCCATCAGGGTCATCTGCCGGAAACAGATAATTACCCCGCCAACCGCGTAACCTTCGATTCTGTCTATGGAATGATCTCTAACCTCAAGCCGCCGTTGACATTCAGTAACATGACGCTGCCCGAAGTGACAACGCTGCACCCTTACGGGTCGGGAGATCCGGTATGGAAATAAAACCTGTAAATAACAATTTAATAATCCTAACAATCAACTACCAACATGAAAAAGTTAATTTTAATGCTGATCCTGGCGATCTGCCAAACCACGCTATTTGCACAAACGACCTGGACCAATGACAAACAGCACACCCAGGTAAAATTTATCGTAACCCACCTCGGCGTTTCCAGCGTTACCGGCTGGTTCAGGGATGTCGATATCAGCATCACCGCTTCCAAACCGGATTTCAGTGATGCCAAATTTAAGCTGATTGCCAAAACAGCTTCCGTTTTTACCGGTGTCCCGCCAAGGGACAGCGATCTGCGAAGTGCGCACGTTTTTGACGTCTCCAATTTTCCGGAGATGACATTCACGAGCAAAAACGTAGTTCCTGCAGGAAAAGATCACTATAAAGTGACCGGCTATCTGTCCTTACACGGTGTTACGAAACTCGTGACCATGAATCTCTGGTACCGGGGAACGATCAATAACCCCATAAGCAAAAGTATAGACGCCGGCTTCCAGGTATCCGGAACGATCAGGCGTTCTGATTTCAATTTGGGAGGCATTTATCCGCCGCCTATTATCGGCAACGACATTACTATTCTTGCCGATGCTGAATTCGGAAAAGTTAAATAGTTCACCGGGGACTTCATGAAATGTGATCCTTTTAACAAAGTAATTTGAGCTTTTCAATAAACCTCCCGATTCCTGTTACCCCTAACTTTGAAAAATAAATAAGCGATAAGTAAATAACATCGAAATGAAAAAAGTTTGGTTTATAACAGGAAGTTCCAAAGGCCTGGGCCGAAGCCTGGCCGAAGCGGTATTGGCTAGCGGCGATCTGGTTGCCGCCACAGCAAGAAAGCCCCGTGATTTAGCAGCGCTGGTACAGCTATATAAGGATCAGGTATTGCCGCTGCAGCTTGATGTCACGAATAAGGAAGAGATTGATAAAGCGGTAGCGGATACCATCACCCATTTTGGAAGAATTGATGTATTGGTTAATAATGCAGGATTTGGTGTCACCGGTGCAGCAGAAGCTTTTACCGAAGATCAGGTTCGGAGCCAACTGGAAACGAATCTTTATGCGCCGATAGCAATTACACGGAAAGTATTACCGCATATGCGTAAACAGCGCTCCGGTCGTATCCTGCAGATCAGCTCGATTGGAGGAAGGATCGGTAACCCGGGGCTGAGCATGTATATGGCTGCGAAGTTCGGCGTTTCGGGGTTCAGCGAAGCGCTGGCCAAAGAAGTGTCACCAATAGGCATCTATGTGACCAGCATTGAACCGGGCGGCTTCCGTACCGACTGGGGCGCTGCTTCCATGACCTATGCAGCGCATGTGGAAGGTTATGAAAAGACGGTTGATTCAATGATCGACTATTTCAAAAAGCATTACCAGCCGCTTGGAGATCCGGACAAGGCGGCAAAAGTGATGGTCGATCTCGCAAATGAGCCCAACCCACCGGTCCACCTCATCCTGGGCAGTGAAAGTGCAGGTATGTTAAAGCAATATTTTACTGACAGGAAAGCGGAATACGACCAATGGCTGCCGGTAAGCCTCTCAACAGACCACGATGATGCGCCAAAAACCTTTAAGCTGCATGACGGGCAGGAATTCAGTAAGAAATAATTATAGTAAGTTAAAGATCCATGAAAACGATAGATAAGATTTATATCAACGGCAGATTCGTCACGCCCCACGGTAAAGAGGCATACGATCTGATCAATCCAACCAATAACAAACTGATCGGCCAGGTTATCCTTGCCGATGAAACAGATACCCGCGAGGCGATCGCCGCGGCTAAGGAGGCCTTCAAAACCTTTTCAAAAACAACCGTAAGTCAGCGCAAGGAATACCTGCAGCGCCTGTACGAAGCGGCCTCAAAAAGGAAGGACGAAATGGTGGAGATCATGGTCAGGGAGTATGGCGGGACGCTGCAGTTCTGCCGGATGAGCACCCAAAATGCCATCAATGCGTTTACCAGGGCTATAGACACTTTAGACATTTTTGAGTTTGAAAGAAAGGTTAACGAATCCCAGGTTGTGCTGGAGCCTTTAGGTGTAGTGGGTATCATCACACCCTGGAATTCCAGCAATAGTTTTATCGGCAGCAAGCTGTCTATGGCTATTGCGGCAGGATGTACCGCGGTGATCAAACCCAGTGAAATGAGTGCTTCACAAACCGAGATATTTACCCGTTGCCTTCACGAGGCGGGTTTACCAGCAGGCGTGATTAATGTCGTAACCGGTCTTGGACAGGTGGTCGGAAATGAGCTGACCATCAACCCGGATATCGCGAAAATTTCATTTACCGGTTCCACAGCTGTCGGGAAGACCATTGCTAAGGGCGCGGTCGATACGATGAAAAGAGTGACCCTGGAATTAGGCGGAAAATCTCCTAATATCATTCTTGACGATGCAGACTTTAATGCTGCGATTCCTGTAGCAGTAACGGCTGCGTTTCAAAACAGCGGTCAGGCATGTATTGTCGGCAGCCGCCTGCTTGTACCCGAAGGCCGCCTTGAAGAAGTAAAAAATCTAATCAGGGAAACCGTAAACAATAAAGTAAAGGTTGATGATCCGTCAAAAGAAGACACTACCGTTGGCCCGATGGTAAGCAGGAAGCAATACGAGCGCGTCCAGTCCTATATAAAGCTGGGCATAGAAGAGGGTGCCGAACTGATCGCCGGCGGCGAGGGACACCCGCAAGGGCTTGAGGCCGGTAACTTTGTCAAAGCTACCGTGTTTGCAAATGTTAAGCCTGGTATGCGCATCGAACAGGAGGAAATATTCGGTCCCGTTCTTTCGGTAATAACCTATAAAGATGAAACCGAAGCCATAAAAATAGCCAACGATACCGTGTATGGCCTGATGGCCTATGTAAGTTCGGGAGACAATGACAGGGCCCTGCGCGTAGCCAGGCAGATAGATGCCGGAAGGATTGCGATTAACGGACTTAAGCATGATCCGCTGGCACCATTCGGTGGCTTTAAGCAGTCAGGTATCGGACGCGAGTATGGCGTATACGGACTGGAAGAATATCTGGAAATTAAAACTTTAATTCAATGAAAGAACTAACCGAAAAAGGCCTCGAAACTTTTGCAGAGATCCGGGGCAGGGACTGTTCCGACCAAATGAGGGCTGAAATCAATGAGGGTGGATTCAACGCTGATCTATCCGTTCTTTCAGCAGATTTTGTTTTTGGAAGCGTTTGGATCCGAGGCGGATTGGAGCGTAAACAGCGCAGCTTGGTAACCATGGGGATCCTGATTGCGAACCGTGCCACAAAAGAATTTAAAAATCATGTGAAGGTCGGCCTGAACAACGGGCTCACCGTTGCGGAAATTAAAGAAGCGATCATTCAGTCTGCGGCTTATGCCGGTTTTCCCGCCGCCAGAACCGCCGGCGATGCCGCAATAGAAGTTTTTAAAGAGCTGGGTATTTAACTATGATAACAAAAACCAAATTGGTTAATTTTGTAAACGCTAATAAATAATTGAAAGAAGAAAAATCATCACCCCGGATCATCTATTCCTGCTATGATAGTGTTAACAGGGAAGGCGAACATGTTATACCCGAGCATGTGCTCAGTATCATCTTGTCTGGCAGTCAGACAGTATATCTTGGCGGCGAGGCATATTATTTCAAAGCCGGCGATATTCGTTTTTTTAGAAAAAATCAATTATCAAAATTCGTAAAGCACCCTCCCGAAGGTGGGGAATTTAAATCCTTGTCCATCAGGCTGGACAAGGATACGTTGCATCAATTCAGCATCATCCATCATATTTATACGGACAAGCCCTATGAAGCTATTGATTTGTTGCTTTTAAAGCCAAATAAACTGCTCAGCAATTACATAACTTCCCTGACACCTTACATTGATGGCTCGTCCGATGTAAATGAAATGCTTACGATGCTTAAAGTAAATGAAGCCATTATGATTCTGCTTCAAACCGATCCACGGCTGAAGGATGTTTTGTTTGATTTCGATGCGCCCGGAAAGATTGACCTGGAATCTTTTATGAACGCGAATTATAAATTCAATGTAGACATAAATCAGTTCGCTTATCTTACCGGCAGGAGCCTTGCTACCTTTAAGCGTGATTTTAAGCGGATCTTTAAGCTGTCACCTAATCGCTGGATACAGGCCCAGCGATTGCATGACGCCTATTTCCTGATTAAGGAAAAGAGGCATAAAGTTTCTGATGTTTACATGGATGTGGGGTTTAAAGATCTTTCTCATTTTTCTTTTGCTTTTAAGCAGGCCTATGGCATTGCGCCATCAAGGATTTGACGGGAATATATTTTGAATCACTTGGCCGTTTTTTTGAATATGTCCTGAAAAAACCCGCTAATCAAAATCCCACCACGGTTTAGTCATGACCTGCGAGCCTAAAATATACGGCTCACCAATCTCAGGAACAGTTACCGCAATTTTCAAACTATCCGCCGCTATAAGTAATTTTTTCACCGGTTCATTCCAGGGATGATAGGCTTCTATGAATTTAGCCCAATGAACCGGCAAGATTACTTTTGCGCGCAGGTCAACAGCAGCCTGCGCGGTTTGTACCGGAAGCATGTGGTTCGTAATCCATTTGATATTGTATTGTCCGCATTCCATTAAGGCAAGGTCAAAAGGCCCGAATGTCTTGCCGATAGTTTTAAAATGTCTGCCATATCCGCTGTCACCGCTGTAATAGATCTTTTTTCCGTCAGCTTCAATCACATAGGAGGCCCACAAGGTTTTCTTTAATTTTAACGATCTTCCCGATTCATGCCTGGCCGGTGTCGCCGTGATCCTGAGTGTTTCGGAAAGTCGGACAGCTTCGTTCCAGTTCAATTCTGTAATGATGTTTGGGTCATATCCCCAATAGACAAAATGTGAACCGACACCGACAGGCACAACTACGCGCTTAACCTTCCCTTTCAACTTCCTGATCGTTTCGTAATCAAGGTGGTCATAATGGTCGTGCGAGATAAGGAGTATATCAATTTCGGGCAAATCCCCCACATGATAAATATCGCTTCCTTTAAAAGCCGGGACCATCCAGGAATAAGGTCCCGCATATCCGCTAAAATCGGGATCGACCAGTATATTCGCGCCACTCGTCTTAACCAGAAAGGACGAATGCCCGAACCATACGACGATGGGTTCACCTGCACGCAGGCTTTTCAGATCGGCTATAATAGCCGGAAGGGGTCTTGACGGGCGAACAGTTTTGGGCCGGTTCATCATGTCCCTGATCACTGTAAACGGGTTTACCTTGCCGAGTTCAATCCCCGCACTATCGATGTTCTGAAATTCTCCGTTACGGTAATTGGGCAGGCTTTTTATTTTAGCCAATTCCGCTCCGGAGGGGACTTTTCCCGTCACCTTCAGCAAATGACAGCCGGCAGCTAAAAAAACCGACAATACCAATGTAGCTATAATCCACATTTTTATGGTGTTCTTAGGCGGCATTGACAGTAAATCTGGTTTGCGTGATGTGTTCACACCAGTCCAATACCTTATTTTCGTTTTCCGGATTATTGTATTTCTTTCCTACTTCAGCAACCTTGCAGTCAATAAAATATTTGCCACTCTCGTTTTCAACTTCCGGTGAACTCGCCAGGTATACCGCTGTTTCCGCTCCTTTTTCAGGTGTTCTGAAAAAGATCCGCGCTACCTTCAGTAGCCCATTCATAAACCACCCCATGTCACTCGTTACTGCGAAGTTCGAAGCGACAGCGCCCGGATGCATTTCATTCACGGTTACATGCTCGACTTTATAGGCGGTTAAAAGGCTGCTGATCTTCTGTGACAGCAGGATTATAAAAAGCTTTGCATTCCCGTAGGCCGCCCGTTGGTCATATTTTTTTTCACTCATCATGTCATCGAAATCCGGTTTCGCATCCTGTTTGTGCGCGGAGGATGACAGGTTGACGATCCTGCCATTATCACTTCGCTGGAGATTTGGCAACAATTCCGTCATCAGCACATAGGGCGCAATCAAATTGAGCGCTATTGTTTTTTCAATTCCTTCCGATGTCTCCTCCCTTTTTTTATTCATCATCACCCCGGCATTATTGATCAGCACATCCAGGATGGGATATTTGGCCGATAGGTATTTCGCCATCTTTTTGACTTCTCTGATTAAAAAGAGATCGGCTGTAACGATGTCTATATTTTTATTTCCTGTTGTTGCAATAATCTCGCGCTGTACTGCTTTAGTTTTTTGCTCGTCTCTCCCATGTATGATTACATGAAATCCCTTTCCGGCTAGATCTGTTGCTGTCGCTTTGCCGATACCGCCGGTTGCTCCGGTGATTAAAACTATTTTATTTCTCATAATATGCATTTTTAAATCTCGTTAATCTTACTTTATCTTTGTCGCTGCGCCAACGTTATGCACGAACACGATCTCCCGATATCAGAAAAAATCAAGTATCTTCAGGATACCCTGTTTACCATTAGTGGCAAATGGAAACTCCCGGTGCTGATGGCTATGTATAGCGGCGCGAGCAGGTTTACCGATATTCAGCGAAACGTTGCTGCTATCACGACCAAAGTGCTCTCCAAGGAGCTTAAGGACCTCGAAGAGCACCACCTGATAGTACGCGAAGTGGACAGGACTTACCCCCAAACCATCAGCTATACCGTCACACCCTACGCTTTTACACTAAAACCTATGGTCGACGAGATGATCAGCTGGGGAAAAACGCACCGCCTGAAAATCGCGGATAAGCTGGCCTGAAGCTTACCTGGGCGCAACCTGCATCACTTCAATCAGGTTTCCTTCCGGGTCTTTTACATAAGCAAAACTTCCGCCTTTCTGCACGGCCGGGGCAGGGGGTGATACACTCACCGCACCACCGGCGATCAGCTGAGCGTAAGCGGTTTTGAGGTTGCTCACTGCTATTGCCCAGTGTCCGAAACCAAGATCTGAAGCCGCATCAAGGGCGTTTTTGTAATCCCTGTGCGCTTTAGCATCTTTAACTTCGATGAGCTCCATTCCTAATCCGTTTGGTGCACGTAAAAGTACGGTGCGCACGTGGTACTGCGCAATCTCGAAATGCTGCTCCTCGCTCATTCCAAAAACTTTTTCATACCAGTTCTTTTCGGCATCAAGATCCCTTACGGCCAAACCGACGTGATTTTCAGTGGCCACCACAGGTGTAGGGTTTTGCGCTGCACCGCGGAGAGGCGCGAAGAATGCTGATGCCATTGCTGTGAAAAACATGGCATTGAAGATTACACGGTTGAAATTTTTTCGGCCAGCCTTAGCGGTTAGCAGTTGAATTGATTTTTTCATGGTAGTTAAATTATGCTACAAAGCTAAAGGTGAACTGCGGTGTTCCGGGACTTTGTTACCTAAAGGAAAGTGCACCATGCCCTTACGCTGTCATGACCACCTATGCCGTCCTGTGGTCTTTCGGTGACCAGAGGATATGGTTCGGATGTTCTTTTTCGTAAGCCTTTCCATCCGGATAGTTGACCAGCTCGATAAGCATTCCCCATGGTGTACGTATATAAACCCAGGTTTCCCCGGTGTTAGGCGCACCAGCTGCCACCGTGATCGGGTCATTCATGATTTCGATACCCTTTGACTTAAGGTAGGCAATACTTCCGGGGATATCATCCGTATAGAAACCCAAATGATACCAGCCGACGTCATCCCCTAACGGGCGCCTCATATCCCGTTCAGGTGATTTGTACTGGAAAAGCTCGATACTGCTACCGGCACCTGCCCGGATCATGACAATCTTTTCGAGTTCGGCATTGTGCCTGATATGATACCTCTTTTTCCAGGCCTCGTCAAAATTCATAGGCCCTATTTCGGTCATGACTTTAAACCCCATGACGTTAATAAAAAATTCAAGGGCTTCTTCCATGTCCGGTACGTTGAATCCCACGTGATCCATGCCCACGGCGAATACAGGCTCCTGCGAATCCTGCACTTTTTGTTTGCTTGCTATTTCCATCGTTGTTAGAAATTAATAAAGACCTGTCTGCAAGCACAATGCCAACTGTTAGTTGGTTTATATTCAGCAGATTATATAAGTGTATTGAAAATTAAGTAGTGATATTTAACCAATTAGTGATTTATCTGGTTAGTAAAATTCTGCCAGGCGATTTGCCCTCGAGTGTAAATAGTATAAAAGCTTATCGTCTTAATTTATAGGCTGTTCCGGCATTAAAAAACGCGTATTGAAATTTCGATACTAATTATACCAATTGGTTAAATAAAACCAAAAAACAGATTGCCTATCAAGTGTAAACGATTGATAATTAATAAGTTGATGTAGTGGCATTGTTTTAGTAAGTATGGTTTATACATCTTAAATATCATACAACACTATGGAAACAATAACTAAAGAAAAGGAAACCACCGGCGCACTGAACGCTTTCTTTAAAAGCCTTGGAGAGCGTGATGCTGATGGCGTAATCGCCCATTTTTCCGAACCCACTTTTTTTTACATTACCAAATCGGCCATGCTGCCATGGACAGGGGCGCGGCTCGACCGAGCAGGGGTAAAGGAGGCGCTCGACCAACTCTCCTCCGCGCATATCGCCGGCGAAGATAAATTTGAAATGGACCATGTCTTCGTTGACGGGGAAGAAGCCGCAGTATTTGGTACGGTCTCCCGGGTGGTCGCTATGAACGGCAGGAGATTTAGCAGCCCGTTCAGTATGCGCTTTACTTTCCAGGGCGGACTGATCACCAAGCTCCTCATGCTGGAAGAAACCCGGAAGATCGAAGATGCTTTTATTATGTAACGGAATTCCCTTAATTCAGTTCGTTTTTATTATTCACTAACATTAACATCAACCACGATTCCTATGTACAAGCTAAAAGTAATTTCCTCTACTGTAAGACCAGGCCGTAAGGGCCCTGTTATCGCGCACTGGATAACAGAAATTGCCAGACAAAACGGGAATTTCGATGTCGAACTACTCGACCTCGGTGAGATCGAACTGCCACTCATGGTGGAACCAAACCACCCTTCCATGAAAAAGTATGAACATGACTACACGAGGAAATGGAGCGAGAAAATTGAAGAGGCCGACGCTTATATTTTTGTAACCGCAGAATATGATAATACTTATCCTGCGCCGCTTCGCAATGCGCTGACCTACCTGCTGACCGAATGGAATTATAAACCCTCCGGAATTGTCAGCTACTCCCTGACACCTTTTGGCGGTGTCCGTGCCGTGGTCAACCTCAAAAATGACCTGGTGTATTTTAAAAATATGCCTTTGGCTGAAACCGTCAATATCCCGGTATACAGCCAGTTCATAAACGGGGAAGGCGTCTTTATCGGAAGTGAACAACTTGAAAATCTTGCATTGACCATGTTGGGTCAGCTCGTTCGCTGGACAAAAGGCATGAAGTCTATCCGCGAGGACGAAGCCTGATATTGTAATATTTAACCGCTTAAAAAATAAGATAATGAAATTAAAATCTGTAAACAAAGTACTGCTGCTTATTGCCGCAGGCTTAATTCTAAATTGCTCAACCGCCACTGCGCAGATGACGACGGTAGGAATGGATCACGTTGGCTTCAATGTGCCCGACCTTGATCAGGCTGTCCAGTTTTTTACTGAGGTAATGGGCTTTCACAAGATCTACGAGGAAGGAAAATTGCCGCTGGACGCTGGCGGCAAGAAAGCATTCAACATCAGGTCAAACGGGGAAATAACCCATATCGCCATGCTGTCAACCGGTTTTGGCAGTAATATCGAACTTTTTGAATTTAATTCGCCCAACAGGAATTTGCAACGCCCGATGACGGATGACATCGGCTGGTACCATATCGCCTTCTATACCGGCGACATGGCTAGGTCGATAGCCTGGCTAAAATCCAAAAAAGTCGAGTTTATAGGGGCGCCGATCGAGCATAAGGACGGGCCGAATGCCGGATTAACCGGAGTTTATTTTAAAACGCCGTGGGGGCTAATGATTGAGCTGGTATCTTATCCAAAAGGGATGGCTTACGAAAAAACGCACCCTAAATACCTGCTTTGGTCCCCGAAAAATTATGATCCGAATAAATTGAAATATATTCCCTAATACCATGAGCACTACAGTAATAGACGAGCTTCGCCTCATTGAACAGCACCTGCAGATCTGGAATATGCCCGACGACCAGGCACGGAAGGAATTGATGGAACAAACCTACTCCGAGGATATCTGGATCGTTGACCCGGGCACCGAACTCCACGGGCAAGATGCGGTTGCTGATTTCGTTAATACGCTGCAGGTTAATCATCCCGGATTCGAATTTTCCATCGATAAACCATCGGAAGTTCACCACGACACCGGTATACTCTACTGGCTTTACGGACGGCCCGAAAGGCCCGATGAAATTACTGGTAATGACATATTCTGTTTTCACGGTGGCAAAATTTGCCTGATGCATGTTTACATTAATGGGTTTACCAAGTGACCTAACTATAAAATCATTCGGTAATCGATACACTAAATAATAAAATAATGACCATAGGAATTATAGGAGCCGGTAATATCGGCAAGGCACTGGCAAAAAAGCTCGCGATCGCAGGTTACCAGGTGGAGATCAGTAACAGGAGGGGGCCGGGATCGCTTGCTTCGTTTGTTCGAGAAACTGGCGAAAATATTACAGCAGTTACGGCAGAAGAGGCTGCGAATAATGAAGTCGTTATCCTGGCCGTGCGCTGGGTAAACGTTGAGGAAGTATTGAAAAAGACGGCCTATGCCATGGTTGGGAAAATTGTGATCGACACGACCAATCCCATTTTAGATGACGGGAGCTATGCCGACCTGCACGGATTTGGGTCAAGTGAGATCGTCTCCTTTCTAATCCCGGGCGCCTGCCTGGTCAAAGCCTTCAATGCGCTCAGGGCTGAATGGATCGACGACGAACCACTTTTCTTCGGCGGCAGGCGCGTCGTGTTTTATTCGGGCGACAATCCAAATTCAAAGATCACCGTTCACCGCATCATCCGGGACATCGGTTTTTCACCGGTTGATATCGGGGATCTCGATGCCGGCAATGATATGCAGCAGGCAGGCAAACCGCTTGCGTTAAAAAATCTGATCAGTTTAAATTAAAAATAGCATGAAAGCGCTTATCTACCGACACAAAAATACAATAGAAAATTTTGCGATCACCCTTGACGATGTCAGCGACCCACTTATCGGGGAACAGGACCTGCTCGTTGAAGTTAAAGCCATAGGAGTCAACCCCGGGGAGGCACAATTCCGACGAACCGTGGACCCGAAGCCGGGAGAATTTATGATCCTGGGCTATGAGTTTTCGGGCGTGGTAAAAATAGCAGGCAAATTGGTAAAAGGAATTCAAACGGGTGACCTTGTGTTTGGTATCGGTGACCCGCGCAGGCACGGCTCCTATGCAACGCTTATAGCTGTTGATTACAGGAACGTGTCAGTTTTTAAAGGAAACTGGCCTTTCGTCCAGGCCGCAGCAATACCATTGATCTCCTTTACTGCCTGGCAGTCGATCTTCCGTTTTCACAACCAGCTTCCGGAAGATGTAGAAACCATATTGGTGGTAGGCGCGGCAGGAGGCGTCGGCTCCATGGCGCTTCAATTGCTCAAAGCCAGAACCAACGTGCGCATACTGGCAACCGCCTCAAGACCCGAGTCTTTCGACTGGTGCCTGAAAATGGGAGCGGAGCACGTGCTTAATCATAAGGAAGATATCCCGGAACAACTGAAAGAACTGGGTATACCCGAAGTCGATATGATCTTTTCAGTAAACGGGCTCAAGGAAAGTATCAAATGGATTCCGCAAGCAATTCGTCCCTACGGATATTTGTCGACAGTCGATCTCAAGGATGCTGTTGACCTAAGCCCGCTCATGGAAAAGTCCGTTACGGTATTCCTGGAAACCATCTTTACACGCATTATTTATGATTATGAGTACAGCCTGGTCGATCATGTGCTGAAAGAATTGCTTTTGCTGGTTTCAGCAGGCAAAATCCTTAGCCCGGTTACCTCGGTATTAAAGGGGCTCAATGAAAAAAACATCAAAGAGGCACATACTCAACTCGAAGGCGGCAGCGGTGTAGGCAAGATCGTTATCGAACTTTAGTGATAACGCCAGTAAGTGAGCCGGCAGGGTTTTACCCGAGCCGGCTTATTTGCTTGTTAAGCTCGATTGCCGCGCTGATCAGCGCCAGGTGGGTAAATGCCTGAGGAAAATTACCGAGGTGCTCTCCTTTTTTGCCTAGCTCTTCGCTGAAAAGGCCCAGGTGGTTGGCATAACCGATCATTTTTTCAAAGCTTTCGACCGCCTCCTCGATCCTGCCGCTTTTAGCCATAGCCTCGATAAACCAGAATGAACACATGTTAAATGTCCCCTCCTCTCCGTCTAAACCGTCCACCCCTTCATCATTGTTTCGGTATCGGTAAAGCAGTACATCCAGGCGAAGCCGCTCCTCGATCGCTTTCATCGTTGAAGTCCAGCGGTCTTCCACAGGCGAGATATAATGAGTGAGCGGCATTAATAATACACTTGCATCCACCACGCTGGCGCCTTTATATTGTACCCATGCTTTGATATCATCGTTCCAGAAATTGTCGAAAATGTCGAGGTATATTTCATTACGCAGAGCCTTCCATTCAGATTCCGGGTAGGGAAAGGAACGGTGGTCTGCAATTTTAATGGCCCGGTCCATGGCTACCCAGCACATCAACCGGGAATGTAGAAATTCTTTCTTCTCATTCCGGATCTCCCAAATCCCGTGGTCAGCCTGCTTCCAATCCTTTTGAACCACCTTTACCATCTTTTCGATCAGGCCCCAGAATTTATAAGTGATTGGCTTATAGGATTTGTTGTAAATATATATGGTATCAATAAGCTCCCCGTAAATATCGATCTGCAGTTGATCCTTCGCTGCATTGCCGATGCGTACAGGCGCTGAACCCGAATAACCCTCGAGGTGATCAAGCGTTGTTTCAGTGAGGTCTGTATTACCGTCGACCCCATAGATCAGCTGCAGCTGCTGATCTGCGCACATTTCGTAGATCCAGTGCAGAAATGCGGTCGCCTCGTCGAAAAAGCCGAGGCTGAGAAAAGCGAACATCGTGAATGATGTGTCGCGCGTCCAGGTATAGCGATAATCCCAGTTCCTGTTTCCCCCGATTGTCTCCGGCAGCCCAAAGGTCGCTGCCGCTATGGCCGAACCAAACTGGAAGGATGTCATCAGCTTCAGGGTAATCACCGAGCGAAGGATCAATTCCTGCCACCTCCCTTTGTAGCTGCTCTGCCTGATCCATGCGTGCCATTTACTGACCGTTTCCTGGTAGCTGGATCTTACATAGCGTTCCAGGTTATCGAAAAGATTTCCGCCGTCCTGCTCGTAGGATTCTAAAACGATATAAGCAATTTCCGATTCCTTTAATACTATCTCCGCATAAGCATCCGGCCCGGCTTTTCTCATTGGAAAGCTGGTACTCAGTTTAAGTTTCGCATTGCCATCGTTAATCGATTCAAAAAACACCTGTTCCCCTGAAACTTTAATATCATGCTCAGACCTGGCATAATCAAACCTCGGGCAGCAGCGGATCTTAAAGCTGATCGTTCCCCGGATAACTTTTATTTTGCGAATGATGACACTTCGCTTATCCTCCTTGCTCCCGGCAAGCGGCATAAAATCGATCAGCTCGGCTATCCCTTCCTCTGAAAAGAATCGGGTCAGGAGCACTGCGGTACCGGGAATATAAAGCTGCTTGCTTTTTGGTTTGTTCATTTGGGGTTCAATCGAGAATCTTCCTCCCTTTTTGTTGTCCAGCATCCCTGCAAAAATGGTCGGGGAGTCGAAACGCGGAAAGGACATGAAGTCAATTGAGCCGTTGAGTCCGACAAGCGCCACCGTTTTCAGGTTGCCGATAATGCCATAATTTTCAATCGGCTGGTAATCTTGTTGTTCTGCTCTCATATCCGCTGTGTAATTGGGCATCCGCTGCAATCGATATGCCATCATGTGCCTTTTAAAGTTTATGCAGCACTATTTATAAATTTCTGAGTGTTTTGTTGGTTATATTTAAACAAAGTTGTTCTTAATTGGTTTTATATAACTAAGACTTATTGTATGAATATTTCCCCAAAGCAGCAGCACATCCTGATTGAACAGATTACCAGGGACCTGAAATCGGTTTACAAAAAAAAAGTGTTGATCGATGTGCTTAAACAGCGCGTAGAAAAGCTGATCAGCCCATTTGGGCTTTTTTTAAGCTTATATAATAAAGATACCAATTCCTTTTTTCCTTATCTCATAGATGCGGATAAGGAGGTGCTGGCCAGAACAGAATGGCAGGACATTTTGAAGCATGATTACCGCTTCGATGAAGAGATAACAAAGACATTATTCAGAGAAAAAAAGCCTCACCAAAGTTTTGTCGAGGCGCCTGCAGCCATACACCTGGAAAAAGATACGAAACAAATTGTAAAGGAGGCGGGTTTCCAGCAGTTCCTTAACGTGCCAATTTTATTGGATGAACAAAAGGTCGGGCTGCTCACCCTATCAAGCCCCTCCCGGGAACCGCTGCCCGCAGCGATGACTGAACTGCTTCAGGAGATTGCTGAACATGTTTCAGTGACCGTTTCTAATATCGTGGCCCTGGAATCACTGGACCAGATGAACCGTGAGCGAACCAGTCTTTTAAATATTAGCGTGGAAATTGCAAAGGCAAGAGATAAAAGTCACTTGCTTTTTGCGATCAATGAATACCTGAGGGATATCATACCCTTTACTAATATCGCCATCGGGGTGATCAGCGCGGATGGCAAAACCCATCGCTTTTTGATGAATGACCACGATAACGAGCTCAGGCAGAGAAAGGATTTCAAGGCGGTAGTCGAGTCGGTCTATCCGGTTAAAGATGGTTTTTTCGAAAGGGCCATTGCCGCGGGCGGGCCCGCATTGTGGTTGAAGGACGACGAACTCAAAAGAAAAATTGTCCCTGAATACATGCGTTGGGGAACCAGTCAAATGGGTACCAGGGAGTTGATTACCGTGCCGCTCACGGACTTCGGACAAAATATAGGTATGTTATATATCCCATCCGACAGGGAAAATAATTATAAGGAACATCATCTCAAACTGCTGAACGGTATCGCCGCAAATGTTTCCACCGCCGTGGCGAACATCCTGATCAATGAAGAGAACGAACGGCAGACTTACGAAAAATCGGTGCTGCTTTCTTTTTCCAATTCCATGGCGACTGCGGCAGATCTGTCATCAATCAGTGCTATTGTTCGTGCGTTTTTTAAAGAACATTTCGACATTAAGGAATACCTGGTCATGATCCGCGACACCCAGCAGGAAGGTTTCCGTTACCTTCTTCACGACATCCCATCAGTAGATGCCCAATGCATAAAAGAAGCCGGGGAAATTTTTAAAATAGATGAAAAAGCCTATGAAGAGGTTTGCAGATCGGGAGACTATGCTGAATTTCGCCTGCCCGCAATTTTTGAGCACGGGAAATATATCATTTCCGGCGAGCTTTGTACAAAAGAAGGGACGCCAAACCGGCTGATCGGCTTATCCCTGCGCGTTGCGGGAAATGAACTGGGCGTGATCTGGCTTTCTACAACCGGCCGTGACCTTGACTTTCTCAGGGGTGTCTGTTCGCAGGTTGCCATTTCAATCGCGAACGCGCTGGCGAATGAAAAACTTGGCAAGCAGCTGGAGGAGATCAGCCGTTACAAAGAGCAGCTCGAAGCGGAAAACCTTTATCTCCAGGAAGAGGTCAATACAAAGTACAACTATGATGAGTTTGTCGGGGCGGGGGAAGCGATGCAGAACGTCTACAAATTGATATCGGAAGTGGCTTACACGACAAGTGCGGTGCTCATACTTGGCGAAACAGGAACCGGGAAGGAATTGGTGGCACGGGCCATACACAACGAGTCACCGCGCAAAGGCCGGGTTATGGTGAAAGTCAACTGTGCTGCACTACCGCCTTCCCTCATTGAGAGTGAACTTTTCGGGCATGAGAAAGGAAGCTTTACAGGCGCGACCGAACAGCGCATCGGGAAATTTGAGCTGGCTAACAGAAGTACGTTATTTCTCGATGAAATAGGTGAGCTGCCCCTCGACTTGCAGGTCAAGCTGCTGCGTGTATTACAGGAAAAAGAAATCGAAAGGGTTGGCGGTAAGGCGACCATTAAGGTTAATGTGCGGATTGTTGCCGCCACTAACCGCGATTTAGTGAAGGAAATGAAAGAAGGCAGGTTCCGGAGTGACCTGTATTACCGGCTGAACGTTTTTCCCATAATGTTACCGTCGCTGCGGGAACGCAGGGCAGATATACCCTCGCTGACGATGCACTTCATCCGGCAGTATGCCCGCAGCGCGGGAAAAAAAATCGATAATATATCGCAGCGGACCATGAAACAACTCCAGGGCTACGACTGGCCGGGTAATATCCGCGAGCTGGAGCACCTGATCGAGCGCAGCGTACTGATTGCCAAAACCAATATCATTAAGGAAGTGCCTATTCCTGTCCCGGGAAGAGACAATGTAGTGCCTGCCGGCGAACGCGGCGTTACTAAAACACTGGAAGAAATGGAACGGGATTATATCATTGATGCCTTAAAAAAATGTAACGGCAAAAGGTTTGGACATGGCGGGGCCGCCGAACTGTTGGATGTAAATATTTCAACGTTAAATTCCAAGATCCGCAAGCTGGGAATAAAAAAAGAACAACTTTTTAGCTGATTGGCGGCCAGGTCCAGGCAGTGACCGGTTAATTGACCACAATGAAGGCTGTTCTCCGTTAAGCTGCAAGTGGAGCGTTAAGCCGCGTATTTTATATTAAAAAAGTGTTGTGGTAATACCCAGCGAGAGGCTTAAAGGATGATAGCCGCTGCCTTCAATTCCGGCAGGACCTAAAACCCGGTAGTACCCCGCTTCTGCATTTATGGCGAAACCATTCGTGAAATAATACTCCGCACCGAAAGCGGTTTTTAAGCCCGGATTAGTAGCGGATTTATCGACGAGGATAATACCTGTGGCATCCTGTGCCGTTGTGTTATAGCCTGATATCGCCAGGCCGGGCTGAAAAAGGAGATAATAGGCGAATTTCTTTTGGCTGAACCGGTAACCTGCGCCTATCAGCAGGAAGGCGTTAGTTGTTTTGCCCGCAATGATATTAGAGTAAATATCAGTATGCTCACCGTCATAATGATTATTCAATTCGTCATAATTAAACCTGCAAAACCAGTTATCATTATAAAAACGATATTCGGCGGCGCTTGAAAAGACAAACCCCTTATTGATGTGATAGCCGCCGGCCGCAGAAGGACTGCTTATACCATACAATTCCGGGAAAAAGATGCGCGATCCTATATCATCACGCTGCCCCTGCGCTTTGTTTAAAAGCAAGGGAAGCATAAGAAGAATACTTATAAAGAATTTGTGCATATGCTGCTTAATACGATTGCTTTTAATGCCTGAATCCTGGCCGCCTGTATATATAGCTATTTTTTTCGTCCTGTCAAATTTCTCTGCAGAAAAAGTTGACTAATGAAACCTACCCTGCTTCTTCAACTTCCCGGCAAATGCCAGGTCCTCTTCGAAAGCCCGGCGTTTTTTTGATAATTCCAGGCAGAAATAGACCTGACTATAAAATGGCTGCGCCGGGCATCCGAAAAAGTGTCAAACGGTTACACCTTTTCGGATGCCCGGTTTGCCAAAGCAATTAATTCACGGGTACATCGATCACGATGAATTCAGCCTTTTCCACCACCTCAATTGTAACAGCGTTTGTGTCCGAAATCGCTATAGCATCCCTGTTTTTAAGGGATTGGCCGTTAATCTTCAATTTGCCGCTTATAACGAAAACATAGGCGCCGTTACCGGTTC
>Ga0302307_10000990_pt1 | contig 18127 bp, 15 predicted proteins | sample III_Palsa_E3_2_FD_200530 | JGI IMG/M metagenome (GOLD analysis project Ga0302307, IMG submission 200530) | Peat permafrost microbial communities from Stordalen Mire near Abisko, Sweden - III_Palsa_E3_2 | ecosystem: Environmental > Terrestrial > Soil > Palsa > Peat permafrost | place: Sweden... | reverse complement strand
TGTTTTATACACTCGGCCGGGATGAAGTTATAGAAATAGCGCCGGTGCAAACCAATGAAAAACAATTGTTGAAGCTGGTTAAAGGCCCGATAAGTATTATACCGGATGTGCGCCAGCAGGAGGGAAGTACACTGTTATATATAGCCGATCAACTAAATGAAACGGGTACTTATGATCTGAAAAAACAAGACAGCACCATTGCGGTACTGGCTTTTAACGATAATAGGAGCGAATCAGATCTGAGTTATTATACAAGTGCTGATCTGGCTAAATTACTGCCTAAAACAGCCGATATATTACAAAGTGGTAAAGGCTCATTAAAAGGGACAATAAGTGAAATAAATATAGGGCTGCAATTATGGAAACTTTGTATAATTTTGGCATTGATATTTTTGGCTGCCGAAATAGCGTTAACCAGGTACTTTAAACCCGGTAAACAAGCGATCTCAAAGCCGATTTAGTCGAATTAAAACCACTCTTAAAGCAGCGCAAATGAATTTGCTTATCAAATCCGCGACAATCATTGATCCCAGCTCACCATTTCATCAAAAAATTGCCGATATCCTTATTGAAAAAGGGCATATCACAAAAATAGCTTCAGCTATTGATGCCGATGCGGAAACCATTGATGCAAAAGGCAAGTATGTATCGCCGGGGTTTTTTGATCTGAATTGTAATATTGGCGAATTAGGACTGGAAACCAAGGAAGATCTGCAAACCGGAACCAAAGCTGCTATGGCAGGTGGTTTTACAGGTTTGGCATTAATGCCCAATACTCAGCCTCCGGTACATTCTAAAGCCGAAGTAGAATACCTTTTAAACCGCGCTAAAAATAATTTGGTCGATGTTTATCCGCTGGGTACCATATCGCACAAACGCGAAGGCAAGGATATGGCCGAAATGTATGATATGTTTTTGAGTGGAGCCAAAGGTTTTACAGATGGCAACCGCCCTGTGCAGGATGCAGGCTTAATGGAGCGCGCATTACTATATACACAAGGTTTTGATGCCTTAATATTTTCTTATCCCGAAGATACTGCCATTGCAGGGAAAGCCAAAGTACATGAAGGCGAAGTAAGTACTTTGCTTGGAATGAAAGGCATTCCATCACTTGCTGAGGAATTGATGATAGCGCGTGATCTTTACCTGGCTGAATACACTGGTTCTAAAATACATTTTAGCACGATATCAACTGAACGTTCGGTCGAGTTAATAAAAGAGGCTAAACGCAAAGGTCTGAAAGTAAGCTGTGATGTTGCGGCGCACCATTTGATGTTAACCGATGAGGCGTTATTAGGCTTCGACAGCCAGTTTAAAGTTAAGCCACCACTACGCACCCAAAAGGATGTTGATGCGCTGTTAAACGGGCTAAAAGACGGCACTATTGATGCTATAGTATCGCAACATACCCCGCATGAGGTTGAATTTAAAGACGTAGAGTTTGAAGTAGCCGAATACGGAATGATCGCCCTACAAACTGCCTTTTCAATTGTCTTAAGCACAGGGTTAGATATTAGCCTGATCGTAGAGAAAATGGCTGTAAACCCACGTGAAATATTGAATATTGAACCCGCGATTATTGCCGAAGGCAGTAAGGCTAATCTTACGTTATTTGATGTGGATGCCGAATGGGAATATACCCGTAAAAATAACCAGTCAAAATCCTATAATTCTCCTTTTATAGCACAGAACTTAAAAGGGAAAGTATTGTTAGTGTATAACAACAATCACCTTATTAAATTAAAATAGACATGATCGATCCTAAAATAGAATCAGCTATCGAAGACGCTTTGAGCGCATTCTCCGAATACAATAGCTTTGATGCAACACAACTTATCGAAGCTTTTGGAGAAGTATTTGAATCAGACGAAGACTTTTTAACAAAGGTTGATGAACTGGATGAGGTTTTTGACGATAACCCGGAAATAGAAATATTACGTGAAGTGTTTTTTGATCTGTTGCTTATTAATTTCTTCAGTGCGGATGTTAAAAAACTGGAAGACGACTATCTGGAAACGCCGGAATGGGAAGATATTGAAGAGCAAACGTTGGATCGCGGAACTGAACTCCTGAACCTGCTGCTTTATTTAAATGAGTGCGAAGATGAGGGTATTGAACCTGAGTTGGAAGATTACCTGAAAGAGTTTTTATTGGTTGATGAGGATGAGTTTCAGGATGAATACCGTATTTATGAACCGGTAATAGCAAACCAGATATTAATTGAAAGCCCAGCTGCAGAGATCAAAAATGTAGCACTGCAATTACCTGATGATTCTGAACTAAAGGAGCTTTTTTACCCAATGATGTGCTTTTTTCAGAATGTGGAAACATCGGAAGAAACAGAAAAAAATATTGCTGATAATGCAGTAAGTCAAGATTTTGACATGGCAGTATACAGTATATTACAAGCGTTCAATTAACCTTTATGTCGGAAAAAAGCATTGACAGCCAGATCAGAAAGAGTGGCTTTGTAAGAGGTTTGTTTTTAGGTTGTATTGTATTAGCGCTATCTATAGCTTCGTATTATTTTATAGTAAATATTGTTAAAGAGCCTTGGGAGGATCTGCTGGTTCCCTATATTCTTTCAATGATCATACCATTATTGCTTATTGTTTTTTTCGCGCTTACTATCAGGAAAAAATTGGGAGGTTACTGGTCTTTTAAACAAGCAGTGACAGGAACATTTATTGTGATATTTACAAGCTATATCATACTTACCATTGGCAGGGATTTTATATTTGCAAAAGTTATTGAGCCTGATATGATCCAAAAGCTTGAAACAGCTATGTTAAATAGCTCTACCACTATGTATAAGAAACAGGGATTTAGCCAGGCACAGATAAATTCTCAAATAGCTGAACGTAAACAAGGATTCGAAGGCCAAAAAACTGTTAGCACAGGTACGATAATACAAAATTTTATAATAAATACTATGTTGTTATTTGTACTGGCAATTGTTTTAGCTGCCCTTTTAAAAAGAGAACGGCGACCTGCTGTTATTAACGAATAAGTAGTAAATAACTAATAATAAAATAAAACAGGCCGTTCATTTTTGAGCGGCCTGTTTTATTTTATGTAATTTTTATCCTGGAAAATAAAAAAAATTGATGTTAGGATAATAGTAAAAACTATATCTTTAAAATAAATACAAACCAATCACGCAATGGAAACAAAAAAACCAAGTTCAAACCAGGCAGCATTTAAATGGGGAATAATTTATGTTATAACAGCAATAGTTATAACGTATGCATTTCAGTTTCTGAATGTTGACCAAACATCATCAGCTAAATATTTAGGTTATATTCCCTTTATAGCCTTTTTGTTGTTAGCACAAAAAGAATATAAAGATCAGCTTGGTGGCTATCTTACTTTTGGGGAAGGTTTTATGACCGGATTTAAATACTCTGTTATTTCAGGCTTTTTACTTGCAATTTTTATATATCTGTATTTTTCATACTTAAGCCCGCAGGTTTACGAACAAGTTTTAACAAGTACCCAGGCACAATTAGAAGCAAAAGGGCAATCAAGTGATCAAGTAGAAGTCGCAATGAATTTCATGAAAAGCTATGGAATTATAACTACAACAATTGGTATGTTAATAGGTACAACAATTGTTGGATCAGTAATAGCTTTAATAGGGGCTGCAATATTTAAAAGAGAGCGCCCGCCTTTTGATATGGATATTGAGAACAGTTATACAGATCCAACAGTTTAAAAATTATAATAACCTTTAAACAAAAGCGGCTCATTCATTGAATGAGCCGCTTTTGTTTGTGTAAAATCGGATTTACGAAGTTTTTAAACTTCGTAAATCTTTAATGTTTAACTATCTGCTTAACTATATCGTTACCAAAAACAAATACCATTAAGGTTATCAGCAACACAAATCCTACTATTTGAGCACGTTCTAAAAATTTGTCGCTAAGTGGTTTTCCTTTTATCATTTCTATTAATAGGAATAGTGAATGGCCACCATCAAGAGCCGGAATAGGTAACAGGTTAGTAAATGCTAATACCATTGATAACAAACCAACCAGGCTCCAGAAACGCACCCAGTCAATCTGGCTACCAAACATGGTTGCTATAGCTACCGGGCCACTAACTGCTTTATTGAACTTAACATCACCTTTAAATACTTTGCCCAATCCTTTGGCATCATCAGTAAATGTGCCCCAGGCTTTTGTAGCGCCTACGGGTAAGGAGCCTATGAAACCATACTTAACAGTATCCAGTTTCGGAAAATCGCGTTTAGCCTGAAAACCTATGGTACCTTCACTGGTTACATTTGAATTAAGCGCTATTAAACCGCCGCCGCGTTTTACTGACAATTGAACCTGTTTGTTTTTATTAAGTAATAGCTGCGATTGTAACTGATCAAAGTAAGTAACAGGGTTATTGTTAACCGACAGTATGCTATCGCCTTTTTGCAAGCCAGCCTTTTTAGCGTTGCTGCCTGCAATAACAGAATCAACCATGAATTTGCTGCGTGGTTCCCTGCTAATGAATTGATCAATATTATGGTCAGACAGATCATTCAATATATCAGCCGGAACGGTAAATGTTAGTTTCTGCGTTCCGCGTAATACATCTAATTCAGAATGGTTCAGTAAAACTTGTGTACTGGTTAGGTCTTCAAAGCGTTTAACCGGCTGGCCATTAACGGCATAAATTATATCGCCGGCTTTCAATCCCATTTTTTGGCCAATCGTACCCGGTACAATACCATATTTTACTTCAGAGTTTGGGGTATAGGTTTCGCCGTACTTTACAGTAAGCATCCAAAAAATAAATATCCCAAGTATAATGTTCACAGTAACGCCTGCAAGCATTACAATTAAACGCTGCCAGGCTGGTTTCGAACGGAATTCCCAGGGCTGGGGTGGGCCTGCAAGCTGTTCAGTATCCATTGATTCATCAATCATGCCTGCAATTTTCACATATCCACCTAAAGGCAGCCAGCCTATACCATATTCAACACCTTTATAGTTAAACTTAAATAAGCTAAAGTTCCAGGCATCAAAAAACAGGTAAAATTTTTCTACTTTAATACCAAATGCCCGTGCAGCTAAAAAGTGGCCCAATTCATGCAATATCACTAAAATCGAAAGTCCCAGTATCAACTGGCCAACCATAATTACTATATTCATTCTTTATTTTATATCAAATTGTAATGCTTTTAACGGCATTTGTTTTATTAAATTTTGCGCAAAGATGCGTGTTTCTTTATCAGTATTCAAATAATCATCCAGCGTAGGATTGGCTATATAAGCAATCTTTTGCATGCAGTTTTCAATAACATCACTCATAGCTAAAAAGCCAATTGCATTATTTAAAAAACCACTTACCGCTATTTCATTAGCTGCATTAATAATACATGGCATATTGCCACCTTTGCCTAATGCTTCAAACGCTAACGCAAGATTACGAAAAGTTTTCACATCTGCTTTTTCAAACGTAAGGTTTGGATAATTAACAAAGTCGAAACGCTTAAAATTGTTTTTTAAACGGTTAGGATAAGTAAATGCATATTGAATAGGCAGCTTCATATCAGGCAGGCCCATTTGTGCTTTTAGAGAACCATCCTCAAATTGCACCATAGAATGGATAATGGATTGCGGATGTACGATTACATCTATTTGCTCAGCCTTTAAGTCAAATAACCATTTAGCTTCAATAACTTCAAGCCCCTTATTCATTAATGATGCAGAGTCGATAGTTATTTTGGCACCCATAACCCAATTAGGGTGTTTTAACGCATCCTCGCGCATAACACTTGCTAAAAACGCCAGATTTTTACCCCTGAACGGGCCTCCTGATGCGGTTAAGATGATTTTTTCAATGGCATTATTTTCTTCTCCTGCAAGGCATTGGAAAATAGCCGAATGCTCGGAATCTACAGGTAAAAGTTTAACGTTATGTTTTTTAGCCAGGTCGGTTATCAGTTCACCGGCAACAACCAGTGTTTCTTTATTTGCTAACGCGATATCCTTTCCTGCTTTAATAGCGGCAATAGTAGGTTCGAGGCCAGAAAAACCGACCATTGCTGTTAACACCATGTCTATAACAGGATCAGCAACTATATCAACGATAGCTTCAACGCCGGATAAAACTTTTACCGATGTTACTGCTAATGCATCCTTTACATATTGATATTTATTTTTATCGCAAATAATTACATAAGCGGGGCTGAATTGCACCGCCTGTGCTATAAGTAGGTCGGCATTATTATTTGCAGAAAGCATATAGGTTTTAAAAAGACCGGGATTTTGTCCGATAACTTCAAGCGCCTGTGTACCTATGCTGCCAGTTGAGCCAAGAATGGCTATGTTTTTTATAGTATTTGCCAAATGATGTATTCTTTCATCACGTATTGCTAATTATTTGCAATAGCGTGCAGGTTACTTTATATACTGTTTCAATTCGTCTGCAATTCTTCTGTCATTAGCCAGCCGCGGTACTTTATTTTGGCCGCCAAGCTTACCCTGTGAACGCATATAGTTTATAAAGGTATCTTTTTTCAAACTTCTAATAACCAAAGGTTGCAAAATGTTGCCTTCAATCAGGTCAAAATAGTAAATATTTTTCTTTTGCAATGCTTTATCCACTTTTTGGGCGAATGCTTTCAGATCGTTTGGCTCATTACCAAATTCAACAAACCATTCATGGTAGGGTAGTTCTCCCTGTGTTGGATTTACCTGTGGAGCAACGGTAAATTCAACCACATCAATCCCTTCTTCTTTGGCAACACTCATTAATGCATGTTCAACTTCTTCACCTATCACGTGTTCACCAAAGGCTGAAATAAAATGTTTAATACGGCCTGTAACTGATATTTTATAGGGGTCTTTTGATACAAACTTCACGGTATCGCCTAAGCTATATCCCCATAAACCAGCATTAGTGTTTAAAATGAGCGCATAGTTTTTATTTAGTTCGATGTCGTGCAGACTAATGCGCGTTGGATTTTCATTAAAATACTCATCAACCGGAATAAATTCATAAAATATACCTGAATCAACTTGTAATAAAAGGCTTTTGTCTTTTTGTGAATCCTGAAATGCTATGAAACCTTCAGATGCCGGGTAAGTTTCTATTGAATCAATAGCGAAACCAATACTTTCTTCGATCCGTGCACGGTAGGGTTCATAATTAACGCCACCGTATACAAACAATTTAAAATTGGGGAAAATGTCCTTAATTTTTTTACCACCGTTTTTTGCTGAGAGCCGATCAAAGTACATTTGGCACCAGGGCGGTATGCCCGAGATGAGCCGCATATCCTGGTTACCTGTTTCATCAACAATGGCATCTACTTTTTGCTCCCAATCTTCAATGCAATTTACCGCGTAGCTTGGCATACGGTTCTTTTGCAGATAGGAGGGCACATGATGTGCAACAATACCCGATAGTCTGCCGGTTTCTATTCCGCTTTTAATACTTAACACAGGGCTGCCTTGCAGGAATATCAGTTTGCCATCCAGAAAATCAGCATTACCTGTTTCATGTACATAGCTTAACAGCGCATTACGTGCCGATTTAATATGGCCCGGCATACTCTCTTTTGAAATGGGGATATATTTTACACCCGATGTAGTGCCGGATGTTTTGGTGAGATACAATGGTTTACCTGGCCACAATACATTCTCTTCGCCGCCTGTTACACGTTCAATATAAGGGCGGAGTTCCTCATAATCGCGAATCGGGACCTGCTTTTTAAAATCATCATAAGTTTGTATATGATCAAATTGGTGCGCTTTGCCAAAGGCTGTATCTTTTGCCTGCCTGATTAGCTTTGTGAAAGTTTTTTGCTGTAGTTCAACTGCATTATTGCGGATATTATTTAATTGCCTGTTAACTACGCTGGCAAAAACTTTACTCAATACAGCTTTCAGCCCCATATCTTAGTTTGTTTCGGCAATGTCATCGTCCACATCCAAGTGACTGTAAACCAATTTGCGGTAAGTAACAGCCAATATAATATTGACAAACGGGTAGGTAAATATTATTATCAGTGAAATGAATGGATAATATTGAGAGATGATTGCCGGTAATGCAATTAACAACAATATGATCCCTAATATTAATACTATTTTAAGGAGGTAGCCCTTGGTTAACTGAAAACTTTGTCTTAATGATTCTATAGGCCCCGAACGGTCATCAACAATAAATGTATTGAAAAACATTACCCGTAGTACAAGAAACAAACCAACAATAATGCCTAATACTTCAACAATAAATTCAATAACCGGGTAAGCACTTAATTTATCAAGCAGTATATTAAAAGTAACAAATATAAAAGCCAGTATAAATACCACAGCAAGATAACTTAATATCATTCTGATATGCGGCAATACCTGATTGAACTCAAACTCGTAGAATTCGCTGTCAATAAGCGTAAAAAATAGTTTGTATAGGCCAAGTGTGGTATAGGCTTGTACAAATATTAGTAATAACCAAAATATCATTTTGCCCGTAAATTCTTCGGGCGCTATAATATATTCTATTACTCCCTCCAATACTGCCAATAAAATGAAAGCTATAAATGAATAAACAATTATAGTTATGAAATTCTTCTTAAAAATATTCCAGGAAGTCTCAATAGTTTCGACAACGGAAAATTGATGATACATATCTTATGATTTTTTTAATACTATCCGCTTCCAAAAATCCTGCATAAATCCTAAGCCATAAGCAGTGAGTTGGGTAAAGGCTGCAATAATGCTCAAAAATGCAACTTTTACTGATTTACTTTTCCACCACGCATGAAAAAATATTAACAAAATAATAAGTACGCCTATTAAATTACATAAAACTGCAACCAGCCAGCCAAATATATTGGCTATCAACGTAAAGATAAGATATAATGTAAAAATGCTCGGAAAAAAATGAACCGCTTTTAGCCCTTTTGGAAAGAATTTATAAACATTGATACGTGCCCGGCCAAAAAAATGGAGTTGTTTATAAAACTGTAAAAAATTGGTACGGCGCTTATGGTAAACTTTAGCATCGGGTATCAAACCTATCTTAAAGCCCATTGAATGTATGCGAATGCTGAATTCAATATCTTCGCCCAGGCGGGTAATAATAAAGCCGCCAGCTTTTTCCCATACCTGGCGCGATATCCCCATATTAAAACTGCGTGGGTGAAACTGGCCTATTCCTTTTTTATTACCCCGAATACCACCCGTTGTAAATGGCGATGTCATGGAATAGCTTATTGCTTTTTGCGTTGCTGTAAAAGAGGGATGTGCATCATCCGGACCACCATAAGCATCAAGCCAATTTGTTGTCAGGCTGTCATTTACAATTTGTAAATAATCAGCCGGTATCAAACAATCCGAATCAAATATGATAAAGTAATCGCCTTGTGCCCGCCCAAATGCAAAGTTTCGGGCAAAGCCCTGGCCTTCGTTAGGTTTTACAAAGTATTTAACATCCAATTGATCAGTAAAGCTTTTTATAACTTCAGCAGCATCCTTAACCGAACCATCTTCTATCACCAAAACCTCAAACGCTTTATAGGTTTGCAGTGTAAGGCTTTCCAGCAATTCTTTTATCTCCTGCGGGCGATTATATAATGGGATGATGATAGAAAAAAACATTGTCAGTGAGTAGTTGATTAGGTTGGATTAAGTTTATTGAATTTATATGTTTATTAATAGTGACTGGAAATATTGGTGAGCATTCTAACTAATCAACTTAATATAACCATTCAACTTAATCGATCAACTATATAATCTCCTCAACCTGGTATTTATTACGATCGTTGGAGCTACGAGCTACCAGTTCGGCAACAAAGCCGGTTAAAAATAATTGCGATCCTAATATTATAGCAACCAATGCAATGTAAAATAAGGGTTGTTCAGTTACATCCCTGTAATTTTTCACGTGCTGTGCTATGGCATATAATTTATCAGCTATTATCCATATAGCTAAAATTGTTCCGGTTAAAAAGCTTAATACACCCATAGTGCCAAAAAAGTGCATTGGCCGTTTACCGAATTTGCCAACAAAAAATATCGAAAGCAGATCCAAAAATCCATTCACAAAGCGGCTCATGCCAAACTTGGTGGTGCCATATTTACGTGCCCGGTGTTCAACAACCTGTTCGCCAATTTTTGTGAAACCTGCCCACTTGGCAATAACGGGGATATAGCGATGCATTTCGCCATACACCTCAATATTTTTTACTACGCTTTTTCGGTATGCTTTTAGTCCGCAATTAAAGTCATGCAGGTTATCAATACCCGACATTTTGCGTGTAGCGGCATTAAATAATTTTGTAGGTACAGTTTTAGTTATAGGATCGTACCGCTTAGCTTTCCAGCCTGATATCAAGTCGTAATTTTCTTCGGTTATGCGGCGGTATAGTTCAGGTATCTCATCAGGGCTATCCTGCAGGTCGGCATCCATGGTGATAATAACCTCGCCTGTTGCAATCTCAAAGCCTGTGTTTAATGCAGCGGATTTACCATAATTACGCCTGAATTTAATGCCTTTTATCGAAGAGTTATTTGTCTGAAGTTTTCTGATCATTTCCCACGATCCGTCTTTACTGCCGTCATCCACCAGGATGATCTCATAAGTAAAACGGTTTTCGTTCATAACACTGCTGATCCATGAGGTTAGCTCGGGTAATGATTCTACTTCATTATATAAAGGTACAACAACTGATATATCCATTTTTCGGGGATGCGATTGAAGTTAAAATTGATAAGAATACTTCAAATCGCCTGCAAAAATATAAAAAATACTAATGCTTTACTGATATGCGTTATATTCACCATTATATAAACCAAGTTCAACACGCCCGGATATATTTTTATATATTTATCGCCTTTAAAAAATATAATAAATGAAGTATTGTAAAATTGCTGTGATGCTTTTGATGTGTGCCTGCATTCACAGCGCTTATGCTCAAAGTAACGAAGAACCTGCTGCTAAATATGATCAGTATAAAGTTTTTACTCCATCGTTTTATCCTGCCAAAGGGAATGAATACCGTTCGGCCAGTGGTGCGCCCGGCGTAAAATACTGGCAGAACCGTGCAGATTATAAACTTAATGTAACGCTTGATACCTTGGCACACCGGGTTAGTGGTACAACGCTGATAACATACACCAACAATAGCCCCGATGCACTGGTATTTTTATGGCTGCAGGTTGATCAGAACATTTATCGTGAAGATTCACGCGGTACAGCTACATCCCCAGTTACAGGGGGGCGTTTTGCCAATAAAAGCTATACCGATGGTGACGAGATAAAAGCAGTATATATTATTAAAAACGGCAAAGCCGAAAAAGCAGATTACCTGGTGACCGATACCCGCATGCAGATAAAGCTAAAGGATACTTTACGGTCAGGCGGCAGCAAGATACAAATTAAGATAGAATACGCTTTTACTGTCCCCGAATATGGAACCGACAGAATGGGCCGAGTACTTACCAAAAATGGCTGGATATATGAGATAGCACAATGGTACCCGCGGATGGAAGTTTATGACGATGTTACCGGCTGGAATGTTATACCCTACATGGGCGGTGCCGAGTTTTACCTTGATTATGGTGATTTTGATTTTACGATTACTGCCCCGGCAAGCCTGGTGGTAGTTGGCTCGGGTGAGTTACTTAACCCAACAGAGGTATTGACTCAAAAAGCCATCAGTAGGTTGGCAACTGCTAAAAATAGCGACAAAACAGTATTTATAAGGTCGGCGGCTGATGTGAATGATAAAGCATTCTATCCCACTAAGGCGGAACTTACCTGGCATTTCTTATGTAAAAATTCAAGAGATGTATCATGGGCAGCATCAAAGGCATTTATTTGGGATGCAGCACGTATCAATCTGCCAAATGGCAAAAAGGCGCTGGCGCAATCGGTTTATCCTGCTGAATCTGTTGGGCAGGATGCATGGAGCCGTTCAACTGAGTATGTGAAAGGCGCAATTGAGTTATACTCAAGCAAATGGTTTCCATATACTTACCCGGTAGCTACAAATGTTGCAGGCAATGTAAGTGGTATGGAATACCCGGGTATTGTTTTCTGCGGATCAGAAACTAAAAGCGAAGAGTTATGGGACGTTACCAACCATGAGTTTGGCCACAACTGGTTCCCGATGATAGTTGGCTCAAATGAGCGTAAATATGCCTGGATGGATGAAGGTTTTAATACCTTTTTAAATGATGTTGATACCAAAGTGTTTAATAATGGTGAATATTATAAAAAAATAGATCAGCAAAGAATAGCGCCGGGGATGTTTCCCCCTGATGCAAATTCGATCATGACTTTACCTGATGTTACGCCTGATGAATTTTCGGGTATATCCGAATACGAAAAACCTGCACTCGCATTAAAAATTTTACGTGAGCAAGTATTAGGCGAGGAGCGTTTTGATTATGCCTTTCAAACTTATATTAAACGCTGGGCGTTCAAACATCCAACTCCGTGGGACTTTTTCCATACTATGGATAATGCCGCAGGAGAGGACCTAAGCTGGTTTTGGAACGAATGGTTTTTCACCACATGGAAAGTTGACCAGGCTGTAAAGGAAATTGACTATAACAATGCCAACCCCGCTGAAGGCGCATTAATAACTATTGATAACCTTGAAGAAATGGCTTTGCCCGTAACCATTGCCATTAAAGAAGAGAATGGTAAAGTGGGTGTAGTTAAATTACCTGCCGAAATATGGGAAAAAGGCCCCGAATGGACGTTCGCCTATAAATCAACCTCGAAAATAGTATCGGCTATTATTGACCCTTACCATACTTTGCCTGATATCGACCCAAGCAATAATGCTTACAGTGGTTTGTCAGTACCTGATGGTACCACAGCAAAAGATATAATTAAAAAATATTTGGATGCTGTTGGTGGACAAGATAAACTGGCTAATATTAAACATATAAAAATAAGCGCATCGGCTACTATAGAAGGGGTAGAATTACAGCAGACTGACACCTATAACGCCCCAAATACATTTGTACAGGATGTCGTGGTTCCCAGTTACGATAACAGCGTTTTTTCGCACGTTGAAATTAAGGGTGATAGCGTAATGGCGAGTGAAAAAAATGTCGCTTTGCAGCTTAATAACAGCGAGAAAAACATATTGAAAGAAAAGCATAAAATATTCCCCGAGTTGGATTATACCAAGCCTGGTTATACATTGCAACTTGCTCCTATGCTACAAATTCTGAACAATCAGTTTGTGTACCTGGTAACTGTAACTACACCAACCGGAGTAACAATTAAAAACTACTACGACCAAAAAACGGGACTTAAACTAAGAGAGCAAGTTGATGCACCGGGAAATACTGGCATTGAGTTTACTGATTACCGGGAAATTAAAGACGGAATAATGATGCCTTATACCGAGCAAACTTTATCGTTCGGCCAACCGATTGACTTTATAGTGAAAAGTGCTGAGGTGAATTAGCTGTATTTATATTTAATTGTATCAATAGCGCGGATTAAACCACCCCACTATTGATGCAATTTATTCGTATCGCAAGGCTTCAATTGGGTCAAGACGGGATGCTTTTTGAGCAGGGTAGTAGCCGAAGAATATGCCGGTGAGTGCGCAAACTACAAAGGATAGTACTACTGATGATTCTGAAATTATAGTAGGCCAGCCGAGTATAAGCGTTACCAATCTGCACGAAAGGATACCCAAGCATACGCCAATTACTCCGCCGGTAATACTGATCAAAACGGCTTCAGCTAAAAATTGAAGTAAAATGTCTTTTCCCCGGGCACCGATTGACATACGCAGACCAATTTCACGGGTGCGTTCAGTAACAGACACATACATGATATTCATAATACCGATACCGCCAATAACCAGCGAAATACCGGCTATAACGGTAAGCAAAACAGTAAGCAAGCCACTGGTAGAGCTTAGCGTATTGATCAGTTCTTCCTGGGTACGTACCTGGAAATCATTATCCTCGCTGTCTGTTAAACGATGCGATTCTCGTAATATGCTGGTTATTTCTGCTACTGCCTGATTTGTTACCTGTTCGTTTACTGCCGATGCATAAATATTCTGATAATATATGGTAGCCAGTATCCGTTTTTGCACTGTTGTATAAGGAGCTATCAAAATATCATCCTGATCCTGTCCAAAAGCGTTTTGACCTTTTGGATTGAGTATACCAATGATCTGAAACGGGATATTACCAAAACGTATGACTTTCCCTATCGGATTTTCGCCATTCGGAAAAAGGTTGTCAATAACTGTTTGCCCGATAAGGCACACTTTTGCCGATGTTTCTACATCCTGTTCAGTAAATGCTATACCATCTTTAAGCGTTAATTTCCTGATATCAAGATAAGCAGGGTCGACACCCTGCATGCTGGTAGGCCAGTTTAGCGCGCCAATTATGGCCTGCCCTTTAGCAGTTACCGATGGCGATACATCTGTAATATATTGTCCTTCCCGTTTTAAAGCAATAATGTCTTTATCAGTCAATGTCTGAAAACTGGAACCGGATATCTTTACCCCGCCATTTAAGTTACTGGCAGGCATTACCGTTATCATATTCGACCCCATGTTTGAAAGAGAGTCATGAATACTTTGTTTTGAACCTTGCCCAATAGCCACCATAGCAATAACCGAACCTACACCCATAATAATACCGAGCATGGTTAAAAATGCTCTCAGCTTATTACGCTGTAATGCTCTTAATGCTATCAGTATCAGGTTATAAAAACTCATTTGTTATTTATTAATAATCATCAGAAACCGGTAAGCCATCAAGCACTTCCCTTGCCGACCGTATGTTTTCATTAGGTGTATCTTTTTGTATAATGCCATCACGCAGCAAAATAGTACGATGGCTGAACGAGGCTATATCAGGCTCGTGCGTTACAAATACAATAGTTTTACCCTGTGTTTTGTTTAGTTCCTGCATTAACGCCATTATCTCGTAGGATGTACGGCTATCCAGGTTGCCTGTTGCTTCATCGGCCAAAATCATAACAGGCTCATTTACCAGCGCCCTTGCAATGGCTACCCGTTGCTGCTGCCCGCCCGAAAGCTGGCTGGGGGTATGATCGTGCCGGTCGGCAAGTTTAACGGCCTCAAGGGCGTTTATAGCCCTTTTTCGGCGCTCTTCAGAACTGACTTCCTTGTTGTATAATAGTGGCAGCTCCACATTCTCCAGCGCTGTAGTACGGGGCAATAGGTTATACGCCTGGAATACAAAACCTATCTTATGGTTGCGCAATTGTGCCAGTTCATCACGTGATAATTTTTTTACATCAACGCCATCCAATAAATAGTCACCAATGGTTGGTTTATCCAAACACCCCAAAATATTCAATAATGTAGTTTTGCCTGATCCGCTGCTGCCCATAATGGTAACAAACTCACCGGCCTGAACAGTAAATGATATACCCTTAAGTGCGCGAACAGTTTCTGCACCCATAGTGAATTCGCGTTTAAGCTCACGTATTTCTAATATGGTTTTGCTCATTTGCCTTTACCTCCTCCACCGCGTTTTGGTAGGAACGGACTTGCGCCGCTTGCAGCGGGGGCCGCAGAGCCATCGGCACTAATAGCGATGCCGGTAATCACTCTGTCAGTAGTGTCCAAGCCTTTAAGTACCTCAACTTGCGTATTATCATTCAACCCGATCTGTATTTTTTTGTAGGTAATGGTTTTTCCTTTTAATAGCCATACTACTGCTGTTTGTTTCGGTATGGCACCCACACTATCCTTGCGACTTTTAACGGTATGCGTAACCAATACTGAGTTTCCGTTACCTACTGCTCCTTTTTTGCCTTTACCTTTGTGGCTTACTTTTCCTACAATCTGATAATCCTTCATCATAGATGAATCGGGTGTAAATTGTAGGGCTTTTGCCGGAATAAGCATGGCATTGTTAACCTCTTTTGTATAAATAATGATGTTTGCCGTCATGCCGGGTTTTAGCTTCATATCGGCATTTGGGGCATTAATTATGGTGGTATAGGTAACTACGTTTGCCGAGACCGTCGGATGCAGCCGGATATCTTCAACCGTGCCCGCAAACTGATCGTTAATAAAAGCATCAACAGTGAAAGCAACACGCTGACCTTCGGCAACATCGCCAATATCGGCTTCATCAACATTGGCTTCTACCTGCATTTTTGTAATGTCCTTTGCGATTACAAATAGGGTTGGTGTGCTGAATGATGCTGCAACAGTTTGGCCAACACTTATGCTTCGGTTAAGTACCACACCATCAATAGGTGAATAGATATCAGCATACGACAAATTCTTTTGGGCCGAACGTACCGTAGCCGCTGCTGCATCAACATTAGCCTTTGCTGATGAATAAGCTGATACCGCCGAATCATAATCAGCTTTGCTAATAGCATCGGTTTTATAAAGTATGTTTTGACGGTTATAGTTGTTTTTTTGGAGGATCATCTGACTTTGTGCATTCAGCAGGTTTCCCTTATTCTGATCAACGGCTGCCTGTAGCAAAGTCTTATCAAGTGAAGCTATCAATTCACCTTTCTTTACCTTGGAATTAAAATCGACATACAGATACTGTAAAGTACCTGAAACCTGCGTACCCACACTTACTGTATCCACAGGTTCAATTTTACCGGTTGCGGTTACACTTGTTGCAATGTAACCGTAAGTTGGTTGAGCGGTTTGCAATACTACAGGTGCTGTTTTTTTTCTTATTAAAAAAAACCAGATCAAAAATAACGCTAAGGCTATTCCTGCTATGATCAATATTGTTTTGTAATTGCTTTTCATGATAGCACCGGATTATAATTTAATAGGAATTCCTTTGTAGAAATCATATATTTTTAACGTTAGAATTACATTGTATTTAGCCTGCACAAAGGCCTGCTGCGATTGTATAAACAGATTTTTTTGAAGTAAAAAGTCTACTATACTGGCAACACCTACTTTTAATTGTTCGCTGGCAATACGGTAGCTTTCCTGGTTGTATTTATATTCCACTTCGGCAGCATCAAACTGGCTTTTTGCATTCTGAAAATTCAAATAAGCACGCTCAACTGTTTGTGATAAAACGATCCTGGTATCGCTAAGCGTCAGATCAGCTTGTTCAACGTTTATTTTGGCTTCTTCAACCTGTGTTTTAACTACCCTTTTGGTGAAAATAGGTATAGCAAGTGTGACTCCTATATCCTGGTAAAAATTGGAGTTAAGCTGTGAAAAAAAGGAAGGGTTTCCATTTACATAGCCCGATGAAACACCTGCGCCGGCAACCAGACTTGGCAAGTAACCAGCCTGTGCCATTTTAACACCATACTGCGCGATTTGTACACCTAACTGACTGTTCTTTACTTCGGGGCGATTTTTAAGGGCTATATCTTCGGCTTCGCGAAGGGATGTGGCGGTAGTATCACTTGGCGCGAGCGTATCGGGTTTAAAAACATCAAAATGGGTATCGGTAGGTAAGAGCAAAAGTTGTTTTAAAGTAAGCAGATCACCACGTTCTGTATTTTGCTGATTTACTAATGTATATTGATCTGCCGCTTGTTGTGCTTGTAATTGAATTAAGTCTTTACGAGCAACGCTGCCTACGTCATAGCGTTGCTGCTCCAGCTTGGTTTGCGCTATTGATGTATTTACAAGGTCGGTATCATATATCAGGTTTTCCTTGTCTAACAAAATAGCGAGGTAGGCCTGGGTTATTTGTAAGGTAATGTCATTTTCCTGTTGCAGGATGGCGTAATTTGCCTGTTCAACAGCAAGGTTCGCCTGCGAAATAGTATTGTTAATTAAACCGCCATTAAATAAAGTTACGTTGGAATTTACGCCATAGGAACCCTGTGTAGTAAATCTGGAACCTAATGTGCCGTTATATGAAGTAACATTATTGCCATGGGCAACTGTTTCGCCTACAGTAGCCGAAAGGTTGGGTAACCGCGATGCTTTTGCTAGTAAAAATTGCTGCTGACTGGTTTGCTGGTTGAGTCGGATACTGTTTATCTGAATATTGTTCTTTTTGGCATAGTCAATACACTTTACCAAATTCCATTTTATGGTTTTGCCAATCAGCGTACTATCCTGTGCATAAATATTAATGCAGCTAAAAAGTAATAATAGGAGCAGCGTTATGTGTTTCTTTTTTAACTGCATAATTTATAATGGTATCGGCAC
>Ga0302307_10000979_pt1 | contig 18253 bp, 13 predicted proteins | sample III_Palsa_E3_2_FD_200530 | JGI IMG/M metagenome (GOLD analysis project Ga0302307, IMG submission 200530) | Peat permafrost microbial communities from Stordalen Mire near Abisko, Sweden - III_Palsa_E3_2 | ecosystem: Environmental > Terrestrial > Soil > Palsa > Peat permafrost | place: Sweden... | reverse complement strand
TTGATCTTGAGTTGCTCGAGAAGAGCGCTCGTCGTTTTCGCCAAATTGTCGAAGGTATAGGCATATGATGACGGCGGTGGGGCGTCACTCTGACCAAATCCTGGAAAATCCGGCGCCACCAAATGATAGCGTGTTGCGAGCAAGGGGATGAGCGTATCAAACTCGCGTGAGGAAGAGGGGAAACCGTGCAGGAGAACGATGGTCGGCGCATCCTTTGGGCCAGCTTCGCGATAGAAAACTCCGACGCCGTCGACGGTCTTGCGGTGATAGGTCGTTGTCGCGGACGTTGACTCGAGCGAAGTAGGTTTCTTGGGATGACCAACGATTGACGCAGCGGCGGCTTTTAGAAAACTTTCAGCAGTCATAATCATTTTGCTCCGTGTCGACTGGCGCTCAATCATTCCGCCATCATCGAACTCATCGGCCCTGAACGCGCTCGCGTCACATCAGGAATTAAACACGTACCGTTCGAACATCAATCGTAGAATGCAGGGATCAGTTTTAGAATGTCAGTTTCCGCCTTATCGTGATTGATAAAAAACTTCGCTTTGTACGCCGCAATCATCCGCTTGATCTTTTCCATGGAGGCGATTGACGCAGCCCTATCCGTGTTCAGGGACGGGACCGTATCTTTTTCGAAATTCTCCTCCAGATGAACCACGTCACCGGACAAGATGATGAATCCTGAATTCTTCAGATGTACCAGCAATGATTGACTGCCGGGAGTGTGTCCTGGGGTGGAAACCAAGGTAACGCTGCCGTCGCCGAATACGTTTGTGTCGCCATCAAGCAGCCTAAGGTGTTTGGGAGTGCCCAAAAGCTTGCGGGCGAGGGCCTTCAATTGATTGACGTTGTCGTTCGGACCATCGGGCGAGCTGATCCATGCATACTCGGCGCGCTGCATCAGCACCGTCGAATTTTGAAACAGGCTCATATTGCCAATGTGGTCGCCGTGTGTGTGGGATATCGCGACATAAGTGATGTCGTCCGGTTTAAGTCCGATCGCGGCGAGCTGGTCCGTCAGGGTCTCGTCGAGATGATAGACGATCAATTTGGGCAGCGTCGACCAGCCCTTGGGGTCGTGCAACGCCGATTCAGGAACACCGGTATCCCAGAGTAGCCATTCCTTTCCCCGCTGTATCAGCCAACACGTCGACGAGAATTGGATGCTCTTCCCGACATTCTCGCCGGGCGTCCAGACTGACTCGTCATTTGCCAGCGAGTGGCCGCCATCGAGCCGGTAAAGTTTATCGGCGAACCCAGCCCCGGTCGGGTCCGGCAGCGTCGAGTGGGCGGTCACAATCAGCGTGCCATCTAGTGACATATTCGATCCTCCGATCAGGTCGCCGGATAAGCATCGGCCGCAATCGCGAAAATCGAAATTGACGCGGCCGTGCGGTCTACCTCAATTCGAGCGATAAAAAAGATTTTTCAGACTCGGAGCTTTTTGCCTGCCGGCGGCAGTAATTGCTGGTTGGTAGGTAACGGCAAGTTTGGTGCGTCGCCGTCTTTTTTGGCACCCAGATCATTTTTGCACCCGGGTCGCTTTTTTGGCACCGAGGTCAAGCAAGCAGCTTGACCATCGAGAGGAGGCTACGCTTCGTTGAGGCGGTTGTCGATGGCGTGATCGATCACACGCCCGGTATCGGAAAAAAGTGTGACACGACGCTTACATCCTCACTCAGCCGGACGATCACAGAGATCATGGAGAGGGGAAGTTGCACAATACGTCGATCGAATATTTTCCGGGACCGGTAACAAATAACAGCGAGAACCCTCCCATAATACTTAGATTTTTAAAAAAGCTATCCATACTGTCGACGCGCTCCCCGCCCTTTACTGTCCAAAAACGATGGCCAATAAGCGCCGTTCCGAGCGTGTACAAAAACATCAGTAAAGCCACAGGACGGGTGAACGCGCCAACGGCAACAGCGAACGCAACCGGGAGCTCCATAAAGGTCGCGATGCCGGCCGCCAGCAGCGGCATCGGAGCCTTAAGCTCTACCATTTGACTGACCGTGCCGGAAAAGTCCGTCAGCTTTCTCCAGCCGAAAATCAAAAATAGCGCCGCGAGAAGAAGGCGGGCGGCGAGGATGAGTACGTCGTTCATGAGAAGTCTCTGGGAATGGAACGATCCCAGTCGCGGCGACACACTTCGTTCTCGCCCTCAAAGCCGCACAAGCTTCCCTGCAGCAGGAAGTCATCGCGCGTGCACGATAGCCGCATCTGCGTCTCGACCCGGATTTGCCAATCGTTTCGCGACAAAGTCTGGGTCTGGTGCAGTTCCGCGACGGCGCTGAGCGGATCGTTGTCGTCGACGTGATACTGCGACTTCCACTGCGTGCCCAATTCAAGAGTCAGGCGGTCGATGCGTTCGATCCGCATGCCATCCCGATGAATGATAGTTGGTTTCTCCGGCGCTGCCGTCTCCGGTTCGGGAAAGGGCGAGAGTTTGGCGTCCTCGGTGTTGGGTGGGCGTTGCGGCAGATCGAGGTTGCCGGCAAAGATCATCAGCGTCGCCGTCTCCGGAGCGGGCCAGATCATCGGCCAGTAGGTCGTCGATATCGCAAGCCTCACCTTGTGGCCGGCTGGAAATACCGAGCCGGCATCGTTGAGCTTCATCCGAATGCGGTAGCGCTCTCCCGCCGTGAGCAGCGTCGGATTTTCGTGGTCCTCGCGATGCGTGAGGTTGAGCACGCCGTAACTGACACGCAGCGATTCACCAGATGGATGCACATCGCATAATCGGACCACCAGGTCCGCTATCGGCCGGTCGGACGCAAGATCAAGCGTGACGATCAGGGCGCCGAGGATTTCGATCGGGGTTTCGAGCGGCGGCGTTTCGAAAGTGAGCGAGCGGGCATCGTCTTCTTGCTGATCGGTGGCCTGATCGCGTCCGCGACCGAAGGGAACCCATTCACCTGAACACGTACCGACGGTCTGCGGCGAGCACACGGCGCGGGCTGTGAGAGGTGCCGCGGCTTCTTGCAGGCCGTCATCGGTCAAGAACAGCCGCCGCGGAATGATTGCCGGCGCCGGCCACGAGGCTTCTGCAACCCACCGGCCGGGCAAGGTGTCGTGGTGGTTCGCCGGTCTCACGCTTTCCGTCATCCACGCACGCAGCATGGGTTCATCCATCACGCCGGTATCGACACCCTTGAGCCAATGATCCCACCAGCGCAGCATTTCCTGGAGGAATCCGATCTGCGGCCCGGGAAAAGCAAAGTGCGGATAGGCGTGCGCCCATGGTCCGATGAGAGCCTTGCGGGGCACTTTCAGGTGCTCGAGCAGGCGCGGGATTGCGTTCGTGTAGCCATCGGTCCAGCCGCCGACGGCATAGACCGGGCATTGGATCGCTGAATAGTCCTCGCATACCGATCCGTGCTTCCAATAGGCGTCGCGTCGCTGGTGGTTGAACCAATTTTCCTGGAACAGCGGGATGTTCGCCAAGCGCTCCAACCACATCGCTCGCCAGCTATTGCCGACCAGCGCCGGATCGGGCGGCAGGCACACCAAGCTGAAAAAGAAAAACGCCCACTCGAGTCCGGCTTTGGTCAGAAACGCGCCGCCCATATAGTGTGCGTCGTCGGCGTACCGATCGTCGGTCGAACAAAGAGTGACGATAGCTTTGAGAGCCGGGGGACGGCGCGCCGCGATCTGAAGTCCGTTAAACCCGCCCCAAGATATTCCCATCATGCCAACGGCGCCATCGCACCAGGGCTGAGCTGCCAGCCAAGCGATCACCTCGACGCCGTCGTCTTGTTCCTGCGTGGCGTATTCGTCGAACAGCAGGCCGGTCGACTCGCCGCTGCCGCGGAGATCGACGCGCACGCCAGCGTAGCCGTGACCTGCGAGATAAGGATGAGTCAGCGCGTCCCGCTCGTAGGTGCCGTCGCGCTTGCGATAGGGCAGATACTCAAGGATCGCGGGAACTGGATTTTGCTCAGCATCCTCGGGCAGCCAGATCCGGGCCGCGAGCTTCGTACCGTCTTTCAACGGAATCAAAGTATGCTCGATGACTCGCACTTTTCTGGGGAATGTCGTGACAATCACAAGGGATACTCCGTCGGCAAAAGTCGGGGAGCAAGGATAAGATAAATCAAGCGCCGTGTTTCTTGATCAGACCCCAGATCAAGGCATCAAAGCTGTAAGGTCCGGCGCCGGCCGAGATGACGACAATCAGCATGAAGGCATAGAGGACTTCGGGCAGATAAAGCCAATCGTCGATGCGATCCGCTTCATCGATCGGCTTGTACATTTCGATTCGCTGCTTCCCCGACGTGATGGTCGCGACGAGGATAACGACGAGCAGGCCAAGCGCGGCGAGCGGTGCAAGGAGCCCGATAAGGACCGCGCCGCCGGCGGAGAACTCGATCAGCGGCACCCACCATTGGTTAAAGCCGACCGCATGAACGCCGAGACTCTTTAGTTCTTCGGCGAACGTGCGATGGCGTTCTGCGTTGAACAGCTTGTGAAATCCGGACAGAAAAAAGAATGCCCCAACCGCGACGCGGTTAAGCGTGAGCGCGATGTCGGTCCATCCGACGCCGTTGAACAGGATATCAATCATTGTTGCCTTTCTTTCTCGCGCCAGCGACGTGTGTTGGCGGCCAGCGATGACGAAGAGGCGAAAAGTTCAGTGTATCGCAGCGCCCGAAAAGGAAGCTGCCTGGCTAGGCCAACTACGACCCGAGCCTAGATTCTCGGAGTCAGGGTCTCCAGTGCGTTGTTGGTCTCATTTGGATTTAACAAAAAGCCGGCCGTGTTGCGTGAATAACTTGCACGCTTTTTCGCAGCTTTGAATGTTACCACACCCAGGCCGCCGAACACACGCCTGCAAGATGGCCGACCCGACTTTCGGATGGTTGGGCCAGGCCGAGCCGAATAACACCAAGAGGCTGATAGTTGTATCCAGATGAACGAGCAGAGTTATTGTCAGTGCTCGGTCTCACTCCGGACAACTCCCCGGCGCGGGTGCCGCAGGATCCGCAGCCGTAGCTCGATATCCCTCTGAGTGAGATCAGCGCGCTCCGAAGGCCACGGCTTTCCATGGCGGGGTGCCGACGGAAAATCTACCTTTGCGGGCGACGACTGATCGAGCGATTCCGGCACATCCAAATCGACCGCTCGGTAAGGCTCGCCAGGCGCAAGGAACGGGGCATTTTCTGGATGCATGATGGGTTCATCTGTTTGATGATCCGATGTCCCGTACCTGCGCCAGGCATCGTCGGGATGCTCTGAGACCCGCGGCGCGCGGCTCACGCCGGCGATTTTCCCGAGAAGCGCAATCAGCGCAGCGGCGATCCCAAGTGCCAGGGCCAGCAGAGAAAACAGCAGCCGTGCCGACGGTGTTGGTCCCGTCGCGTTTACTTCGCTACGCGCCGGCACCAATGAGTCATGGTTGGTTTCGTGGGCGGTATCGAGATTGGTTTGCATCGTCGCAACACGGGCCGCGCGTCCCGGTTTGACGTCTTGGTCTATCGCTACGTTCGCAGTTGGAGGACCGCTCGTGTGTTCGGGTATGGCCGCCTCGGATACCGGTGTCGTGTCGACTGCCGGCGGAGTGACCGGTTTGGCACTCAACACCGTTACATGGGGCGCAGCCCGAGTGCTGGCGGCTTCGTCGGAATCACTTACCGCGTCCGTTGTTTGCGGCGTTGCGGCGGAAGGCGATGGGGGCGTCGCGGCCGGAGACGCCGACTCCGAATGTGCCGCGGTCGGCAAAGGCACGATGGCGTGCAGATACCAGCACTTGCGGTGGTTCACGGAGTCGACGCGGTAATACCAATGCTGCCCCTTGGGCGCGGCAGCCCCTGGAGCGATGGGGCAGTTGTCGGCCGCATGAGCGCTATCGATTGGCAGGCTGACACCGCTACCCGTCAGAAACAGCGCAGCAACAACCGCAGTAAATGCGGCCGTGCGAGAGATTTTCGCCATGCCCCCTCCAACGCAGCTACTAACGCATTGAGACTCCCGGGATGGGCGCAAATCAGGCAATTCGAGCGCATTATTGTGCCAGGCCAAAAAATCCGCGTGGCCGAATGCAGCAGTGCTCTGCGGCGGAAAAATCGATTAGCGCAGCGCAATCAATTGGCTGGGGAACTAGGATTCGAACCTAGATTCTCGGAGTCAGAGTCCGATGTTCTACCGTTGAACTATTCCCCAAAAGCTTGAGGCGTTTATACTTTTGCCATTCGCCAAAACTTCTCGGGCCTCGGTATAGCGTCATTATTAAAAAAGCGCCACCGGCTGTGCCGGCGGGCGTTTCGACACTGGGTGATATTGAAGGCGACGCTTCGGAGAAGGCAATCGCCTAACGGCCAACCGCACACGCTACCGCGAAAATTCTTGCTTCCGCCCGCCAAATCCGAACAGCACCGTCGCGATGCAAACGATGCTGCACGCGGCCGAGAACAAAAAGACGGCGCGCGGTGAGCCGTGATCGAGCATCATGCCGTAAATCGTCGGCGCGATCATGGAGCCGATATTGAATCCCGAGGACACAAAGCCGAACACGCGGCCGAATGCGCCCGCCGGCGTCGCCGCACGCACCAGCATATCGCGCGAGGGGCTCGCGATGCCGCCGAACAAGCCCGACAGCGACATCATCAAGACGAGCATAAAAGAGGAAAAGTCGACCAAGCCGACGAGTGCCGTCACGACGCCGGCGAGCGCCAAGCCCAGCGCGGCGACGGTGGCGTGGCGGGTGGTGCGTGCGGCAAGCATGCCGCCGGCAAGAACGCCAAGGGCGCTGAACAATAACGCCCCGGTCAGTGTCACGTTGGCGAGTGTGCCCGGTGTGCCGTAAAGCGCCGCGAGCGCAACGACCAGAAAGTTGCTCAAGCCCCCCATGAGCGAAAGCAGGATAAAGAAACAAAGACTGAGCAGGATAGGCGCCGAGAGGAGGAGCCGCCAGCCGTGGTCGCGCGCGGGAGCAGGGCCGCTATCGGCATCCGCCGCAGGCACCGGGCGCTTTTTTGCCGCCGTGTGGTCGGCAAGCGCGGGCCATTGAGCGATCAGGAACGCGAGCACCAACAGGCCAAGAATTGCGGCGCCGATAAACGCGCCGCGCCAGCCGAAGAAGCTGTGCATCGCCAACAGCGTCGCCGGCGCGACCGCGCCGCCCATAATTCCCGCAAAGGTATGGAAAGAAAAAATCTGGCCGACCCGTGCCGGCGAACCATGGTGGGATAATAGCGAATAATCAGCGGGGTGGTATGCCGTGTTGGCGAGACCCGCCACCGCAAACATCGCAATGAATACCGCGAACGAATGGACAAGCCCGGCAACGGCGAAGGCCACGGCGCCGAGCGCGACACCGGCGAGCAGCACGGCGCGGGCGCCGATCCGATCGACCAGAAAGCCAGCCGGAGTTTGCAGCACGGCCGAAACCAGGTTGAAGGCGGTAAGCGCCAGCGCCAGGTCGGTATAGCTCACGCCGTAATCGGCGCGGATGAACGCGAACAGCGGCGCCAGGATGATCATGTAATAGTGGCTGAGAAAATGCGCCGCGCAAATCGGGGCGACGGCGCGCATTTCGCCATAGCGTTGCGCCGGAACGGAAATGGCCTGCGTCATCGGCTGGCGTTCTCTGCGCCGGTGCCGTTGGCTTGGTGCAGCGCCTGCCATATCCGGAACGGCGTCAACGGCATGTCAACGTGACGAACGCCGCGCTCGGCGAGTGCGTTCATCACGGCGTTCATGACGGAGGTGAGCGCGCCGGCGCAACCGGCTTCGCCGCAGCCCTTGACCCCGAGCGGATTGGTCTTCGCCGGCACCGGATGATCGGCCAGCACAAAGGGCGGCGCATCGGTGGCACGCGGCATGGCGTAGTCCAGGAACGAGCCGGTCAGCAATTGGCCGTCATCGTCATAGACCGTCATTTCCATGAGCGCCTGGCCGATGCCCTGCACGACCCCGCCGTGGAGCTGGCCGGCGACGATCAGCGGATTGACCACAATGCCGAAGTCATTGACGCAGCTGTATTTGACGACCTCGACGACGCCGGTGTCTGAATCGACTTCCACTTCGGCGACATGACAGCCGTTGGGAAAGGTCGGCGCGCCCGGTCCGTCGCTGATGTGGGTGACATCGAGCGATTGCGGCGCACCCGGTGGTAGCGCGGCGCCGCCGTTGCGCAGCGTTTGCGCCAGCTCCATGATTGAGATCGCGCGGTCGGTGCCGGCAATCACGAACCGGCCTTTCTGAAATTCGATGTCGGCGGGGGCGGCTTCGAGCACGTGGCTTGCCGCCTCTTTGCCCTTCTCGATGATCTTGGCCGAGGCTTCGACAATCGCCGTGCCGGAATGGATCAGCGACTTCGAGCCGCCACTGCCGCCGCCCATCACCAGACGATCGCTGTCGCCCTGGACGAGCTTGATCTTGTCGAATGGCACGCCGAGTTTTTCACTCAGGACTTGGGCAAACGGCGTGGCGTGGCCCATGCCGAAATCGAACGTCCCCGTGATTAGCGTTACTGTCCCGTCGGCGTTGAACTCGATCTGCGCCAGTTCTTTGGACGGCGGCGCGGTGACTTCCAGAAAGTTGCCGACGCCGAGCCCGCGCAGCTTGCCGCGCTTGCGGCTTTCGCGCTTGCGCGCGGCGAAACCTTTGATGTCGGCGAGTTCGAGCGCCTGCTTAGTCAGCGCGGCGAAGTCGCCGCTGTCGTAAGTCACGTCCGAGGCCGTCTTGTAGGGCAGGTCCTGCGGCCTGATCTGATTGCGCTTGCGCAACGACAGCCGATCAATCCCCATCTCCGTGGCGGCCGTGTCGATCAGGCGCTCCATGAAATAATTACCTTCGGGCCGGCCGGCGCCGCGATAGGGACCGGTCTGGGAGGTATTGGTGAAGACGCACCGCGACGCGACCTCGATCAACGGCGTGCGGTACATGCTTTGAACGTTTTTCACGATATTGACGGTTCCGGGAAACGGTCCCATCGGCGAAAGAAAAGCGCCCATGTCGGCAATGCACTTGAGCCGGATGGCCAGGAAATTACCGTCCTTGTCGAGCGCGAGTTCGGCGCTGACATCGTGATCGCGGCCATGATGGTCGGAGAGGAAGCTGCCCGAGCGTTCGTCGGTCCATTTTACCGGGCGGCCAAGGGCGCGCGCTCCGTGCAAGATGCAGATGTATTCAGGAAACACGCCACCCTTCATGCCGAAGGAGCCACCGACCTGTCCGGAGAGAATGTGGACGGCTTTGGCGTCGACACCCATCGCCTCGGCGATGTTGGCGCGCATGCCGGTGACGCCCTGCGAGCAGACGTAAAACGTAAAGCGGTTGCCGTCATAGGCCGCGACGGCCGCGCGCGGTTCCATGGCGTTGACGACGACGCGGCTGTTCACGAGGTCCATGCGGGTGACGTGCGCGGCCTTGGCGAAAGCGGCTTCGACCGCGGCTGAGTCGCCGTAATGAAAGTCGAGCGGAATGTTCTCCGGGACGTCCTCATAAAGAATCGGCGCGCCGCCGCGGACGGCGTCCGTGGCGGCGGTAACCGCCGGCAGCGAATCGATATCGATCTCGACCGCTTCTGCCGCATCCTTGGCTGCATTGACCGTCTCAGCGATCACGCAGGCAACCGGATCGCCGACATAGCGGACTTTGTCTTTGGCGAGTGCACCGCGCCACGGCTTCTTCATCGGTGAGCCGTCGCGGTTTTTGAGCGGTACGACGCATTTGAGCGCGCCGTAGGCTTCAAGGTCCTGTGCGGTATAGACCGCGAGCACGCCAGGCATTTTCCGCGCGGCCTCGGCATCGATGTTGCGGATACGGCCATGCGCATGACGGCTGCGCACCATCACCGCATAGGCTTGCCCGGGCAGCGAAACGTCATCCGTGTAGCGCCCTTCGCCCCGCAACAGCATGGGATCTTCGACCCGCGGCACCGATTGTCCGACTGCGAATCTCTCGATCGAGAGCTTTTCGGCGGCCGCTAGATCGGCTTGCTCGCTGGCGCGCTGGTGCAGATTCATAAGGGAGAAATCTCGTATCCGGTCATCTGGCGTCACATAGTGGACTTGCCGCAGCGCGACAAGTTAGCGGCAAACATGCCTCATAGACCGTAAAGGCACAGTATTGGCGCTGAAGGCCCCATATTGGCCCTGGAGCGGCCGGCTGATACATTTCCCGCCGACTAAAGAGATTTGTGAAAATGGTCCGCAACCGTCGAGCAAAACATCCGGGGCGGCAGGCAGGTAGCGTATGAAAGAAGAGGCCCCGCCGGCTGGCGGCCTCGGCCAGGATGCGCGTCAACGCCGCGGGCGCTGGCCCCGCCGCACGCCTTATGGGCTGCGCCGTGACAGCCGCCGATGGAACGAGGCGCCTGGCGTTGCGGACGAATGTTCCGAGCCGACCTATGCCGCGCTTGATCTCGGCACCAACAATTGCCGGCTCCTGATTGCACGGCCGACGACCGACGGTTTTCGCGTCGTCGACGCGTTCTCACGCATTATCCGGCTAGGCGAGGGCGTTGCCGCCTCGCGCCGCATCAGCGAGGCGGCGATCAAACGTGCGGTTGAGGCGCTGTTAGTGTGCCGCGACAAAATGCGGGCGCGCGGCGTGACCGCAGCCCGCGCGCGGCTGATAGCGACGGAAGCCTGCCGCGCCGCCGAGAACGGCGAAGCGTTCCGCCAGCGCGTCGCCGAGCAAGCCGGGCTCGAACTCGAAATCGTCGATTCGGCGACCGAGGCAAGACTGGCGGCGGCCGGTTGCACCGAGCTGTTCGATCCGGCGGCTACCGGCGTCATTCTGTTTGATATCGGCGGCGGGTCGTCCGAGCTGGTGCGGCTCGGCCCGCCGAACGGAGTGCGACGCGGTCCGCCGCTGCCCGACATCGCCGGATGGGTATCGCTGCCGGTCGGCGTTGTTACTCTTGCCGAACGTTACGGCGGAACGGTGGTGTCGCAAGAAATCTACGATGCGATGGTCAATGAAGTGGCGGGATTTGTGCAGGCGTTTGCCGCCTCCCACCGCGGCGACCTAGCCGGTTACCACATGCTCGGCACGTCAGGCACGGTGACGACGATTGCCGGCGTTTTCTTGAAGCTCAAGCGCTACGACCGGCGCCGCGTTGATGGTTGCTGGCTGTCGCACGAGGAGGTGTCCCGCGTGGTCGCCGAGCTCATCGCCATGAATTTCGACGAGCGCGCCGCCAATCCTTGCATCGGCGCCGAGCGCGCCGACCTGGTGCTGGCGGGCTGCGCCATTCTCGACGCCATCCGGCAGTTCTTCCCATGTGGGCGGCTGCGCGTTGCCGACCGCGGCCTGCGCGAAGGCATGCTGGTCGAAATGATGCGGGCCAACGGCGTCTGGGGCGAAGCCTGACGAATGAAGGCGCGGCTGAAAAGCGACAAACGCCGCACGCCTTCTTCACGCGCGTGGCTCGAGCGCCAACTCAGCGATCCATATGTGGCGCGCGCCAAGCGCGAGGGTTTTCGTTCCCGCGCGGCTTTTAAGCTTGCCGAACTGGATGACAAATACCGCCTGCTCAAGCGCGGCGCTCGCGTCATCGATCTCGGCGCCGCGCCGGGCGGCTGGAGCGCGGTGGCCGCGGAGCGCGTCGGCGCCCGGGGCCGCGTCATTGCGCTGGATATCCTGGAGATGAAGCCGATTGCGGGCGTCGATTTCGTTCCGATGGATTTTCTCGATGCCGCCGCGCCGGACCGGCTCAAGGCCATGCTCCGGCTCAAGCCCGACGAAACAGCGGACGTGGTTCTTTCCGATATGGCGGCGAACGCCACCGGTCATCGTCAGACCGATCATTTGCGGACCATGGCGCTCGCCGAAGCGGCGGCGGATTTCGCCCGCGAGGTGTTGGGTCCGGGGGGCAGTTTTCTCTGCAAGGTCCTCCAAGGCGGCGGCGAGGCGAAGTTCCTTGCGGCACTCAAGCGCGACTTTGCGAGCGTCAAGCACGTCAAGCCGCCGGCAAGCCGCACCGACTCGGCCGAACTTTATCTGCTCGCGCGCGGCTTTCGCGGCAGCGGACGCAACTAGCTTTCTTCCTTTACCGCGGTGGTGGCGAGACGGGCCTTGCGTCCGGCAAGTTCGGCGCCGGCATCGAGCGGCAATCGCACGAAGATGAGCGCGGATGCCGCGGTTAGCGCGCCGACCACGAGAAACGCCGCGGGAAAATCCTCGGCTGATATCGCCGCTCCGTGCTTGAGCCGCAGCGTCACCTCGACGAGCAGGGCGCCGACGGCGACGCCGGTTGATATCGCCAATTGCTGAGTGACGGAGACCAGCGTAGTCGCCCGGCTAGTCAGTGCCGGCTCGATCTCGGCATAGGCGATGGTGTTGACGGCGGTGAATTGCAGCGAACGGAAAAAACCGCCAGCCAGCAATATCGCCACCATCGCGGCGAACGGCATGCCGGGCACGAAACTCGCGCAGGCCGCGAGAAAGCCGGCGCTGATCAGGCTGTTGTAGATGAGGACCGGGCGATAACCTAAGTGATGGAGCGCCGCGGCGACGACGGCCTTCATAAAGAGCGCGCCGAGGCTCGCGGTGAACGTGATAAGGCCGGACTGAAACGGAGTGAGATGAAAGCCGATTTGCAACAGCAACGGCAGCAGAAACGGTAGCGCTCCGATGCCGAGCCGGAACAGGAAGCCGCCATAGATGCTGGCGCGGAACGTCGGAAGCGCCAACAAGCGGAGATCGAGAATCGGTGCCGTCGCCCGGCGCGCGTAGATGACGTAAGCCGCCGTTGCGATGGCGCCGACGGCCAGAAGGGCAACGACTATAGCTCGAGGCACGAATTCAAGCCCCAACACCGACAGACCGAACGCTAGTCCGCCGACGCCAAGGCCGGACAAGACAAAGCCGATGTAATCAAACGGGCCGGCCGGTTCGGGGGCGATCTTCGGCATGAAGCGCGTCGCCATGACGAGGCCGATAAGGCCGATCGGGATGTTGATCAGGAATATCCAGTGCCACGACGCGTAGGTGGTAATGAAGCCGCCAAGCGGCGGTCCGCAGATCGGTCCGACCAGCGCCGGAATGGTGACAAGCGACATCGCATTGACGAGCAGGAGCTTGTCGATGCTGCGAACGAGAACAAGCCGGCCGACTGGTGTCATCATCGCTCCGCCCATGCCCTGAACGATCCGGGCGATCACGAACTCCGCGAGCGAGCTCGACAGGGCGCAGCCGATTGAGCCCAGCATGAACACAAAAATGGCGAGACGGAAAACATTGCGCGCGCCGAAGCGATCGGCTGTCCAGCCGCTCGCCGGGATGAAAATGGCGAGCGACAGCAAATAGGACGTCACCGCAAGTTTCAGCGCCAGCGGGTCGGTGCCAATCGCTCGCGCAATGGCCGGCAGCGAGGTCGCGATGATGGTCGAGTCCATGTTTTCCATGAACAGGGCGACCGCGACAATGAGCGGAAGGACGCGGCTGTAAGGAGGTGGGGGATCAGTGAGCGACATCGACACCTAATAGAGCGGTTTTGACACCAAATCGCCTATCTCGTGAAGCGAATATCAAATCCGAAAGCTCTACGAGGAATAATCGGCTATTGATCGTTTGATTCCAACATTTCGCACCAGAGCCTGCCGAGACGGGACGCGAATGTTAGAATCGGACCACTAGCGGGTGGGTGAGGTGCCGGCCTGGAGCCGCCGCAAACCCTCCGCCGGCTGCTGGAACGACGGATCGATCGCAAGCGCCTTGTGGAAATCGGCAATGGCGCCGGAAGAATCGGAAAGCCGCTCGCGGATCAGGCCGCGGGTCGAGAATGCGCTCGCCGAGCCGGGATTAAGCTTGATCGCTTGATCGACATCGGCCAGCGCCAGGCGGTTGTCGCCGCCGAGATAACGCGCCCAAGCGCGATTGTAGAAGGCGAGTGCGGCACTCGGCGACAGGTCGATCGCGCGGGTGTAATCGGCAATCGCGTCGCCGAGCGCTAGCCGGTCCCGCTCGGCGTTGCCGCGGTTGATGTAGGCGTCGGCGGAGCGCGGATCGAGTTTGATGGCTTGCTCGAAGTCGGCGCTGGCGCGTTCGTTTTCCCCTTTGGCGAGCCAGGCACTGCCGCGATTGTTGTAGGCCGCTGCCGTTGGATTGAGCTTGATGGCCAGGTCGTAATCGGCGATGGCACCGTCAATATCGCCCTTGTGGCGATACGCGATGCCGCGGTTATACAAGGCGGCGGCATAATTGGCGTCGGCGCGCAGCGCCTCATTGTAATCGGCGATGGCCCGATCGGTGTTGCCCTTATCGTCGTAGGCATTGCCGCGATTGTTGTAGGCCACCGCGAATTTCGGATTGAGCTTGATGGCTTGATCGTAATCGGCGATGGCGCGGTCGAAATCGCGTTTTTGATAATAGGCGTAGCCGCGCTCGTTGTAGGCGCCGGCGTGGCGCGGATCGAGGCGGATCGCTTCGCTCAAGTCGCTCACGGCGCGCTCGATATCGCCGGCGCGGCGATAGGCAATGCCGCGGTCGTAATAAAAACGTGCATTTTGCGGATCGAGCCGGATCGCCGAATTGTAGTCGGTGATTGCGCCGTCGCGATCGCCCTTGTCGTCGCGGGCATTGCCGCGATTGCTGTAGGCGGCGGCGTTGCTCGGATCGAGCCGAACCGCCGTGTCGAAATCGGCAATGGCGCGATCCAGATCGTGCTTCTGATAATAGACCAGGCCGCGATTGTCGAAGGCGAGCGCGAATTGCGGTGAGAGCTGGATGGCGTGGTCGAAATCCGCGAGCGCGCGTACGCTGTCGCCCTTGGCCCGCCAGGCATCGCCGCGATTGTTATACGCAGGCGCAAAATTACTGTCGATGCGGATAGCGGCATTGTAGTCGGCGATGGCGTGGTCGATGTCGCCGTTCTCGAACCAGGCGATGCCGCGATTGTTCAGAGCGGACGGGTTTTTCGGGTCGAGCTTGATGGCTTGGCTATAGTCGGTGAGTGCGCGCTCGAAATCGCCCTTGCGGCGAAACGCCAACGCGCGATTGAAATAAGCGGCGGCATAATTCGGCGACAACCTGATCGCTTCGTTGTAATCGGCGATAGCGCCCTCGAAGTCGTGTTTCTCGTCGAAGGCGTTGCCGCGGGTCATGAACGTTTTCGCGTCGTTCGCATCGAGCTTGATGGCGTTGTTGAGGTCGGCGATGGCGTCATCGAGCTCGTGCTGGGCGATACGGACACTGCCGCGTTCGGCCAAGGCCCGGGCATAGTCGGGGTTGAGCTTGATGGCTTCGCTGAAGTCGTCTGCCGCGGCGCCCAGGTCGCCTTTGGCGCGCTGCGCCAGCCCCCGGTCCTGATGCAGGACCGCGAGATTGGCGCCCTGATATTTGCCCGACGCGATGAGCGCCGTGCAGGAGGCGATTCGCTCTTCCGGCGCGGCACGCGCCGGCCCGGTACAGCGCCGCTCATCCGCCGCATCCTGGGCGTGAGCAGCGCCGGCGAGCATGATCGGCATGGCGCAGGCAAGCATCATCGCCGCCGAAAGGCGCCTCATGGTTTCGCCCGCAATATCAGGGCAAAACCCACAGGTTTCTCGCATTCGTTCATTAGATATGCGGTCACTTTACTTCTTGTGTACTGGCCGACTAAGCCGCGTACCACCATCTATGAATCACAGTGCGGACATGCTAGGAACCGCCGCCAATCCAAAAGCGGGCCCTTTGCGGTCGAGGAGGCGCCCACGAGCGAATGCTCGTGCGCGGTGTTGCACCTCACCCTCCGCTCGGCGCTTCGGGTAGGCCCGCATCAGCCTCGCCCATCGCGGGGCACAAGCGGAGTTGGCAATGGCGCTCAATAACAACTCGCGGAACGGCTCGCAGAATAGCCCGCGCGAGGGTTTGACCTTCGACGACGTGCTGATCAGGCCAGGCCTGTCGGATGTGACGCCCTCGGAAGTGGACGTTCGCAGCCGCGTTACCCGTAGTATCTCCCTCAACATCCCGATCCTCGCCTCCGCCATGGACACGGTGACCGAGGCGCATATGGCGATCGCCATGGCGCAGGCCGGCGGCATCGGCATCATTCACCGCAATCTCGACCCCGCGGGGCAGGCCGCGCAGGTCCGCCAAGTCAAGAAATTCGAATCCGGAATGGTGGTCAATCCGGTCACCATTCACCCGGATGCGGCGCTCGACGACGCGCTGACGCTGATGCAGGAGCATCGCATTTCAGGCATCCCGGTGGTCGAAGGCGGCGGCAACGGCCGGGCCGGGAAGCTGGTCGGCATTCTCACCAATCGTGACGTCCGCTTCGCTACCAATCGGCAGCAAAAAGTCTCCGAGTTGATGACCAAGGAATCGCTGATCACGGTGCGCGAAAATGTTGGCCAGGAGGAGGCCAAGCGCCTCCTGCACCAGCATCGTATCGAGAAGCTTCTCGTGGTCGATGCTGACTATCGCTGTGTCGGCCTGATCACGGTGAAGGACATCGAGAAGGCGGTGGCTAACCCATTCGCCTGCAAGGACGAGCAGGGCCGGCTGCGCGTCGGGGCGGCGACCAGCGTCGGTGAAGCCGGATTTGCCCGTAGCCAGGCGCTGATCGAGGCCGGCGTCGATCTTGTCGTCGTCGATACCGCGCACGGGCATTCGCAGCGCGTGCTCGAAGCGGTCAGCCGCATCAAGCGGTTGTCCAATGCCGTGCAAGTCGTCGCCGGCAATATCGCCACCGCGGAAGGCGCCGAAGCCTTGATCAAGGCCGGCGCCGACGCCATCAAGGTCGGCATCGGTCCGGGCTCGATCTGCACCACACGGGTGATCGCCGGCGTCGGCGTTCCGCAACTCACTGCAATCGCGGACGCGGTCGAGGCTGCAAAACGCACCGATACGCCGGTGATCGCCGACGGCGGCATCAAATATTCCGGCGATCTCGCCAAGGCGTTGGCCGCCGGCGCCGACTGCGCCATGGTCGGCTCCTTGCTCGCCGGCACCGACGAGACGCCCGGCGAGGTTTTTCTGTATCAAGGCCGCTCGTACAAAACATACCGCGGTATGGGGTCGGTCGGCGCAATGGCCCGCGGTTCGGCCGATCGCTACTTTCAGCAGGAAATCAAAGACACGCTGAAGCTCGTGCCCGAAGGCGTGGAGGGGCAAGTTCCCTATAAGGGACCCGCGGGTCACGTGTTGCATCAGCTGACGGGAGGCTTACGCGCGGCGATGGGTTATGTCGGCGCCAGAACGCTCGCTGAGTTTCACGCCAAGGCCGAGTTCATGCGCATTTCCGGCGCCGGCCTGCGCGAGAGTCACGTGCACGACGTAACGATCACGCGCGAGAGCCCGAATTATCCAAGCCGCGAGTAGGGGCCGTGAGGAAAGCGCCGACCGACCCGTTCGCGGAAATCCGCAAGGCCACGGACCGGCATCGCGCGCGCCATGGCTGCGGCGCTTATCCCTATCACAACGGTCTCTTGCTTGCGGCATTGGCCGGCGCGGTGCCAGCACGCCGCATTCTGGAACTGGGGACGGCGCTCGGTTACACCGCGTTGTCGTTCGCGCACGGTGCCCCGAATTCCGTGGTCGACAGCATCGAGCGCGATCCTGAGCATGTGACGCTCGCCCGTGAGCATATCGCGGCGGCGGGGCTCGATCACCGCATCGCCGTCCACGAGGGTGACTTCGCCACCATGTTGTCCGGTCTCGATCCCGGCTATGACGTGGCTTTTTTTGACGGCAACGCTCCGGTCCCGGCATTGCATTCCGCTTTGCGCAATCTGCTGCGGACCGGCGGCTTGTTGATAACCGCCAATCTCAACCATGGCGGCACTGCCGACGCGGTATGGAAAGCTTTGTTCGACGGAAAATCCTGGCGCAGCGCGCTCATCGACGCCCAGGGCGAGACCGCCGTCAGCGTCAAATTGTGAAGGATGCAAGCCGATGTCACTACAAGCCGTGCTGCTGCCGCTGTTTGTCGAAGTCATTCTCACTTTCGTTTTGATGTTGCAGATGGGCGCGCTGCGGCGCGCCGATTACAGCTCGGGCGCGGTAAAGGCGGACGACATAGCGTTGCGCGAGCCGCGCTGGCCGCAACGTACGACCCAGGCCGCGAACGCCTTTTCCAATCAGTTCGAACTGCCGGTGCTGTTTTACGTCCTGACTATTCTCGCCTGGGACACCCGCCACGCCGGCATCGTGTTCGTGGTGCTGGCGTGGATCTTTGTCATCTGCCGGGTGCTCCAGGCCTATATACACGTCACCAGCAACGTGGTGCGGTACCGAGGCTTGTTCTTCTCCATTGGCGCCGTGGTGCTGATGATCATGTGGGCGCTCTACATTATTGAAGTGCTCACCGGCG
>Ga0302307_10000975_pt1 | contig 18293 bp, 16 predicted proteins | sample III_Palsa_E3_2_FD_200530 | JGI IMG/M metagenome (GOLD analysis project Ga0302307, IMG submission 200530) | Peat permafrost microbial communities from Stordalen Mire near Abisko, Sweden - III_Palsa_E3_2 | ecosystem: Environmental > Terrestrial > Soil > Palsa > Peat permafrost | place: Sweden... | reverse complement strand
TGAACGAAGAGGTCCGGGCCATCACCTGCAATTCGCTCAAATGCGACAGCGAATCGAGAAGTTCCTCGGTAACTCCGTCCGAAAAGTACTCTTGCGTGGCGTCTCCGCTCATGTTCGCAAACGGCAATACTGCGATGGAGTGTGGTGGCGGGGCGAATGCTGGAGCGAGTGAAGCAGGGTTTGGTATCGGGGCCGCAAGATTCACGGCCGCAGGCGTAGGGTTATCGACTGCGACCCGATTAGAAAACCAATGCTTGTCGGCAACGAAATACACGAGTGCCACTGCGCCCAGGACCATTGCGACCATGAGAGCAGCTGTTCGGTTCCGACCGGGACGAATGCCGGCGATCTTGCTGGGGATTGGCTCTATAGTGACTGCAGAAGTATCACGACTGCGTACGGCATCGACGAGTTTGGAAAACTGGCTGGCCGGTGAGCCACCGCTCGCATCGAGCCATTGCGAGGCACTCAGGAAATATTCGAGCCCTGGTGGCAACGGTGCGGTATCGGTCCGAAACGAGATGATCGCGCGCTTCTTGGAGCTCGCACGTTCCACCTCGCGGAGCACGTGCGGGGAATCGATGGCGGCTTGCGACAGGACGAGGATGAGGACTCGGCATTGGGTAATGGCCTGAACGATCGCGTCCGCATAGAAGTCACCTGGCCGAACATCGCGCGGGGCGAGCCAGCAAGCTACGCCTGCCTGTTCCAGCGCGTTGCACAAGGCGTTTGCAATGGCGGCATCCTGCGAGGCGTAGCTAATGAATGCGTCGCGTGTGACGACAGGAGCGCTAGTTGCGTGCTCTTCGCCGCCGCCCGCGTCAGCCACCTTGATCTCCTCCCGGCCTTTACAGCATGTTGGCCAAAGGTCCCCGCCTTTATCAAAGTTTACCGGGCATTTGTCCTCGCGAGGAGGGAATCTCAGCTAAGTGGCGACCACTCCGGGGCTACCAACGGAGGTCTTGGCCGGTTGTCGCCGGTGACGCGTCTGTTTCCGGTGTCGATCCTCTGCCGTCTGTCGTGAATGACAGCTTCGAGGCATCCAACATCGAGGTCAGTACTTCGGCTTCTGCGCTAACACCCCATTGCCGCAGCTGGAGGGGTCGGTCAGCTTGAGCAAGAAGGCCGCCGAGTTATACGGATCGTTTCTAAGGTAACCATTCGCCACAATGGTGCAGCTACCGTTGACTCCCGTGGCCTCAGTGAGTACATATTTCCGGTCTGCCTCGCCAATCAGCGTGTTCAAGTCTTGGGGTGCGGCACTGACATCGCTCCATAACGCAGCATGGTAGAGGCCGTTTTCCTGAGCCTTACCGACGATGACTCCGAGGTCATTGACAGCCGTGGCCATAGACCCACCAAGAAGCGTGACGACACCGCCGACCCAAGCGGTAGCCCCATAGAGACTCTCTCCTACGATCAGCCCCGCATTATTGATGGCGTTGGCTTTGGGGTGGAATCCGCCACGGCTTAACAGCGTGGGAGTGGTGCCGAGCCAGACAGTCGCGAGTCTGTTATATGGCCCGTTGATAGGAGGGCATAGAGTTACACCGACAATAATTCCATCTCTGTTGACCGAAGTGGCGATAGAGGAGCCGGCACACGTCGTGCCGAGCACCGTTGGGGTTACACCGTTCCATTCGATCGCCTGTTCGCTCTCATCAGATATGGCCGCATACCCAACGACCTGGCCGGCGTCGTTGATGGAATTGGCAACGGTTATTGTGTATTGCGGAGCCGGGCTTGGTAGTAGGGTTGGCGACCCGTTATTCCAGACAACCGCTTTGCCTAGCTCAGAACCAGCGGTAAAGACGTCACCGACAATCTGGCCAGAGTTGTTGATGGCATACGCTTCCGATGCATAGCTAACTTCGATCTCAAGTTTAGTCGGTGTGCCGTCGTGCCAGATGACCGCGCATTCATACGGACACGCCGGACTGGGATTGCCGTTAAGGAGGACGCCGACCTGACCGACTGCCTCTCCGGCATCATTGATCCCGTAGACGTAGGCGGACTCATCGCTTGAAAGCTTGCCTAGGAGTTGCACGGTGAAAGTCGGGGTTTGTGCGGCCAAGCCAACCGCCGACAGCAACGGTGCTCCGAACGTGAGAAGCGTCCACCGCTTGGCTGACGTTGATCGTTTCATAGTGAACCGTTCCTTGGATATGTAATTCTGCTTGGCAGTCTGAGCGGTGATCCGCGAATCTGCAATGACCGGTTTATGGCAGTCAATTTAGGCTAGTGATGGACCGCAGTTGGCCGGTTATCGACCAATTAATCGGCTACGTTCAGGCCGGTTTTCGCATCGCGTCCAACGCCGCTCGGGCGAGAAACCCAGAGCGTGTCTCACCCTGCTTACGCGCGTGGGCGTCAACTGCGCGGAGAATTCGTTGCGGCAAAGTGATGTTTACTCTGGCGGCCTTATCTCCGAGCTCACTGACGTCAATGTCTACGATCGCCCAAGTCCAGCCGCGATAGCTGCGCTTGCTGCGCAACTGCTCGATGGCGGACGGCTTTGGAAAGGATTGGCCGTCGTCCAGTAGGCCTTCCAGATGAAGCAGGATCGCCTCTCGCGCGTTAGTCAGCGCCTCATCCAGTGTATCCCCTGCCGAAAAGCAACCCGGCAAATCAGGCACTACTACCCCGTAAGCATGCTTCGAATCGCCAGACTCAATTGCAATGGGATACCGCATAAATTAAAAACCTCACTTCAGACCGGCCTGCTTTCGAATCGCCGTCACTAGGCCTTTCCCTAGATCCTTCTTCGGATGCGGGACTGTTACGGTGCCCGGCTTTGTCGGATGCACGAACTGGTGGTGACTGCCGCGAGTTCGCTGCAGTTGCCAGCCATCCGCCTGTAGGCTCGCGACTCTGCATCGTGTGTATTATACATATCACCTGTCGCTTTATCGAATGGCGAACTATCCGCTCATCCATTCGGTACCCCGAGTTGCCCCATGGGCTGACCAGCGGTTTTTTGGCCGCCGGCCTGCCTTCGTCCGGTCACACTTCGGTCTGTTCAGCCATCTCAAGGGCATCGTCAACCTCAATTCCGAGGTAACGCACGGTGCTTTCAAGCTTGGTATGGCCGAGCAATAACTGTACCGCCCTCAGGTTCTTGGTTCGCCGATAAATCAGCGTCGCCTTCGTTCGTCTAAGCGTGTGGGTACCGTAACTTGTGGTATCCAATCCCAGCTGTCGGACCCAAGAATCGACGATCCTCGCATACTGCCGCGTAGATAAGTGCGGTGACGAGCGTATTCGGCTTGGAAACAGAAAATCCCCGGGCTTCAACTGAGAATAGGTGATCCAAGCCAGAACCGCATCTCGCGTGGGCTCTGTGATTTCGAATTGAACGGGTCGCTGAGTCTTCTGCTGCAGAACGAGTGCGCGAGATGCCATTGTCTGACCGTGACAAACGTCGCGCACCTTCAGCTGCATGAGATCGCATGCTCGAAGCTTGCTGTCGATTGCCAAATTGAACAGAGCAAGTTCCCGACACCGCCTCGCCATCTGCAAGCGCACACGGATCGCCCAGATCTCTTTGAGTTTAAATGGGGTTTTCTGGCCTACGAGCTTGCCCTTATTCCAAGGCTCGCGTGTAGTGGCTGCTAATGCAATGGTTTCCATGATCGGCTCCTCTTGTTGGGGAGCCAGCATTTTGCAGTTCTTTGAAAATACAGTAGACGACCCGCTGGAGGCGCTGAGATGGCCGCTATATCGCCGGAAAGCATCGGCTCTTATAATCGTGTCGCATGGACCGCGGTGATTGGATCAAACGGTTACCACCTTGGGCGAAAGTGAGCCTATTGATTCTCACGCTCGCCAGCAGCGTCTATGGCGTCGCCCGATTTGGGCTGCCTTCCTTTTCTGATGCACGTAATCTTTAATCCCATTCCATCGATTGCCGCCAATCATCCGCGATCCCTCACGTGATCAAGAGTCGCGTCGCGACCCGTTGCGGTCTCTCGTCACCGTCTGCTGTAGGCAGTGCAACCTACGGTTGATCGACAGCTGATTCATACGCGACGAGCGCTGTTGACCCGTCAGCAAACTGCTTTGGCCGACACCGCACCCGCATGCCATGGGCAAATTGCCACTCCTCGCCAGCGGGTATGATGCCAAGAATTTCAAAGACGCCCTCGCCGCGTTCCTTGGCATTCGCGGGTCGCCAACAATCGGTGCCTTCATTTAGTAGCGATATGAAGATCCTAGTACTCACGTTTACTCTCTGCATCTGACGCCTAAGTTAACGCATCGGCAGCGACCCAACGATAACTCTCGACCGAGGCTGTGTGAAAACGCCGATTATTTTGCTAACTTAGAACCTTCTTCTTCCGAGTAGCGGGAGCGACTGATGAAGCGATTTGTCGAAGGCGAAGATCGTAGTCAAAGCACGCTGTTTCCGGAACACCTCGACGATTATATTGCGCAGGACAACCCCGTGCGGGTTATCGACGTATTCGTCGATGAACTGGATCTGAAGGGGCTTGGATTTGAGGGGATGGAGCCCGAAGCCACTGGGCGCCCCGGTTACCATCCCGGATCGCTTCTAAAAATCTACATCTATGGCTACCTCAACCGGATCCAGTCGAGCCGGCGCCTCGAGCGCGAGACACAGCGGAATGTGGAGTTAATTTGGCTCACCGGAAGGCTGACGCCGGACTTTAAGACGATAGCGGATTTTCGCAAGGACAACGGCCAGGCGATTCGCGGTGTCTGTCGCGAGTTCATCGTACTGTGCCGCGAGATGAAGTTGTTCTCTGAGGCGGTTGTGGCTATCGACGGGAGCAAGTTCAAGGCCGTCAATAACCGCGACAAGAACTTCACCGACCGTAAGTTCAAGGCGCGGATGCAGCAGCTCGAAGAGAGCATCGCGCGATATATGACGGAGCTGGACCGTGCGGACCGGGACCCCTCGTTGGTGACCGAAGCACGTGTGGAGCACCTCCAGGAGAAGATGCAGACCGTCAAGCAGCAGATGCGCCAGCTTCGGCAGGTCGGCAAGCAGCTGGCCGCAGCGCCGGATGGCCAAGTCTCCTTAACCGATCCGGACGCTCGTTCGATGGCCACCAGCGGTCGCGGCACAGGCATCGTCGGCTACAACGTACAGACGGCTGTAGAGACTAAGCATCATCTGATCGTAGCGCATGAGGTCACCAATGACGGGCACGATCGCGACCAGCTCTCATCGATGTGCGGTCAGGCCCGCGATGCAATCGGTACAACCACACTAACCGCATTTGCCGATCGCGGTTATTTCAAAGGCGAAGAGATCCTGGAGTGTGAGCGAGCTGGCATAAAGACCATGGTGCCGAAGCCGCAAACATCGGGTAACAAAGCGGCGGGGCTGTTCGACAAGGCAGACTTTCGCTACATCTCCTCGAAGGACGAATACCGTTGCCCCGCCGGCGAGCGCGCCATTTGGCGCTACAGCAGCGTCCAGGATGGTTTAACCATGCACAGATATTGGGCATCGGCCTGTCCGCGATGTCCGCTGAAGGCCCGATGCACTACAGGCGACTATCGTCGCATTGGCCGATGGGAGCATGAGAATGTTCTTGACGCGATGCAAAGACGTCTGAATCGAACGCCACGTGCGTCGAGAATACGCCGTCAGACTGTCGAACATCCTTTCGGCACCCTGAAGGCTTGGATGGGGAGCACGCATTTCTTGACCAAAACGTTGCCTCGCGTCAGTACCGAGATGAGCCTGCACGTACTGGCATACAACCTGAAGCGAGTAATGCAGATCTTCGGAGTCGCACCGCTTGTGGCATCAATCCGGGCGTGACATCCCTTTCGCTACCGCTCGGCAAGTCATTTCTCCAGCACGTTTTCGTTGTAGCCGCTGGCTAACTGCCCAAGATGAGCTCTTTTCACACAGCCTCGACCCGTACCGGGCATTCGCGAGCGTCGGCTTTCCGAGAAGGCGATTGGGGGGAACCATTGCAATGCTACTACTCCATCAGCTTCAGCTTGCGCAACAAAACATCGAAGCGCGGATCGTTCTGCAGCGTTCGAAACAGCGGATCCACTCTTAAGTCTTGGAGGGAACCCTTCGAGCGCTGGTAGGCGTGGTCGAGCCACGTGAACGCCGTATCCGCCTCGCCTCGATAAGCGTGAGCCGCGGCAATCAGGTACTCGTTGCGATGGGCAAATCCTCTCTCGAGCGAATTCAGGGCCGAATCAGATTCCGCCCGTCGACCCATGGCCCAGTGGATACAGGCAAGGGCTGCGAGCTTACTTGCGTCATCGGATTCCTTCTCCGCCGCCGCGAGCGCCTCCGTATTTTTCCCCATCAACAGCAGAGTCACCGCATATTGCGCCTGCGCCGATGCGTAAGCCGGGTTCAGTTCAAGCAGCTTACGAGAATTGGCGGCGGATTCTTCCAGCCGCCCAGCGGATTGTTGATACCAGGCCAAGTCAACTAAGGTAGCCATATCCAGCGGATTCCGCTCGAGATAGCGATGTTCCCAGTCCATAATGTCGTCGTACCGACCGCTCATTGCTCCCTTGAGGATGAGGATATTGGCTTGTGCCCGATCACCCACCTCACCGTGGGGGTCCAGCGCCGCTGCCCTCTCGTAGTCGGACGTTGCCGCCGTCCAGTCCCCGGGGATACGGAATAAATTGCCGCGAGCGTAATAGGCCTCAGCGCAATTCGGATCAATTGCCAACGCCCGCTGTACCGCATCCCGACTTTCGGCTTCCCCTTCCGCAGCGGCCAATTCTCCAGAGTACGCTTGCCAAGTGTAGACTTTCGCCAGCATCGCCCACGCAAGGGCGTAATGAGGATCCAGTTTCAGCGCTTGCCTATAGAAGTCGACTGCCTTGGCGTTATCGTCTTTGTCGCCACGGTCATAGAAGTATTTACCCCGCAACAGCAGATTGTACGCTTCAATGTCGGCGGTTCCGTTCAACCCGGAATGCGCACCCGCCGCGGGTATCGTATTCAGCGCGGCGTTTAACTCCTTCGCGACCATCGTCGATATCTCATCTTGCACCTTGAAGATATCGGTAAGCCTGCGATTATAGGTCTCAGACCACAGATGTACGCCATCCGACGCGCGAATCAACTGCGCCGTGATCCGAAGCTCACCCCCCGCCTTACGGACGCTCCCTTCCAGCAGATTCGCGACTCCGAGTTTGCTGGCGATAGAACGCATGTCCTCGTTTTTACCCTTGAACGCAAACGATGACGTTCTCGCAATAACCTTCAATTCCGCGTTGTGCGCAAGATGGTCAATCAACTCTTCCGACAGCCCATCGGCGAAGTACTCCTGGTCGTGCTTCTCGCTCATGTCCACAAACGGCAGTACTGCAATCGACTTGTCCGTAGTTGCTATTGCTGCCGGCTGCGCGGCTTGATGACTCACCGACCAATATTGAAGGCCTAAGACAACCGCAACGCCCACCAAAATGACCACCGCAGCAGCAATAGCAGTTCGCTTCCTGGCGCGGCCATCATGCCTACCCACGACAAGTTCTTGAGACGATGGCGCCGAGTCCTGCCCCACTGCCTCGTTGAGTTGCACCAGTGCCGCGTGCATCCCCAGCGTCGGTACATCGATCCATTGCGAGTTCGACAAAAAGTACTCAAGTTCCCGACTCAAAGGAGCAGAATCGATCCGAAACGCGATGATCTGCTTTTTCTTAGCAGCGGCGCGCTCGACCTCCCTGCCTACGTGAGATGACGCCACAGCACCGGCAGAAAGTGCCAACACCAACGCCTTCGCCTCGTTGATCGCTCGTACGATCGCATCCGCGTACACTGTGCCCGGCCGAACATCGCGCGGCGCCATCCAGCAACGCAGTCCTTGTGTCTCCAGATTCTCGACAATGGAATTGACGACAGTGGCATCCTGCGAGGCATAGCTGATGAACACGTCCGGCATTGCCGTACGCGGGTCAACCGCCTGCCCTTCGCTGCTGCGTTCAGCCACGCCGATTTTCTCCCGACATTTACGTTATGTTGGCAGATGATCCCCGTGTTGATCAAAGTTTACCCGGCGTTCAACGCCGTCCGGGCCGAACGTCGCCTTTCTACCAGGCAGATTGCACGCGTGAAGGTCCGGAAGTGGCCGTCTGCCGCCCGATTCAGTCAGGCGCCGCGGCCACAGCAGCTGGCGCTCGAGCGAAGCCTGGCGCGATCGACCGGCGACTACAGTTCAAACTGCTGCAGACAGATTCGTTCCGACAAAATGCCCAATCTCCGCGAAAACTGTCTTAACCTGATCGGACGTCGGAGAGCCGCCGCGGGTGTACGCGCAGACTACAATCGGCTCGCCGCGAGCTGACCATGTCACGGCAATGTCGCCAAAGGCATCATTACCGTTGTTGCCAGTCTTGTCGCCGACCTGCCAGCCCTTGGGTAGACCAGCACGCAAACGATCATCTCCGGTCTTGCAATCCAACATCCAGCTTGTGAGGCGCTCGCGGGATTTTGGCGATAGCACGTGCCCGATAATGAGGCTCCGCAGGTTGCTGGCCATGGCGGCTGGCGTGGTGGTGTCGTGCGGATCGCCCGGAGGCGTGCGGTTCAACTCCGGCTCGTTGTGCTCCAGTCGGCTCACCGAATCACCAATGGATCGCCAAAAGGCGGTCAGGGCAGGCGGACCACCGATGCGCGCCAGCAGAGCATTTGCACAGGTATTGTCGCTGAATTCCACGGCGGCCTCGCACATGTCCGCCACGGACATTACACCTTTTCCCAGGTTCTGTTTGGCAACTGGCGCGTAGTCCAAGAGATCACCGGGGCCATAAGCGATCAGCTCGTCTAGTCTAGCCAGACCGCGGTCGACGCGGGCGAGGACACAGGCGGCCAGTGATGCCTTGAACGTACTGCACATGACGAAGCGCTCATGAGCCCGCCAGGTTACTTTCATGCCTGTCCGGAGGTTCTCTGCAAAAAGACCGATATGACCGCCACTGGCTCGTTCATAGACTGATATCGCTGTGATTGGCGCAGGTTGCGCCAGCGAATGTGGGGCGACGAGGGCCAGGGTACTGCACAACACTTCCCTTCGATTCACTAACTTCGTCCTTCAACGCAACTGGTTGATGCTTGAGAGCGGCGAGCAGCAACCGGGTATGTTGTCGATCCTGGAGGTCTGCTTCACAGCGTCGATTCTAACCCGCCGAATGTCGCTTGTTTGCCGGTGGTTGCCGGTGACGACTCTACTCCCCGCGACCGGAGCGGTCCGACGGTTCGTCCGTTATCTGCCGCTTAGACGTAACAGAGCAGACAATGATCGCACCGCCACTCTATCCACACCGATTTCCCTTCAGTCGGCAACGTGGCTCCGCGAAACTTAGCCGCTTCAGCTAAACTGTCGCCCGGGGAGCGAGGAGAAGACCTCCCAAAGGGTGATTCTGCCGGTGACTGAGCCCTCGCACGCGGTATTCCTGAGCTACGCCTCGCAGGATGCAGAGGCTGCGCAGAAGATTTGCGACGCATTACGTGCGGCCGGTGTCGAAGTCTTTCTCGATCAGAGCGAGCTGCGGGGTGGGGATGCGTGGGATCAGAAGATCCGACGCGAGATCCACGACTGCGCGCTCTTCATTCCCGTCATTTCGGCCAACGCGGCCTCGCGGCATGAAGGCTATTTCCGGCTTGAGTGGGATCTTGCGGATCAGCGCACTCACATGATCGCGCGCAGCCGCGTGTTCGTCGTGCCGGTGTGCCTGGACTCGACCACCCAATTGGCGGCTGACGTTCCAGAGTCGTTTCAGCGGGCACAGTGGACGCGTCTGCCCGGCGGAGTCACACCCGCTGCCTTCGTCGAGCGAGTACGGCAGCTGCTGTCACGGGCCGAGTCGCCGAGCGCTCACGTGCCGGAAACACCGACGACTCGAAATTCCGTCCTGGCCTCCTGGCGCTCGCCTGCGCTGCTCGCAACGATTGCGGTATTCGTCCTCGCACTCGGTTACCTGGTGGCATACCGTTGGGTACTCCCGAAGCATGGCACGCAGCTGGCGGCAGTGCCGGGATCCGCCGCTCAGAGCGCTCCCGGCACCGGCTTTAACCCGCCGCCGCACTCGATTGCGGTGCTACCCTTTGCGGACATCAGCGAGAAGAAGGACCAGGAGTACTTCTCCGATGGGCTCACGGAGGAGCTGCTCAACGCCCTGGCCGAGTTCAATGAGCTGCAGGTGGCTGCGCGCACCTCGGCGTTCTCGTTTAAGGGAACGAATACCGACATCGGCACGATCGCGCGCAAACTGAACGTGGGCACCGTCCTCGAAGGCAGCGTGCGACGCTCGGCGAACTCTATCCGCATCACCGTGCAGCTGATCAATGCGGTCACGGGCTTTCGCCAGTGGTCGAAGACCTTTGACCGGGACTTAGGGGATGTGCTGAAGCTGCAGACCGAGATTGCCACCTCGGTGGCGACCGCTCTGAAAGTAACCCTCCTCGCGGATATCGCGGCCAAAGTCGAGCTCGGCGGGACGGATAACGCGGCTGCCTTCGATGCGTATCTGCGCGGCGCCAAGGTGAATAGCTCGAGACGCGACGCCAAAGATCTCCCCGCGGCTATTGCCGCGTACACCGAAGCAATCCAACTAGATCCACACTATGCGCTCGCGTTCGCGGCCCGATCGATCGTGTTTTCCAGCGTCGCTGATGAGGCCGAGACCGCCGCGGCGGTGCGCGAAAGCTATGAAAAGGCACAGGCGGATGCACGCCAAGCACTCGCGCTCGCCCCGGATCTGGCCCAGGCCCACCTCGCATTGGGATACGTTTCGGAAAACAATCTCGATTTCACACAGGCGAGTGAGGCATACGAGCGGGCGCTAGCGCTCGCGCCGGGCAACGCCGAGGTCTTGCGATATAGCGGCGACTTTGAATCCGCAATGGGACACTTCGATACAGGCGTTGCGGCCGCCCGCCGCGCCGCGGTGCTCGACCCACTCGCTCGCCAAACCCATTCTGTACTTGGCAGGGCGCTGTATGCGGCGCGCCGCTACGAGGAAGCGGTGGCGGCTTTTGCGGAGGCCATCAGTCTTGAGCCCGAATATAAGCCATCCTATGGGGACCGCGGGCTCGCCTATTACGGCCTCGGCGACCTTGAGAGCGCGCGCGGTTCATGCAAAACGAAGCCGGACCATTGGGTCAGTCAACAGTGCTTCGCGGTCATCTATGACAAGCTCGGCCGCCATGCGGATGCGGAAGCCGAGCTTGCAAAAATCAAGGCGGCACAGGGCGATGCTATGGCGTACCAGTACGCCACAATCTATGCGCAGTGGGGCGATCGGGCGAAAGCGCTCGAATGGCTCGAGACTGCGTGGCGCCTGCGGGACCCGGGCCTGGCGCTTCTGAGGACCGACCCGCTCCTGGATCCCTTGCGCAAGGAGCCGCGCTTTCAGGCAATGATGCGTGAGTTAAAGTTTCCAAGCTAGGTCGCGGTGTGGTTCCGACGTATTTCCTTCGTTCCTAGAACCGGCGTTCACTCGCGCTCGGCCTCTCGTTTCAAGGCTTCATTCATTGCGACAAAGCCTTGTTTCGTTGCCCCGTCCAGCGTACTTCGAAACACGGGGACCAGCAGGCCCGAAAACGCCTCGCCGTGACGAAACACAACTTGCGTGTCCGATTTCGGCTCCAGGATGAAATAGTGCTCGCCGTCGAATATGCCCGGTATCACCAGCTTTCCCTTCCATCGAAACTCGTGCTTTGCTTCGACAGCGAGCACGGTTGGGCGGAAGCGCATGCCATTCGAACCCGGGGGTTGAATATGTACGTTGAGCAATGCGCCAACGCTGGGAGTGCCCTCAATCGACCTGACAAAGGGGTTCCAGCGCGCATAACCTGGGAAATCCATGAGGATGGACCAAACCCGCTCGCTGGAAGCGTGGATTTCGATTTGTGTTTCGACGCGGTGCATTGATGCGCTCTAACAGTGGTTGGTCGGCCGTATGGGCCTCATCTGAGCGGCTTGGCGCCAATCTCGACCGGCATTTCGCAATATGGTACGGCAAGGGGTAAAAGTCCGCTTCAATCCCTCGTTTTGAATGCCCTGAGTGACCCGACCCAAACGGTCACTCGTCACTGTCTTCTTTACAGGCTCCCGGATACTCTTTGGCTACCATGCAGCGACGAATTGGTTTCTTGGCTCTGGCCGCGTGTTTCATTCTCGCCGGCGCTCTGCTTGACGGCAGCTACCAGCGGTCGACTCCCGGTGCCCTGCAAGCACAGGGAACAATCGTTGACTTCGAACGCCGCCACTCCAGGCAAGTGTATCCGGTCTTCGAGTTCAAGGACGCCGACGGTATGCCGCATCGGGTGGTGAACTCGACTCAGCAGGCAATTACACGGTTTTCGAGTGGCGACTCGGTGCCGATAGCCTATTCGCGCAACGATCCGGAGCGAGCGCGCATCGACACGCTATGGTTCAATCATCGCTGGGTAATTGGCGGGATAATCGTTGGGCTGTCGATTGTGGTTCGCGCGCTGGCCGGGGGCGATTGAAGAAAATCGGCCCCTGAGCAGCGACGACATGAGCTGGCACGCGCTCCACTAATCGGCAGATCGCGACCCTACTCAATGGTCCATGAAACGCAGGGCGCCCCATGCGTATCTGCGATTCAGGGGCAGTACGGTGCCAGTCGGCCAATCTGCTCGATGGCCGCGTTATGCGGGTATTCGTTACCGTCGGCGACTGCGTAGTAGGCGGCACCGTTGGGCAGGAACATTACGGTTACGCCCCCATAACCGCTCATGATTGGCACGATGAAACGACAGCGAATCGAGGGGAACTCCTCGGGTCCAACGCGCTTACCCCAGAAATTGTGGTTGTAGACAAAGCTATTTTTTACCTTGGGATGCCGCTCCCAGTCTGGCACTGGTAGACCGGACTGAGTCGTGCGGAACAGGGCCTCGCGCAAGCGCGCGGCATCGATCACCTGCCGGCCGTCGATCCTGCCGTCGCTCACGCTAAGGAACGCAGCCAACTTAGCGAGATCGTCAATGCTCCAGAACAGGCCGGCATATCCCCAGGGCGCACCATTCTCGCGATTGTCGGTGCGCATGGTGCCCTGAAAGCCCCTGCTCATATGCAGTGGGCGGTAAACGTCCGCCCACATCATCGCGAAAAGGTCGGCCGTCGGCCCCTCGTGACGCTTGAGAAAAGCGTTCATCGCCTGAGTCTGGATGAACGTGTCATTACTGTGATAGACCCAGGTCGTCCCGGGAACCGCGCGGTGCGGGAACAGCCGCGCGGCCTTGGCGATCAATTCGTCGAAGGCCTCGAGGTCCAAGAACCGGTCCATTAACGAGCTATCTTCGTCGGCCTCTTCTTCAGTGCTGAGATAATTGCCGGTCGCCATGTCGTTCGAGTTGCCATAGGTGACGGCGGACCAGTCGGCCTCGCCGGCGGAGAGAAGCTGCGGCAGGTCATCCTTCATGGGACGATCGTAAAGCTCGCGTCCGTAGCGCTGCGCAAGGCGCATCATGGCGAGACCGGAGAACGCTGACTTGGCGGTCGAGTACGAGGGGTAGCGCATCTGGGTGCAGTAAGGATATGTGCCAAGCCCGCGTGCCGTGCTCCGCGTGGCGCAGCCGCTCGTGTAGTGGATGCCGCGGAACACTATCCCGTAGGCTGCGACGTGCTCGGGATGTTCGTACTCGGCGAGGAAAGCCTGCGGGTCGAAACTCGATCGTGGAAAGTCTCGTGGCAGGTCCGAAAACGGTCGCATCGGCATGCGTGCTGACGCTTCGGCGGCTTCCGCAGCGGCCAGTGCTGCGCCGTTGGGCACCCGCCCTGGTGCGTAGCTCGCCGCTACCTGACCAGCCATGTCGAATTGCAGATACGCGCAGCCCTCACCGGTGATCTGGTAGGCGATGTTCGAGACGTTTGGCTTGGCGTTCTTACGAAAGAGGAAGGTGAAGGTGCCGTTATGCACGCAGCCGTCGTTGCGCCAGACCAGAGCAAAGGGCACAGAGGCGCGCGTATAGCCGTGGTCAGCCCTCTCGGACCATGCGCGTCCGGTGCCTATGATGATGTTCCAGGTGTCGCTGCCAGTGATGACCAACCCGGGATTGGCTGGGATCAAGAAGCTGCCGTTCTGTACAAACGCCATCCGCATGGGCGGCAACTGATTCAAGCCCGCCTTGTGTTCGCCCTTGGTCAACTCGGGGATCTCGAATACCATGCGAAATAGCCCTGCCGGGGCAGGTCGCCAGCTGAGGGTGCCCTCGAAGTGTTCGGCCGGCGGCGCAGCGCGCTCGGGTAGACCGAAGTCGCGCTCGGGCGCGAGATCGGTCTCGGGCTTGAGGCCCATAAGCTGATCGAACCCGTTGACTTGGCGCACGACTGCGCCGTCGCTTTGCAGCTCATCACCCGGCACCGGGGCCGGCGTCGCTGACGCTACGGTCGCAAGAACACAGTTGATCGAAGCCGAATCCAACACTGTCATCGCAGCGAGCACGGCCGCGGCGTTACGCATCGCCGATGTCATTAGGCGCCCCCTAGTTAGCTGCTAATGCTACGCACGAACGGGCTGCTATCCGAACGTCAAGGATGATCCCCGGCGGCCGGGTGCCTCACTCGAACCATCACTCCTCGGCTTCTCGGCGCTGCTCTTTGTAGACGCGTTTACCGATTAGCGTGGCAGCTACAATATTCGCCGGGATTAAAACCATTGCCCCTCCTAGCAGGACAAATGAAAATCCAAATCCGTTGCTTGGATCGCCGCCAAAGAAGAGTTTCATGAGCAGCACCTCAAGGCAGCCAAGTACGACGAACGAGACAAGGCCCGCGATGATGCCGACAGCTGCGGTACTTCCCTGTGACGACATCCGCTACTCCTTTGATGGAGAAAGATACCAAAGGACCGCGGCAACGAGGATTAGCGCAGGCACGTCGCCCATGAGGTGACCGGTCTCGTCTTTATCGCCTAGAGCCTGCACCGCCATGATCAACGCATGAACGATACTTGACCACACGGTAAACGATATCAGGCTGCGATTGGCCGCCGGATTTTTGGCAGCAATGATCAGGAAAATACCAAGCACTGCATAGATGCCTGCGATCATCTGCAGGTAATAGACACCCATTCCGTGATGCCACACCCAGCCGGACGGCCAGATCAGTCCCAGCGGATAGACCAGGAGGAATATCCCTCCGAATACGCGCAGCGCAAGTCTCAGGATCTTGTCTTTATCTGTATTGTTCACGGTTGGCTCCCCTGCAATTCGTGTTGGACCTGTCCCAAAATAATACTGCACCTTGGCTGGGCTTACCTCTACTGTCAGCCACGCAATGCGCCTACGCCGGCAGCCGCATCTGGCCCAGCAGCGCGGCGTAGCGTCGGTCGGTGCGCACTTTTAAATGCTGGCTATTCCACCGAAGCGCTGCATGACCGAGCGTTCGGGCGGCGGCAGCACGCCGTCGAACTGCACCGCGGCGCTGGAGAGATATTCCTCCGATGCCGCAAACACCCGCGCGTAGATTTCCCGGCACAATTCCGCGGCGCGCGCCCCGGGCCAATCATCCTGCAGCAGCCGGGGTGGCAGCAACGGATCCCGCAGATGCAAGCGCCGGTAATCATGAATGAGCAGGGTGCGGGCGATGAAGCTGGCCTGCGGATCGGGGTCGCCGCGAGTGCGCAGCGCAGTCCGCACGCGCTCGAATCGCAGCACGAAGTCCTGATAGCGCCGGCCGAGGTCCTGCAGGTCCCAGCCCAAATCGACCAGGCGTGCAGCGTCCGATTTATCAGTAAGAAGAATATTAAATATCAATGCTTTAGAAAATAAACTTGCGGTATTGGATTTAGAATTAAATTCGCGCGCCGACGCTTCAGGATGCGCGAACACTCCTGCGGCGACTTCGCCAAAACCATTCCAGGTCAATTCCTCCCGCAGTCGCCGCCGATCGGCTGCGCGCATTGGCGGAAGTACCACGAGACTCCAGCGTCCGGACCACGCCGCCGGTACGTCATAGATCCGCCGGGTCGCCTCCGCGAACCGCACCCGGCCGTCGTCGGAAAGGCGATATTCGCTGCGGTTGCCGGCCCGCCTGCTGTCGAGCCAGCCTTCATTGGCCAGGCGTGCCGTCGCGGTTCGCACCAGGCGCTCGTTCAGCCCGAAAGGCGCCGCAATGCGGATCAGGCTGCGCAGCGCGATGGCCCCACCGCGCGGCATGATGGAATCGCCGAAGATCGTCACAATCAGCGAACCGCCGCGCAGTGGACGTTGGCGGCGAAAGCGCGCGACGAGCGCGGCGGCGGCGGTGATCAAGGTCTGCGGCATCGTCGATCTCATTGTAAAGCTTGCAGCCAGAATGACACAAGAATAATTGAGTTTATACGTCTTTTGTGTCACGATTTGACGTCACGGAAAGGCGGAGGCTGCCATGTACACGCAAGGGCTCGATGTTCAGGGTGCGAGTGCCGCGGAACGGCCCGAGGGCGCTTGCGCGGCCGAGGAGCGGTTTCAGGCGCGCGTGGATGCCGAGGAGAAGATTGAGGCCAAGGATTGGATGCCCGCGCGTTATCGCAGCACCCTGATCCGCCAGATCTCGCAGCACGCGCATTCCGAGATCGTCGGCATGCTGCCGGAAGGCAATTGGATCACACGCGCGCCGACGCTGCTGCGCAAGTCCATATTGATCGCGAAGGTGCAGGATGAGGCGGGGCACGGCGCCTATCTGTATAGCGCTGCGGAGACCCTCGGCGTGAGCCGCGATCAACTGATCGATCAGCTGCTGAGCGGCAAGGCCAAGTACTCGAGCATCTTCAACTACCCAACTCCCACCTGGGCCGATGTCGGCGCCATCGGCTGGTTGGTGGACGGCGCGGCGATCATGAATCAGATCCCGCTGTGCCGCTGCTCGTATGGCCCGTATGCGCGGGCCATGGTGCGGGTGTGCCGCGAGGAGAGCTTCCATCAGCGGCAGGGTTACGACATCATGCTGCAACTTTCGCGCGGCACACCCGAGCAGAAGCGCATGGCCCAGGAGGCGCTCAACCGCTGGTGGTGGCCGGCGCTCATGATGTTCGGGCCGCCGGACGCGGCCTCCACGCACGGTACCGAGTCGCAGCGCTGGAAGATCAAGCGCTTTTCAAACGATGAGCTGCGGCAAAAGTTCGTCGACTTCACCGTTCCGCAGGCGCAGTTCCTGGGGCTGACGCTGCCCGATCCCGCGCTGCGCTGGAACGAGGCACAACAGCGCCATGAGTTCGGCGCCATCGACTGGGACGAGTTCGATCGAGTGCTCAAAGGCCATGGGCCGTGCAACGCCGAGCGGCTGGCGGCGCGGCGCAATGCCCATGCGGAGGGAGCCTGGGTGCGCGAAGCGGCGCTCGCGTATGCGGATAAGCAGCGGACACGCCGCGAATCGGAGCAACGCTATGGATGACAAGCGTCATTGGCCCTTATATGAAGTCTTCGTGCGCGCTCGCGGCGGCTTGGATCATAAGCATGTCGGTAGCCTGCACGCCGCCGATGCGCGCATGGCGATCGACCATGCGCGCGATCTGTATACGCGGCGCGAGGAAGGCGTCAGCCTTTGGGTGGTGCGTTCGACGGACATCACGGCCTCGGATCCGGCGGAGGCCGATTCGCTGTTCGAACCGGCGCGCGACAAGATTTATCGGCACCCGACCTTCTACGACATTCCCGATGAGGTCAAGACCCTATGAGCGCGACGGCGTCCTACGTGCTGCGCCTTGCGGATTTGAGCCTGGTGCTCGGCCAGCGGCTCGGCGAATGGGTCGGGCACGCGCCGGCCATCGAGGAGGATCTGGGGCTGGCGAACACCGCTCTGGACTTGATCGGCCAGGCGCGCCTGCTGCTCGCTTACGCCGGCGAGATCGAGGGCTGCGGCCGCAGCGAGGATGATCTGGCCTTCCTGCGCGAGCAGGGCGAGTTCTTGAATCCGGTGCTTGCGGAGCAGCCGAATGGGGATTTCGGCCAGACCATCGTGCGGCAAGTGTTGATCGATGCATTTCAATTGGAGCTGTACGAGCGGCTGGCGGCATCGGCCGATCCGCGCTTGGCGGCCATCGCGGCGAAATCGGTCAAGGAGACGCGCTATCACTTTCGCTACAGCGCCGGCTGGCTGGTGCGGCTCGGCGACGGCACCGTCGAGAGCCGCGCGCGGGTGCAGTCGGCACTCGAGAAGTTCTGGCCTCTGACGGTCGAGCTGTTCGCCGCGGACGACTTGGATCGCGCGATGGCGGACGCCGGGGTCGCGCCCGACCTCGACGAGGTGCGCGCCGCGTGGGCGCTGCGCATCGAGGCGCTGCTGGCCGAAGCGACACTGACACGTCCGGCGGAGCGGACTTACTCATCG
>Ga0302307_10000958_pt1 | contig 18464 bp, 20 predicted proteins | sample III_Palsa_E3_2_FD_200530 | JGI IMG/M metagenome (GOLD analysis project Ga0302307, IMG submission 200530) | Peat permafrost microbial communities from Stordalen Mire near Abisko, Sweden - III_Palsa_E3_2 | ecosystem: Environmental > Terrestrial > Soil > Palsa > Peat permafrost | place: Sweden... | reverse complement strand
CGCCCATCGCCGCGTCCGCCACCACATGCGAAGCACACTCGCTGACCGTCACCACCCGCACCTTCGGGTACGCCGGCCGGCCCGGGGCATCAGCCCCGGCGCCAGCGAACCCGAACGCGGCCGCGTTCTCTCTGGTATCAGGGGCGTCCCATTCGAACCCGTCGATCGCCATGAGCCGCCATGGCCCCAGGAACGCCCCGGCGGTCAGCTCCTCCGCAACAGGCGCCGCCACCTCGGCGAACAGCTCTTTCATGGGCTCATATCCCAGCCGCTGGCGGGCCTGGGTGATCCCGCCCGACGCCGGCACGCTCCACGAATCATCCCAGCAGCCCCACGCCGTCAGCGTCTCCGTCAGCCGGGCCGCGACTTCCTCATAGTCATCCTCGGCGAACAGGGCCAGCGCCATGACGAAATAGACCATGACGTGCGGCGGGAGCTTCCCATCCGACCGCCTCGCCTGCTTCCCGGCCGCCGCGACCGCGTCATCAACCGCATCCCGGGGCACGAACGCGGCCAGCACCCCCAGCGACACCCAGTCCGTCAGCCGCCCGCCAGCCACCACCCCATTGTCTGCCATAAGCCGCGATCATGCCGGCCGCCAGCCAGAACACCACGTAGCGACACACCCCGACACCAAGATCAACTTAGGCTGAGTGGCATTGGGTCAAGGGGGCACAGGTTCAAATCCCGCGGTGCCGACTGGTCAGAGGGGTCTCGTGCCCCTCTTTTAGTCTTCGGGAGCGCGCCGCCCTGGAGTGTTTCGGGGTTGGCGCGGCCTGCGATGGCGGCAGCGCGGCACGGCCAGATCCGTGCGACACCTTCCTTCACGGGTTCAGGAACTGGCGCCAGCCGCCCGGCAGGGTGGTCTGGCCTACCTCGATCAGGTGCCCGTCGGGGTCACGCATGTAGCAGCGGATCTCGGTCTTGTGCTGTTTCGGTGGCGTGAGGAACTCGGCGCCTCGCGCGCTCCACTCCGCATACACAGCTTGGACGTCCGAGACTCGGATGTTGAGGAAGCTGCTGGCCAGGTCCGGATCGCGCGGTGTCTCGAGTGTGACTGCCGGCTTGTCGTCGGTCGGGCCGCCACCGACGTTGATGATAATCCAGCTGTTGGCGAGCGCCACGTACGTCGGCTCACCCGAGCGGATGGTCTTGCCGCCGAGCACCTCCGTATAGAAACGACGGGAGCGCTCCACGTCGTCAGAAACGATGAAGTGGGCGAGTGCGATCTCATACGCGGGCTGGCTGCCTTCAGGCATCTTGTACCTCCATGGTCCGGGTAGCGGTACGAGCTCCCGGCGGCATCCCGCCTCACTGGGTGAACCACCGGGCCCTGGGCGGATCAAAAGCGTATACGGCACGTACTGATCCACTTGGATCAGGCGCCAGTACTGATCGTCGGCTCAGCCGGTTCCGACGACGACCGGCACCCTGGCCGAACGAGACGACGAATGGACCGAAGGCCGCCGCTATATGGGCCTGGAAATCCTCACCGCCAGCCGCAAAGCCAAAAAGAGACTGACACCAATGAAAGCAGCGTGACGATTGAGGCTATTGGTGTTTAAGTAGAAATAGATGCCGAGGTGGTCATCTCATCCGCCATCTCCCTAAACGTGGCCTGCGTCACACACCAGTATGATCACCGAAGCCACCTTGTGAATTAAGCCGGCCTCACGGGGGGCATAACCCGGTTCACGTCGATGCCGAATATGCCGACAGTCGATATCCGGGGAGCGGATTGCGCTCGGCGACGTAGGTCACCACGTGCAGGGACCTCCGGCTCTGCCCGGGGCCCAGCAGTACCAGGCCAGGGTTGATCCTACGGACGTTTCACCGTAGCCGCCGGCCAGGTCTTGACTGCGGGCGCGACGGAGCGGCGAACGTCAGTCCTCTGCAGGAGTGGTGACAATGTTCAGCGCAGAACTAATTGAAGGCCCGGCAGAAACGAACCTCCCCAAGCTGGCTAAGTGGGTCCAAGAAATCGCGGAAATGACTAAACCCGACAACGTCGTCTGGTGTGACGGCTCGCAGGCCGAATGGGAGATGCTGACCAGCCTGCTCGTCGAGAACGGAACCTTCACACAGCTTAACCCCAAGCTGCGTCCGAACAGTTTCTACTGCGCTTCCGACCCAAGTGACGTGGCACGCGTCGAGGACCGTACATTCATCTGCTCAGAACGCGAAGAAGATGCAGGCCCGACCAACAACTGGATCGCGCCCGACGAGATGCGCAGTACCCTCACCGGGGTCTTCGATGGCTGTATGGCCGGCCGCGTCATGTATGTGGTCCCGTTCTGCATGGGCCCGCTCGGCAGCAGCATCTCCCAGCTCGGAGTGCAGGTCACCGACTCGCCCTATGTGGTCGTGTCGATGCGGATCATGACCAGGATGGGAACGCCCGCGCTGCGGGCCATCGAGGAGACCGGGGCATTCGTCCGGGCCGTCCACTCCGTCGGCGCCCCATTGGAGCCGGGCCAGGCGGATGTGCCGTGGCCCTGCAACCAGACCAAGTACATCTCCCACTTCCCGGAGACCCGGGAGATCTGGTCCTACGGCTCGGGATACGGCGGGAACGCGTTGCTCGGCAAGAAGTGTTTCGCGCTGCGGATCGCCTCGGTGATGGCACGGGATGAGGGCTGGCTGGCCGAGCACATGCTCATCCTCAAGCTCACCCCGCCCGGCGCCGAGGCGAAGTACATCGCGGCGGCCTTCCCGTCCGCGTGCGGCAAGACCAACCTGGCCATGCTGCAGCCGACCATCCCCGGCTGGAAGGTCGAGGCCGTCGGCGACGACATCGCCTGGATGCGGTTCGGCGAGGACGGCAGGCTGTACGCGATCAACCCGGAGGCGGGCTTCTTCGGCGTCGCGCCCGGCACCGGCGTGAAGACCAACGCCAATGCGGTCAAGACCATGTGGGGCAACAGCATCTTCACCAACGTGGCCCTGACCGACGACGGCGACGTGTGGTGGGAGGGCCTGACCGACGAGCCGCCCGCGCACCTGATCGACTGGAAGGGCCGGGACTGGACACCCGGCTCGGCCGAGCCCGCCGCGCACCCCAACGCCCGGTTCACAACTCCCGCCGCCCAGTGCCCGATCATCGCGCCGGAGTGGGATGACCCCGCGGGCGTGCCGATCTCGGCGATCCTGTTCGGCGGGAGGCGCGCCAGCTCCGTACCGCTGGTGATCGAGTCCTTCGACTGGGACCACGGCGTGTTCCTCGGGGCCAACATCGCCTCGGAGAAGACGGCGGCGGCCGAGGGCAAGGTCGGCGAGCTGCGGCACGATCCGTTCGCGATGCTGCCGTTCTGCGGCTACAACATGGGCGACTACTTCGGCTACTGGCTGAAGGTTGGCCAGCGGGCCGACCCGGAGAAGCTACCGCGGCTGTTCTACGTCAACTGGTTCCGCAAGGACGCGAAGGGCAGGTTCGTCTGGCCGGGCTTCGGCGAGAACAGCCGGGTGCTGAAGTGGATCATTCAGCGGCTGTCCGGCGAGGCCAAGGCCACCCGGACCCCGATCGGCTACCTGCCCGCGCCGGGCTCGCTGGATCTCGACGGCCTGGACATCAGCTGGGCCGATCTGGGCCTGCTGCTAACGGTGGACACGGAGGCCTGGAAGCTGGAGGCGGAGCACATCCCCGAGTTCTTCCGTTCCTTCCACCGGCACCTGCCCGCCCGGCTCTGGGAGCTGCACCAGGACCTGGTCGACCGCCTGGGGTAAGGGGAAGCGGGGTTGGGTGCTGATGGCTGGACAGCGAATCCTGGGCCTCGTCCTCGCGGGCGGGGCGGGCAGGCGGCTAGGGCCGCTGACCGCGGACCGGGCCAAATCAGCCGTTCCGTTCGGCGGCTCGTACCGGCTGATCGATTTCGCGATGTCCAATCTGGTCAACGGCGGCATCCATCGGATCTACGTGCTCACGCAGTACAAGAGCCACAGCCTGGACCGGCACATCACCACCACCTGGCAGCTGAGCCACCTGCTGGGTAGCTACGTGACGCCGGTCCCGGCGCAGCAGCGGTTCGGCCCGTACTGGCAGGCCGGCTCGGCAGACGCGATCTACCAGTCGCTGAACATCATCGAGCGCGACGCGCCCGACCTCGTGGCCGTCTTCGGGGCCGATCATGTGTACCGGATGGACCCGGTACAGATGATCGACCAGCACACGGCCTCGGGCGCTGGGGCCACGGTCGCGGCGATCCCCGTCCCCAGGCTGGCGGCGACGAACTTCGGCGTGCTGCAGACCGCGTCGGATGGCCACCGCATCGAGGAGTTCCTGGAGAAGCCCGCCGACCCGCCCGGCCGCCCGGGCCTGCCGGACGAGGCCCTGGCATCCATGGGCATCTACGTGTTCGATACCGACGTGCTGGTGGACGTGCTGCGGAAAGACGCGGTCGACGGCGAGAGCCGGCACAGCGTGGGCGGGGACATCATCCCCAGGCTGGTCCGGGACCACGCGGCGCGCGTCTACGACTTCCTGCAGAACGAGGTGCCCGGCGCTGAGGAGCGCGATCGGGGCTACTGGCGAGACGTGGGGACGATCGACTCCTACTTCGACGCGCACATGGACCTGTGCGCAGTACGCCCGGAGTTCAAGCTGGACAACGACCGGTGGCCGATCCTCACCCACGTGGCCCCGCGACCGCCGGCCAAGTTCGTCCATGACGAAGGCGACCGGGTGGGACGCGCGATCAACAGCTTGATCAGCAACGGCGTCATCGTCTCGGGCGGGCTGGTGCGCAACTCAGTCATGTCGCCAGGAGCCCGGGTGGACAGCTGGTCCCGGGTGAACCGGGCAGTGATACTCCACAACGCCCGCGTCGGCCGCCACGCCGTCGTCGAGAACGCCATCTTGGACAAGAACGTCGTCGTCGCGGAGGGCGCGACGGTCGGAGTGGACAAAGAGCATGACAGGGCCCGCGGTTTCATCGTGTCCAGCGGCGGCATCACCGTCGTCCGCAAGGGACAAGTGGTGAGGCCATGACCGCGGCAGCCAAGATTCGTAGATGATTCCGGCTGACTGATTTGTCGGCCAGACAGGCCGTTCGTGACTGGGGTCAACGGGGCGCGGGTTCAATCCCGCCGTCCCGACAGAGTTTCCGCAGTTGAGGGCCTCGTATTTAGTTGTAGTGCGGGGTCCTCGCGTCATTCACGGCCCGGGTTTTCTCACAAATCCTCACACGGCGTCGTATCCGCAGGCCAGCAGCAAACGGCTCATCCGCGGGTCAGCCCCGGCGGGCAGAAAGTCAGTGCAGCGGCCATGCGAAGGCGGCGACGACGGCCGCCGTTCCACAGAGGCCGCATAGGACTCCACCGTAGGTGGCCCAACTGCTGCGGTACCGCAGCTTGTAGTACTCCCCGATCATGGCGATCCTGTCAGCTGTGACACGCAATTCCGAAAGCGTGCCAGCCCGCGCAGCCTGAGCGTCGCATACCTTGTCCCTGGATGCCTGGTCTCGTGCGGTCGCCCTGGCCCGCGACAGCGCCATCAGGGTTATTTCCTCGATGATCATCGATTGACGCAGACCGGTAAGGCACTTCACCCCGCACGGCAAATACAGGTCCCGCTGTGATTCGACGGTCCGCCGCCACTTGTAGAGCGGTCTTTGCGGAAGCCAGCTCCGCCGTGGCGCGGCGTACTGCACGTCGGTGTACGACACTGACTGCGGCCGCATGACCTGCAAGACAAGAAACATGGTGATCCCTAGGAAGATAAGCCCAGAAGACCCCAGGAAGACGGCGATTGGTGGCGGCCTGTGCTCCCTCATCCCCGCCAGCGGGGACGTGCCAATCACCGTCGCTACGGCAAGCCCGAGCACAGCGGCCGTCCACTTCGCGGAGTCGCGCAGGCGATTTCCAACCGTGCTCCAGTACTCCTGGACACCCGCGAGCGGCGAGCCTGATGCGGCAACCTCACCTTGTGACCTCGCCGGCCATGTTGGCCAGACGACTGGCTGCGGTTCCCACTCGTGGCCGCACTGATTCCAGGGTTTGCCGTCACACCAGACCTCACGGGTGATCAGATCCCCGTCCGGGCGGACTTCGACTTTCCACTCGACCTGCTTGCTGTTGTCCTCCCCATCGGGATCAGACAAGGAAGACCACGCCGGCTCAAATGGCATGCCGACTCGTCCGTTTAGCAGCGCCTTATTCTTATTTCCAGCTGTGGCAAACATTCCTCACCCCTAACAAATCTCGGGCTGACAGTTTCTAGTCCCGCAGGTTAGCCTCAATTACCATCAAGGCCGCGAAGGTCGCCCTCACCTTCGTTTCATGCCTCCCCTTGAGGACTGTGATGGGATATACGACGCCCTTTCCCGGGACGGTTCATCACTCAGGAAGAAAATTTTCCCGGCCCTGGGGTTGCGGTCATCGGGCCATACCCGAGGGAAGGCGATCGGCCCAAAGGCTCCTCATGCCGGGTCCGCCAGTGCATACTGGGAAAACTCGGAGATCGCAGGCTCCTCGTGGAGGCCTGGACGATCGCGGATCGGCTCAGGGACTGACCTCGGTCAGGCGGATATCCAGAGCAAATCGAGAAAATCTCCAGATCGACTGAACCGTTCGGCAGATAGGCGTCGTAATAACCTGGTGGGGGGAACTAACGGTGTCGGTGACCGACGCTGCAGACCGGCCGGCCGAGGAGGCGGACCTTGTTGCCCAAATCGCCGCCGGTGATACCGGGTCCCCGGTGTCTGAGCTGTACCGGAGGTACGGCAGGCGGCTCTAGGGTTTCGGGCTGCAGCGCCTCGGGCGACGGAGGGCTGGCCCAGGAGATGGTGCAGGAGACTTTCGTGAGGCTCTGGCGGACGGCAGGCCAGTTCGACGCTGGCAAGGCGAGCGTCGGCCGCTACCTGTATGTCATTGCCGACAGCGTCGCGGCCGACCTCCGCAAGCGCCCATCCTCGCGGCCGTTACTTCCGGTCGAGGACGCCAACATTCCTCCCCAGCCTGACAGCGTCGATCAGATCATTGACAGGGTGATCGTCTGGGAAGCCGTCGACACATTAAGCCCAGCGCACGCCGAAGTAATACGCCTGGCCCACGAAGAGGAGCTCCCACAATCACAAATTGCCGAGCGCCTCAATTTGCCGCTGGGCACGGTCAAGACCCGCCATCATCACGCGATGCGGGCCGTGCGTACCGCTCTCATCGAGCGAGGTTTCCATGACGTATGACGCCCAGCACGGTCTCGAGCACGCCGAGGTCGCCGGATGGGCCCTCGGCGCCCTGGACTCCGATGATGCCGCTGCGTTCGAGGAGCACCTGCAGTCCTGCGGGCAATGCCAGGCCGAGGCGGCCGAGTTCGCCCCGGTAGCTCGAAACCTGGCCCTGGCGGCACCGGCGGCTGAGCCACCACCTGATCTCGAACTCAAGACCCTGGCCGCCGTCCAGTATGCCGTCATGGCCGAGAGCCGGGAGCAATCCGAGCCGCAGCCCGAGCTCGCTGCGCCGAAACCGGATCGGGAAAGCAAAGCAAGCCGCTGGTGGCATCTGCACTGGACCAATCCGCTGCTTCCCGTGGTCACCACGCTGGGCGCCGCAGCGGTGACCGCGGCCGCATTCATCGGCGCCCACGTCTTTCAGGCGGCCGCTCCGGCGGTAGCAGCCTCCTACGTTCTCCGCCCCCCGCCGGGCCAGAGCGGATCGGCTTCGGCCATCACGCACGAGATCAACGGTGGCTATCAGACTCAGCTCACGGCTAAGGACCTGCCGAAACTCGGCTCAGGCCAGTTCTTCGAGTGCTGGTACGCCGGTCCTGACAATCGCGCCGGACACCCGCAGCTGATTTCAGGCGGCACGTTCTCCAGCAGCAACGGCACCTTCACCATGTGGAGCGCCGCAGACCCAGGCACCTTCAGGGTCATGGAAATCACCGAGGAGCAGGCCAGCGCGGGCGGTCAGCACGGCAGGGTCATCCTCAGCGGCACCGCTCAGAACGTCCACGACGACGACTGACCCTGGCCTCGCCGGGCCAGCGCCGACATGCATGCCAGTTTGTGCCGCGCAAGCACATGGCGTAAGGGAGGTACTAGGGACGAACGTCCCACCTCACCAAAGACGCGGACACGGCGATCCACCAGCCTTGACCGTTGCTCGTGCAACGTAGGATTCGGGAGGTGGACGGGACAGATCCGGCACCCCGGGTCCTGGTGATAGGGCTCGATCCGTATCGGGTTCCCGGGCCCTGGGACCCCAAGCCGGTAGCCGACGCGATCGAGGTGGGAATAGCTCGGTTCGCTGCGCACGGCGTCGGCGTTGAGACTTGCCTGTTCGGCCTCGACGGGAGCGACGACGTAGCGGCGGTCGTCGCCGCTGGCTTGCGTGCCCGGCCATGGGAGTGTGTCGTCATCGGTGGCGGCGTGCGGAACGAAGATCAGCTCGAGCTGTTCGAGCAGGTGCTCAATCTGGTGCGGCGATACGCTCCGGATGCCGCGATCGCGTTCAACAGCACCCCGGCGGACACGTTCGACGCAGCTGCCCGCTGGGTTGACATTCCCGGACCGGCCAGCGCCAGTTAAGGTCGAGGTGCGAGGCTCAAGGGACTCAAGACGTCGCCGCCGTTTACAGCAGGACGGGGAACGAGTGACGCGGGCGCTAGGGTGGTGACTCTTTGTCGGCCGGATCGTCCGTGCCACGCTCGTTGCCTCGCACCAACGCCGCGACCTCGTGACTGATACCGATCGACGGCCCGCCGACCAACTCCCACGCCCGGTCGATCCCGATCAGGAAGCAGATCACCACCAAGACCACAATCGAGTTCACCGCGCCAGAATCATCTGGATGCACGATTATTTGTATTCCGTTGATCAGCTCCGCCACGAATGTGATTATCAGCCCGACCATGAACAGCGCATCGCGCATTGTGCGCCAATGAACCTGACGCAGGCGGATCAGGGAGAGCAGCGACGCTGTAACGAACATGAGCCCGGTCCCGGCCACGGCCACGGCGGTTGGCCCGATCGTCTGCCCGGGGTCCAGCGCGAGGAGCGACACGATAAGTGCGTTGGTGAACGCAGTCAGCGCGGCCGAGGCCCGGATGCGGTGAAGCTGTCCCCCTTTCTCGGGCCGGGCTAGCCGCTCCGAGGCCACCGTGACAGCCACGAATAGCAGCCCGACCAGCGCACCGGCAACGCCCGCGCTCGCCGCGAAGAACTCACGTAGGCCTTCAGACACCACCGCACGATTCTCACATGGACGTTGCGCGAAGCATGCCTGATGGCCAACGTTCACCAGCGATGCTCAAGATCACTGACGAACGTTCCGTGACTGGGCGGTAGCAGAACCGGGGTGGCCGGCCGCAGTGTTGACCGGCCAACAAGCCCCGACAGGGCCAAGGAAGAGCTCAAGCGCCTGTTTGGTGCTGTAGTCCGCCACGTTTGGCCGCCGCTTACCGCTCGAACGATTCTTGGCAACAGCAGCTTGGCCAAGATCTTGACCATTTGGGCGGTGCTGAGGGTGCGCCCCGAATGCGGTAAATAAAGCACATCTAGTCTTCGTCGAATGCTGCGTGCAGCTTTGCTTCCTCTTCCTGGGACAGGTTGGTGTGGATGATCTCGCCGGTGGAGCCGCGGAATTCCGCGGCCACCCGGTCGAGGACCGCGTCCGACGTCAGGACGAACAGCGCCGAGGTACCGGGGGTGATCTTCTCGCGGACGTCCTTGATGAACGCGTCGAAGAGGTCGTCAGTGCGGCGCTGGCGGCCGCATCGGCGGAGAGCGGGCCGGCATGAGAGGGCGGCGCGGAGGGGCGGGACGCAGGGCCCGGGCCTGCTTGGCACCATGGCGCGGACAGCGGTGGTCGCCGGTACGGCGTCGGCCGTGGTCGGAGGTGTTTTGTCACACCGGGAGGCCAGGACGCAGCAGCAGCAGACGCAAGTGGACGCCCAGGTCGCGGCTGCGCTCGCCAATCAGCAGGCGGCCGCACCTCCGGTAGCACCTGCTGTGGTCCCGCCCGCGGCCGGGGGGCTGAGCGATGACTCCATCGCCAAGCTGCAGCAACTCGGCGACCTTCTCAAGCAGGGCATCCTGACTGACCAGGAATTCGCGGCCCAGAAAGCCAAGATCCTCGGCGCATAAAAGCCAAGAAAGCAATCGAGGTGCTGGCTCCCAGGCGCTAAGTGCTGGTGCCGCCCTGTTACGCGTCTGCGTCTGGAGGATCGCCCTCGTCCGCCGGCCCGATCGAGATGAGCTCAAGGCCCAGCTCCTGGGTCTGCTGGATGAGCCCATGCAGATGGGCCTGGTCGATCACGAGCCCGGTCAGCACCGTGGTGCCCGCAACTCGGTCCATCTGCATCCCTTGGAACAGGAAACCGAACGGTTCGCCCAGCTCGCCCCGAAGGACCAGCCGGTACCTTCTGCCCCGTGCCCGGTTGCCGTCCATCACAACACGCTCACACCCAGGTGGATGACCCGTCACCACCTGCCGCCCGTTTCCACCTAGGTGAAGCGCGCAGAAAGCCAGGGAGATCCCGGTCCAGGCGCCTCGCCGCCCAAGCGACAGCTCCGCTCCCGCGGGGCCACCGCCCAGGCGAGCACGCTGGCACGCACGCGGGCCAGCCAGGCATCGCGGCTAGAGGAGTCTGAGCTCGCGCTGGCGGCTGGTCACGTTCGAGGACCGGACTTCGACCCGGGATTCGCCACCGAACTTCCGGCCGACGAACGTCACGTGGTGCAGATCTCGGTCTTCGCCGACAACGCCAGACAGGTCACAAGGTCTCTGGTCGCTGAAACACGCGCCGGGAGCGAGGAGCTGACGCTGCAACTCATCTGTTGCCCGTCCGGTTCCCGCCAGGAGCAGGGCCGCGTCGCCATCTACGGCCTCGCCGCGCCCTCTCTCGCCCGCCGCGCTCGGCCTCCGCCAACCCGAACCGGATACGAGCCCCGCGGAACAACCCCCTCGAACCCAACCGGCAGAGAAGGGGTCCAGCCGGCCAAAGTCCGGCCCCTTGAATCAAGCAACGATTTGATGGAGGCACACGCCGATGAGCGAGTTCGACGAGCTGGTATCACGCCCTGGGGTGCTCGTGGCAGGCAGATTCGGGCCGGACTGGCGTGTCGCGGATACCAGGACCAGGGGACTGTTCGTTGAGTTCCCGGCCGCGATTGAGGTAATGGGCAGTTTCTGCGCAGCGATTCAGTCGATGTTCAACGCCCTGGCGGTGGCCATGGGTGGCTTCAGCCCATCGACCTGGACTCCCATCCATGGCTGGGCCGCGTCCGGCGGCATCTACTCGATTGCCGTAGACGGTGACCGGTTCGTGGTCGTCGAGACGGACAAGGTCGGGAGCTTTGACGAACTGCGCAAGCTGTTGCAAGCGGCGAAGCCCTGAGCCCGAATCCACCCCCGAGGACTGACTTCGCGGCGGTGCGGGCGCGCCAGGAGGCCGGCCCCGTTCCTGTCGCGGCGCTGCTGGTCAGCGTGATCTTGGGCACTGCGCCGGCCGCGCAGAACGTCGGCGCGATCGCCACGCTCGGCGTCGGCGGCTAGCGGCGGCGACGTCATCTCGCGCGCGGCGGGCTCCGGCGTGCTGGACCGGGGGGCCCTGGCCGCCAAGGCGGAACTGTCCCAGGAAATCGAGCAAGGCAAGGTCGTCCCCCAGGGCAACGCCGGCACCGATACGCAGCGGAGCAGCCAATGACCGCAGTCAGCGCTGGTCATCTCAGGCTGGAGCATCCGCCGCGCCCTTAGCGGCAGGTGCCGCATTGCCCTTAGCGGCACCTGCCGCCTTGCGGCTGGCAACGAAGGATTTCACGCCTTCCATGGTGAGATACGCGGTCACGACCGCGATGAGGACCGGTGCGGTCTGGAGCCCGCCCACCTGCGATACGAACGCGGCGAGCAGTACCACCGAGAACGGTGCGGCGACGAGCGCCCCAGGGACGGCGGCAAACACGCAGGTGAACGCCAATCCGAGTGGCACAGCCGGAATGAGCTGGTGGACGAAGACTCCTGCGGTTCCCCCGATAAACAGCGCCGGGAATATCGGCCCGCCGATAAATCCGCTCGCCTGGCTCACCGCGAAGGTAAAGATCTTCGCGATCACGATGACAGCCAGCAGGCCAGCGCCCAGCGTGCTCGCGTCGCTCAGCACCGTCTTGAGCTGCGCGCTGCCGGTGAACAGCGTCAGCGGTAGCGCCACGCCAACGACCCCGAACAGCACGCCTCCGAGGGTGGATCGCGCGATGTCCGGAATCCGGCCGAACAAACGCGCCGCCAGCGCCATGAACAGGGCCAGCACGGTCACCACCACGGCGGCGAACCAGCCCAGCCCGACCCCCGCCAGGAGCTGCCAGTCCTCGAATTTGTACTGCGGCACCTTGTAGATATCGAGGAACACGGCTCCGGCGATGGCGAAGTAGATACCGAAGGCGACGCTGGAGGCAATGATCGTTCCCAGGAGCGTCTTGGTGAACCGGTTCCCCCCGGGCCGGGCCACTTCGAGGAACAGCATCACCACGATCACCGGGCTCGACAGCATCCCGCCGTACGCGCCTGCCATTCCCGACAGGACGTTCACCTGGGAGTCCTCGTCGCCAAGGCCCCGTCGCCGGTCGATCCACGTGGCAGCCCCGCCGCCCATCGATCCCAGCGCTTTCTCTGGGCCCAGGCTCGCCCCCCCCGATGAGCGAGACCGCCGATATGAGCACGCTCGCTGGCACCAGCCGGGCATCGACCTGACCCGTGCTGATCTCAGCGATGATGCCAGGTGTCTACTCGGGCACCCGCAGCCATCGGTGCAGCAGGCCGACGATGAGGCCGGCCGCGGCCGTGACCGCCACCCACCACCAGTGGCCGCCGAGCCAGTGCGGGTTGGAATCAACATTCCACTTCTCACCCTGGCCGATCACGCCCAGGAACACCAGGCCGGCGAAGCCGCCGAAGACCCCGAGCGCGGCGGCGTACCCCATGGCAGGCCAGAACCCCGCTGACTGAGTGACCGGGCGCGGAGCAGGCGGCCCGGGCTGGCGCTCACGAGCGGAGCCTCCCCCCAACCCCACCCGGGGCCTTTTGCACTGGTCTTCTCCTCGTATTCGTCTTCATGGGCATCTTCGGCGTCACCGATCCGGTGAGTTCTGTCCGGGGCCGGCCGCGCGGTTCCCGGCTGGCTCCGCTCCTGGTGCGGGCGCCCCGGACATGGCGGGGCGCTGCCGGCCGGCCTTGATGGCGCTGACCACGCCTCGCACGACGATGCCGATGATCACCAGATCCAGCATCATCTGGAATGTGACGATCAGGCGAGCGGCCTGGCTCTTCGCCGTAATGTCCCCGAACGGTGCCTGTCAAACTGAATGAGACATCAGGCCACTTGGTTCGTCTGTGGCGCCTCCTGGGTCTCGATGGTTGCGCGGGGCTGGTTGATCCAGACCTTCGCTGGCAGGGCCGGGGCTAGCGGCCGCCGCCCGCGGAACCGTTCGGGGCTGGCTTTGAAGGCTTCGTCGAGGATCTGCTGGCGGTGGCCCTGGATGTCCCAGGCGGTGCCGTCGTGGACGGTCGCCGGGGCGTGCAGCCCGATGCCGGAATGGCGGTGGGTGTGGTTGTAGTAGGTGAAGAAGACGTCGCAGAAGCTGCGGGCCTCGTGCAGTGATGCGAAGCTGCCGGGGAAGGCCGGGCAGTATTTGAGGGTCTTGAACTGGGCTTCTGAATAGGGATTGTCGTTGGATACGTGCGGCCGGGAATGGCTGCGGCTGATCTTCAGGTCAGACAACATCTGGGTAACTGTCTTGGAAGTCATCGACGTGCCGTTATCGGCATGAATCGCGCTGGGGTTAATGCCGCCGTTAGCAGTGATAGCGTGCTCGATAAATGCCTTGGCCAGGTCGCCGTTCTCGGTGGCGTGAACTTCCCATCTGATTGCTTTGCGGGAGAAAATGTCCAGTATCACGTACAGGTCGAAGTAGATTCCCCGCCATGGTCCTTTCAGCTTGGTTATGTCCCAGGACCAGACCTGGGACGGGCCGGTGGCGACCAGTTCCGGGCGGACCCTGGCGGGGTGGGAGGCCTGAGCGCGGCGCTCGCGGACCTGGCCCTCGGCGCGCAGCACCCGGTACATGGTCGAGATACTGGCCAGGTAGGTGCCCTCATCCAGCAAGATGGCCCAGGCCTGGGCCGGGGATTTGTCGGCGAACCGGTCGCCGTCCAGCACCGCCAGCAGCACCGCCCGCTCGGCTGCGCTCAGCGCGGCCGGATGGGCCGCGCGCCGGGCCGCCGGCCTTCCCGCCGGCGGCGCGGGATTACGCTGGCGGTAGAGCGTGGCGCGTGGTTTGCCGAGCAGCCGGCATGCCGTTTTCGCTGAGGTAACCGGCTCCAGCCCGGTAAATGCGGCGTCGATCACTTTTCCCGCTTCGTGCCTGAGTCCGCGCTCTCGGAGAGCAATTCCAAGAGCGCGTGTGCTTTTCCCACTACTTCCAGCGCCGCCTTCGTCCTGGCCAGTTCCGTAGCGAGTTTCCCGTTTTCCTTCCGCAGCCGCTCGTTTTCCACCTCCGCCTGACTGCGTGACGGGCGGCCGGGCGGCTTATCCGAGAGCTCTTTCAGGGCGCCTTTATCGCGCGCCTCGCGCCATTGCTGGATGTGGGAGTGGTACAGGCCTTCCCGGCGCAGCAGCGCGCCGCGTTCGCGCGGATCGGCGAGCTGGTCGTATTGCTCGACGATCTGCAGCTTGTAGGCCGCGGTGAAGGACCGCCGTTTCGGCTGGCTCGCCCGCGGCCCCTTCGCGCTGGACGCCACAAGGCCATCCTCCCCCGTGGAGGAGGCCACGTCTGCGGTGGTCAGTGTCACGTTTCGTAGATCCCGTCTCGCCCCGCTCGTTACAGAGGTTTACATCAGCCTCGTGTCTCACGAGAGTTTGACAGAGAGGGGAATCCGACGGTCGTGAAGACCGTGGCCGAGAAGTACATGGCATCGGTGCGGCTCAGGTGCACACCGAACGCGGCGGACTGTGCGTGAGCCATGAGGAAGTAGGTCGTCGCGAACAACAGCACGTACACAGGAACCGCGAAAGCAAGAGCTTCAACGGCGCGGACGCCCGGATGCTCGGACCGCGCGATCTCCCGGATCTGCCACGCGATGATGGCGAAGAGCGCCAGCCCGCCGATTACCAGTCCGGTCACCGTCGCAGCGGTGATCGCGTGATCCATCGGGATCAGGAAGTAGATCGCCACCACCACGATGATCGTGGCGATGGTGCGCACTGATGCGCCGATGACGATCCGTCTCCGCTGACGGGCAGGGAGCTTCTCATACGGGATAAACGGGTGAACCGTTGCCGCCTCTTTTCCTGCGGGCATTACGTCCTGCTCCTTCTCCCCCTCCGTCGGCAACCGAAGAAGCGTCGTGACGGGCCCTGCGGCCGGGTGCGGGCCGGCGGCAGGAGTGCTGCGATGTCACAGAGCGCGGCGTTATCGCTGGACGCTGATGGTGTCGCCGAGCAGGAAGTACGCCGCGGCAGTGTAGTCGTCGGCCTCTTGCCAGGTCACGCTCTTCGCGTGGTTTTCCTTGCACCTGATTCGGGATTGTTCCCGGGATGGTCACGGCCGCACCCAGGCAGGTCGAGCCGCTCCCGGGGGCCGCCGTGTGCATCCCGATGTGGCCGGCCGCTGCGTAAACCGCACGAGAAGGTCGACGTTCCCGGCCTTACCTGCGATCCGGTCAACGTGGTGTAGTCGGCCGGGGGGGCGATCGAGACGGCGAACGGCATCGCGGAGTTGAGGCTTTGCCCGGCGGTCATCGTCGTCCAGCCCATCAGATGCGAGGCCTTTAGACGCAGCTCGGCCAGGCGATCCTGGACGCCGGGCGGTCCGGCTCTGGGGCTACCAGACTGATCGCTCGTTCATCGTGCCGCCGCGGAAGATCAGGTAGAACAGCACGCCGATGAGCGGGATGAACAGCACGAACAGGAACCACAGGGCCTTGGCCCCGCCAGACAGATCAGGACTGCGGAAGATGTCAATGAACACCGTGATCAGGATCCAGAACCAGATTACTACCAGGAAGACCTCGAGAATCGTCCAGAAAATGCTCAGGACCGGATAAGAAGATGATGCAGCTGCGAGTGACATTCGTGCTCCGTCATACCTTCACTTGCCATGTCTTCGTCTGCGAATTCCGCTCTGCTGCCGGCAGAGCCGGAACTCCATAGGCGCAGTCAGCGGCGCCTACCGGTCAGGTCAGGCGGCACACGCGCGCGGCAGCACATCCAGTCCACCGTGCCATCAGTGGACACCAGCGCCGCCGTCTGCAGATCCGCGATCAGCCCATGATCTTCAATCGCCGGATTATCCATGGATCTGCCTCCTTCTGGCGCGGCCGTTCCTCGTTGTGCCGCCCTCTTGGATTCCCGACCGATGGTTCCGCGGCCCCAGATGACCTGTCGCCACCTACCCGTCGTTTCCACCTAGGTGAATGCCTGATGAGCCGGTCGGTCATGACCGACTGGAGTTTCATTGCAATCGCGGGCCGGGTTCCGCCATGCGCACAACGACCTCAGCGCTAGCCCGAGTTTCCGAGAATCGTGGTGAGAGCCGACTGTTCTCGCTGTTCAGCTATGGTTCCGTGGGTGGTTTTGGCGTATTACCCATCTCAGCGTCTGGGGGTGTAGCGGGCGAGGCTGAAGATGGCGGTGAGCTTGTCCTGGACTGCGCTGGTTTCGGTGAGCATGCGGTGGGCTCTGGGCCGGCCGCGGTCGCGATGGTAGAGCAGGACGGTCTCGCTGATGCCGGCGAGCTCACGCAGCAGTTCGCGGACGGACATCCGCAGTCCGGCGCGGGCGGCGCGAAGGCGCATGAGGTGGGCGATCTGGAGGGCCAGCACGCAGGTGAAGACGTGAACGCGGATGTTGTGCTCGGTCCAGTGGTGCATCGGGGAGAACGACACCACGTGCGGGTCTTTCATCTGCCGGAAGGAGAACTCGGCCTCGGACTGGGACCGGTAGCCGGCGATCACCTCAGCTGCCGGCCAGTCGTCGTGGTCGGTGATCAGGACGTGCTTGCCGAAGATCTCTTCTTCCAGCCCGGCGCGGGCGGCCGGGTCGATGCTCCAGGTAAGCCGCAGGTCTTTGGGCTGGCCGCCGGCGAGCTGCCAGGTGATGACCCGCCGCACCCAGGGCTTGCGGGTGATCTCCTCGATCTCAGCCTGGACCTTGTCCTTGCTGCGGCGGGTCTTGCCGCGTGCCAGGGTGGCGGCCAGCTCGTCCAGTTTCCTGCCGGCCTTGGCCAGCGTGGTGCTGTCGAACCCGCGCGCCTGGCTTTCGTGCAGCTCGGGTGAGTGGGTCAGGATCGCGCGGCGCTGCGCACCGTAGACCTCGCGGCGGGTATCGAACGCGGTCAGCCCGCCGAAACGTTCCTTATCCACGATGACGCGCTCGGAGGCGGGCAGGGCGGTCAGGTCCGGGCAGTCGCTGGCCGGGACCGACCCGATGTAATGCAGCCTGGTGCCGGCGAGGTGGGCGAAGTTGGCTGCGGAGTTCTGCCCGGCGTCGAAGACGACTGTCATGTCCGGGTCGCCGGGCGGGGCGCCGGCCGCGGCGGTGATCGCCTGGTACTGGCCGCGCAGCTGATCGATCATGGCGGTGAACTGGGTGACGTCGGGCCGGTCGCCGGGGTAGGCGTGCCAGGTCAGCGGGATCCCGCCGTCCCGGGTGACGACCAGCCCCAGACCGACTAGCCGCAGGTCGGCACGCTTCTGCTTGGCCTTGCCGCGCTGCGCCACCGGCGCCTTGCCGTTGCCGGTATCGATGAAGGTCGCGAAGTTGGTCATGTCCAGCGCCACCGACGAGCAGTCCACGCCGGCGGCCTGCACGATCCGCACGGCGAGCTGGCGGGAGATCTCTGCCAGCTGCCCGAGGGTGACGGCGTGCATCGCGTCCCAAAACCGGCGGTGATCCAGTGCCGTGCCGGGGATCTTGGTGAACCGGGCGGCGGCGGTGGTCTTCCACCAGTCCGCGAAGGCAAGCTTCGAGCACGGCGCGACCAGCCGGTTCAGCGCAGCCAGCACCAGGTAGGTACCTGCGGACAGCGGCAGCCCGGACGGGCCAGGGCCGGCCACTTCATCGATAATGGCGGCCACGCCGAGATCCTCCAGCACGCCCCACGCCGCGGCGACTGCGCCGAACTCCTTGTGTCCGGTCCGGTCCGGCAGGCCCAGCCCGCCGCCGCGCATTGCGGCCGCCAGCTCCCCGGCGGTACCCAGGTACTCCTGCGAGACGATCCGGGGCCTGCCGTCGACGCGGGCCGACTCCACCAGGTAGTAGTACGTGGCATTGCCGCGCTTCTTCCCCACGATGGATGCCATATATGGGTAATACGCCCTCGGGCGGGACAGGACAAGCACCGCCACGGCATGTCATCAGGCGAAATGAGTCAGACTCGGCTCCGGCCAGGAGTCACCAGACCATGATCATTGGAAACTCCGGCTAGCGGCTCACCCCGGCGCTCTACCAGCCCGTCGGTAAAGAAGCACAGCACCGC
>Ga0302307_10000940_pt1 | contig 18714 bp, 11 predicted proteins | sample III_Palsa_E3_2_FD_200530 | JGI IMG/M metagenome (GOLD analysis project Ga0302307, IMG submission 200530) | Peat permafrost microbial communities from Stordalen Mire near Abisko, Sweden - III_Palsa_E3_2 | ecosystem: Environmental > Terrestrial > Soil > Palsa > Peat permafrost | place: Sweden... | reverse complement strand
GCGTCATACATTCCTGGCTTCAGGGTGTAGCGAGGATCGTTGGTGTTGGATCCTGTCATCCCTGCAGGCAGCGGCGGAGCCGGCTGGACTGCAAACGAATCATCCTCATCGTCCGCCGCTTTGGCGGGAGCCTGAGAGGCTTGCGTTGCAGGTGCGGGGCCAGTTTGCGGCGTCTGTGCCTGCAGCAAGACCACGCCGGAACAGAAAACAACCGCGGCCATGACGGCCGCAACGCTCTTCACCTGGATCAAGGTTTCTCCTTTAGCATGTTCTGCATAATTGTTATTTCGGCGCGCTGCGTATTATCCGCATCGGTGGCAAAGTCGAACAGGTCCGCGTCCTGCCCTGCACCCGGCGTGTCGAACAGCTCTTTCACCATGGCCAGAGCACCCTGGTGGTGCTGGATCATCCCGGTTAAGAACAGGTGGTCGAACTCCGCACCCTTCGCGTTCTGCAAAGCTTCCATCTGTTTCGGGGTCAGCATCCCTGGCATGGGTTCAATGGGATTGCCCGACATATCCATATCCTCCATGCCGGGCATCGCGATGGAGACCGGCTCTCCGCGAGCCATCAGCCAGCGGCGCATAAAGTTGATCTCGTCTGATTGGGAGCGACTGATCTTTTCTCCCAGCGAGCGCACATCCTTATTCTGCGTGTGCGAAGCGATCAGCGCCGTCATCTCGACCGCCTGGGAATGGTGCATGATCATGCCCTGCATGAAGGCCACATCCGCCGGCGAACGCTGCGGCAAGATGGGCCTGGTGGACGCGGGAAGCGTCTTGCTCGGTTGGCCTGGAGCCCCGGGTTGTACCACAACGGGCGGTGAGGAGGAACCGGCTTGCTGGGCAGAGGCGGTAGGGGAGGATGCGGAAGCGCCGGCAGCCAGGAGCAGGCCAATCAGGGCCAGAGCCGTTCTTGCAGACTGGGACTTAGGCTTGCGGGAAAGATGGTAAAACTTCAACTTCCGTAGATAGCCGGGCATTCTCGATAAATCTACGCTACCACGAAGAACACCCTCGACTGCGGCTAAGGACTCGGGCTGCGCCGGGAAACTTGTATGGTATATGAGACATCAGTGGACATACCGGAGTTTGCGTGCCGCCGATTGCTTTTCTCGAATGCTCCCGTTGTAACGCGCGCCTGAGCGCGGACACGCCACAAACGACCTGCACGCAGTGCCCGCAACCACCCGCTGGGTCGCTCTATGTTCGCTACGACCTGAGTCACTTGCGCGGCACGTCCGCGGCCGAAGTGATCGGCCGTGATGCGGCGCGTGCTCCGTGGACAGGGATGTGGCGCTATCGCTCGGTACTTCCGGAGGTGGGTCCGGTCACGCTGGGTGAGGGCTGGACGCCGATGCTGCAGAGCAAGCGGTATCGCAATGTGTATCTCAAAGAAGAAGGGGCCAATCCCACCGGCACCTTCAAAGCACGCGGCCTAGGGCTTGCCGTCACCATGGCGAGGCACTACGGTTTACGCAAACTGGCGGTGCCGTCCGCCGGCAATGCTGCCGGCGCGCTGGCTGCGTACGCCGCCGCGGCGGACATAGAAGCTCATATTTTTATGCCCCGTGATGTTCCCTTCGCCAACTATGTAGAAGCAGTGGCCTATGGAGCGAAGGTCACCCTGGTGAATGGGCTTATCTCCGATTGCGCACGCATGGTTGCCGAGCGAAAAGAGGCGGAAGGCTGGTTTGACATTTCCACGCTCAAGGAACCTTTCCGGGTCGAAGGCAAGAAGACGATGGGCTATGAGTTGGTGGAACAGCTTGGCTGGGAATACCCCGACGCAGTTTTCTATCCTACCGGCGGAGGCGTAGGCCTGATCGGAATGTGGAAGGCGTTTGCAGAGCTGGAAGAACTGGGCTGGGTCAAGGCGGAAAAACGTCCACGCATGATTGCGGTGCAAGCGGCTGGCTGTGCGCCGGTCGTGCGGGGCTTCGAGCAGGGCGCCGGCGTCAGCCAGATGTGGGAAAACGCGGCGACGTTTGCGGCCGGGCTACGCGTTCCCAAGCCTTACGGTGATGCAATCATACTCAAGATCCTGCGCGATTCCGGCGGAGTTGCGTTGACCCAGACCGACGAGCAGATTCTTGCCTCCATTCTGGACTGGGCGCGCCACGAAGGGATTTTTCTTTCCCCCGAGGGAGCGGCGGCAACCGCAGCCTACGACCGGTTGCTGGAAACAGGTTTTCTGAAGCCAACCGATCGCGTCGTTCTGTTCAATACGGGAGCCGGCCTCAAGTACACCGACGTTACCGCCGAAGCGATGAAACTGCAACGACCGGTGCAACAGGCGCAATTGGTTTAAGCGCTAGCGCAAGAGCGCCGAAGCGGCCCACAGGACGGGAGCCTGGCCGTGGAAGTCACCGGTGCGGCGCTTTCTGGCCAGGTAGTAGTCGTAGCTGTCTTGCTTTCCGGTGCCTTCACAGACGTTGGTGATGTCCTGATTCTGGTCGATGTAGCCCACGACCGCGATCCAGGCCCTGCGCGCGGCGGGGCCGTAGGTCGCGGCGTCAAGCCAGCCGTTTTTTACGCCGGTGACCAGGGCAAAGGTAAACATTGCCGAGCCTGAACTTTCCGGCCAGGCTTCGTCGTGGTCGATCAGTTGACGCCACATTCCGTCCTTGCCTTGATACTTGAGCAGTGCACTCATCATGGCGCGGTACCCTTCCATGATGCGCTTGCGCTGGGGATGGTCCTGGGGCAGATCCCGCAGCATCTCCGCCATGCCGGCTGCTACCCAGCCGTCTCCTCGTCCCCAATAAAAGGGCACGTCCGGTGCGTGAAAGAAAAGCCCGTTCGGTTGCTGCAGCTTATCGAGATAGGCCGCCATCTCCAGCGCATCACGATCGAGATATTTCCTCTCGGATGTCGCGCGATACGACTCGAGCTGCAGGAGTGTGAGCATGTACATGTCGTCGATCCAGAAGCGCGTTTCGGCCGAAAGCCCATCGGGGCGCGGATTTTCCCATTGACGATCCGCCCAGGCCTTTCCAGCGGCGAGGTATTTCGGATCCTTGGTTTCGATGGCAATTTCCAGCGGGACAACGCCAAAGATGGAGTCGTCCACGTGGCGCCGCACCGGGATACGAGCCGCTTCCCCTCCCCCGGGCATGAGCGGTTCGAACTTGCGGATCAGCTCGCCGCGCAATGCGTCGTCGTGGGTCAGGGAAGCGAAGGTGAGCGCGCCATACCAGGTGGCCACCTCAGAGTAGTGGATGGTTGCCGTGTATTGATGCGGGCTCAGGACGAAGTGCTCAGCCACCCGCTTGCCCACTTCTTGCGGGGATACGCCCGATGGCCAATGGCTGAAGTAGGTGTTGTCTTGCGCAGAAGCACTAAGGGTCAATGCCAGAAGGAGGGGTGCCAAGAGGGTGGTGTTTAACCGCTTCATTTGTCGTCTTGGTGGGCAGCGAGGGACTCGAACCCCCGACATCCTGCTTGTAAGGCAGGCGCTCTAACCAACTGAGCTAGCCGCCCATCCTTGCGCGATGAAAAACGAATATAACACCTTTATTCACATCGCGATACCATACCAGTCTAGCATTTTGAACACTTCCCGTCACACCTTTTAGAGGCTCAGGCAACAGGTCTGGACATTCCAGCTTGCGATCAGGTCCGACGCGTTCTTCCACAGGTTTCACAGCACGCCTGAGAGAGTTTCGGCCTCTTGTAACCTGGAGAACGCGGAGGCGCGTAAAATTGACTGGAAGTGACAGACGACGCGAACCAAAGTGACGCCGAAAAAGCCCTCCCCACAGACTGGGCCGCGCTTCGAGATGAAGCCGCCAAGCTCGGCATCAGTCTGAGTGAACTGCAACAGCGCCAGCGGGAGACGAACGCAAGACGTGCCCGGAAGCTGCAATCCGGGCAATTTCCAAAGCCTACGGGAAAGTGACTGCAATCTGAGCCATTCGACCACTCACCTGTGAGTGCGTATCCTGCATTTGTCCGTGTGCAAGCCCCTCTTTTTGTTCATCATTCTCGCAAATGCATCAGCGCGCCCGGCAAAGGCAATAGACTTGTCAAACCAGAAGCCGGGCTAGAGGGGAAGCATGGAAAGACTCTTTTTGGCCGAGAGGCGGTTAGGTTCATGAAGCAAAATGCAGCGACCAGCGCGGAAAAAGGGCGGGTCACGATCGGCATCGACCTGGGAGGCACGAACCTGCGCATTGCGGCCTTCGATTCGGCGTGGAAGCGGCTGGATTCGATTACTGTGCCCACCCGGGTGGCAGATGGGCCGACCGAGGTGGTTCGCGACATGTGCGATTCGATCGACCGTTTGCGGCAGCAATGGGGGGCGAATTATGAGCTATTCGGGGTGGGAATAGGAGCCCCGGGGCCGCTTGAGCTACCTTCGGGGCGATTTTACCGGCCTCCGAATCTGCCCGGCTTCGACGCCTTTGTGCTCAAGGATGTCGTAGAGGCGAATCTGCGCATCCCGGTCATTGTGGAGAAGGATGCCAATGCGGCTGCGCTGGCGGAGTGGAAGAGCGGCGTGGGCAAGCAGATGCCTGGGAATTCGATGTGCATGCTGACGCTGGGGACCGGGGTCGGCGCGGGCATCATTCTGGACCGGAAAATCTGGCACGGGATGATTGGAATGGGAGGCGAGGGCGGACATATTCCGGTGGTGGAGGACGGATTTCCTTGCGGGTGCGGCGGCCGCGGGTGCCTGGAGCAATATGCTTCGGCGACGGCGATCGGCCGGGCTGCCACCCTGGCCGCGGCACGCGGAGGCGCCACGGCGATCTCGCGGCTTATGGGCCGCAGGATTCAGGAGCATGGTGAGTTTACCGCGCGCGATCTTGCCGGGTTGGCGCGGGATGGGGATGACGTTTCTCGGCAGATTTTTGCCGATGCGGGGAAATATTTGGGGATGGCGCTGGCTATGCTGGTGAATGTTTTCAATCTGCCGCTGTATGTGATTGGCGGCGGCGTGGTGAGTGGCTGGGATTTGTTTGCTCCACGGATGTTCGAGGAGCTGCGCCGCCTGAGCTACATTTATTGCCTGACCGAGCCTGAGAAGGACCAGCCGTTTACTGCTGGGAAGACGTATGTGGTTCCGGCCGCTACGGGCCCTGACGCCGGCTTGTTGGGTGCGGCGATGCTTCCCTACCTTGAGGCTGGGTTGCTGTAATGGCCTGGGGCTAGGTCTGGTGGATGGAGCCTCTGTAGCCGTAATAGGCGATGTATATGTAGCAGAGCGCGGGCAGAATGAAGGCGTGGTGAATACCGATACGGTCAGCCAGGGCGCCCTCAGCCAACGGGATGATCGCTCCACCGACGATCGCCTGCACCAGGAGACCGGAGCCCTTTGCTGTGAGGGGCCCCAACCCCTCTACACCCAAAGCGAAGATGCTGGGGAACATTACAGAATTGAACAGTCCCACGCAAATGATGGTGCCCATCGCCAGCCAACCGGTGCTCAGCATGGATATCACCACCAGGACGCAGGCCACTACCGCGACCGTGCCCAGCACCGCTCGTGTGGGTAACTTCTGCAGCCCGGCGGCGCCGATGAAGCGACCAATCATGGCCCCCAACCAATAAAGTGAAACCAAAGCCGCGGCGGTTTTGACGCTCATGTTGCCGATCTCAGGCTGGGTAAAGTAGTTGATGAGAAAACTTCCGATCGACACCTCAGCCCCAACATACAGAAAAATCCCCACGGCACCCAACACCAGCTGTCGCTGCTTCCACAAGTCTCTGGCGGCAGTATCAACGTCTCCCATTGGGCGGAATTCCCGGGTGGTCTCGATCTTGGGCAAGTTGAACATCGCGATGGCGAGCGCCAGGATGGTGAGCGCCAGAGCGATGCCGATATAGGGAACCTTCACGGAAGAGGCTTCCTGCTGACGGTAAGCCAGCAACGCCGAGCCGGAGAGTTGCCGGAGCTGGCTCGACGACAACGGCGCCGCGGCCAAAATAAGAATTCCCCCAACATACGGAGCAATCGTGGTTCCAAGCGAATTGAATGCCTGGGTGAGGTTGAGACGGCTGGAAGCTGTACGCGAAGGGCCAAGCACTGTGACGTAAGGGTTGGCAGCCACTTGCAGCGCGGTCACGCCCGTAGCCAGCACGATGAGCGCCGCCAGAAAGAGCCCAAAGGAAGGCACGTTGGCGGCGGGCACAAAGAGCAATGCCCCGACCGCCATGATCAGCAAACCGACCACCATGGTCTTCTTGTATCCAATCTTCTCAATCACCAAGCCGGAGGGAATCGCGAAGACGAAATAAGCGCCGAAGAATGCGGATTGGATCAACATCACCCGGGCATAGGTCAGGTCGAAAATCGACCTCAGGTGGGGAACGAGAATGTCGTTCAGCGCGGTAAGAAACCCCCACATAAAGAACAATGTGGTTACCATCGCCATGGCGCGGTAATTGCTGGGGGTGGAGTCGCTGCTGACTGTAGTCTTGGTTACGGCCGCCTGAACCATGAAGTTTTTGCCCCGCCACAAGTTATCACAGTGCCCCACAGCTTAACCATTCACCGCCTTCTGCGGGTTTTTCAGCCGACGACGACGCGCGCCATCGCCCGGTCAAGAATTTCCGGGGTGAAGACCAACTCTGTGGCTTGCTTGCTGCGCTTGCGATAGAGCGCCGTGGTTTCGCAGAGCGCCACGATATCTTCCACTTCTGCTGGATTGATCACGTTTTCCAGGATGCGCTCGCAGAAGGACCGCTCGTCGATGCCCTCTAAAAGGAAGCCGCGGCGCTTCGCTTCGGTGAGATAAAACGTGGTCACGTCGGCAAGCATTCGCTGAGCATCTTCCGGGATCTCGACGCGATGAGCTTTGCCAACCTTGGCCCCCGGGAGCACCAGCTTGATGCCAAAGATATTGTCCAGTTCGCTGTTGGCCTCGAAGGATACCGTGGTGGCCGCCACCAGAACATTCTGCCGCTCAGAGGTGGTTTCAATCAGCGCGTCGAGCTCGGTCAGCACTTCCGGATCTCCCTGCTGATAGGCGAGGTCGATCCGGGGCAGCAGGAGCATGACCTTTCGCCCTTTGTAGCCGCGTACCAGGCTCTTCGCCTTGGCAAGCGCATCACTGTCGCGCGGATTGAAAACGGTTACCACGCGGTCCATGCCCGCCAGTTGCGCAATCTTCTGCGCCAGGCTCTTCTTCCCCGTCTGGTTGGGCCCAATGATCAACACCTCGTTGCCAATCTTCAAATCCTGATATGCGGAAGGGTTGCGGGCGCGATCGATCAGGTCGGCGATGTTGCTAAGCAAATCATCCATGCCCGCGACCCTGGGCCGCAGCGAGCTCGCAACCTCGTCTTCCAGGCTCAGGTCAATGCGTTCCTTACGCTTGCGCACCTCGGTGACAAACTCGATAAACGCCGGCAGGGCCGCGACTGATCCGACGAACACAGCAAATACCAGCACCTGCTCCGTAATAAGTAGCGCCGAGTTGCTACCAGCCGCAGGATCAAACATATGGGCAGGATATCAGCAAGTGTTACTTTCACCTTCGGGCGGGATCAACCCCATAAAATGGAACTTGGTCGGAGACTTGGCGGTTCTGTTTGCATACAACATAATTCTTATGGGAAAGCCAATGAAGCCGGTACAGCCAGTCTACGCACCTGAATTCGAGCTGGTGCTGGCCTGTCTTCGCTGGCCGCAGGCAACGGTTGACGGCGCCCGTATCCTGTCCCTCGCCCAGCAGCCCATCCATTGGCCTTTTCTGCTCGAAATCGTCCACCACCAGAAAGTGGTTCCGCTATTCTTCCGCAACATTGAAACCTTCGCCGGCGAACACCTGCCGGAAAAAACAGCCGCTGCTCTGCGCGCCGGCACGGAAGCCAACACGCGCAGCTGCCTCGAACGCAGCTCGCATCTGCACTTGCTCAATCGGTTGTTTCGCGAGCAGGCGATCGATGTGCGCATCTTCAAGGGCATCCCGCTATCGATGACCGCGTTTCAGGATCCCACGCTGCGCGATCTGGGCGATATCGATTTGCTGGTGGCGGAGAGAGACATCTTCCGCGCCGGAGACATTCTGCGTGCGCATGGCTACCAGCGCTTCGAACCGCGGGGCCACCTGACACCGCGTAGACTGCGCTCCTACATCGCGCACCAGAAGGATTTTTCCTACGAACATCCCGCAGCCGGCATTGTGATCGATTTGCATTGGCGTCTATTCCGCAACCAGTTCCTTCCCGCCAACGCCGGATTGGCTGAGGTTGGAGTGGATTGGGTGATGCTTGATTCCGAACTCATACCGACCTTGCCTGTTTCCCGTTTACTGCTTTATCTCTGCGTCCATGGAGCGCTGGACGGGTGGCTGCGTTTGAAATGGCTGGCCGATATCGGCGCGCTTCTGCGCACCATGACCACACAGCAACTCGCTCGAACTGCGGAGGCAGCCGCGCAGCAGCAGGCGCTGCCGGAGTTGAGTGCCGCCTGCTTTCTTTGCCAGGATATGCTCGGTGACGGCGATTCTTTTCCCATGCCGGCAGGTTGTCTTGACCGCAGCGACAAAAGGGTCGCGCGCATCGTGGATTTCGGCAAACGGCTCATGACGTCAAACCAGTACCGTCCAGTGCGGGAGCAGATCTCCTCCGCACAATGGTTCCTGAATGAGTTCCGGCTTCACTCTTCGTGGAACTATCGCCTGGACCTGGTCCAGCGCTCTCTCTTTCGCCCTCGTGTCTGGCGCAAGTTCAATCTGCCTGACGCGCTCTTCCCTCTTTATGCCTTGCTCAGTCCATTGGAGTGGTTCCACGATCGCTTACAAAAGCTCAAGAAGTCATCGCGATCCCCTGCTGACCTTGCCCTGGCTATCGAGGCCGGTTGCATGCTTATCTTCTTTCGCATTGTGCTCAGCTTTCTACCCGTGCAGAAACTCACTGCCTGGATGAGTACACCGGATGCGGCGCGAGTGGCAATTTCCCCGGGCATGGCGGCGGAAATTCTACGCAGGATTGAGTGGTCGATCGACGCTGTGGTGCGCCATGCCCCCCTCACCTTTGTGTGTTTCCCCCAATGCCTGGCCGCGTACTTTATGCTGCGCCGCCGGCACATCGCGAGCAAGCTCTACTATGGCGTTACGCGGGAAGCAGATCATCTCAAGGCTCACACCTGGGTCAAAGTGGGAGATCGCACCGTGGTGGGCGGCGATGTTGAGTCCCACTTCACAGTCCTCACCACCTTCCCCTAAGAAACCTTTGAGGACCTATGGCTCGCGCAGGAACTTCTCCACCACATCTACGCCTGACTCCAGATGCTCTAATCCCCAGGGACGGATAAGCCGATATGCCTTGGCCTGCGACGACACACGGCTGCAGCGCAGAAAGCTTTGTTCCAACTGACCCGTTGCCTGCAACACGTAAGCCTGGTGAGTCAAATCCATCAACAGCGGAATTGCCTCGACTGCAGAGAGCCCCTGCATCTCAGTTGCAGATCTTTGATTGGGATTGGTCTCAAGGAACACCAGCCGTCCGATGGGTTCGGGATGCAATGTATCGGCGAGCGGAAGACGGTACTTGTCATCCTCGCTGAATACTCGTTCCAGCCCCTGCACCTGCCTTCCGAGATGCTCGAGTGAGTTTCGCCACAGCTTCAACCAGGGCGCCGCGGGGATCACCACGGCTGGGCCGCTGGAGGCGGTGTCGATGAGACAGACGTCATCGGCCAACACGGAAAAACCACGCTGTGCGAGGCAGGCCGCGAGCGACGACTTCCCTTCACCGGACCGGGCCAGAAAGGCCACCACTCCTTTTCTGCTGCTGACCGCGCTCGCGTGCAGGGGCAGCAAGTGGCGCTGTTGACACAGGGCTACGAAGAGGGTGCCTAGAAGGTAAGCACGCACATCGAGTGGGCGAGCTCCGGTGTCCGGGCACACGATTATCTCTTCCCCGTTGGTAACCAGGTAGCATCCAATTCCGTGGATGCGCAACCAATAATAAGTGGGGGTGGCGAAGCAGTCGGGATCGATTTCTACAGCTTGGGGCCGATGGTTGGGGACTTTGCCTAAACGAATGTGCACTGGATGCGGTATGGCACCGGAGTGTTGTATGAGGGGCAGTTCAGGAAGAGCGATCTCTGAAACGAGAGTAATCCCCCCAAACCCATACACGCCTGGATCCTGTCTCATTCACTATCCCCAAAAAGTGTCAGGCGCGACTATTGCGAGTAAACCTTTGGTATAGAAAACGCCGCCTGCAAGGTTTAGTATCTACTCTAGTAACTATCACGTGGAGGAACGCATTGACGCTCATTACCTCCTGCGTTACGCTCTAGCTGTACCGGGCGGAAAGAGCGATGTTTCAAATTTAGGGGATCCAGGGAGCTTTCATGAAGAGCTACGACGCTAAAGATCACGGCGCATCTGACCACGTTGCGGGGCAGGCGAGGAAGCCGTGGATCACTCCGTCGCTCGAAATCATTGCCCTCAAGAGTGCCGAGGGTGGAACGCGTCCCTCGCGAGTCGATGGTGGCGGCGGTCACTTCCAACGTCCCCGTTCCTAATTGTTTTCATCCTTCCTTTGCGGAGATATTCATCCGCGTCTTCGTTCGAGAAGTTTACTCAAATTTAAAATTTTAGGATATGAGTGCAATCGCAGGTATCTGGTCGTTTGACGGCGGGGGTCCTTCGTGCCGTGAGATGCTCCAGGCGCTCAGCTTGTACGGGGGGGATGACTGCGCCCAATATGACGGTGAGTCCCTGTCTATGGGCCGCTGTCTTCTTCGTCTTCTCCCCGAAGACATCTTCGATCGACAGCCACTTTCAGCGGACGGCGTCACCGCCCTGGCGGCGGATGTGCGTCTCGATAATCGTGAAGAAATTGCGGCTGGACTAGGCCTATCCAAGCAACAGGCTGCCGTCATGGCCGACAGTGATGTACTGCTTGCGGCGTGGCTGCGTTGGCGGGAGGAGTGTGTGGATCATCTCGCCGGCGCCTTCAGTTTCGCGGTTTGGAACCAAAAGGAACAACATCTATTCCTGGCGCGCGATCATACCGGGGAGCGCCCTCTCTTCTACGCTTCCGGCGCCAACAACTTTGCCTTCTCGTCGATGCCGAAGGGTCTGCATCGTTTGCCATTCGTCGGCGCGGAGGTGAATGAGGACTACATTGCCCGTTACTTGACGCTGGCCAACATTCCGATCGAGCAGACGGTCTTTCGTCACATGCAGCGCCTGCCCGCGGGCTGCTCTCTCAGCGTCCGGCGTGAGCAAACGAAGCTGTGGCGTCACTGGCGTACGAACCACCTCGCAGATCTCCGTCTGGGATCGGCCGAGGAATACCTGGAGTGTTTCCGGGAGAAGTTTGACCGGGCAGTACGCGTGCGGCTGCGCACGCGCGGAGGCATCGGCGCACAGCTGAGTGGCGGTCTGGATAGTGGTGCGGTCGCGGCCACGGCTGCTCGATTGCTCGGTGGCGATGGCCGCGAGCTTACCTGCTTGACCGCGGTGCCTCGCCCTGGATTCATCGGCGCCGGCAGCACCACTCACTTTGATAATGAGGGTCCTGCAGCGGCTGAAGTCGCTGCAATGTATCCCAACATGCGCCAAGTGCTGGTGGACTCAAGCGCAACATCGTTTCTGGATGTACTGGATCTCAATAACAATCTTTACGATCATCCTTGCTTTGGACCGAGCAATGAGGTTTGGGGCAACGCCATCATGGCACGTGCCAGGGATAACGGAATTACTCTGCTGTTGAATGGGAATTGCGGTAACTCCACCCTCAGTTATGACGGGATGCAAGCCTTCTCGTCCTGGTTTCGGTCAGGCCATTGGGGCACGCTGACGCGGGTTGCACGGCAGCTCACCCGGGCGGGGAACGCCTCGGCACGCTCCATCGTTCGCAACGCGGTGTGGCCGTCGCTGCCGTTTTGGCTGCGCACCATGACAGATCCGCATATGCGCGGTTTCTCGCTCGATTACAGTATTCTCCATCCCGAAATCGCGCGGCGGCTTGACCTGGAGCGTATCGCTTTTCGCGATATGAATCGGCAATCCCCGGATGGACGGACCATGCTGCGTACGCTGCTCGAGTACGGCGATATTGCTGATACGTCGGTAGCGGCCCAGGGGGGATGGCAGCTTGATTTTCGCGATCCTACGTACGATCGCGAGGTGATCGAGTTTTGTCTCACCGCGCCGTTGGAGGAGTTTCTCCGTGATGGGCAACAGCGTTCTCTGGCCAGGAGGGCCATGGTGGGGCGGTTGCCTGCGAGCACACTCAGCAGGAAACAACGTGGTAGTCAATCGGCGGATTGGTATGTCAGCCTTGGGGCGGTGCGCGGCCGGATGGCAGCCGAGGTGCAGCGTTTGCGTTCTTCGCCTTTAGCGAGCCGCTTGCTTGATTTGGACCGCATGCGGCGGTTGATCGAAGAATGGCCGAGCAGCGGGTTCGAACGGCCGGACGTGAACCGCTCGCATCACATCGCGCTCACTCGTGGCTTTTCCGTGGGCAAATTCTTGATGCAATACGATCCTGATAAACCGGACTCGCGGAGTTGATGCAGGGTTTGTCGAGGGTGTGAGCTGAAGGAGAAGAAACCGCAGTTCCCTCCACTGCGCTTCAGCCATTGCCCCCTGAACACATTTCACTTCTACTTGGAAAAGAGTCTCTGGAGGAAGGGCACGGCTTCAGCCGTACCATAAATGACACTGCTATTGACGGCTTTAGCCGCTAAGGTACGTTTTTTCCGTCCTCTAAATTCTTCTATGCGCTGACAAAAGGATGCCTGCGTGAGAACTCCTATCAGAAAACTAAGCCCCGCAGGGCCGCTCGATAGTAGCCCAACACAGGCCGGGTGAGCTGGGAGCTAGTCCAGTCCCGAAGGGACGGCTGAGAGTAGCCCAGGACGCTAGTCCTGGGTAGAGATTACAACCACGAACAGTCCCGCAGGGACGGCTGAGAATGTCCCAGGACTCCAGTCCTGGGTACACTTGAATAGGTTGCTGCGCACGGAATCGAAAAAAAGGTTTCGCGCTATTTCTTGCCAGACTTCACGTGCTGAGGACGTCCCTCTTGGATCACGCGGATTTTGTGTTCTCGCGTGGACTCGTCAGCTCCTTAGCAATCCCAGGACTGGCGTCCTGGGACATTCTCAGCCGTCCCTGGCGGGACTGTTCGTGGTTGTAATCTCTACCCAGGACTAGCGTCCTGGGCTACTCTCAGCCGTCCCTTCGGGACTCAGTTCGTAAGTGGAGTTTTCACGCAGGCCCTTTAACGCCTGAACTTATGCCGGGACGTTCTCGCGGGTTTAAAAACCCGCTCCCCGGACTTCAGTCTGGGTTCGCGGAGAAATCCAGGTCTCAAAAGCGAGACCTGGCCACCCACTCACTATCTGCGTTTGCCGCCTGCGTTTCTCCTTACGAGGAAGCAGTCACGATGACTGTGACCGCGATTGCGTGGGCTAGCGTCGTACCCAGGGTTCCCGTGACCACGATCGTGTAGGTGCCGGCCGGCGTTGCTGTGGCGCCGGATGTGGGCGGCGGAGTGGGTGTTGTTGGTGGCGCCGGCGTCGAGGAACCGCCGCCGCCACCGCCGCAGCCAATGCCCGCAGCGAGAATGGCGAGGCAAACCAGGCTCAACATAGACCGCCATCTGCGCCGCCGGGCCGGCAGACCCAGCAGGAACACCCCGGCCAGCGCGGCCCCGCCGCTGGCGGCGAGCCATTCCATCCGGCGCGCCGAAGGAACGGGAGACTTGACCGAGCTCGCGGGAGTGGATGCATTGATGGTCAGCGTGGCCGTAGTGTTTCCGTTCACCGTGACCGAGGTGGGATTCAAAGTGCAGCTCATACCGGTAGGCGCCGTGCACGCCAAAGCGACCGCGGCATTGAAGCCGTTGATGGAGCCGAGGCTCAGCGTCGCTGTCCCGGTTGCACCGCCGGCGACGGTCACCGTTGGGTTTTGCGCCAACATGGAAAAGTCGGTTAGCGGATTGGCGAGCGACAGGCCGAACTGAGACGGAGCATACGCCGTGTCCCCGGAATACGTAATCACGACGGAGTTATTACCCTGCGGAAGCGAAGCAGCGGAATTGTCGAAGAAGTACGTTGCCGTTGAGGTATCAGTGGCTGCCACCGCGGTAAGGGGAATACCTCCGGGGGTAAGGTCAACTCCTCCTGACTGGATGTCGACCGTGCCGCTGGGCGAAGCGGAACCAGTCTTCCCGGTAACGGTGATCGACAGATTGATGCGCGCAGTAGGCGAAGTGGTGGAACTGCTGGCGGTGGCAGTGGTGGTGGTGGGCAGCAGAGTGGCGGGCGCGGTTACGGTCAGACTCGAAGGCGTCGTACTGGTGCCGCTGCTGTAGTTGGTATCGCCCGGGTAGGTTCCGGTTAAAGATACGGCTCCTGCCGGCAACGCCATGCTCTGGGCGCTGGTGACGGTATAGGTGGCAACCGCGTCACTGTTCTGGAATGCGCTGAGAGTGCCGGTGCCCAGGGTGGTTGAGCCCGCCAGGAACGTGACCGAACCGGTAGGCGCTACGCCCCCACGCGATGTCTCGACTAAAGCAGTGAGGGTGGTTGTTTGTCCCTGAGCAATGGTGCCGAGTGCGCTGCTCACCGCCACCTGCGTCGCTCCCTTGGTTACGGTGATCGCGACCGTCGCCGGGGTGCTGGTCGATTTGTTATAGCTGCCATCACCGGAATAAGAGGCAGCGATCGAATGCGCACCCACTGCCAGGGTTCCGGTGGTGTACTCGGAATCACCTTCCGCATTGAGCAACACGGTGTTTAACGGGTTCCCGTTGTCGGTAAACGTCACCGTACCGGTCGGTTCGCTGAAGAAAGGACAATTGGAGTTGCAGTTTGCTTCGCTCGTAGGGATGGGATAGGCATTGATAATGGCGGGAGTACCATAGGAAACCTGTTGTCCAGCGATACTGGTCGGTTGTCCATTGGCGTATTCGGAAACCACAAGCTCAAGTGTGCTGGCCTCCGGAGTCACCGTGATCGGGGTCTTCGTGGACGCGCTGGGAGCAAAGGTACCGTCCCCGGAATAGTTGCCCCAGACGTTATAGCTGCCTCCCGGCAAGCTGCCCACACTGGTTGAGGCCGCACCGCTGGAGAGGGTCAGGACGACCTGCCCCTGATTGGTGACCAAAGGACTGTCGGTCATGACCGCAACATCGCCAGTAGGGGTGCCGCCGCTGCCGGCAACGGACGTCTTGAGCGTAACCGCCGTTCCATGGGCAAAGGAAGTGGACGACGGGGTGAAGGTAGTCGTGGTCGCAGTTCCATTACTTCGACTGTTCCAGTTGGTCACCAGAACATTGGCGTCGATCGAGCCTAAGCCGCTAGCCAGATCGTAACCTGGGGTCGCGGCATAGCCGGTAAGTTCCCCATTAGTGCAATTGGCCGTGCCGGCCACGCACGGCATCTGGTTGGTACCCGCCTGGATGTCATGAAATGCGCTCGGCATTTTGGCAGCCAAAGGATAGAGCTCGTAATCCGCCTGTCCCTGTGGTCCATAAGCCTGGTTCACCATCGCCATAATGGCGGCAAAGGCGGGAGAAGCAACGGAAGTGCCACCGACTCCGCTGATCTGCGGGTTGGAAGTGCCCTGGCAGTCGCCATCGGCAGCACAAATCGCGTAGTAGCTTCCGTTGATACCGTCGGCAGCAAAGAGGGAGACGTCCGGTAGATCGCGGGCATTGTCAGCAGGCACTCCGGTGCCCACCTGCCAGGATGGCTTGGGCGTGGGCGCACAAGTCACGACCGTGGTACCGGTGGAATCCAGGGTTGGATTACCGCAGGTGCTTGGCCCTCCGCTGCCGCCGGCGATAGTGCCGGCCGGCTCGATCAACAGGTTCAGTCCAAATTGGCTGTCATTCCAAACCTGCTCTGGGATGTAGCTGATCAACGAACCGTTCTTGCTGTCGTTGGCGCTGTTCCAATAGGTGGCGAGGGCTGCCGCGTTGGGGTAATGAAAATCTGTGCCGCCGACCGCCACGTTGAACTGAGTAGAGGCGAATCCGCTGACGGCGAGGCCATACTGCGCCACCGTCTCCGTGTCTGCATGGTCGCAACCGGCCGAACCGCTATCGCCGGCGGAAACCATGACGGTGATGCCCTGGGCCGCTGCCTGTTCCCACAAACCAGACCAAAATGAATTCGCGGCGCCGAGGTTGGTTTCGCATTCCCCGAAGCTGAGGCTCATGACCGGTGCAATGTTGGAATAGACCGCCCGCTCAGCGGCTAACACCAGGCCTGTCTCCACGCTGGTATCGGCGGCAATGACCAGGTCAATGGTGGCCCCGGGAGCAACCGCGCCCGACCACTCCACGTCCACGTAGGCTTCGGTAGAGGCGCCATTGAGCCCATCCGGATTGTTGGCGCCATCGATACCGGGGTCGTTGCCATCGATGATTACCTGGGGAGTCGACGCCGGCAAGCCGAAGAGGGTGCGGAAATTGTTAACAAAGTTGATGTTGATATTCGATTCGTTGATGATCGCGATCGTCTGGCCAGTGCCATTGAGCGGCTTGGCAGCGGTGTAGAGCGGGGTCACGTCGTACTGGGTGGCGAAATCTTCGGGAGCCACAGCATACATTTTGCCCAACACTCCGCCCGGCAAAGTCCACTCCGGGATCGCCTCATGGGTCTTCGGATTGTATTGGGCGCTACCCAGCAAGCGGCTGTAAGGGCGAAAGGGAAAGTTATTCAGTGAAACAAAGCCACCCAAAACGGGCGCCAGCGCGACAGGTATCTGCGGGTCTGTGGCATTTGAAAAATGCTGTTGGCCGTTGACCGCATATTTGTGAATGGTGGTATGAAATGCCTGTTGCAGGGCGCCAACGGTGCCGGCGGCTTCGATGGTCTGCTTGCCCGGGTTCACCTTCAATACCTTGAAGCCCTTGGTTTCGAGCCAGCTCTCGATGGTCTGCACGTCCTGCTCGCTGGGCCCGAACTGCTGACCGAATTGTTCAGGTGTCAGCCATTTGTGGAAAGTTGCCGTGCCCGGGGTGTGCATGTTCTGCAGCAGTTGCCGCAGGGCGGCTTCCTGTTGCGGACTGCGCTTCAGAACCAACTGCAACCGTTCGAGTTGCATATCCGGGGAAACCGCGCCGCGGTCGTTGGCGGCATTCGCCAACGGATGAACCGTACCGCGCAAGGTAACCAGGGCGTCATCATTCACTGGTTGGGTCAGGCGCGCTTCCTGCGCAGGCGCGGGACGGACGGCGCCGAGCGTTACCAGCAAAACCAACGCCGGTAGGATTGTTTTGCAAGAATTGGCTTTCATGATCTTCCTTAAATGGCCTGATCAGCTAAAGACGTCAACTAAAGACAAGACAGACGGGGTGACTCAGCGGGTATTGCTTTCCGCTGGGGTTCAGCAATCCGGACCGCGTGTTGCGCGCAAAGACGACGATATTGGACGAATCCTCGTTGGCAACGAGCAGCCACTGGTTACCGGGATCGAGGGCGAAATGGCGAGGCGTTTTTCCTCCACAGTCCACGTGCTGCACTGCTTTGAGGGTTCCGTCACTATCGCTGATGGAGTAAACCGCCACGCTGTTATCACCGCGGTTGGAAGCGTATAGGAAGCGGCCGGAAGAGTCTACCGCCACCTGACCGGCGGTATTCGATCCGGTAAACCCTTCGGGCAGGGTGGAGATGTTCTGCAGCCGTTTCAGCGTGCCATGCTCCGCATCCCATGCCAGGGCATCGACCGTGTTGCTTATTTCATTGAGTGAGTAGGCCCACTTGCCGCTGGGATGAAACATGAAACTTCTTGGTCCGGAACCAGGAAGCGCTTCGTAGAAGGGAGGATCGTTGGCTGTGAGCTGCGCTGTCTGCGGAACCAGATGGTAAACCGAAATTCGGTCCAGCCCAAGGTCGTTAACCAGCACGTAACGATTGTCAGGAGATACCGTAGTGCAATGGGTGTGAGGAGCGGCCTGGCGCTCCGGGTCGGCACCGTGGCCGGTGTAGTGGAACGTGGAAACGGGTTTGCTGAGGGCGCCGTTTTTTAATATCCGAAAGGACGCGGCGCTGCCCCCGTCATAATTGGCTACGAAGGCGGCCTTGCCGGTAAAGTCGACGGTGATTTTGCATGGGCCTCCGCCGGCGGAGGGGACCGTGTTGATCGCCTTCAGCTTGGAGGAATTGCGCTCGACGGCGAAGGAAGTCACGGAACCGGTTTTGCTTCCGCGGTACTCATCCACCTCGTTCACGGCGTAGAGGTGGCGGCGATCGGGCGACAAGGTTAGAAAGCTGGGGTTGACCGTAGCAGCCGCCAGCCCCTCGAGTTCGAGTGTGCCCTCATCCGGGTCCCAGCGAAACTCATAAATCCCCTGGCTGGTGCTGCCTTTGTCATTGGTGTAGGTGCCGGCATAGAGGATGCTTGCTGGTTGGCCGGCCCAGGACCGGACTCGCGAAGCGAGGGCCAGCGCCGAGAGATTCGCCAGAAAAGACCGGCGGCTTGAATATTTCATCCTCGCCATACTACTGTAAGGCGACCCTTTTGCACGACATTTGGGGGAGGCTGAACGTTGCGAGTAGGACTCTTTACGCGGGAATACCCGCCGCATGTCTATGGTGGAGCCGGAGTGCACGTGGAATACCTGAGCCGCGAGCTGGCGCGCAGGGTTTCCGTCGAGGTTCATTGTTGGGGGCGCCAGCATGCCGACGAGGGCAACCTGCATGTCCGCGGCCAGGAGCCCTGGAGCGAAATTTCCCAAGGTACGGAAGAGAAGTTCAAGGGCGCGCTGGAAGCTCTGTCTCTGAACC
>Ga0302307_10000939_pt1 | contig 18720 bp, 17 predicted proteins | sample III_Palsa_E3_2_FD_200530 | JGI IMG/M metagenome (GOLD analysis project Ga0302307, IMG submission 200530) | Peat permafrost microbial communities from Stordalen Mire near Abisko, Sweden - III_Palsa_E3_2 | ecosystem: Environmental > Terrestrial > Soil > Palsa > Peat permafrost | place: Sweden... | reverse complement strand
TAGCTTACCTGAGCAAGCTCAAGTTAAAATTTTTGTTCAAATTCAGGAAAAATCATGCGCTATACCACACTATCAGAATGGTTAGATTGGCTAGAATCCCTTCATCCCAAAACCATAGATTTAGGCCTTGAACGCGTGCGCACAGTGGGCGAGCGTTTAGGGATCCTAAATCCCTCTGCCACCGTCATTACGGTAGGTGGTACCAATGGCAAAGGATCCTGCGTCGCTTTTTTAAGTGAAATTTATCAATCTGCCGGCTACCAGATAGGTGCCTACACCTCGCCGCATCTTTTATATTACAACGAGCGCATAGTTATTAACGGTAATAGGGTAAGTGATGATGCTTTAATGGCAGCATTTTCTGCTATTGATAATGCGCGTGGTGATATATCGCTAACCTACTTTGAGTTTGGCACTTTAGCGGCTTTTTGGCTGTTTTTTCAGCAAAAACTGGATGTGTGGATCTTGGAGGTTGGTCTTGGTGGTCGCTTGGATGCGGTGAATATTATAGATAATGATGTGGCAATTATTGCTTCCATCGATTTGGATCACATGGAATATTTAGGAAGTACGCGTGAGCAAATTGGCTATGAAAAAGCCGGTATTTTCAGGGAAAATAAGTGTGCAGTTGTGGCCGATGATGACACACCAGTGTCAATAATTGATCACGCCAAAAAAATTAATACAAATTTATATGTAATTAATAAAGAATTTTGCTATCATTACGATACCGCGAATTCTTGCTGGTCTTTTGTTGCTGGAGAGAGGCGGTATGATAATTTACCATTGGTGTCGTTAAAATTATCTAACGCTTGTGCCAGCTTGATGACCGTTGAGCTGCTCCAAGAATGTTTACCGGTTAGCCATGATGCATTATGTGCTGGGCTTAAAAAAGCACGGGTTTTAGGGCGTTTTTGGCAGTTATCATCGCACCCAACATGTATTGTTGATGTGGCGCACAATCCTGCGGCAGCCAAAGAATTAGCTAAACATTTAAAGCTAAATAAGGTTGCTGGCAAAACTGTTGCGGTGGTAGGGATTTTGCAAGATAAAGACATCCGGGGCATTATTAGCGCACTTTTACCGGTTATTGATACCTGGTACTTAGCGAGTTTATCAGGCCCAAGGGGTAGTAGTGCAGCAGAATTAGCATTAGTTTTTGATGAATTGAGGCAGTATCAGTATCAGCTCGCTGATACCGTTGCGGCCGCTTATAAACAAGCCGTCGAATTAGCAAGTCGTGCGGATAGAGTGGTCGTATTTGGCTCATTTCTTACCGTAGCGCAAGTAATAAGTTTAGGAAATTCCGGGGAATAATAATAAGTTGCTAGGAATTGCCATTGTTGTAAGGACTTAGCTAGGCAGGCAGAAATAAGTAGGGAAGGTGGTAAAATGAATACAGCATTTATACAGCGCATTATTGGCGCATTTTTTGTTATTACATCGGGTGTAATTTTCATCCCTTATTTTCTAGATGGTTCGCCGCAAGAAGCGCAAGCGACTTTGCTATCGTCTATTCCTGTGCCACCACCCGCACCTTTAGTGGCCGAAATACCTCCTGCTACACAACAGGTAGTATTACCTAAGCCTTTTGAGCCTACTGCGCCTGTAATAGCTAGCGCTCCTGCTTTACCTAGTACTCCACCAGCCATGGCTGTTAATAAAGTCGCAACAGCTGTCACAGTTCCTGCTACTTCAGCTTCCTTAAGTAAAGATAATATGTGGACAGTCCAAGTGGGTGTTTATATTGACGCACAGCGCGCCATTGCTGTTGAGCAACAATTACGCACTAAAGGCTATGCCGCTTATCGCCGTGCCATGCCTAACACGGCTTTAACCCAGTTGTTTATTGGTCCAGAATTCAATCAAGCCAATGCAAAGGCTATGGCTTTGCAGCTACAGCATGAATTACGCGTAGCAGCTGTAGTAGTGCCGTTTAATGACACGTTAAAAGTTGCCTTACAACAAGGTCAATAAGCCATGGTTTGGATAGATTGGTTCATTATAGGTGTATTAATTGTTTCAACGTGTATCAGCCTGTACCGTGGCTTTACACGTGAGGCCCTATCGCTAATCACCCTGGCTTTGGCAATTTGGTTAGGGATAGAGTTTTCCCCCGCAGTTGCTACTTTATTAGAAACCACTATTACCAATCCCGCTTTACGCCCTGCAGCTGCTTTTGGCTTAATATTTTTAATCGCCTTAATTGTTGGCGCTATTATTAATGCCTTTGTAGGTAAAGTGATCAGCCTTAGTGGCTTAGGCGGCCTTGATCGCTTACTGGGTATTGTGTTTGGTGCTGCCCGAGGTGCTTTGGTGGTAGTGCTAATCCTGGTAGTCTTAACAGTGACCGGCTTTTCCAAGCAAGAAAGTTGGAAGCATTCGCTGTTTGTGCCGTATTTTAATCAATTGGTGCTAGAAATTGCTGCTATGCTGCCTGATTTTTTTGAAGATCAGAAGAAGATTATTCCCGTGCTTTTACCTACCGTTAGCAAAGAGCCATCTACTACCCAGAATGGGCTGAGCGCGCAACACTTTTAATTTATACATTGAGCACTTTAATGGACAAAAGCGTGTGGTATGCTCTGCTCATACTCTTGATATTACAACGCCAGAGGGTAAAGTGGTGCGTTCATTAGTGTATGTTCCTGAAATTATTGTGCCAAAGCAAAAATTAAAAGTAAGTGTAATAAGGTAAGGATTAACGATAAATAACAAGTTATCTGCTTTTGTGAAACATTTGTAAATAATAAATACCAAAAGCTAACAAACCAATAAATAGCAAAACTATACCATGTCCATAATACCCTAAAGGCGTTTTCCCTTCTCTAGCCTCAGCAGTGCCTGTTAAAACAGTTGCCTGAAAACGTGGGGCAAGCGCAGTAACCTTACCTTGCTCATCAATAATGGCTGTCATTCCATTATTAGTTCCTCGTAAGAGATACCGGCCCAGTTCTAATGCGCGCATTCTAGCAATTTGCAGATGTTGATGCGGGCCCAAAGAATCACCAAACCAAGTGTCATTGCTAATGGTAAGCAATAGATCCGCTCTGGCCATAATAAAATTAGACCATGTTAAAGAAGGGTAGGCAATTTCATAACAAATGGCAGGACTAATTTGCAAATTACCTGCTTGCAGCCCAAACTGCATATCATCGCCAGCTTGTGTAGCAGGCATTGGGATCGACAGCACTTTAAAGATTTTTCCTAAATGATCTTCAAAGGGAATATACTCACCAAAAGGGACTAAGTGTTGTTTGTAATAAATACCATTACTGTTACCAACTGCCAAGATGCTATTATAAAATCTCTTTTCTTCTGCTCGGTTTAATATTCCAGTAATAAATGTATTATTATGTTCACGGGCTAATAAGGCTAATTCATCTAATAAAGGTTTTGCATAGGATATAGGTAAAGGGATAGCCGCTTCTGGCCAGATAATGATTTGATTATTTTTAATAAAATAGGGTTTACTCAGCGTGACTAGATTATCAATGATTTTTGGGGTATTTGCACTGACCCACTTAAGCTCTTGAGGGGTATTAGGTTGCACGAGCACCACATCAATGGGATTACCCAGCGCTTTTGTCCAGTGTACGTGTTGTAGTAACCAGCCGGTAAGCTGAAGCATTAGAAAAAAGATACCAACCCCTATTTTGCTGCGAAGATTAGGTACTTTAATAATGTACAGCAGTAACCCTGCAGAAAATACCGTTAACCATGAAATGCCATAAATGCCTACAATAGGCGCAAAGCCAACTAACGGCGCATCAATTTGGGTATAACCTATAAAAAGCCACGGGAAACCCGTAAATGCCCAACCTCGTAATGCTTCCCATAATACCCACAAACTAGGATAGGCGATAAGTGAGCGAAAGTTTACCGGTAATCCTTTCATTAATTTAACAATGCTATACGCAAAACCCGCAAAGAAGATAGCTAATACCAACACGAAGGCTGCCGTTATTGCTATAGCTGTTAACGCAGGGGTTTGGCCGTAAACATGAATACTGTTATATACCCAGGAAACGCCGAGGCTAAATAAGCCAATACCAAATATAAACCCTTGCCACAAGGCTTTACGTGGGCTAGAGCTTTGCAATAAATGCCATAAAATAGCCGGTATAATTAGCGCTAACCAAAATTGATTATAAGGCGCAAAGGCAAAGGGTAAGGCAAGGCCAGCCAGTAAAGCGTAAATATAAGGGAGTAATGTCGAGTAGGCTTTTCGCATGGTGCAGTATTTAATTCCTTTAATTTATTATAAAAGCGTATCTTTCGGATCAAGCGCATCGCGCAGCCCATCACCAATAAAATGGCAACAGTATAATGTAAGGCTTAACAGCGCGCCTGGAAATAATAACGACCACCAGGCTACCGACATATTTTGTGAGCCTTCATTAATGAGCACGCCCCAACTGGTCATTGGTTCTTGTATACCTAACCCTAAGAAACTGATAAAAGATTCAGTAAGGATAATGCTAGGCACGGTTAGCGTCGTATAAATAACTACTATGCCTAATAAATTAGGTAAAAGATGTCGCCATAATAAAGCAGTGGTACTAGCACCGCTTAGTTTGGCGGCATCAATAAACTCCTTATGGCGTAATTGTAAAGTTTGCCCGCGCACAATACGCGCCATATCAAGCCATGAAATAGCGCCTATCGCTACAAAGAGTAAAATAAACTGCCGGCCAAAAAACGTCATTAATAAAATCACAAAAAACATAAAGGGCAGGGCGTAGAGAATATCGACGATGCGCATCATCAAGGTATCAGTTTTACCACCGAGATAACCTGCGACTAAGCCATAGCTAACGCCAATAATAACGCTAATTAAGCTTGCCACTAAACCCACTAATAACGATATGCGCCCACCTTGCATGGTGCGAACAAACAAATCACGCCCTAGCTCATCCGTGCCAAAGTAATGGTGCGTACTCCAAGAAGGTGGTTGGAAGATAGCAGACCAATCGGTATCTTCCAGCGAAAAAGGTGATAAATAGGGGCCTAATAAAGCCATAAGAATGATCAGCCCTAATAATACAGTGCTAAATACAGCTGGTTTATGCCGTAAAAAACGGCTTGCGGCATTTTGCCATAGGCTTTTTGGAGAGGGTAATGTATTCATAAGAGTTATTAATAACGTATAGTCGGATCAAGCCAGGCGTAGAGGATATCAACTATCAGATTACAAATAATCATCAAGCTGCCAAGTAAAATCACTAAACCAAGCACTGTAGTATAATCGCGATTGATAGCGCCTTGCACTAAAAAAGTACCAAGCCCTGGTATTTGAAAAATATGCTCAACGACCACAGCGCCTGTAATAATCCCTGCAATGGCTGGGCCTAAATAAGAAAATATTGGCAGTAACGCTGGGCGTAGCGCATGACGAGTTAACACCGTAAAGGTCGAAAGCCCTTTAGCACGGGCTGTTCTAATAAATGAGCTATGTAACACCTCAATTAAATTAGCCCGTGTTAAGCGGGCAATTACGGCCATATGCGGTAAGGCTAGCGCTATAACCGGTAATATCATATTTTGCCAAGCCCCATCAGCCCAGCCACCCGCAGGTAACCAACCAAGAATAATGGCAAATAGGAATATAAACAAAGGAGCCTTAACAAAATTAGGGATGGCAATGCCGAGCATAGCTACCATCATAATCGCGCTATCAATAAAGCTGTTTTTTCGCCAGGCAGCTAAGGTACCTATACTAATCCCTAAAATAATAGCTACTGTAATGGCGCAAAGACCTAATCGTAAAGAGATAGGAAAGCCCTGTGCAATTAAATCATTAACGCTATAATCGCGATATTTAAAAGAAGGGCCCAGATCTCCATGCAATAAATCTTTTAAATAATTCGTATATTGTTGCCATAAGGGTTTATCTAAATCATAACTCGCAAGCAAACGCTCTTGGATAATGGGATCTAAAACCCGCTCACCATCAAACGGTCCGCCAGGGGCTAATCGTACCAAGAAAAAACAAATGGTAATAAGCAGCCATAAAGTAGGAACAGCAATAAATAGACGTTTTAGCAAATAAGGCGCCATAATTATGATTTCTCTTCAATCCACAGATTTTTACTGTAGGTATGCTGTAAGGGGTTTTTACCTGTATACCCTTTTACATAAGGCTTAATTAAATGAAACTCGGTAGCTTCATATAAAGGGATTAATGGGTAATCCGCTAATAATAATTGATGGGCTTCATCATAAAACTTTTGGCGCTCTAGATCGTTATTACTGAAAGAAGCTTGCTGTATGAGTTCATCATACCTCTTATTACAATAACGCGAATAATTTTGAGGGTTATCGCACATAAATAATTCTAAATACGTCGTGGGGTAATTATAATCAGCCACCCAACCGTTGCGAGCGATTATAAAATCACCACGGCGTCTGCTGCCTAAAAAGACTTTCCATTCCTGATTTTCTAAGGCAGTATTAACACCCAATACTTTTTTCCACATCGAGCTTACGGCTAGAGCTAGTTTTTTATGCTCGTCGGTGGTGTTATAAAGTATACTGAGCGTAGCAGGATTTTCTTTAGAAAAGCCTGCTTCTTGATAAAGTTGCTGTGCTATTTTGTTACGTTCAGGTGTATTTAAGGTTGCCCAAGGGAACGTAATGGCTGTGGCGCCTTTGACCGTAGAAGGTAATAAAGCATATAAAGGCTTTTGCTGTTGGCCCATAATAAAATTGGTAATTGCTTCTCTATCTATCGCCATATTAAGCGCCTGGCGTAATTTTACATTATCTTTCAAAGGTGATTTTTCAAGGTTTAACGAATAGAATATATTTGCTAAAAAAGGGTTAATTTTTACTTCATTTCCTAATTGTTGTTGGAGTGCTTTGATTTGGTTACTGGGTATCGTGCTGGTAAAATCTATCTGGTTAGCTTGATACATACGAACCATTGCCATGCCATCGGTAACAGGGAAGTAGTTGACCGTATCAATTTTTACCGTAGATGCATTCCAGTAATAAGGGTTTTTTTCCAAGGTCATGGAACCATTCACCACCCATTTCCTTAATATGTAAGCTCCATTTGAGATTATTCTACCAGGTTGAGTAAAACCATCGCCCCATTTTTTAATCGTTGCTTCATGCACAGGGAAGAGCGTTACATGGATTAACGAGGATAAAAAATAAGGTGTTGGGTGTTCTAAGGTTATCACCAGCGTATGAGGGGCTGTTGCTTGCACACCTAACTTTTCTAGTGGCACGTGCCTTTGAGAAATCTTTTCAGCATTTTTTATAGGAAATAAGAAGTTGGTATAAGGTGCTGCTGTAGCGGGCAACAGTACTCGTTGCATACTGTAAACAAAATCGTTAGCGGTAAGCGGATCACCATTTGACCATTTGGCATTATCCTGCAAATGGAAGGTGTAGATTAAGCCATCCTCACTAATCACCCATGACTTGGCGACACCAGGCACAATATTCCCGTCACTATCTTCTCCAACCAGTCCTTCAAACAGTTCACGCACTATATTGCCATCTGGGATGCCAATAGATTTATGAGGGTCTATGGTTTCTGGCTCGGCACTGTTAGCACGGTTTAAGGTGGTAGCGGCGCTATCTAAGGAGAGTAACAAAAAGGACAACAACAATCCTATGAGAGCGTATTTGCGGTTTTTCATAGTAGTATACCGGCTAAAAATAATAGCCTTTAGTATAACCGTTGCTGGAGAGAACGGATAGGTGATTTGAAAAGGCTAGGGCAGGATGAGTCTTGCCCTAACAGAGTCGTTCTTACCCTTTTCTTACTGGAGGACGGTTTATGCTATTTGATATACATTTTGTTAAGTTATTTACCTGTGACTCGGCAGGCGTTAAAGCTTTATTTTTAGATCTCTCCCATCTGCTATTGAATAAATGGGTGACCTTTTTCTCTTTTTGGAATACTGCTTTTAAAGCATCAACACATGCGGCTCTTTCTTTGTAAAGAGCCGCTGGCTTTAGGTCCCATCTTAGCTATTGACAAATCCTAGCCAAAAGGGGGATCGTATATATATAAGCCCTATATTAACCGCTAGTATCTAAGAGGTTATAAGGAATCATGGATACCCCAAGGAAAATAATAACTCTCTCTATTAATTTTAATGGTACGACGGATCCTGCAAATTACCAAAATAATACGCATAGCGTTTGGCTGAACACTAAAGAGGCGCAAGATAGCGCTTTTTATTATGAAATTGCGGGTGTGGCAAGTGATTGGAAATTAGAAGGGAAAACCCCGCAAGAGGAGCTGATAAGAGCCAGTGAGCAATTTAGTAACGATCATCATGCTTTTATGCGAATGCTAAGATATGTTGTTGACAAATTAAAACAGCATTTAACCTATTATCATACACTTAGCTTTACTCGTTCTTTCCATCACACTTACTATATAAAATCTGGTGATGGAGTATTTGCTCAAGCGCTATTAGCAGCTTTTTATGTTTATCAAATCCAGCAACGCTCTAAAGGCGCTGTGTTGAATATTCACGAAATAGCGCATAGCCGTGGTTGCATTGCATCATTGTGTTTTTCGCATTTAATTGATGAATATTTGAATAGGGATAATATCCATTTATATAAAATTTTGCATGATCCTGTGCCTGGTGGGGATGCAACGGTAACGAACTATAAAAAATCATTACAAGACGCAGCCTTTGAAAGTTATAAAAAATGGTTATCAAACTATCGCTATATACTTCCCACGGCTGCTATGAATAGCTATAATCTCTATCAGCTTATCGAGCACCTACAACCAGCTTGCGTAAAAGCAGCTGTAATTATTTTTGCACAAAATGAAACCCGGTTTATGTTTGATCATTTTTTACCTAAATTCCGCTCATCTACTAAAAAAACCTTATTAATTTTACCTGAATCACATAATGATGCTATTTATGGTAACAATTATAATGCGCTTATCGAAAGCTTAGGCTCAACGCGCCATGTGATGGTGGTAGGAGATATTAGTAGCTGTCAAGAAGAGGACGAAGCGCGACAGGCTGTGCAAGCCTGCTATACCATATTGCTCGACGTTATACATCAACATCATGCAACAATTGCCAAAATAGTCTGGGGAAAAACGCCTAGTTTATTTGAATGGATAAGCGCTGAGCTCACTAAAACAGAAGATAGAAATGAGTTTCTAGCCAGTCATATAAAAAATATTTTAGATTATTATAGTGCTTTTAAAACTAATGCCAAAAAATTTGAAGCATTAACTTTAACACCTACCTTTATGTTATTTCAAAGTGATAGGGTGCGTGATCTTTCAAATATTAATAATGAATCTATATATAGTCATGTTTTTTATGATAAGTTTCATGAGAATTTATTTATGACTTATTATGGCACTCAGCAATTGCCTAAAGCCAATTTGGAAGAAATGGCTTTGCAATTACAAAATCGTATCAACCATCGTAGCAAAAAGTTTATATGGCCAGGTTTGCCGCAATTGGTTAAGTTGAGAGACTATATAGATAGTCCGATACCCTTAGAGTATGTAACCCACTTAGTGCGTAAGGCTCTTGGTACCAGCTTTCGTGATAAAGCTCTCAGATTGCGAATAACAAGTAAACGCAGTACGATTGATAAAGATGTACAGTATTTTTTAAGTGATCCTGCTACTTACCTGCAGGAAACACTCAGCCTTAGCACACTTAATAGTAACTGGCGCTCCACTCCAGAGGCTCCTCACGATAGTCACGTGATTTCCAAAGCGTCCTAACTCTACTCTCTCAGCTGGCTTGAAATGAGGACTTAGTCCATACTTATTTACCGAGAGAGTGCTTAGCAGAGACTTTCTCATCTCAAGCAGATACAATACTGCTTTAATAAAGGACTATTAACTTTTAAAACGGTGAGACACACATGAGCGAAAATAATCAGCTATTACCACCTGAAGATTTATTAGCGTGGACCGCTAACACCACTCGTTTGCTTGAAAAAACCCAAGAAGTGCTCAACCAATTGTATCTGCGTTATTCCCAGTTCTCATTAAGCCCAGCGCTAATGAGTAATTGGATGCATATGGCAGAAGTGTATCAAAGTACGGTTAACCAGCTATTAGCCAAACCTGAGTTTTTAATGAATTCACATATGAATCTGTTTAAAGATTATACTCTCTTATGCCAAAATACGAGCTTAGCTTGGTTGGGGCAAGCAACAGAGCCTGTTATTGATGCTGATCCAAAAGACAAGCGTTTTAAGCATCCTGATTGGCAAACAAATCCAACGTTTAGTTTTATTAAGCAATATTATTTATTAATGTGCCGTCACATAAAAGATCTACTGGTAGAGGTAGATGGTTTAGATGGTAAAACAGCTCGTCAAGTAGAATTTTTAAGTCGTCAATTTGTTGATGCGTTAGCACCTACAAATTTTGTCACTACCAATCCGGAAGTATTGCAATTAACACTAAGCAGTAAGGGTGAAAATTTAGTAAAAGGCCTTGCAAACATGTTGGAAGATTTTAAACGTAGCGATGGGCCATTTGCAATTAAAATGACTGATCTGAATGCGTTTGAAGTTGGTAAAAATATTGCAGTTACCCCTGGTAAAGTTGTATTTCAAAATGAACTTTTTCAATTATTACAATACAATCCTACCACTGAAAAAGTCGTTAAAACACCTATGCTGGTTGTGCCGCCTTGGATCAATAAATATTATATTTTAGATTTAAGGCCTGATAACTCATTTGTTAAATGGGCTACAGATCAAGGATTTACTGTATTTTTAATATCATGGGTTAACCCTGATGAGCGCCATGCTAATATTCGCTTTGATGATTACTTAAAGCTTGGTACATTAACAGCGATTGATGAAGTGTGCCGTATCACCGGTGAAGAGAAAGTGCATACTACCGCATTTTGTATTGGTGGCACGTTATTAGGCTGCACCTTAGCTTACCTCGCTGCCACAAAACAGCAAAAAGTAGTCAGTGCTACCTATTTTGCTACATTATTAGACTTTTCTGAACCGGGTGAGTTAGGTGTGTTTATTGATGAAGCACAACTCGCTCAGCTTGAAGAAGAGATGAATCAAAAAGGTTATTTTGATGGGCGCTCTATGGCGATGGCATTTAATTTATTACGGGATAATGATTTAATTTGGAGTTATTTCGTTAATAATTATTTGGCTGGTAAAGAGCCTTTTCCTTTTGATTTATTATTCTGGAATTCTGACTCCACAAATTTACCTGCTAAAACTCATAGTTTTTATCTGCGCGCTATGTATTTGCATAATTTATTATGTAAACCTAAAGGTATTAGCCTAAATGGAGTGCCTATATCGTTAACCGATATTAAAGTGCCTGCTTATTTTATTTCTACCGTGCAAGATCATATTGCACCCTGGAAATCTACTTATGCGGGTGCATTATTGCATCAAGGCAAAACCCGTTTTGTGTTAGGCGGTTCAGGCCATATTGCAGGGATTGTTAACCCGCCAAACGCCAATAAATATGATTATTGGACGAATGAGAAGTTAACAGCAAACCCTGATGAATGGCTTGCCCAAGCTAAACAGCACGAAGGTTCGTGGTGGCTAGATTGGAAAGCGTGGATGGATGGTTTTAAAGACACGCTGATTCCAGCGCGCATTCCTAAAGGCAGCGAGGATGCGCCTGGCAGTTATGTAAAACGACATTTAAGTAAAGGTATAAAAGAGCAATGCGAGAAGAGTTAAATGAGTTAATGGACTCTGCGATTAAAACCTTAGTTACTGTAGAAGATTGGTTACGCTTTGGTGCTAGTCAATTTGAAGCAGCCAATTTATTTTACGGGCATGGAGCTGATAATGCGTGGAGTGAAGCAGCTCAGCTAATATTGCCGGTACTACATTTAGCACCGGATTATTTAACGGATATTTTACCCTGTCGTTTGTTGCCCAGCGAAAAACAACAAATAGCAGAGTTTTTTACGCAACGTATTTTGCAACGCATACCAGCGGCCTATTTAACGCATGAAGCTTGGTTTGCGGGCATACGCTTTTATGTGGATTCTCGCGTATTAGTGCCACGCTCACCGATTGCTGAATTAATCGAACAGCGTTTTACGCCTTGGTTAGATAATGTTGATGTACTATCTATTGTTGATATAGGCACAGGAAGCGGTTGCATTGCCTGTGCTTTAGCACATTATTTTCCTGAGGCGCATGTCACAGGTATTGATATTTCTGCTGATGCGTTAGCGGTTGCAGAAAAGAATGTTTTAGAGCAAGGATTGATGGAGCGTGTGCAGTTGATTCAATCTGATTTGTTTGCGGGAGTCCCTGCAGATAAAAAATATGATTTAATTGTCAGTAATCCGCCGTATGTCGATAAACCTGCCATGGATGCGCTACCTGCTGAATATTTAGCCGAACCCCAACTTGGTTTAGCAGCTGGTAGTGATGGTTTAGATATTGTGATCCCTTTGTTAGAGCAGGCCGCTGAGCGCTTAAACCCGGGGGGAATTTTAGTGGTAGAAGTAGGATATAGCCAAGCCGCGTTAGAGGCACGTTTTCCGGAGATACCTTTTTTATGGGTAGATTTCCAGCGTGGTGGGCAAGGGGTCTTTTTGCTAATAGCGGAGCAATTGGGTATCGTTTAAGGCGAAAGCAATTGGCAGTGCGTTAGTTGCGCTGCCTTTTATCATTGATCTGAACCACACTTAAGGCCTATATCCTTATTTTATAGTAAGGATTCAAGAAAAGCATTTTTTTCTATAGCTGCTCTTTTAGCTGTCCCGTTAAATACTTATGTATAATGCTTGATAGTAAACTTTGATAGGCAAGGCCTTCTTGTAAAGATTTTTCCTGTATTCTTAAAAAATCCCACTCTGTCATCCGTAAGCTTACTCGGCGATTTTTATTGCCATGTGCTTTAGCTATAGATTGGTAGGCTGCTATTTTCTTTTTAACCTGAGGGACACTGGTAATTTTGCCTTCTTGTACAGCATTTAGAATTTCTAACTCTTCGGGGTCTAAATGAGGCTTATTCGTTTTCATGTTGATTACTCCTAAAATAATCTCGGGTTGCCTTACGGTTATGAAAAGCTGTTTTTAGAAAAATCTTTTCTTCATCTTCAACAAACGGAACGTAAACAACATATCCGTCAATCTCTATTACAAATATAAACTGGTGCTTATAGTTTGCATTGGGATGGGGGAGGACATCTAGCAGATGGCCTGTCTCAATGGCAGTAACCACCCTTATCTCCGTAATAGAATTGTCGCTAGCACGCCAATTGATAAAAGTAGGATTATCCAGGATAATTATGGACATCACGAATCTAATGATACCCGCTGTCCTGCCTCGTCTTCCCCCGAAACACCCAATATGAATGGATGGTATAAACCAAAATCACAGGCAATAAAAACAACACTCCCGTTAACGTAAATAATTGTGATTCAGGCGGAGCAGCAGCTTCCCAAATGGTCATAATAGGAGGAACAATATAAGGCCAAAGGCTGATCCCAAGGCCAGCGTAAGAAAGAATGAATAAACCTATACTGCAAATAAACGGTAAATATTCACTTTCGCGTCGTAAACTGAAAAATAGAAAAATAGCTAAAAGCCCAGTATAAATAGGCACAGGGGAGAGGTAGATAATATTAGGCCAGCTAAACCAGCGTTGTGCAATTAGTGGATGAGCAAGTGGCGTCCAAAGGCTGACTATGCCAATAAAAAATAATACGACAAACATTAACCGTAACCCAGCGCGCCGGCACCACGTTTGTAAATCGCCTTCTGTTTTCATAATAAGCCATGTCGCACCTAATAGCGCATAGCCACATAATAAAGCGATACCCGTCATAATACTAAAAGGCGTTAACCAAAAAAATATCGGTAATAACGTTTGGCTTTCAATAACCGGAAAACCTTCAACAAAACGTCCCAGCATACAACCTTGCATAAAAGTTGCTAAAATCGCGCCTCCGGCAAATGACCAATCCCAAATATATTGACACTTACTTGCTTTAAAACGAAATTCAAAAGCGATGCCGCGTAAAATTAATCCTACTAGAAACATAGTTAAGGGAAAATAAAGTGCGGGTAAAATAGTCGCGTAGGCCTTGGGAAAAGCAGCTAATAAACCTACGCCACCTAACACCAACCAAGTTTCATTACCATCCCACACAGGGGCAACGGTATTCATCATAATGTCTTTATCATTGGCGTTTTTGACAAAGGGAAATAAAATACCTATGCCTAAATCAAAACCATCGAGTAGCACATACATCATCACGCCAAAGCCAATTATGACTGTCCAAATAAGTGTGAGATCAACGCTCATAGTTTTTTCTCCAACCAAGCGGCTAAATGATGTGGAGTATCTGTAGTAGGCACATGGGTAGGCCCTTTATGGATTAAACGGAATACATAATAAATAAAGGCACTAATAAGTGCACTATAAAGTAAAATAAAGGCTATTAAACTGGTGAGCACAAATTCAGCCGGTAATTGGGACGCAGTATCTTTAGTGCGCAAAAGATTATAAACAATCCAAGGCTGGCGGCCGGTTTCTGTTACAAACCAACCGGCTAATATGGCTACAAAACCAAGTGGTGCGGTAAAGATGCATAGTTGAAAAAAACGTTTAGCATCATAGAGCTTATGGCGCATGCGTAACCACAGGCCGTACAGCGAGATGAGAATAAACAACCCGCCAATACCTACCATCAAACGAAAGCCAAAAAAGGCAATGGACATGCGTGGTCTATCATTTTTAACAACAGATTTTAAACCGATGATTTCACCATTGAGTTCATGGGTTAAAATGAGGCTGCCTAATCGCGGGATCGCTAGCTCAAAACGATTATATTCCTTTTCTTCGTCAGGTATTGCAAAAAGAATAAGTGGGGCGCCGCGTTGTGTTTCCCAATGACCTTCAATGGCGGCAATTTTTAGCGGTTGATATTTTAAGGTATTAATTCCATGGAAATCACCGATAACAGCTTGTAGCGGCGCTAATAATAATGCCACCCACAATGCTAATGAGAGGGCTTTGCGAGCAGTATCAACTTGCTGGTTTTTGCGTAAATACCATGCGCTTACGCCTATAATCACAAAGGTTGTTGTTAAATAAGAGGCGAGTATCATGTGCACGAGACGGTAAAGAAACGAGGGATTAAAGATAATGTGTAACCAATTTTCTGGAAAAAATACGCCTTCTTCAATACGATAACCTGTAGGGGTTTGCATCCAGGAATTCGCTGAAAGTATCCAAAACGCAGAGATTATCGTGCCAATGGTAACCATTACTGTGGCAAATAAATGCATTCTTTTAGAAACCCGCTGCCAACCAAATAACATCACGCCCAAAAAGCCTGCTTCAAGGAAAAAAGCAGTGAGTACTTCATAGCTCATTAAAGGCCCAATAATATTGCCAGTCAGTTCAGAGAATTTACTAAAATTAGTACCAAATTCATAAGAGAGTACCAACCCTGATACCACGCCAATACCAAAAGCTAGCGCAAAAATTTTGGTCCAGAATCGGCAGAGTTTGTAGTAGTAGTCTTTACCTGTTTTTAACCAACCAATTTCCCATGCCAGTAAATATCCGGCAAGGCCAATATTTAAGCTGGGAAATAAAATATGAAAGGAAAGGGTAAAAGCAAATTGAATGCGTGAGAGGAGGATAGGATCAAGTTCTAGCATTTAGTATTCTCGCTGTAAGTGAAGGAGAAACTGCTTAGTTAATTACCCCATCACAATACGCTCTTGCAAAGGCGTTGTCAAATAATAAGAGGAATTAATATTCATTTCCAGAACCCTTTTTTCGAAATCTAAGAAATTTTTCGGTTTCTTGTCACATCGGACTATTTTCAAAATCATCCACAGCAATAATCTCTAAATAAACATTCCTAGCTTGCAATAATTGCTGGTATTCTTCACTGTTAATCACTCCAAGCTGCATCGCCTTTAAAAATTGCTCTTCAGGCGACATCAACCCAGCATGCATTAATTGCCCAGCCTTTTGTGCAGCATGTAAGCGCTGGTATAAAGGTTCAGCGGCGATAATAATCGGTAGAGCGGTTTCAAGCTGGCCAATAGGATTATTCGCGGTATCTGCTAAATAGACGCCTTTCGCTAACCTATCGCGAGTGGCATTTGGAGCTAATAATAATTGCGCAACTTTTTGCGTCAACGTATCATTAGGCGTTTTGGATGTTGCGCCAAAGGGTAAAAGTAATAAGCGCATAAAACGGCCTACCATTCGATGTGGAAAATTTCTAAATAAGCTACTAAAACGCTGTTCTACTAATTGTAAAGTATCTTGCATAATGTAATGAATAATCGGCAAATCTTCCATGGGTTCACCTTCATCATTAAAGCGTTTTAATACACAGCTTGCTAAATACAACAAACTTAAAATATCCCCTAAACGTGCACAAAGTTGTTCTTTGCGTTTTAATTGTGGTCCCATGGTGATTAATGTAATATCTGTGACTAAGGCAAAAGCAGCACTATATCGGTTAATACGCCGGTAATAACGGCGTAATTTTCGATGCACACCTTTAGAAAAAATTAAACGGCCTCGTGTTAAGGCCAGTAATGGAGCGCGTAGGAAATTGCTAACCATAGCACCTAGCTGACCAAAAAAAGCTTTATCAAACGCGCGCAGTGCGGCTGATTTATCAGTCATTTCAGCTGCATTAATCATATGGATCAGATATGGATGGCAGCCTATTAAGCTTTGGCTAAAAATAATCATATTACGCGTAAGAATATTAGCGCCCTCAACCGTAATGCTAATCGGTGCACATTGATAATTTCTCGCTAAATAATTACGGGGCCCAATACAAATACCTTTTCCGCCATGAATATCCATAGCATCAATTGCCACACTGCGGCCTCGCTCTGTAAGATGATATTTGACTATTGCAGAAGCAATGGCAGGCTTTAACCCTGCATCAATAGCACTGGTTGTCATAACGCGTGCGGCATCGCTAAGATAAGCATTACCCGCCATGCGTGCTAATACTTCAGCAATGCCTTCAAAATAGCCTATTGGTAAACCAAATTGTTGGCGAATACGAGCATAAGCACCTGTGGCCATCGTCATTGCTTTCGTAAGGAAATAGCGCGGCCTACGGATAAGCATTCCACTAACATTTGCCAGCCATGGCCTATCAGGGTAGAGCCACCGATAATATTATCTAAAGACACAAATACATCATGTCCTTGTGTTGGGCCATTTTGAAAAACAGTGCTTAATGGTAAGTGACGTCGGCCAATGGTCACGCCTGGTGTATTAACAGGAATTAATGCACAGGTTATATCTCTTTCAATTTTATCACTGAGGATATGATCAGGATCATATAATTTAAAAGCTAATCCTAGTACGGTGGCAATCGGTGCTAAAGTAATATAACGTTTATTCCAATTTAAGTTAATGCCCACCACTTCTTGGCCATCGATTATTTTTTTTACCACAATGCCTCGGTCAGGAATTGCTGTAGCATCTGAGCCTGCTTCAGGATTAGTCAGTGCGAAACAAGGAATTTCTTCACCGCGTGCTAATCGTGGTAAATAATAATTTTTTTGTTCTTGTGTGCCATAATGCATCAATAATTCAGCAGGGCCGAGCGAATTTAATACAGATACCGTAGAGCCAACGGTAATACTGCGAGGGGTAATTTTAGCGATAATTTCTGAGTGAGCGAGTGCTGAAAATTCCTTACCGCCATAAGCTTTAGGAATAATTAACCCAAAAAAGCCGTGTTCTTTGAGAAACTGCCAAAGTTCTTTGGGTAAGTCTTGAAGCTCTTCGGTAATTTGCCAATCATTGATCATTTCACATAACTGCTCCACCGGCCCTTCAATAAAAGCTCGCTCTTCAGCTGAGAGCTGAGGAATGGGGTAGTTGTGCATGATAGACCAATCAGGGCGACCTTTGAATAATTCTGCTTCCCACCACGGATCACCTGCTTGCAGCGCATCTTTTTCCGTTTGGGTAATATGAGGGGCGATTTTTTTATATATCGCAAAGAGCTTATGGCTGAACAGCTGGCGGCGCACGCCAGGAATGTTAAATACAGCGATGGCTGCTACACATAGCCATAGCCCAGTTATGGTGAGCTCATTAATAGGTGCAAACTCTGAGGCGAGTAAGCAAAAAGCTGCTAGTCCTAGTGTAAATACCGAGAGAGTAGCGTTTTTGTAGATTAGAATGGTTATAGTAACCACCAGTAGTATGGTCCAAGTGATGAACATAGTGAGTTTTCTCCTCCACAAGCTTGTGCTTTAATAAGCATGTCTGAATTCCATTAAGGCTATCTGGTTATCGGGTGCCGATCAAGTTTTACTGTGAGTTTGCAAAAAAGCTCAGCAAAAAATGGTTTCAAGGTATAATAGAGCGGGTTAGCGAGAGAGGGTACAAAGGGAACACAAATATAAGGAGAATTCACATGGAGAAATTAATATCAGTTTTTGGCTTATGGATTGCGCTTTTTGCGCTAAGTGGCTTGCAGATAGCAAACGCTACCGATAACAATCCATCGGTAGTCGGTAAATGGGAAAGTATTGATGATGAAACCGGTAAGCCAAGAGCGTGGTTAGAAATTACTGAGAACTCACAAGGTTACGCTGAAGCGCGTTTCATCAAGATTTTGAAGATAGGCGATAAAGAACCCAAAATGTTATGCGATAAGTGTCAGGGTGATTTACACAACCAACCTATTGTTGGCTTGCGCATTATGTGGGGTATGAGATCTCATAATAATGGTCAA
>Ga0302307_10000933_pt1 | contig 18768 bp, 16 predicted proteins | sample III_Palsa_E3_2_FD_200530 | JGI IMG/M metagenome (GOLD analysis project Ga0302307, IMG submission 200530) | Peat permafrost microbial communities from Stordalen Mire near Abisko, Sweden - III_Palsa_E3_2 | ecosystem: Environmental > Terrestrial > Soil > Palsa > Peat permafrost | place: Sweden... | reverse complement strand
TTGTTTGACGTCCAAGTTGTAATCGCCGACGGGGAGGTCGGGGAAGCTGTAGAATCCTGCGCCGTCGGTCTGCACCGTGGCCTGCACGCCGGTGGCGGTGTTGGTCGCCGTGACGGGGGCGCCCGGAACTACCGAGCCGCTGGGGTCGGTGACAATCCCCGCTATGCTGCCGGTAATGCTGGCCCAGGCGACGGCCGAACCCAACAGCAGCATGATGACGAAGACCGGGAGAAGCGTTCGGCGCATGCGCATTCTGGCACCTCTTCTAAAGTGAGTCTCGATTGCGTCGCTGCCGCTGTCGGGCGCCGCAGTCGAGTCGAGCTTTCACTGGGGGAAAGATTCCCGTGAGAAATCGGAAAAAGCCCACCCCGCGTGGAGTTCGTTTATCCCATCGTGTTTGGCGTGTCAACTTTTTTCTTGTTTTATTAAATTTAATTAAAAATGGCGGGTGCGCGTTTTTTCCATAGTTTTGATCGGGAAGCCTCTCTTTTTTAGCCGAATCGGGACAGACTCGCGAGGACGGGAACGCTGAAAGATGCCCGGAAATGAAAGGCCAAGTCGCGCGGGCGAGACGGCGAAAGTCCGTAGTTGACCACTTCGGCCCGGGCGCAAACCACACATCCTCGCTCTCTGATCGCAGTTCGCCGCTCCGGGTCAGAGCCCAGGCTTCCCCGCATACAGCTCGACTTAAACTACTATGTTATTTAATTTCAATTACTTAGCTTCGCAAGTACTAACGAATTCCGTCGCCGGCAGGACAAAAGTACTGAACGTACTATGCAATTTGGTCCGAGGATTTAGGCTTTTCAGACCATTGGCGCCGACGTGTGCCAAATTGAAACTGGTCACGACCTGAGATGGCTCAGGACAAGCGAGGAGAAAAAATGAGCACCCGTCAAAAGGGCTTTTCACTCATCGAACTTCTGATCGTCGTAGCGATTATTTTGGTTATCGCGGCCATTGCAATTCCGAACCTGCTGCGAGCTCAGATCGCGGCGAACGAATCGTCGGCGGTGGGTTCCGTGCGTTCGATCGTTACGGCCGAAGAGACCTATAATTCGTCCTGGGGTATCGGCTACTCCACGAACCTTGCAAATCTGGGCGGCGCTCTTCCTTGCGTCGCGTCGCCGGCTACGGCCTGCCTGATTGACCCAGTTTTGTCTGGTGGAACCAAGAGCGGTTATACGATTAACGCCATTGGCGGCGCGGCTGCTGGCGGTGTGGTCCCAACTTACGTTGTCTATGCCGTGCCAGTCTCCGTAGGGCAAACTGGTCAGCGCGGCTTCTGTTCGGACGAATCCGGTGTGGTGCGTTTTGACCCCACGGGTTTGCTCACTCCTGCTACGGATGTTGCTTGCCAGGCGGAATCAGCCATTCAGTAAAATTGAGTTGTCGCGACCATTCCGATAATCGACTGTCGGAATGGTCGCTCGAGCCGGAACAGGTTCCCGCTCTCGCTACAAATTACGTTTGTTCGGCAACTCGAGGAACGTGGCGTAGGCCTTGGCAATTTGCGTCCTCACACGGGCCCGGCGCACTCCCAGCCGCTTTTCGCCGAACCATCGCAGAGAGATGCGCGAAAGGCTCAGGAATAAAACCAGAATGATCCCCGCAAACGTGGCGGCCAATGATTCGCGCTCCACCAGCGCGCTGGTTATGGGAGAGTTTTCCCAGCCCGGAACTACATGGTCGAGCACTTCCCGCAACGCGGGAGCGAAAAAGCCGAGGCGCTCTACGCGGATATGCGAAGTGTGGTCATACGTGTAATTCGGATCGTATTTGTCTATGCCTTTTGTGGCTTCCGCGAAGAGTTCCGGATTTGCTAACTGTTCGCGGGTAAGAGGCTGTCCATCGGGGCCCCGGAGAATCACACGAAAAGTAGCGTCCACAACAATCCAGCGTCCGTCGACAAGAACTTCCGCGACGACATGTTTGGTCAGGTCTCTGGAGTCCAGGAGTAGGAGCCTGCGCGTCGGCATGCCTCCGATCTCGGCGAGATTGATGAAAGCATTTGTGGCAGTCCCGCAGACTCTCAGGAGCGCCTCGTAGTTCAGAGTATCGGTTGGATTCCGATTGGGGATGAAGTCATCGGGAACGGATGCTCGTCGCGCCGGGCCGTGTTGCATCCAGTTGAGTATCCCGGCGATTTTTTCTTCAGGAGCGGCTGTAGCCGGAACAATGGCGTCGGAAAATCCTTCCAAGTATCTTCGGGTCGAGTACTCCCAGAAGATGAAATAAATGGTGAGCAGGATCGAGAGAGCCAGTAAGGCGTTTACCGAAATCCAAGCCGCGCGATAAAAGACGGGAACGGCCCTATTCTGAGTGGAGGGCCCTTGCACTTGACTTGCTTCCGAATCGCCCGTTCTTCGCAAAAGTGGCATCGCAGTTTGATCGGTCCCTTGGATGTCGCCCCGGGTCACGTGGTTTCGCTCTTTTCAAGAAGGAACGAGTGCACGTTCTGTCCCGGATTTTCATCATACTGAACGATACGCGCTCGCTGCTTCGCGCACCAACCCTCCACCACCTGGCGAGGAAGAAATGCGACCCGCGGCGTCACAAAATAATCGTAGAAGAGATTTTGGGCCCCGGCCCAGGTGCGTTTCCCCTTGGAGCGGACGTAATGGACCAGAAAGTAAGGCACTTGAAAGAGCGCGACCACAAGCGGGCGCGACCAGGAATGGAGAAGTCCGCTACGAATCAACCCGCCCGGATGCTTGTAGAGCAGAGGATATCGGCCGGAGGGTTTGTAAACCGCCAAATACATTCGCCCTCCGGGTTTCAACACGCGGTAATTTTCAGTGAAAGCGGCAAGTGGATCCTCCGTGTGATGGATGACTCCGTCGGATATCACAACGTCCGCGGTGCCATCGGCAAACGGGAGATGCAAGTTATCACCCACGACTCCGGGTCTGCCATATCGCTCTACCGCCAAGCTCAGCGAGACTCGGCTCCGGTCCAGACCGAGGCATCGGACTCCACGACGCGCCAGGAATCCCAGCACGCGGCCGGGCCCGCAGCCGATATCGAAAACCAGCGAATTTGCATCGAGGCTTTGGATCAAATCGACCAGCGGACGCGAGACCACAGAACGCATTTCCTCGGCAGAATCGGAGGAAACCCAATCGAAAGGGTGCTGGTCGTAGAATGTGACGCGTTCAGTGCCTTCCATTTGTGTGCGCCAGAGTTTCCATGTAATAGCCTTCCATCTGTTCGGTCAGGCGAACCCAGCTCAATTGGGCGGCCGCTTCCCGGCAGCCGTTCTTGAACTTCGCATAAAGGATCGGATCAGAAATCAATTTGCGAAGGGCTTCCACCAGCGAATCCTTGTCAGATGAAATAACCAATCCGGCCCTGCCCTTGACGAGCGAGCGGATGCCGCAAGACTCCGTGACAATTACAGGAACGCCACAACCGATCGCTTCCGCCGCGGCATTCGCAAAATTTTCGTATCGCGACGGAAGGACAAAAATATCCGCGTCGGCCATGAGAGAAGACTTATCCTGGCCGTAGAGCGCTCCGGTGAAAATAGTCCTCGACTCGATTCCACTCTTTCGAGCGCGGTCCTCAAGCTCCGCGCGGTAACCAGATTCTCCTTCGGGCCCCGCGATCACGAGCCGGCCTTTTTCCGGGCAGGCCTGCGCAAAGGCCTCAATCAAAGTGTCCGCGCCTTTTCGAGGAATCAGCCGGCCGAGAAAAATAATCAGAGGCTCATGGGCCGCGATTCCCCATTTCGCGCGAAAGCTCCCCGGGGGAAGGGAACCCGAACCAGCCTCATTGTCGATGCCGTTATATCGAATCACCAATTTCTCCGCCGGCACGCCGTCTTGCAGCAGCTCCTCGTACTCCATCTCTGAAGTGGCGACAATCTGTGATGCGTTCCGCCAATACCTGGCTCCCAGGCTGCTGTGCCACAAACGCTTGAGACGAAAACTGCGGTCAATGGGGCGGTACATGCCCATCGGCTCGATCACGTAAGGAATTCCTTTACGTCTGCAGAAATAGCTCACGGCTGGACCGAGCACGTCATAGAGGCCATACAGGTGAACCAGGTCGAACTCGCTCAGCGTTGCCCGGCAGAATCCTACCACATTGGGATTAAGCGTGAGGGCTCGATAGTGCGCGAGCGTAGATAGATAAATCGCTTCGACACCATCTTCTTGTGCGCGCCAGCCCCATGGGCAAGGCTCTATATTCATTCCGAAATTGTTACGGGGCCCAAATCCTAAATCCGCGGTCAAAACGGTGACTTGGTGTCCCCGTTGCGCGAACCCGCGAGCAATCGCACGGACTTTCACGACCGGGCCGCCTCGATCCTGAAAAGGGAAATAGGATTGGACTGTTTGTAGAACGCGCATTCGTTTAGGCACTTCGGCAGTCATGGTTCTGCTGCTTCTTCCAGTTGGGGGCTGGCTAGGCAAATGTTGGCACGAAGAACGCTCAGAATACTATGCCGTTGGGCGGGAAGCCAGACCACACTCGCCGAGGATACCTTCGAGGTGGGTCCGAAAAGCTTCAAAAGAATAGTTCCGGCGCACGATCTCCGCGCCGCGCCTGCCGAGCTCGATGCGAAGTGATTCGTCGCGAAGCAGTCTGGCGAGAGTCTGCTCAAGTGCCTCCGCGTCACGTGGGCGAACGAGAAAGCCGTTGATCCCATCCTCGACGAGATCTATTGTCCCTCCTGCCAAAGCGCCCACGATCGGCTTCGAGAATGCCATCGCCTCAAGAAAGACCATGCCAAATCCTTCGCCGGTGCTGGGCAAGGCGAAAACTTCCGCATGGGCGTAGCACGCCGCAATCTCCGCGCGCGATAGGTTTTCGAGAAAGCAAACCGATTCCGAAATACCAAGGCTGGAAGCAATCTCTTTAAGTCGAGGAAGATCGTCACCGCCGCCTACAACGGCGAGACGCAGGCCCGGAAACGCGGGTCGAAGTCTCGCGACCGCGCGGAGCAACTCGTCGGCGCCTTTGTAGCGTTCGTTCGCGGCCCAGCGGCCAACCGTGAGAATCACGCGGGCGTTCGTGAATTCTCGTGGCGCTTCGAGGGTGCCTGCGGCGTCGGCCATCCGCAGAAAATCCTGCCCAAGAGGCCACGCCAACTTGCGTATCTTTTCCGGCAGCACGCCTTGAACTTCAGCAAGCTTCTGAGCGGTGTCGCTGCTGGGCGCCAGCACAAGATCAGCGGACAAAAGAGCTTTGCGTCGCAACGTCGGCAGCGGCTTCCACACTTCCACTCCGTGCGACATCACGATGGTCTTGACACGCGTGGAAAACCATTTCGACCACGCAGCAGGCTGCGCGAAATGCGGATGAGCGGCCAGGACGATGCGGGCCCCTTTTCTTGATTGGCGTATCGCGGAGAATACGAACTGCAGTTTCGATTTTCCGAATCCGCGCGTGGATATTCTATTTTGGGCGATATCGAGTTCGTGGATGCCGCGCGGATCGTTGAGACTCTGAAAGAAGGTGAAGGAATCATGATGGCCAAGCGAAATTTGCTGGAGAGCAGCGGCGGTCTGGCGTCCGGCTTCCTGCACACCGCCGATGCCGAGGAGCTCGGGGAAGAGCCCGATGATGCCCTTGTTGTGAGCTTCGGATGTACCGGATATCATTTGCAAAAAACGAACCCACTATGCATTTCGTACTTTTTCAGTTGGCGCATAGTTCTCGGCCAACTCGTCCGCTCGCTCTGGAAGAATATGGGCTTCCTACAAGCATCAAGTTTGACTGTTGGCCGCTAATCCAGCTCGATCTTCTTTATCTTGCAAATATTCCTCGAACACCGCTTTCATCTTTTCTGCATTTCGTTGCCAGGTGTGCTGCCGGGCTGTTGCCTCCGCCCTCAGGCCCAGGTTTCGTCGAAGCTCTGCACTCTTGTAAATATCGTGGATCAGTTCCGCAAGGCGTCGCGAGCCCGTCGGATCTTCGAGAACGAATCCGTCGACGCCATGAGTCACCAACTCGCTCACGCCCGCTTGCCGACTGACAATCACAGGTAGGCCACAAGCCATCGCTTCCAGTGGCGGCATTGCGAACGAGTCTTCGAGTGATGGGCCCGCGTACATGTCGGCGACGGCGTAGTACGATTCCACGTTCGGAACGATCGGGAGGATCATCATGCGATCTTCGAGCCCGTTGCGCCGAAGAATATCGTGATACGAAAAGGATTTGTCGTGTCCTACCACCAAAATGCGCAATTGCGGGATGCACAGGCTGCCCACGGCCTCGATCAGGCAGCGCAAACCCTTCTTCTTCCAATCGTTGCCAATCAAGAGAATCGCAAATGCGCTTTCAGGGAGCTGCAGAGCGCCTCTCGCTTTCTCACGCAGGCTTCTGCATCGCCCTGGGTTCATCTGGTCTAAATCAACTCCATTATAAACAAGTGCCATCCGACCATTTCTATTAAAGCATCGCTTCAGGTCCTGCTCCATCTTGCGCGAGGTAACCGCCAAGCGGACTTCGTCTCGCGCATAGAGCCAACGTTCGAGTGCCATGAATAGATGATAGGAAAGCTTCCGATGAATTAGCCGAGGCCACATGCGCGGTGGATTCCGCCGGAGTGCCAACTCCGGACGTGCGATCCGATAGAATTCAGTGAAAACAATGTGCACTGCAATGATGTTTGCATCCGAACAATTGATACCAGGCGAAAACACCAAATCGAAATCGAGTTTCTTAAACAGTCTGTCCCACCACCGCCATAAGTGATTGGCCATGAAGAACCATATATAAGATGTCAGGTGAGGTCCGGGAAGGCGAGGAATGCGATGCCAGATAATCTTTGAAAGGTCTACATCCCGAATCGCAGTGCTGTAGACGTGAATTTCGTAATCCTGCGCCAGGCGTTCGATTTGTTCGGCAACGCACCGCTCTGTGCCGTGACTCTTGTCCAGGAACGGAGAAACGACAGCGAGTCGCGGCTTCTTGTTCTGGGAGCCACACGTCGATTTAGCGCCGAATGGAATGTTACTGACCTTTTCCTTCAACCGGCAGCTCCCCTTCGATTCCTGGCCGTTACTCAGAGAGATGAACCGAAGGTATTAAAATTGAAATCCGCCTCGCGGAGTCTTCCGGGACGAGCTCACAATCGAAACCGCCGGTGTAGTGGCTAAAACATCGGGCAGGCGGAACAAAACACCGACCAGCAGCCAGAAATACGCATTGTTAACAAAATTCTGGTACGCGTTGATGCCCGTGTACGTCTGTAACAAAAGCAACATCGCGCCGTACCAGAAAATCGCGAAGCCGATGGGAAACAGGCGCGTTTCTCGAAGCTGCCGGACAACTTTCCAAGCATAGTACAAAAACGTCCCCGTCCACAGGAGCCAGAGAAAAGGCGCGACAATTCCCATCTCGATGATCATCGTTCCGAATCCCTCTTCGACGACGAGATCGGGCGCAGGCTTGTGAAGGAGTTTGCTGACGTACTGCGTTCCCAGAGAGGCGGTACCAATGCCGTTTCCTACCGTCCAATTCGGGCGATCAAACGCTGCCTCGAGGTTGCGCATCGGGTAATCCCAGGTTCGATTGCCCATTTCATAAGAGGAGCCGCTCGGCAGCAACGTTTCTACGTAGAACTCGATGCGCGAGGCTGCTTCGTCGGGGAATATCATGAGTAGCACCGCCAAACCAAGCACTCCGACGATGCAGTAGCGGCGAATGGCTTTCACCAGGCGATGGGCTTGGCCCCAGCGCCACGGAGCACCCCAGAGCAGGCCTACGGTCATCACCAAAGTGGTGGTCAAACCGTACATCACAGCGCCTCGAGAACCGCTGAGTAGCGTAGCGGCCCCGACGATGGCAATCACGACGAAAGTCAGTGTGCGGTAACGTCGGGCGTGGAGCAATAAGTAGCCGGCAGTTCCGATGGTAAGAATCAAGCTGAATATCAAGTAAAGGGCGAAACGCCCGGAACTCACGAAAACGGATGACGGCAGGGAGAACAACTGACCGGAAAGGGGCGTGACCTTGTCGAGCTCACCCAGGTCTCGCAATTCGGGGGCGAGAACTGTGGGATTCAGAAAACTGTGGCCAACGATGGCCTGGATGATTCCCAAAAAAGCGATGAGACCTGCCAGGCTAATATTTGCAGCCAGGAACTTTTGTAAATCCTCGTCGTTGCGGATTAAGGCATACCCCACGAACATCAAGGGGATGTAATAGAAGTAGAGCTTGAACCCTAGAAGGCCGTAAAGAAGGCTGGGTGAATTCGGGTTGAAGACCTGTGCCACACCAAGCCAGGTGAAAAGAAGGAGGGGGATAAGGAAAGCGGGGCGGAACGCCTTTTCGCGCCCGCTGCGAACGGCCACGAAGAAGGAAATATAAACCAGAAGGATTAGAACGTCCTTGCCAAAAAAGAGGGCGGTGCCGTTGCCCAAATATTTCCGGGTCAAGTCCTCGAACAGCATCCATACGAGAAACAGGTAAAACCCCGTTCGCCAGTTCCGTAATACGGCCACAGCCACTACGCAGGCGGCGAAACCCAGAGTCGCGAACTCAATTGAGCGTAAATCGCCGCTGGCGATCGTCCCGCCAATTTGCCACGCCGCCCATAGAGCGAGAAGCAAGAGGCTGAAGCCGAGCAAGGCCTGGCTTCTGGCGGCAGGAAGTCGTGAGCTCAGCATGACGTTTCATCCCGGAATTCCCGCATCAAAGTGCTCTCCCGTTCGCCCGCTAAGGCGCCCAGTTGTGAGTATAAAAATCCAGCTTCATTCGCGTTTAACATTATGCGGTTGCCGTGGAGCGCCTGGCTTTTTGAAGGAACCCGACACCCCGCAAGACACGCGCCATAGGCGCCCCAACGCCGTCGGCAAATTCCTTGAACGCAGGGTTCCACAGGGCATCGTCGGAAATCAAGATGCCTCCATCACGCAGATACGGATACGCCTGCTGGTACTCGAACTTCATATGATCGTATGTATGCAAACTGTCGTGAATAAACACATCCAATGACTTCAATTCCGCCAAGACGCTGGGCAGGAGTTCGCGTGCATCGCCCAAACGTACCGTCCAGCGTTGCCGAAGCCACGCCGGAACAACCCAGCCCACCTCCTTCCCGCTGGGAAGGAAGGACCCATCGTTCACGTCGATGGAATAGAGCGCGCCTCTCCGATTGCGCTCCAGTGCGAGCAGAAGATACGCCGAAGAAACCCCGTTGGCGATGCCTGTTTCAAGAATACAGTCAGGATTGAAGGCGCGAATGACGGCGTACTGCATGAGAACGCGCTTCGCGTATAGATCCGCTCCGATCGATGAAGTCTCCTCAAACTGACTTTGTACCGAGCGAAGATGCTGGTGAAAACGCCGGTCCTGGATTGGCTCTCCTAAAAACTTTCTGAACTCGGATGTGGCCGTGCCAGACAAAGCCGCCAGGAATCGCTCATCCACAGCCAATAAATCCCGCAAGACCGCCTTGACGGCATATCCCGGATGCTGCGCTCCAAAAACAAGTCGATTCTTCCAATTCGCCGACCACCATTGGGGCATAAATTCTCCGATGAGGTGCCATCCGCGCTGCTTTTCGAGCAGCAGCAGCGCCCGCAACACGGGCACGCTTTTGTTTATCGCTGAGCGCTCGCTCGTTCCACCGCTAATGCGGTCGCCTCAATATTCTCCCGCGGCGACCAGGTTTCCATTCGCTCGATTGCGGCGCGGCTTAGTTCAGCTAGCTTTGCCCGGTCCTGCAGCGCACTTTTCAGAATACCCGCCAGCATGTCAGTATTCCCGCAAGGATAAATAAAACCAGTCTCGCCATCTTTTACCAGATCGAAACGTCCTCGAATTTGGTCGCTCAAGACTACCGGGCATCCGCACAGCATAGCTTCACAAACAACGACTGGGCACGGATCGTATTCCGACGGAAGAACAAAAAGGTCGGCCGAGCGGTAAACGGAGGGCAGGCCCGTTTGGTTCACGAATCCGAGAAACCGCGTCCGCTCGGCAATTCCCAGAAGTTGTGCGGAAGCTTCAAGGCCGGCTCGCATGGGCCCGTCACCTGCGAAGACCAGATAGGTTCCCTCCACGTTGGCCTTTGCAAAAGCGTTTAGCGCATCGTCGGGTCTTTTCCAGGGCTGAAGCTTGGCACAGAATACGATTACCAGAGCATCTTCAGGGATTCCCCACGCTCGACGAGCCGCGCCTCGATCAACCTGGGACGCGCGCTCGCTCCACCAGTTATTGTCCACAACAAACGGCGTGAGGACAATACGTGAGTCTGGAATTCCCAAACTAAGAATGAAATGCCGCCCCGCTTCGGAGTAGGCGGTCACAACATCCGCAATCCGAAATATTTTCGGCAGTAAGATTTTCTTGATGGGTAATTTCCAGCGCTTCGCATCTCGAGGCTGCAAACTCGTGGCATCGGTGCCGAATATCACTCCTGTTTCACTCAGCTTGGCGGCTGCGACTCCCATCCAAAAAGTCGAATAGATATAACCGGTAAAGATTACGATCGCATCGAACTTCCCGCGCCGAATCAGACCCCAGATTCCCGGATTGAATAGGCCGAAAAAGGATCCTAATCCTGGAGACCACGATCGGTTCGCTATAACTACCCACGGATAACCTTCCAGCAGCGGAATGTCCCACTTCACTTCGACTCCGAAGTCTTGATCCACCTGCGGCTCGGCGCCTTGCAAACTGCAATACGCCATCAGGATCTCGAATCGTGGATCCTTCGCAAGCAGACGCAGGAGAGGCGACTCGTACTGCACGGGGTGAGTGGCGACGAAAAGCACTCGAAGAGGGCGCTGCGTCATCCCGCCAACACCACCTGAAACCGCTCTGCGATCCGGTTCCACGACAGATAATTCTTCTGCACCTCAAGATTGCGTTGGTGCAGCTCCAACCACCGCTGCGGGTCGCTGAGAACTCGAATGAGTCCACGAACGAGGCCCGCCCGATCACCCAGAGGACACCATTCCACCCCTGCTTCCTCGAGAGGGCCCCCGATGTGGGCTTTCCGGTATCCAACGACTGGAATTCCGCTAGCGATTCCTGCCATAGCGCTTCCACGTTGCGGCGAGATAACGCCGCGCACAAAGAGAAGCACATCGGCGGATTCGAACTCACCGGCGATTTGTTCCGCCGGCAGAACTCCCCGTACTATCAGATTCACATCGCGTTCTTTAAAGGCCTCCTTTAGCAACTCTCTGGCTTCGTTAGACCCGCGCCCCACAACGACGAGCCGTAACCGGCCCAGCACCTTGGAAGCTTCGAGCATAGCGGCCGAAATATCATCCACTTCTCGCCTGGCGGCCTCCGGAGAGCACGTCACTCCAAACACAATCACAGTTTTCTCTCTCGCCTCCAGGAGTGGCGGCGTGCAGCGCTGCGCGCGCTCGGGTATATTCGCGCCGATGGGGATGAATGCGGCGCGGCTCTGCGCCTTCGGTAGCCAAGCAATTCCTTCAAGAGGAACCGTGAAGATGGCTTTCGCAACTCCGCTGAAGAGCCTTCGAATGACCCAACTCTGGCAGATTCCGCGGAGTCCTTGCAACACTCCGGAACCAGGCTGTCGATCGGGCTCGTGAAATACAACTGCAACCCGAACACCGGCGCGGCTGAGGATTCGCAGCACCGCGAGTGCCGCAAAGGGGAATCCGCGTCGGGACCAGGAGAACGCCGTGTATTGCATGAGCACCCACCTGCCACGCCAACGTGCGATTGTTCGCTTCAGCTGGCGTAGCGCGCCCAGCCAGCCCATTTCGGCCCACGGCATGCGAACCAGCTCCAGCTCAATACCCTGCCTCGCGAGCGCCCGGCCCAGGAACAAACAGTAGTCCTCCACGCCGTCCGTGGGCGTGTCCTGCAGCCCCAGCAATGCGATCCATTTCACTGAGTTGAACGGCGCACCGGTATTGGATGAAGTGACTTCGGACATGCTCTCTTTTTTGCTGGTCGTCGGCGGAGGCACCGCCTGGCGATCGCCTACTTATCTGCCTACCAGCAACGAGCTCATCGCGCCAGGGCCGTCTTTTGGGGTCTTCGCCACGATTCGACCATCCTCCGCAACCCTTCGGTGATGCCCACGCGCGGACTCCAATCCAAAGCTTGCTGCACTTTTCGGATATCGCTCACGTAGATTCTCTGATCTCCGGGACGAAATTCGCCGTAGCTTACCTGGGGCAGTTCCGGGAGAGTTTCTTTCAGGGGTTTCTGAAGCTCGGCCCATACCGATATCGTGTGAGCCGGACCACCTCCCACGTTGTACACCTGCCCGGCGGTCCGTTTGATGTTTTCGCAAGCACGCGACATCAATTCCACCAGATCTTCCACGTAAAGCAGGTCACGCACCTGCTTGCCGTCGCCATAAATCGTGAGGCGCTCCCCGCGCATGGCGGTGAGGGCGAAATGCGCCACCCATCCCTGGTCCTCGGTGCCGAACTGGTGCGGGCCGTAGATGCACGACATCCTAAAAATGACGGAAGGTAATCCGTAAATGCGGTGGTAATCGTGAACATACTGATCGGCCGCGCCCTTGGAACAGCCGTACGGGGAATGAAAGTCGAGCGGGCAGCTCTCCGGCACGCCGAAGGGAAGATTCTCAAATTCGTAGCGCGTGGGTCGCTCGACGACGCGCAGATGTTCGAGGCCTCCGTATACCTTGTTCGTCGAGGTGTAAAGGATCGTGGGCATGGGCTTCTGCCGCCGGGCTGCTTCGAGCACGTTCAGGGTGCCCTGCGCGTTGATCGAGAAGTCCTCTTGGGGGTTTGCGACGGATGTGGTCACGGCAACCTGGGCGGCGAGATGAAACACCACGTCCGCGCCTTGAATGGCTTTCTCAACGGCGGCGAAATCTCGCACGTCACCCTCGACAAACTCGATCCGGTCGCGATGTTCCGCACGCAGCCAGTTAAGATTTTGCTGCACACCCGCGCGACCGATGTTGTCGAACAGCACGACCTGGTGGCCGTCGCGCAAAAAGCGATCCGCAAGATTCGTCCCGATAAAACCGATTCCGCCCGTGATAAGAACCCTCACAACGCCTCCTGTGTCGCCGCAGTTCCAACATTAACGTTTCCTGTTCTGTGTGTGGACACAGCCTTCTCAAATACGCCCAGAATCTGTGGGTAGAAGCTCTCCCAGGAATGCCTCCGGATGAGTTCCAGTCCTGCCTGGGTCAGCCGCTTCCTCAAACCTGCGTCTTCGAGAAGGGCCGTGACCGCGGCTGCAAACGAATCGGCGTCGTCTGCGATCATCGCATGCTCTAGATGGACGCATCCCGTCCCCAGCGCTCCGAGCGAAGTGGTCACGACCGGCACGCCTAGACTTAGCATCTCGAGCAATTTCAGCCGGACGCCCGTGCCGGAAATCACCGGCACAACCCCGATGGTGACGTCCTTCATGGCATCTGGTATTCGCGACGGGCCGAGAGAAGTGATTCGCGGATCGGGTCTCGCCGACGCAATCTGGTCGCTGCCCGGTCCGATGATCCGAAACTGCGCCGAGGGTATTCTCTCCCATATCTTCGGCAAGATTTGATCTACGAACCATTTGGCTGCGTCCACATTCGCGCCCCAGGTGATATTCCCAAAAAAGCCAATCTGGTGTCCGCCCGGATCCAACTGTCGATTCGGGAACTGCGAAAGATCGACGCCGATCGGCACGATATCCACCGGCCCGGCGAGCTTGTATCGCCGGCGTAAGTCGGCAGCATCGTCGGCGTTGACCGTGCACACCACCGTCGCAGCTCGGCACGTCCTCGCTTCGAACCGCTGCACCATCCACTCCTCGAGCATCCAGCGAGGGTGCCCCATCCCGTAGCGCCGGCGTGCATCCTTGGCGTCCACGGCCTGGACGGAATGTTTAAACAGAACCACCGGCGCATAGGAGGAAAGAATCGGGGCGTAGCCGGCCACGACGTTCTCCGTAAGCACGATTACGTCGTAGTGGTTTGCTCGAACGTGCCGCAGAATTTCATTGCGAGCTGCGGAAGTCATCCCCACGAGCGACGTCGGCGGAATACCCAGAACAACTGCCGTGGCGAGCCGCTGCATGCGTGCAAACGGCTCCGTGGCGGGTATCGCCGCGATCGCATTGACCCTCACGCCGGGCAGTTCGGAGATTCGATCCTCGCCATCCCGGGGATCGCCAATCCAGAGCAAATGGACATCGTGCGCGCGGCTCGCCGCGTCCAGCCAATGAAAAATCAGGTTCCGCGACCCCGTGTTCGGCGGATAGGGAAACGGCTGCGCAATAAAGAGAATTTTCATGGATTGAATAGTGTTCCCAATCCGCGGTTTTTCTTGCGCAAACCCTGCCAAACGCCGGGAATCCACGCAAACATGTGGACAAAAACCAAAGCGAAATTGGCTACGCCGTAAACGATGCGGCTCTTTATATCGATGGCATTGGCTCGCATGGCCCCGGCCGCCCCAGCCCATCCGAAGTTTTTGGTGCGGAAATAAGCATCATCTCTCGTCATGGCCCAAACGAGGCCGGGGCGCAACCTCTCGACAGGATTCAGCCAGCGAGCTGCACGGTGCCCAATCTGCGCGCGCCAATTGTAAATGTGACGGTAGCCTTTTTTGCGCAAGCGAATGTGTAAATCGGTATCCTCGCGCCAGGAGCCGCGCCGGGTGAAGCCTGCATCGAGGCCTTCGACTTCAACTAGATATTTGCGCCAGAAGGCCATGTTCCCGCCCGCCACGAAATCTACTTCCTGGGGTTCCGGGACAACGACGTTAAAACCCGACCACTTGACATCGCCGTCCGAAGAAACTTGTGCGCGAAGGAGCGCATCGGGATATTCAGGAGAAACGCGCCCACCTGATCCAGCCACACCCTCTTGGAGCAACGGCTTCACAAGTTCCGAAATCCATTCTCGCGTCGCTTGCCCATCGTCGTCGATAAAAGCCACGATATCGGCGTTCGAATGGGCCAGCCCAACGTTTCGTGCGGTGGCCGCGCCACTATGGGCGATCTGCAGGTAGCGTAGAGGGACGGATGATTTCGGCGTAAGTTCTTCGACCACACCCGCTCCGTCACTCGTGCCGTCCTCCACCACAATGACTTCGTATCGGTCACGAGGATAGTCCTGACACAGTAAGCTCTCGATGCAGATGCGGAGCATCTCCCGGCGCGCCCGAGTCGGTATCACAACCGACACGAAAGGTTTCGGATTGTCAGTTTGATTCACGAATGTTCCTATGTTCGTTCCCAGGCTCGAAGGCGACCTCGTTCGGCCCGTACTTCTGTGTTCGATCGAGCGTTCAACGAGACCCGAGCCATCCGTTCTTAAGGGCGCTATAACAAGCCGTCTGGAAAACAACTGCGTTTAGCACACAAGACGTTAACAAATTTATAGTCTTGCAGAACCCGAAGGAAGTCCTCTTGATCCCAGGGGCAAATTCGATTATTTCGCTCATCGATGAACGCAACGTAATCAAACGAGCCTGCCTCCGCTGTCTGGCGGATTAGCGTAAGCGAATCCACACCGACGGCCTTGAGCTGGGGTTCGTTGACCTCAAAAACCAACAAGCGGGCCGAGCGCAACGCCTCTCTCATGCCTAGGAGAGCTTCGGGCTCAGCCCCTTCTAAATCGAGCTTGATCACGTCCACGTGTCTCTGTCCCAGGGCCTTCAGATAGTCGTCCAAGCGCATGCCTCGAACGCGGATCACCCTGCCCGGAATATCCGGCCTGGCTAGCAGGCCGCTTAGCATTGGTTCATCCACAGCGACGGAAAAGTCGAACGATCCGTTGCTGTTTGTTAGCGCCAACTCCGCCATTTCTGTTACGCCCCGCAGGCCGTTGCACTCCACATTTTTTCTCAAGAGCTCGAAAGAATCGGGATCCGGCTCGAAGGCGAAAACGCGGCCTTTACCTTGCAGCAATCTGCCGGCGAGGAGAGTGAAGAAGCCGACATTGCTGCCTCCATCGATGACGATGTCGCCGGGTCGAATCGCTTTTGCCGCGACGTCCACGAGGGTCGGGTGGAATAGAACACCATCGAGAGCCATGATAATCATTCCCACGTACGAAGCCGGAAGGAACATCTTGAAACCATATTCCGTATCGAACTCGATGCTGGATCCCGCATGGGCGAGCGTTTTGACAATTCTGTCGCGGCTCCGGCGGATCGCGGGGTAACGGTCAAGCCGCCCAAGTCGCACGCGCGACTGGGCCGTGATCCAATCTCGCAGAGTTGCAGGGCGGCAAGCTCGCAGGGGCGCCCGGCCATTCACGCGCGTCGCACTATTTTCCAATTCGAGCGTCGAGCTCAATTTGCTTGCACTCCAAGGAACAGGGAATATTCAGCACCCCGGCCCACTCATCCATAAAGTGAGTCACCGGCATGCCCTCGATAACTAGCGCCGGAACCAGCGTCCAATTATGATTTCGTTCGTGGTCATCGTGGATGCTTAGGTACACGCTATACGCACCAGGCCGGAGCGGCAAATCCGGAAAGGACAATTGAATATAGTGTTCGCCTGGAGAAAGCTGCAAGTCATCAAACGACCAGCCCGAGACCAGAAATCCACGCGAATCGTAAATCACAACCGCAACTTTCCCGTGCGCGATCACCTGACGGGTGAGCACGTCAATCCGGATGGAGACCGGCGCGGATCCATCGGAGACGATGTTCGATTCGCTGCCGCGAGGCTCAAGAACCTCCCAGCCGGAAAACGAAACAACCTCGCCGGAGGAAGTCTCCGCCTGGTTTCCTCGGGAGGCCGAAAGAGCCGACTGTTCGTAGGCGCCGATAATCGTTTCTGCGGGACCATCCAGGCGAAGCTGGCCGGAATCGATCCACACTACACGCTCGCAAAGGCGGCGGATCTGGTTCATCTGATGGCTGACGAAAACGATCGTGCGTCCGCTTTTCGATATGCCCTGCATCTTGCCAAGGCACTTCTTTTGGAACTCCGAGTCGCCGACGGCAAGCACTTCGTCTACGAGCAAAATTTCAGGTTCGAGATGCGCGGCGACAGCAAAGGCGAGGCGCATCTGCATCCCGGTGCTGAAATGTTTCAAAGGCGTATCGATGAAGCGCTCGACCTCGGCGAACGCAACGATCTCGTCGAATTTCCTGACGATTTCGGCTTTTTTCATGCCCAGCACCGCGCCGCTCAAATAAACATTCTCGCGTCCGGTCAGTTCGGGATGGAAGCCGGTGCCAACTTCCAAAAGGCTGCCGACGCGGCCGTGGGTTTCGGCAAATCCTTCGGTCGGGCGTGTGATCCGCGAAAGCAGTTTTAGGAGAGTCGTCTTGCCCGCTCCGTTGCGTCCGATGAGTCCCACAATCTCGCCCTGCTGGATGTCAAACGATACGTCCTTCACCGCCCAGAGGTGGTCGGTTGCGCGGCGCTGCCAGCGCTTAAACGGCGCGGTCAGCGCCCGGGTCAGGATATCGCGCAAGGCGAGGTAACGCTCGCGCTCTCCGACGCGGTAGCGTTTGCCGAGCCCTTGCACTTGAATGGCGATCTCAGTCATCTTTCAATCTGCAATTCAATCACACCACGTCCGCAACCGTCGTTTCCATTTTCTGAAAATACGCCAGGCCTGAGAGCAGCACCACCAAAACCACTCCTGCTGAAACGAAAATCAGGCGACTCGGCGGTTCTCCGCGGCTTGCCAGCGACCATCGAAAGCCCTCAATGACTCCCGCCATCGGGTTCAAACCATACAGCCAGCGCCATTTCACAGGGACGAGCGAGCTTGGATAGGCCACCGGCGAAGCAAACATCCAGAACTGCACGAGAAACGGCAGGACGTAGCGCACATCCCGATAGATTGCGTTTAGCGCCGATAGCCACAGTCCCACTCCGAGCGCCGTCAGCACGGCCAGCAGGAGGAAAAATGGGAGCCAGAGCAGGGCGAGCGAAGGGCGAATGTGATAGTAAATCATCATAGCGACAAACATGAGAAAAGAAATTCCGAAATCCACAAGTCCAGACAGAACAGAGGAGAGCGGCAAAGCCAGCCGCGGAAAATAGACCTTGGTGATTAGGCGCTGGTTGTCAACGATGGTGTTCGTGCTGTTCTGCAGCGCAGTTGCGAAATACGTCCAGGGAAGCAGCGCGCTGTAATAGAAAATCGGGTAGGGCAATCCTTGCGAAGGAATGTGCGCCAGCCTGCCAAAAAACAAGCTGAAGACCAGCATGGTAAGAAACGGCTGCAAAACGGCCCAGGCCGCGCCAATAGCGGTTTGTTTATATCGAATTTTGATGTCGCGCCAGACGAAGAAATAAAGCAGCTCGCGGTATTCCCAAAGTTCATCGATGGGCAGAATCCACCAACTGCCAGGCGGAGTGATTCGAGAGACGGCGAGCTTGGTCTTGGCCTGCCCGGTTTGATCAGCGGTGGCGCTAAACGTATTCAGTGCGACCCTTTGGAACTCTCGGACTTAATCCGGTTTACGTCTTCCTGCTCGATACGACCCATTAATTGACTTCGCCGCGTGAGATAGGCTCTCAAGGTACGGGCGGTTTGCAGCGGCACCACCGCAACCTGATTGTAAGCGGCGTCCCGCCAGGAAATCGCCCCACGCGCTGGTATCAGGTGCGTGCCCCACTGGAAAATGAGCCCCATATTCCAGGCAATGAAGAGCGCTAAAGCGCAAGGAACAAGAAACGCGGCGCGGCGTTCGTTCCATGCTCGCGCCAGCCAGGCGAAAAACGAGGCAAGTCCCAAGACGAAAAATGGCGTCAGGGACACGAAGAAACGATTGCCAAACGAGGACATGCCGTCCCAATCGGGGTAAAAGCAAATCACGGCATAGAAAGCCAGAAAGGCGACGATAAGATAGTTGGCAAAATGGGCGTCCAAGC
>Ga0302307_10000929_pt1 | contig 18834 bp, 13 predicted proteins | sample III_Palsa_E3_2_FD_200530 | JGI IMG/M metagenome (GOLD analysis project Ga0302307, IMG submission 200530) | Peat permafrost microbial communities from Stordalen Mire near Abisko, Sweden - III_Palsa_E3_2 | ecosystem: Environmental > Terrestrial > Soil > Palsa > Peat permafrost | place: Sweden... | reverse complement strand
TTCAGACCAGCCAGCTTTGCAATTGTCTGGTACACGATTTTGCTGTCTTCCGACAATTTCAGTGTAATTGGGGTATTGGAAACGGAACTCAGCTTCACTGGGCCTTGGGCATCTAAGATATCGGGACTGAGCGTCCGGTCATTTTGCAGCAGCGTTTGCTCGCCCTTCAATCTGCTGTGTTGCATCATCATGCGAGTGCTTTCTAATTCCTGATTTGCGATGGCGCTCGAAGGATCAATCTGTGCGGCAGCCTCTAACAATTTCAGCGCTTCCTCAAGGCTCCCGGTCTGGCGCAACAACACCCCTCGATGGACCTTGGCCGCGGCTGCCAGAAATCTGGTTCGCGTAAAGGCCGCACGATACTGGAGATTTGCAGGCTCGGCCTGATAGGCTCGGAGATACTGTTCGTAAGCCGCCTCGTAGTTTTGTCGAGCTTCCTGCTCCTTACCCTGTTGATAGGCGGACTTCTCTTTGTCAGCATGAGCTTGCGTTATCGGAAGTGTGGCCACCACGATCGCGCACGCCGTCAGAACCCATTTCAGGTGGTGTTTCGACGACCGTAATCCGTTCCATTTGGAAACTTGCAAGCAATCCAACATTCAGGAGTCCTCCCTATTGCGAGCGCTTGTCAATGAATTGAGCGACGCTCGATGGGTAAGAACGCCTCTTGTGATCGACTCTTGCACCGTGAAGTCCCCGCGAACAGATCGAACGTCGTGGTAGGCGTGCTTCGAATCAGATATTCACAAAATGATTACATAATCTTTTCGCAATCTTTACCTTCATTCAGGTCCATATCCGATCTGATAAAAGCGGAAGTCCTTCGGAGGCAAAGTCGTGGATACTGAGAAGTTTCCGGGGGGGACAGGGTTTGTGACGCTACCGTAAGATCCACAGGGTGAACTGGAAATCGTGGCATTTGTCCGATGTGAATGCCCGAGTTGTGAGGGCACCGGTCGAACAAATCCGAGCCCATCCGACGATCCAAAACAATCCAGTTCTTGCGCCCCTCGAACGGGCTATTCAGAGTTCTGGTGCACTGGGTCAAAGCAAGACTGCGAGGTCTCCATCCGACACAACTTTACACTTCCTTTTCATAGTCTTTACCTAACGCACTAGCAGTCGATGGTAAAAAGTTATTAGGCACGCAGAACGAACGATACCCTCGTTGGGCAGCCAAAGCTTGAGGGTATTTTGCAATCAGTTGCGAAAGAGCCGCCGGACGAGCCCTTCCCCATCGCACCTCCGGCGGCATCTCTACTGTTGTGCATGATTGCACGCTGAATTGTCCTTGTTTCTGCGATTCATAAAGGAGTTGTATCGTAGTGGAACAACCAGAGTAATAATGTATGTTACCGAAGGGTGATTTGGGTGATGGATCGAATTTTGATCGTTGACGACGATATCGAGATGTGCACGATGCTCGCTGAGTATCTTGAATCGGAAGGACTGCAAGCTGAACTCGCGCATGAAGGAAAGGTCGGTCTCGATAGAGCATTGTCGGGCGAACATTCCGTAATCGTACTCGATGTAATGCTGCCCGGCATGAATGGTTTGGAAGTGCTACGCCGCCTGCGATCTGAATCCAATGCACGAGTCGTCCTGCTGACTGCACGGGGGGAGGAACTGGACCGAATCGTCGGCTTGGAGGTAGGAGCGGATGACTACGTCCCGAAACCTTTCAGCCCGCGAGAACTCCTGGCTAGGATTCGCGCGATCATGCGGCGCCCTGTCTCCGACATGGGCACCGGCCGGGCCGTCCCAAGAGTGGCCCCTCTTGTTCTCGGTGATGTTGAAATGGATTTTGCGACCCGTACCGTTCGTTGCCGCAAGCGGCCGTTGACGTTAACTGCCGTGGAATTTAATCTCCTGGAGTTGCTGCTGCGTTCGGCGGGGCAAGTTGTCACGCGCGAGCAAATGGCAAAGTTAGTGCTCGGGCGAAACCTGGCGGCTTTTGATCGCAGTGTCGACGTTCATGTGAGCAAACTGCGACAAAAACTCGGAGAAATGGCGCCAGGGGATGAGCGCATCAAGGCCATTCGCAGCGTAGGATACGTATACTTTGATGCACCATCTGGCGGGAAGAACTAAAGGCTATGCGGACACTCGCCTGGAAGATCTTCATTTCGTTCTGGATTGTTCAGGCTCTCTTTTTTGCGATAGCTGCACTTTCGTACGGAACGATTGGACCACAGCCGCCCGGACTGCCATCCGCCTTAGGACTGGTTGCATTCTGCGCGCGAAACGCGGTGCAGATCTACGAGCAGTCTGGCAGTGCAGCGCTCGATGCGTATACGCAAGAGCTTCAACTCTCCTCTGGTTGGCAGATGTTCATCGTCGATTCCACTGGCAGCCAAATTTCAACCAGACCCATTCCTAAAGAAGAGGTGATTCTCCTTAAACGTGTGCTGCAAAGTGGAAAGCTGGAATATGGGGACGGGGGTGCCGGACTGATACTCGCCCAACCTGTTGTGCGAAATGACAAAGCTTCATATGTGGCTGCCGTCATTCTGCCGCTTGGCACTCCCGGCACCGGCCACCCCACTCGGCATCCGTTCCGCGACCTCGCTTTAGGGTTCTTTATCTCTGGTGTTGTCTGTTTTGTTCTGGCACGTTATCTGACAGCACCGATTGGACGTCTGCGAGTGGCTGCTCAACAAATCTCCAAAGGCGATCTTGCGGCGCGTGCCGGTAAACCACTGGATAAACGTGGCGATGAGATCGCTCAGTTGGTCGGCGACTTTGACCAAATGGCTGCGCAGTTGGAATCCCTAGTCCACGCGCAGAAACGTCTGATCAGTGACGTTTCTCATGAGCTGCGTTCACCGCTGACGAGGATCAACCTGGCGCTGGAGCTCATACGCAAGGTCGATCATCCTGGAGTTGCGACAGCGATCCAACGTCTAGAACGGGAAACCGACCGATTGAATGAAATGATCGGTAAGCTTCTTGTGCTTTCTCGGGTTGAGGCTGAAGGTCGAATCGTTGAAAAAGCGGACTTGCAATTGGAGGATCTGCTCGTTGAGGTTGTGGCCGACGCGGACTATGAGGCTCGAAATGCACAGCGTCGAGTCCTTTTGCGGGAGGCTGAATCGTGTCGAGTATTCGGCAACGCCGAGATGCTTCGAAGTGCCCTAGAGAACGTGATTCGTAACGCCATTCGGTACACCGCAATAGGAAGCGATGTTGACGTCATACTGTCGTTTCACGCAACTCATGACGGGAGCGTAGCCCAAATCAAAGTGAGGGATCATGGTCCCGGCGTCCCTTCGACCTCTCTCGAAGATCTATTCCGACCTTTCTACCGTCTCGACGATTCCCGCGAACGCAAGACAGGAGGTGTAGGGCTGGGACTAGCTATTGCGAAACAGGCGGTGGTTCTTCACGGGGGAAACATCGTAGCGGACAATGCGCCCGGCGGAGGCCTTGAAGTACAAATTACACTGCCTGCCGGTCTGTCCGTTCAACCAAATGACAAAGCAGTCGCCGGAAACAGCTCAGACTGACTCGGTCAATAAACGTTCAAATCGACCAGCCCAGCTACTGTGTTCATGCCTGGCTGGCAGAGGTCTGACGCCTATAGTCTCCTGCATCAAGCATGAAAAATGCTCCCATCGCATCGAGCCGGTCGGCATTCCGATCTACCTGCAGTCTCATACCTCCGTCTAATGGCGGAAGCCGTCGTTCCTGACCAAAGCGCAATTGTCGATCCACTCACGTTGATTCGACCAATCGTGTATTTGCCCGCGCGCAATGTCGTGTTATCCGCAACAAATCGACGGGAATCTCTGGGACCAGCCCACCAATTGGGCCTGAACGCCTGCCTGCGACCACGAAGCAACCTACAAATCGAACACGTAACGTTTCATCGGATCTCCTCTTTCTCCGACCATCCGGCGATCGAACTTCGTAAATGCTCATGAGACGTGGTCTGAAGACAGCCTATGCGTAAAGACTCGTTTTCAATTTAGTTAAGGATTTGTTGATCGAGTGTCGTGTAGCGATTCGATTGGATTGCAGTACAAATGCACGCGAAGCGGCGTTCTTACTTCCGCCGGGTTCATTCGGGGCAAACTCCTTTCTGGCTCCAACGGCAAATGTCTTCTCGGCATGCGCGGCCCAGAGACCCAGCGGAACAAGGATGCCGGGCTCGCGTCTGAAGCTCTGGCGCGTGAAGAACGATGACAGAATCTTTACTCGTACCTTTCAAACACTTAACTGTCGCTACAGAGAACTTAAGCTAAGGTCCACAGAGTGGCAGACAGCGAGGAGACAATATGAGAGCTGCAATAGCTCAAATTGACACATGCCCCAGTTTCGCGCGCACCAGAAGAGACTATCGGCTGCGAGTGATAGTTGCGGACAGATCGCTTCAATATATGGAAAGCGTATCAGCGGTGCTTGAGTTGCACGCAATTGTCGACTTAACTGGTCGGGCCGCGAACTTCGAAGAGATCATCGAGTTGGTCGTGACTCACCAACCGGACGTCGTGCTCGTCGATCTTGACATGCCTTTCGTGAACCTGATCGTTCCCGCGGTAATCCTGTCTACGCGCGCGGCGGTAAAAGTTGTGGGGATGTACGAAGTGGCACTCCCTTCGCACGTAGACAGTGTCTTGACACTCTTGGACGCCCTCATTCGCAAGGAGGATTTGCGACAAAAGTTTTTGCCCCTTTTAGGAGACCTCTGTGGCTGGCCCCAACCTGTGAGTCCGATTTCGGCACAGCCAGACTAGGCAGATCGAAGACGGCACTCGCAAGAAAGCCATTGGGAGGATCGACAATAACAGGTGGACAACAATCACCTTCCCATGTCGCGGTAACAATCCAGAGCGCAGCTGCGGCGGCGACTCTATATTGCTATAGCCACCGCGCCAATCGCCGTGTGGTCAAACGCGAAAGCATTGTCCCATATTTTTTTCCGAACAGTCTTGCAAGAGAGTCGCCGCGGAACATTCTAACCATATGCGATGGTGGCCAGCGGGACCGTGCTTGTTCCTTGCCGGAATCTGTTTAACCGCAGACGGTCAATCGTCCCGGATGCAACGTCTGTGCTCCGATACCGCAGTTGCGCCGGCATGTCACGGTGGCGCGAAAGACCTGAAGCTCGCCCGCCAGGCTTTCGCACGGGGAGTTGAACTCGAGCAATCCAGGCCGCAGACCTTGCAACATCTCAACCAGGCCTATTATGAATTTCAGCGAGCGTCTCGCTTGGTTCCGCAAAACGTTGAGTACCAGACGGCGCTAGACCTGTCGCGCCAGCGTCTAGCTGCCATGCATGTAGAACTCGGAAGATCCGACCTGCTCGACGGTCGGCAAGCAGAGGCGTCGGAAGAATTCCGGACCGCCCTGAATTTCGATCCCCAGAACGAGTTCGTCCAGCAACGCATGCATGACGCCTTGCGGCCTTCGCCAGTGCCGGTCGCAAACCCGCCGGAAGTGGTCGCCAGTTCAGACGCGCTCACCCTCAAACCAATTGACGGCCCTCGTGATTTCCACTACCGCGGAGACTCGCGCGGTCTGCTCACTGCGGTCGCGGAAAGCTACGGGTTGACTGAGGTGTTCGACGATAGCTTCGTCGGTCGCCCAGTGCGATTCGACATTGAGAGGGCTGATTTCTCAACCGCCATGCAAGCCGCCTCCGAGGTCACGAAGAGCTTCAGCGTTGCCCTCGACAGCACAATTATCTTTTCCTGCGCCGATTCCAAAGAAAATCACCGTCTCTTCGATCACATGGGCATGCGTTCCTTTTACATCCCCGGCGAAGGTGATCCTCAAGAGTTGCAAGAGGTGATGAACTCGCTCCGGACGATCTTTGACTTCCAGATCGTCAGCCTGAACGCCGCCTCGAGCACCATCACTATACGCGGACCGCAGGCGGCATTGGCTTCCGCCACCCAGTTTCTGGGGCAACTGCGTGGCGTTCGCCCGGAGGTGCTGCTCGATTTGCAAGTCTTCCAGATCGACCACACATACGCAAGAACCATCGGCCTGCACGTCCCGAACAATTTCAATCTTTACAACATTCCCGCCGCTCTCAGCACGAGCAGCGGTTCGAGCCTTGCGGCCCTTGTCGCCCAATTGGAAAGCGGGTCGACTTCGATTCTTAGCCAACCGCTGGCGACATTCGGCGGCGGCATTACGCTTATGGGGCTAAGTCTTGACCAGATATCCGCCGCGCTTTCCTTGAATGAGAGTTGGGTCCGATTGCTCAATCATGCTCAGTTGCGCGCGCAGGAACAAGACAACACAACCTTTAGAATGGGATCGCGCTACCCCATCATGACCTCTAGCTATTCTTCAATACTTGGTTCAGTTAGCGCCTCAACCTTGCAGGCTCTGGGGATATCGTCCTCCACCGCCGCCGCTCTCTCCAGTGCATCCAGTTCGACGATTCCATCCATCACATATCAGGATCTCGGGCTCACGCTCAAGGTCAAACCGCAGGTTCATGGAAATTCAAGTCTAGCCCTGGAGTTGGAAATCCAACTCCAGACTTTGGGCGCAACGACCGTGAATGGCATCCCAATCATTGAGAACTGTCAATACAAAGGGACCATCATGCTCAAAGAAGGTGAAACTGCAGTCGCAGCAAAAATGATCACCAAGTCCGATCAGAGAAGCCTGAGTGGCCTACCGTTGTTCTCCACTACCCCGGCGGTCGGCGCCCTCACCTCACAGCGAACCAACCAAGAGGAGGACGACGAATTGTTGATCCTGATCACCCCGTATGTCCTCCGGAGTGCCGAGCGCACTGACACACCCACAATCTGGTTGCGAAGGTGATATGGGGCCGTGGGTCGCTATCGTTCTCTATTTCTCGCAAACGAATTCTTCGCATTTGTGATCAGAATCCGCCTTGCACATTGTGTAGGAATATCTCTTGCCGATCCCCTTTGCTCGCGCTTTGGCGTGCACCTGCAGCATGCATATACAAATATTTACATAGTCTTTTCACATTCTTAACCTCACTATCGCGCAGCTTGCCCTCTAATTTGGGGTGTGGTTAAAGAATCGTCAGCGGAACTCCTCAGATGACGCTGCACTCGAGAAAAGCATTGCAACGGTCTCTCGCCTGACTCGGGTGCGTACTCTAGTTGCCAACGACGGTTCCGGCTGCCGGGCTTTGATTGGTGTGCTTTTGAAATCAGCAAAAGGGTGATCGAAGCAGTAACGATTCTGCAGTTGATCTCGTATTGATGTGTGTCGGAGTCCCAACGATTGACGGGATAACGGCGGTAGCGATTGTGGCTAAGCCAGACAATCCTGGCGCGACCAGTCTTCGGGAAGCAGTGAGATGACCATTGGCTGTCGCGGTTTAGTGCGGGCGTCACCTAGCCTGAAAAGCCACCCACTCCAGAGTAAAGTGACCTGGGTTAAAAGATTGCTGCTCCGCTTGCGCGAACTTGACCGGCACGTCGCGACGAACATTCCCGTTCCGGCACCGCAACAGGCAGGAGGTTCGAATCATGCTCATTGCAGAGTTCAAGATCAAGATTAGCGGAAACCTGAAAAAAGGAGAACTCATTCAACTCGACCCGCACCTCGACGACATAGCAATTGCCATACACAAAACAACAAGAATTGATATTCAAGTCAAGATTGCCTGCCAATCTCGAAAGCAAGGTGAGGCTGTCCCTACGATCAGGACGGTGTCGCTGCCCTCGTGAGCGCCCCGGCGACGTGAATGGCCCGTTCCGTATGAAACACAGGGCTGATCGCGCTTCTTCGACGAAGGCACGCCCCGCATCGGTAAGGTCGATGACTCGTCCTTTCTCGCGGACGAAGAGGCGTACCTACCACCGTGAAAGGGCCGCAGTGTACGGTAAGTTACTGAAACTACGCGACACGGATGGCGTCAAAAAGCAGTTTCGGTAGGGGATGGAAACAGTTCGTGGATCATGAATGGATCAAGAATTTAGTTTGAAGATCACTGTGGCGAAAGGGGTCAGCCAGGACGCACATGCACGGTACCGCTACCTGATGAGGGTCTTCCCCAGGGCGAGGAGACTCCTCGCCTCTTCAACCCGAGACTCAAGTTTCTTCGGTGTCTCATCATTTGGCCGCCTGTTCGGCCGCGGACCTCTTACATCTTCGAAGTAAACACGGAGAATCTCGGCTACGCTCCAGGCCTGAGCAATGCATCCGCAAGGGCGATGGGGCGCGTCCCCTTCGAAGATCTCCGAGATATGACCTAACCCGGCGTCCGTGAGGTGAGACTCTAGTGGAGACAACCAGGCTTGCGCTTGGTGCCTCGCCTCCTCGCTTTCTCCATTAACCTTTATATACGCAGTGATGAACGGTCCCAGCAGCCACGGCCAAACCGTTCCCTGATGGTAGGCTCCATCGCGCTCTTTGGGACCGCCCGTATAGTGTCCGCGATATAGCGGGTCGCTCGGTGCCAGGGTGCGAAGCCCAAAAGGGGTCAGCAGGTGCTCTTCAACTTTCTCCACCACCCTTCTGGCCCGGTCCTGGCGCAACATGCCGTGCGGCAAGCTCACTGCGAAGATCTGGTTGGGACGAATGGATGGATCGGGCGGACCACCGTTTACCACGTCGTACAAGCAACCGAGCTTTTCGTTCCAAAAGAGCCTGTTGAAACTCCACTGCGCGACCGCGGCCATATGGCGATAGCGCTTTTGTGCAGCCTCACTCCCGAACCTGCTGGCCAAGTCTTCCATAATGCACAGCGCGTTGTACCAGAGAGCCTGGATTTCAACCGGCTTGCCCCTGCGCGGTGTTATCACCCAGTCGCCAACCTTGGCGTCCATCCACGTGAGTTGGACCCCCAGTTCGCCGGAAGCCAGCAAGCCGCTGGAATCCACTTTGATTCCGTAGCGAGTGCCGCGAGTGTGCCAGGAGATAATGTCGGCAAATACGGGATAGAGTTCATCGCGGACGAACTCCAGATCGTGCGTGTACGCGAGGTAGGCGCGAGCCGCCTCGAAAAACCAGAGAGCGGCGTCGACCGTGTTGTATTCCGGTGTTTCGCCCGCGTCAGGAAAACGATTCGGCAACATGCCCCGATCCACGTGCTTTGCAAAGGTGCGCAGGACACTACGCGCGACATCATACTTGCCGGTCGGTAACGTGAGGCCTGGCAGGGCGATCATGGTGTCGCGGCCCCAATCGCCAAACCAGTGATAGCCGGCGATGACCGTTTTCTCATCGCCACGCGAAACCAAGTATTGGTCTGAGGCAGCGGCGAGGCTTTGGGCAAAGCCATCCTCAATAGGGGATGCCACGAGGGCTTTTCGGCGACGCGTGATTTCCGCCCGTCTATATTCGACCGCCTGAGTAACATCACGCTGCTCGGTGGAAGCAATGATCGATGCCTGGCGGTGCAAACGTAGATCGAAATAGAACGTAAAGGGATTGAAGAGCTCTTCGGAACAATCGAGTCCGCGTTCGCGCTCCGCGTCATATTCAAAGTTGCAATACCAATCGCCGGTTTTCCCTAGATCGATGGCGTTGTGGGCCAAGTGCAGATCCGGCAACCCTTGATAAGGAGTGACAGTTGCCAATGCGGAGCGTTCTTGCACCGCTGGGCTGATCGCCCCGTTCTTGTGAGTCGTGCTGTGATAGTCGCGGAATGCAATCAACGGACGAATTTCTAGCCGCAAGTTCTTCGGCACGTCCGGACGGTTGTTCTTCCTGAGTTCATATTGAATCACCGAGCTGTTTTCGCCGTGAATCATGAATACGGACTTCTCGAACTCGATGCCTTCTACGTCGTAAGTAAACACTGGAAATGGGTCGAGGCGAAACTCTTTGAGGTAGTGGAATCCCTGCGGGTGAATAACCCCTGGATAGCGATTGGCCGATAGGTCGAAACGTCTCCCATCGATCAACAGCGTCTCTTCGAGCTTGGAGAGGAGTACCAAGCGGCCGACAGGTGGCTTGGTGGCGGCTACCAGAAGACCATGGTAGCGGCGGGTGTTCAAACCAATAATTGTTGATGAGGCAAAACCGCCGAGCCCATTGGTTTCCAGCCACTCCCGCTGAAGAGCAGCATCCACGTCACGACATGTCTCCCGTTTGAACTGAACCATTACCGCTCCTTACGAATTCAGTCTGCGCCTACCGTGGCCACTGCTGGCTCAGTTTTGTTGCCTTCGGGGAATTCGCCGCTTTGTTGCATTAACTTGGTGACCACTCCTGTCCATCCGGTTTGATGGCTGGCGCCCACCCCGGAACCGGAGTCGCCGTGGAAGTACTCGTGAAAGAGAAGCAAGTCGCGCCAATGAGGGTCCGTCTGAAACTTTTCCAAGTCGCTAAATACTGGCCGGCGGCCCTTTTCGTCACGAAGAAAAATGTTTGTCATCCGGCGCGACAGCTCACCCGCCATGTCCCACAACGTCTTCATGTTTCCCGACCCAGTCGGGAACTCGACTTTGAAATCGTTACCTAGATAGTGGTGGAACTTCTGCAAGGATTCGACCAGGAGAAAATTCAACGGGAACCAGATCGGGCCACGCCAGTTAGAATTTCCTCCAAATACCCCGGTCGTCGATTCGCCCGGTTCATAGTCCACTCGGTGCTCGGTTCCGTTGACGTGGAGTACGTAAGGACGTTCCCGATGGAATTTTGACAGCGAGCGGATCCCGTACGGTGATAGAAACTCGCGCTCGTCCAGCATGTAGTTGAGAATGCGGCGAAGCTGATCCTCATTTGCGATGGACAACAACCGGCGTTCGCCCATGCCTGTGCTGCGCATGCAGGCGAAGCTTTCTGTGAGATCGGGACGGTTATCGATAAACCACTCCAGGCGTCGCTTGAAGTCGGGCAGCCGATCGAGCACTTCCGGCTCCAGAGTTTCCACTGCAAACAGCGGGATCAGTCCCACCATGGAGCGGATCTTCATTGGAAATTGTGAGCCGTCAGGCAGCTTCAGCACGTCGTAGAAAAAGCCGTCTTCTTCGTTCCAAAGTCCGATGCAGTTGCGGCCGCGATGGCTCATGGCATGCGCAATGTAGATAAAATGCTCCCAGAACTTGCTGGCCATATCTTCATAGCAGGGTTCTTCTTTGGCCAATTCCAGTGCGATAGCCAGCAAATTCAGGGTGTACATGGCCATCCAACTGGTTCCGTCGGACTGTTCGAGATAGCCGCCGGTAGGCAGGGGGGCGCTGCGATCGAACACGCCGATGTTGTCCAGACCGAGAAACCCGCCCTGGAAGATATTCATGCCCTCGGCATCCTTGCGGTTTACCCACCAGGTGAAGTTCAACATCAACTTGTGGAAGATGCGCTTCAGAAATTCGCGGTCTCCTCTGCATGTGCGCTTCTTGTCGATCTTGTAAACGCGCCATGCGGCCCACGCATGCACGGGCGGATTAACGTCCCCCAAAGCCCATTCATAAGCGGGAATCTGCCCGTTGGGGTGCATGTACCACTCGCGTAGCATTAGCGTGAGCTGCTCTTTGGCGAAGTCAGGATCGACGAGGGCGAGCGGAACGCAGTGGAATGCCAGGTCCCAAGCTGCATACCACGGATACTCCCACTTGTCCGGCATCGAGATCACGTCAGCGTTGTACAAGTGAGTCCACTGATGATTGCGCCCTTTCCTTCGCGTCTCGGGTGGGCGTGGGTTGTCCGGGTCGCCGCGCAGCCAATCCTTGATGACGTAATGATAGAACTGCTTGGACCAGAGCATCCCCGCAAAACCCTGGCGCATGACGTTCTTCGCGTCTGCGGAGAGATCCTGAGGAATGACTGTTGCGTAAAATTCATCGGCCTCACGTCGCCGGAGCGCGAACGTTCTGTCGTAGGCGTCAAACGCGTTCGTTCCATTGAAGTCCGAGTCGGCAAGTCGCATCCTTATTACAACCGTTTCTCCGGAACCGAGCGACATTTTGTAGTGGGCGGCTGCTTTGGAACCAACCTGTTCGGGATTGACCGCTTCCTTGGCACCCTGCACGATATGGTCGTTGATCCCGTCTTTGACGAAGCGAGTGAGATTCTCAATTCCAAACAGCCTTCGGGCATTCGTCTCGTTTTCGGTAAAGAGAAGTTCCGGAGAGCCTTCACAGTGGAGCCAGCGGGCATCGGATTGGGGTTGGCTCAGCGGAGAAAGGTTCAGTTCGATGACGGGGTTGGGAGCGGGGTGCGCTTGGTGCAGCTTCGGGCGTCGGGCACGGTTCCCCCATGACCAGGTATTGCGGAACCAGATTGTGGGTAGAACTCGAAGATTAGCGGCTTCCGGGCCACGATTTGTGACCGTGATCTTGATCAGAATGTCCTCAACATCGGCCTTGGCATATTCCACGAATACATCGAAGTAGCGATCTTCCTCGAATACGTCAGTATCGAGTAACTCGAACTCCGGTTGGCTCTTGTCGCGCCGTCGGTTTTCCTCCACCAGCTTCGCGTAAGGAAACTCCGCTTGCGGGTATTTGTAGAGATATTTCATGTAGGAGTGCGAAGGCGTGCTGTCGAGATAGAAGTAGTACTCCTTCACGTCCTCGCCGTGGTTGCCTTCGTTTCCAGTTAATCCGAAAATCCGTTCTTTCAGAATCGGATCACGCTCATTCCACAGTGCGAGGGCAAAGCAAATCATCTGCCGGCGATCACTGATCCCGGCCAATCCGTCTTCGTTCCAGCGATAGGCGCGTGAACGCGCATGGTCGTGTGGCAAATATTCCCAGGCATTCCCATGCGGGCTATAGTCTTCGCGCACTGTGCCCCATGCACGTTCGCTGAGGTAGGGTCCCCAACGCTTCCAGTGCTTTCTGCGCGTGCCAGACTCGGCCAGTCGAATTTCCTCTTTTGTCATGAAGGTCTTCGTATTTCAAATCAGGCTTAGCTAACAACCAATTCAGCCGAAACTTGCAAATCGCCGCAAGGCCCGCCGAGTCCTGTATCGTTTACCGGGTCGTCGATGCTTGGATGGTCCTGTAGACACTGGGATGGTGAATCGTGGATAAGATTAGGGTGCCAGTCGTTTCTGGATGACTCGGTGTGGGCGTTGCTACTCATATCTCCTCCGTAAGTTTCACGATTCCACCTGACCTTCACAAGTTCATAACTGGCGCTCGTCGCTCTTATTCCCTGCTCTGCGTTACTTTTTCACATGAGGCTCAAGAGCCATGTAAACTCAGCCCACATAATCGCCATGCGTGTTGAAGTTGTGTAGGAGTTGGGATTTTCCCTGCGGGAAACCAGATTAAGCCGCTACGACAACCGTTCCCTGAGCCCGGCTAACACAAGGCAGAACATAACCGGCATTTTTCTGCTCAGCCGTCAGCCCGGCTTCGACGTCCATTTGGACGGCGCCGCTCAGAACTCGCGTAGCGCACGTGCCGCATAGCCCCTGGCGGCAGCCATACGGAATCTGCACTTCGTTTCGTTCTGCCAGATCGAGCAGAGTGCTCCCGGCCGAAGCCTGACAAACCTTTTGCGAGTGAATGAACACAACGGTTTCAGTCGAGCGGGTTGCCAGTGAACGAGACTCCGTGGTCGGTTTGCTCTCCCCAAAACTTTCCTGAAGGATCCGGTCCTGGTTCACGCCGAGAGTCGACAGAATCTGGCGCGCGTTGTCCATGAATCCCTTGGGACCACAAAGAAAGAAATTGGGTGCATTCAGATCGGTCACGTTGCGGATGACAAATTCCTCGGTCAGGCGCCCACTGCGCCCCTCCCAGGCTGGATCTGGTCTCGACAGGTACACTTCATACTTGAAATTGGGAAGAGACCTGCTAAGCCTCACCAGTTCGCTTTCGAATATGATGTCCGCGCTTGTGCGCACACAATATAGGAGCGTCACAGGAGTAGCGAGTTCAAGGTCGTCGATATAACGCAGCATCGAAATCATGGGTGTGATCCCACTTCCGGCCGCAATGAGAACTATGCTCTTGTGTCGTGTCTCGTCAAAGTAAAACCGGCCGTACGGTCCGCTTGCTTCCACTGCGAGGCCTGGATTGGCCCGCTCATTCAGAAAAACAGATACACATCCATTTTCCATGCGCTTGGGTGTGATTTCCACATAGTTCTCGTGGACCGGCGAGGAGGAAATCGTGTAAGAACGCGTTACTCGTTGGTCATCGATTGTCCAGTGGAACGTCAGAAACTGCCCTGGCTTAACACGGAGCAGTCTTTCGTCTAGAACCTGGAAGCGCAGCGTTTTGGTATCGTGCGTTTGCTGCTCGGTCTGTGACAGCAGAAGGTGCACTCGGCTCTTCGCGCTTTCGTCGTTGTTTAATGAGGTTCCCCGTGCAGGAATCTCGGGAATACGTGATGACTCTACGGAAGCATGTGGCTGCTTCCTCTTCTTAAACACCAAGGCGCTCTGGACAAGGCACACTGCAACAACCACGCCAGTCGCGAGCCTTAGGCCCAAGCTTCCAGGGTTTGCCGAACGAAGAAGTTCTGAGAACGTGGGGACGGCCACAAGCACGAACGAAATCACGAAAATGGTTATTCCCAATGCCTTCAGCGACGAGTGGCTGTGCTTGTAACGGCGTGCGATCAATATTTTGAGCAAAAGCAGAGGTACGAGGACGAGCACAAGCGCGATATGCAAAACCAGGTGCGTAGGCAGATGACCCGTTATCCCCAAACCAGCAAGTCTCTGACTCATGCCGTAGGCCATGATGCAGAGCAGGATCACAAACAAGTACCCACCCACCCGGTGAACAGCGATCAAGCGGGTTCCCATCGTTGTGCTGCGCGAGGGCTGAGAAGCCTCCAGCATCACCACCACGTTGGCGGCTGCCAGTGTGACAAAGGCAGCGCCGGCCACAATAGCTGAAATATTCGACATAGGCTTCGATCCCTTTGCGCCGCTGACCTGGGTTCGCTCTAGAGCCCTAAAATAACCTGGCATTGGACGTACTAGAGTCGAGAGTCCAGGTATATCCAGCAAGAGCTAGGCAAGTGATAAATCAAGCCACGAACGCGAGTGCTATGGCTCGATATTTCATGTTGTGTTTCTTCCATTCCTCGTTTGAAACGATCTCACGTAGCGCGAAATTGGCTACTTGTGGCCCCTCAACGTTCAGGAGAATTTGCGCTCTGTTAGTGTTAACCGGATCGATCCTGATTTATTCCAAGAACTGGGTATGTTTGTTCGGGAGAGACTTTTTGAATCCATTTAGGCCAACCGAGGCCAGAAGGCCGCCCCGGTGATTAGGACGATTTGTCGGTTCTTCCAGATGTATCACTTGGAATCAAAGTGTAGGCAGCGGCAAGCGAGGACTTTAGCGGACGAACTTATAGCCCATTCCGTGTACCGTGCGGAGGTTTAGCGGTTTGGTGTATCGCGCTCGGCTTCCGGAAAATCGGCATGCCGTCAGGAGACCAAGCACTGACGACATGTGCGTTTTGGGGGACCGGTCCGGAGCCATTAGTGTGGCGAGAAGTTTGGATTCTGTACTATTTTGCGTGGAGAACCCGGGACAAGTGGCAAATAAGATTGTAAACGCTAGGTTCAGCACACGGTCTCGACGTGGCATAATGCGGATGTGATGCGCGAAGACCTCTGCGATAGTAAACGCTACCGAATCCGGTCAGCCATGTTCTGTCTTCATCGCGCTGTTGAGTTTTCACGTCGCAGGTTCCGGCCGAGCGCAAGCGCCCGGACCAAACGCGCCGGTCTGGAGGGCTGATCACCACATGCATCTGGCCTCTCCTGAACTATGCCGTCTAGTAGGCGAGTGCCTCCCGTCCAACGACCCTCCTGCTGTTTTTGCCGCTGATGCGGTACGTGCACTCGATCATGCCCATGTTTCCAAAGGAGTGATTCTATCCTGCGCTTATCTTTATGGCATGCCATCGCTTCATTTGAAGCCGCACGAGATCGCGGCACTAACGCGACGCGAAAATGAGTTTACCGCCGAACAGGTTGCGCAGTTTCCAACTCGCCTGGTTGGATTTCTTTCCGTGAATCCCCTGTACGATTCCGCGATCGAGGAGATCCGGAGTTGGCAAGGAAGTCGCCAGCTCATCGGTCTCAAGCTGCACTTGACTGCTTCTGCTGTGGATATGAGGAACACAGTTGAGCGCCGACAACTGGCAAAGGTAATCGCAGTTGCGGCCGATGAGACCATTCCCATCGTCATTCATCTTGGAGGAGGAAAATTCAATGCTGCCGATGCTGAGCTCTTCATTCGAGATGTGCTGCCTAGCGCGGGAGATTCGTGGGTGCAGATCGCTCACGCCGGTGGAGGCTGGTCCCGAGAACGCGGAAACAATCTAGCTGTTCTGCGCGCATTCGCCGACCATATCGTGCGAAGCGATCCGGCCACACGGCACGTCTTGTTCGATATTGCCTATGTGCCGGCACCCGACGATACGGCACTAGCTGCCACTTCTTTAGCAGAGCAAATGCGGCGAATCAGCATGAAGCGCTTCCTCTTCGGGTCCGATTTCAATGTCCTGACACCTCAGGAAGAGATCAGGAACCTTCGCAAGCTGGGCTTAACCAACGAGGAGTGGCAAACGTTGAGAGACAATTGCGCGCCATGGGCGTGTTGAACTGTTGAACGCTGCCTTAGCGGTAGCGGTCGCTGCAGAATTGCAAACAAATGCCCACTAGCCTTGTGAGCGATCAACCCAGTTCCCGTGGCTGTGGTCGATCCTCGGTCTTTAGAATGCTGATGTGGCCGTTCAGTTTCTCATTAGGGCGCCTTCCGCAGGCTCCCGAGACTCCGGTTCAGATTTGAAGGTTGAACAAAGGTCACAGTCCCCACCTAATACGTGAGTGCAATCGGTTTTGCCGGCCTCAGGCGCAGTATCGAGTTCGGCCGCGAGTTGAGATTTTAGGCCACGTGTCGCATTCTCGAGTTCAGCTTTAGCTCGCGCCGCGTGGGTCAGGAGTGTGTGCAGCCGCTTCGGCCCCAGTACCAAAAGCCCGAGCATAAGCACGAATAGGATTTCCATGCCAAAGCCCACGATTCATCCCTTGGTTACGTTCTGGTCGTTAGCGACGGTCGTGGTTGTGCTGGCCGGCTTCTCTTCCTCAGCTTTCATGGCTGACTTGAAGCCGCGGATGCCTTCTCCGATTCCTTTGCCCAGCTCGGGAAGTTTTTTAGGTCCGAATACCAGCAAGGCAATTCCGAAAATGATTAGCAGATGCATCGGTTGAAACAGGCCTTCTAACATATATGCTCCTTAATTTCTCGTCGAAAGACGTGCAAACAATGCGTGATTGGTGAAAGGCAGGCGCCGCAACCGGCGTTCAGGTGCGGCGCCCCCGCTCAAACAACAAGCTATCCGCCTAAGGCGCGGACAGTTAGGTTCAGGTTACGGCGCTGAGCGCACTGCGGAATCGGCTGCGACAGCCATCGCTTGCAGCTCGTTAAGGAACTGCTGGCTTTGGCCGATGAAGAGTCCATCCGCAGTGAAACTCCTGATCGTTGCGACGGCGCCACCGAATCTATCGGTCAGCGGACGAATGATCGAGACAGGGGGAAGGTTGGGCTTGAATTCGACGGGGACCGGGAAGATCAAGCTGGGCTGAATCAACGGGTTGAGCGGACTGAAAAAGTTGGGGAATTTCAGCCCGGAGATCGGGTCCGCGAATGGCGCCACTGGAGCTTGCACTCCGTTTCCCGCAAAATCGACCCATTCCAGAAAGTGCGCAATCTCGTCGCCGCCGATGCCAAGCGTGATCGCGAGTACTTCTGGATCCGTCACTTTCTGACTCATCGCGGCGTAAAGACTCGAACCGCCTTGCTCGATGTATCCGAAGTGAAAGCCCGCGACATTGGCGATCGCCTGAATGTGGTCGTTGCCCGGAAAGTTGGGATTGGATTTACCTTCGTAATCGGCATCGCTTCTGGGAATGGCGGTAACTCCAGTGAGAGTGATCGCCTGGGAAAAAGTGGCGCCCAGGTCAGGATTGGTTGCGCTGCGGTAGCGAACGTACCAACTGGTATCAACGTTGAGGTTCATGAGGTTGGTCAGGCGTGAACTGCCCGTGGATCCTTGAGCTGTACTTCCCGGCAAGGTTACGAACTCATCGAAGTTGACTGGTTCGGCCCCTCTGGATTCCAGATAAGCATTAAGAAAGGTAGCGTGGCTCACCTCATCCAGCGTATTGCTGGAGATGTATTGCGGGCCGTCCGAATCAAGGTTGGACAAGGCTACTTGATAGGGATTTAGCAGCTGGTTCGGGTCTACTTCAATGGGTGGATTATTGCCGATACCACCGAGTTCCGCATACTGCGTCCAAAGGTCCGACTCGATCAGTTCTGCCGCCGCTAGAAAACGGAGGATGGCGACATCGCCCGCATTGAGGGACGCGCTTGATTGTCCTTTGCTTTGTGCAAGGGCCAAAGGTCCAGTTGCTAACAATCCGGCGCCTACTGCTGCGCCTCCTGCCAGAAGACCACCTTTCAGAAAAGAACGGCGGTCAACTGGACGACTAATGCTGTATGGGTGAAGCTTTTTTTTCATGTTCGTGCTCCAATTCCTTTGCTCATGATTTTGTTCCGGCAGTACTGTGCGTTAGACGCGACGATCATTGACGAGATACATCGAGGATGTCATTTGATTGTCAACTCCTTGGAAGACCTCTTGACAATCTCGCCGCGAAAGTTGAAACAGAGGCACCGGATAAGTCACCCGAGAATGCCTTCATCTCCACTTCATCCTGGCTTGCGATTTCATCTTGCTATCTACAAAACTCGGGCGGGCGGCCTTTTATTCCGAAGTCAATGAAATATTCGTATACAGGTGTACCTATACTGCGGTGTGGGACCTCGGGACTGCCTTCGGGAGATGCACAAGGGGAGAGCGGCACTGCACACTAGAGAGCGTCGGCGGCGCGCCTTCGGCCGGAATTCACCAGCCATGCCACTCCGATACTGAGGGCGTAAAGGCCTATCATGGGGG